>JAABUP010005414.1_pt1 | contig 19433 bp, 20 predicted proteins | sample 5559201 | NCBI WGS metagenome assembly JAABUP01 (sample SAMN10711887, study PRJNA513373) | rock metagenome | isolation source: Antarctica rocks | place: Antarctica
ATCACCCTCCTCCCCCACCCGACCCCGCTCCCCGTCTCCTACGCCCACACCCTCACCGCCCTGGCCCCGCTCCTGCGCAACACCTACGCGGGCGTCGATTACGTCCTTCACATCGGCATGGCTGGCGGACGCGGGTATTATGCGGTTGAGAGGGTGGCGAGGAGGGATGGGTATGTGATGGGGGATGTTGATGGACGGGTTCCTGGGGGCGGGAGTGCGGATGCTGAGGGCGAAGGTGGGAATGGGAGGGGCCCGGAGGTGTTGGGGAGTACGGTTGTTGGGGAAGGGGTTTTGGGGCGGTGGCAGGATGGTGTGCCGGTATGTGTCTGTCTGGCTCGCTTACTCACTCACTCACTACCTCTACGTTGGGAAACGGGGAAGGGAGAGATTGTGAGGAATGGAGAAGGCTGATGGGATGTTTGTGTTGTTGGGATTCTAGGATGTCGATGTCAGGCTTTCGGATGATGCGGGGAGGTATCTGTGCGATTTCACGTATTATACTTCGCTGCTGGAGTTTTGGAGGAGGGATAGGGAGGGCGAGAGACCGGTTGTGTTTTTGCATGTGCCGGGGGGGTTTGCGGAGGAGGATATTTTGAGGGGGAGGGAGGTTGTTGTTGCGTTGATTAGGGCGTTGGTGGGGGATGGGAAGAGGAAAGGTGTTAAGGTAGCATGGTAGGCATAGAGAGAGATCAGAGAAAGCGCTGCTGAATGCTGCCAACGTCGGTGAAGGCGAGAATGTTCGGTCTGATGATTCTCTCTGCTCAAAACCAAGCCCTATCTGCTAGCACGGGAAACAGACGCGATGCTCGACTTCGCGAATGCTCAGCTAGTCGTCGTACGTACCACAAGTGAGGAGACGGCAATGGGCGCTTGAAAATCTTTCACTGGAGTAGAGGGTTTTCCAGGTATTTCCCTCTTTTCTCCAAGGGACTTTGATAATCCTGCTCGAAGGCGGATTGAATGACACCCATAAAATCGGTCACGAAATCTCCGCCTTGGGCAGATAGCTCGGAATACTCATTAGCCGATGTCTGCATCGGTTTGAAGCCATACACGACCGCATCCACCGTAAGGATCCGCAATTTGGACGCCGCCGTTGTGTGGGTGTATACGTATTCGACGACATTCTTGTTGAAAGGGAAAAATGGTGAAGAGGCATACTCATCGAGCAACTGTGTCATTGCCTGATCCTTGAAAGCACTGATACCCAGCTTGTCGCCCAGCACCCAGGCTCTCTCGGTCCAGGTGTCCTGCGACTTCACGAAGTGTCCTGTGTACAGCCATTGCACGAACAACTCGAAGGAGTCCACGTCTTCCTCTGGCAACACAATCTGGTTGTGCACGGCTTCGTGGAACTTGCCCTCACAGGCGGCCTTGAAAAATGGAGAGATGTGACAGAGAAGCTCTTTCTGCAGGGTCCAATGCACGCGCTTCTCACTGACAATGACCTCGACGGATGTACTATCGATCAACCTTAGCTTTTGGTCAGTGGCCTTGTCAGCTAACCGAGTGAATTAAGACAGGACCCACAACTTGAAGAAGTCCGAAGACCTCGCGCTAGACTGAGGTTCAGGCATGTCGATTCAATAGTGAATGCGTCTTCTCGCTTGCGGGAAACAACAGCGATGTTCAAGGAGCATATGAGATGAGAAGAGGTTCTGTTGATACGTGCGCAGTACTGGTGGAAGAGGTTGAGTGGTGGAAGAAGTGAGGTGTGCGAGACAAGCGTGGTGGGCGAAGATCTAGCAGGAGTTCGTGGCATAGAAGACCTTTGACAGGAAGGACTGAAGATGATTGCTAGCACGCCGTCACCTCCAGTCCGAATCGCAATGCTACTCAGAAGGATCGCTTAGCAGAATGTGGTGATGTTGAGATTTCAAAGTCAACGCAGCCAGACATGCTGAATGGAAGACTTGCGTCAAACAGTAAAATGAGGGTTAGTCACGAGATCACTTCTCACGATGCCACTAATATCCAGATCAAAGTGACCAGTCGCAACAATGATATTTAGACCCTTATTCACTTAGACTGTGGCTGCTTGCTCGCAGAAGTACACCAATTGTTCCAGTCAGAGAACAGTCCGGGCTGGATTTTGCAGCGCTTGTCAAGGAATTGTTGCTTTCTGGTATCCGCATAGACATCGATAACGTCCTCTATGTTTTCTTTATCAAGCCCTATGAGGACCTTGACGAGTAGAAGGCTCGACTGACTGCAAGCATTAGCATGAGCGTGCGAGCCACCTCTCATTGCTTCCTTATGCACATTCCTTAGAAGATCCCATATCACCTCTTTGTCACTCGGTATTGAGACTGCCTTGCCTTTGCAGAGGCGTGCGTATTCCCGTATGACATTGCAGGCCTTTTCCGAGACCTGCTTGCTCGTAGTTGTACGTATTTGGATCAGCAATGGAAGCAAAAGGTCAAGGGCTAGCGGGTTGATATGCTGCTGCTTGACATAGATCTGCAGGAGCTCCAGCACTCGGATTTTGAAGTTGACGATCGTCTCTTTCGCATCCTTCTTCTCCGCCTTTTTACTCACAACTTTCTTTCTCTCCTTGAAAACATTCTCCAAATGCACGTCAACAGCTTCCATTTGCTCGTCGTTCATATCTTCGTCTGATGTCTCGTCGTCGTTATCTCCGTTAATACTGTCATCAGCTCGGCGAGTACCAAGCGCTTCAGCAAGCTTCGCGTCAAACGCGGCGAGTTCGTCGTTATCGTCTCCGACGTTTGAGTTATCCGACGACTCTCCACTATCATCGGATGTCGCATCATCAGAGGCATCATTGCCGTTGATCTCTACGACGTCAGACATATCGACATCTTCGTCATCGCCCACAGCGTCGTCCTCATGATCAAATATCTCCTGCTGACCTGCAAGGCTTTCTTTCGTCTCGAGCACCTATACCGAGTTAGTGTGACAACGTATGAAAGGGTAACGTTGTGTCAGACCTTCACCATTGCTTGAAGACCAGCGGCGTTGATCTGTGTAGTGAAGGTTGTAAAGACTTGCTCAGCTAACCTCCGGAACAAGGTTGAAGGTTTCGATACAAAGCTCAGCAAAACCTCAACCAGGAGCTCTGAGGCTTTATCGCTATCCGCGGAGCTGTGCTTGACCAAGCTATCGTAGCAGGTCTTCAGTTCATCAAGTACCAAGACAGCGTCACCATCGCCATTGTATACTTGCAGGATAGTGAGCGAGTACAGCAACTTGAATGCTCGGAGGTAAGCTCTCTTATCATGTTTGGTCGAAGACTCCTTTGCGTGAACCTTTTCCAGAGCCTTCCATGCTCGTTTTACACTCTGGCGCACATTGTCATCCGCTTGGAAAAGAGACTGGCATTCATCGTACTCCTCACGCGTCCGAATGTTGCTAACAACAGAGTATGGAAAGTTGGCGCCTTCAGGGGTCGACATGAGATAGACCAGGCAAGATGATATCCGGGACCTGAATAAGCTCCGTGATGCCTTTGAGAGCGGCGGCTTTGGGCTTTTGTCAAGTTTGTCAGGACCAGGATTAAGAATGAAGTACCCGAATTTGACGAAAACAAACATGACCTGCTCAGTCCAGGAAGTAGTGTCAAGCTTTGCTGTTTTCCCTGCATCTTCATGTTTCCTTGATCGTACCGTGCCGAGGAGCTGATCCGCAAGTAACTGACGTCTTGAGTCTGCAGCTTTCTCTTCCGCCACGCCTGGTTGTAGGATAAAACTCTCGAAAAGGGCAATGATTTGACGCAAAGCAGTAACACTAGTTTGAGACAACAGCCTTTCAATTGTTTTCGTTTTGGTCGCTTGGTCGAAGTTGATAGCTCCTTTCGAACCCATAAGACCAGAAACCACTGTCAGGGCAATGTCCGGTTGCGCTTCTACTCTGACATGGACAGCTCTCAAAGCTTTTTGCGCTATACGATGGAGATATCTTTCTGGAAAAGCAAGCTGATTCAGGAGACATCGCATGAGGTTTTGACTGAACACAGTTGCAATGAGGTGCTCCGGAGCTCCGCGAATAACTTCCGAGAACAGTAGGAAACCCCAATATTTACGCTCCTCCGAAGCCGAGGCGGAGAACAAGTTATCTGTTACAGATTAGATAGTCGAACAAATCAGAAATCCAATACTCACTATCAATGACCTCCATCCAAAACTCAACGAAGTTCAGGCGTTTCGGTGGCTTCGAAAGACCCCAGCCTGGCTGAGTCTGCCTCTCGAAGAAGGTTGCAAGGACGACATCCCAAGTAAAATGCAACTTAGAGTTCCACATTCCCTTCTGACGGCTTCCTTCGCCACCATCCTGCAGTTCCTTGGATTCCGAAGCCTCTTTCAGAACCTTTGCGAGGACTGCTTTCTCTTTGACGTGCAATGGATCTTCTCCATGCCAGATACCCCTAGGCAACTTGACCGTCGGAAAGGACGAATGTACAGAAAGCCATATAGAGATCCCCTCTGGGGTTTTAGCAAGTCTGTTGGAGCACAATCGATCGATCACCAGCTGAGCATAGCTCGGGTCAAACACCTGGCGAATGAGAAGTTGGGTTGCTCCATAGATGATCCAACCGCACTCTTCCCGTAGCCATGGCTTTTTCCCTGCGAGCTCGTATATTATGTCCAGGACCTGTTCCCAATGATTCTGTGACTCGCTTGGTTTGAAGAGGATTAACGACTTGATAATAGCTTCCGAACCAAATAGGCGGCCAAAGTAATGGTCTCGTTCTTCCTACAGCGAACCAGGTCAGAGAGCACACCAGACATCTGCTATCTAGGATGCCTTACCTGGCCAGAGACACTGCCTCCAGGACGTGTCTGCGTGTTCAGTATCTCAAGCACACGATCAACGCTTATGTCCAAGCCATGAACGACTTGCTTGTCCGGTCCTAGCAACTGTGACAGAACTTCCGTAAGAGCAATGGAGAAGCCTATCCTCGCAGCCTTACGGCCACTTGATAGACCCCGTATCAGGCGATTGAGAGCTTTCTCGACCTGCTCGCTTGTTGGTACATTTTCTGGAGAGAGCTTTGATACCAGAGCTTGAGCGGCTTTCAGTCTAAGTTCCTCATTCTCATTGGCGAGATCTTCATAGATCTCCACCAATTGGACGTCAACGTTCGGCGGCTCCCTATGCCGTTTCTTTGACATTGCAATGTTGCGATGTCTCTGATGCCCTGTAGTGCAATCAAAACTTTATGACTTTGAGCGCTCGCGACTTGGCGAGCGTTAGGCGCTAATCCAGCAAGCGCGCGTCCGTCTACTTATGCATTCACCCTCATCTCTGAAGTAGTCCCACGAAATGATGACCTTCAACACCAGCATCATCAATCACTGATAATCCTGTACAACAGAGGCAAAGGATTCTGGACCTTCGCAAGTCTGTCAACACATCTTAAGGAACTTCCCAGTAGACATCTAACATTGAATGCTATACTTGTAGCCCCGCTTATGGCTCGCTCCAACACTAATACGCCCTTCGTAGACTGCATTCCAGATCATAAGGTATAACGTGGACGGGACAGAAATAGCGCATCGTGCAGGAGAATGCTCCACTATGGCTACTTGTAGATCAGTCTCCGCAGCTCGTACAAGTATGCTCATGTAGGTCTGGAGCGTACAACGGTGTTTCAATCGGCACATAATGACGTCGCCGGTCACGGTACCGCGTGCTGCTTTCGTGATCCCGGTCTGTTTACATCTTGGCAGATCAAGTACCTCCGAACGCGGGTAGGTCGGACTGGACGACAGCGGTTCAGCGTCGCGCTGTTCGATCGACAAGATCCCAGATAGCATCCTTGCTTACAAGTACAGTACAAGTATTTCTACCCTTAGTACGCTCGCTGGAGCATTCCGGGTTGCATTCTGGCTCATACTCAGTGTCACAGTGACATGTCAGTTGCCACAGCGGCTGCATTCTATTCCTTGATTCAAAGATTATCGTCCGTAGCTTGTATTGTACTCGTACTTGTACGTTCGCCCATCGTCACCTGGGTAGCGTTAAGTTTGCAGTCCCCGTTTTCACTCTTGATTGGCGATTCTGACGTCGGAGTTAAAAGATAGATCGAAGCTTGGCAAGGTGATCAGGGTCTGCCGAGACGATGGCGGCTAAGATATCTCTGTGCGAAAATAGCTCGGCGACTGTCCATGGTCAGAAGAGATGAGAAAACGTGGCATTGCACTCTTTGATCCATGCAAAGCTCTTTCGTACGGCGGAACTTCCAGCGCTTGGCTATCTCGGCAGGGGGATGAATCCTGCTTTCCAGTCCTGGAAGCATGTCTGCAAAAGCGGGACGGAATGCCAAATAGCGAACCAGCGTTTACCATGTTGGGAGCTGCTAGACGGAAATCACTAGCGGATTGCGTGATGGGACGATCAGCTGAATAGCCACAGGAGTATTGTAGAGCAATGTGAGCAGACTTGAAGGTTATCAAAGCTTCCTGAGACAACTCCCCTACAATTGCGTTGTATTCGATCCTCAAAGAGCTGCCGGAGAGTGCATCTTTGGCTCCGCGACATCCTAGAGTAGATTTAGCACAGTACGGGTGACCATCATGGTCCTTGATTTCATGGTCTTAGATACGGCGGGCACGCATTGTTTACTTATATGATGTACCTTAGAGCAAGACTCCGTGGCAACGACACGATCCCCACCATTAGCTGCTGAAGCGAGATTCACCACGGCTGCTTAACCCACTGCTGTGCCTTCTCGCAGATCCATTTGGGTTTTGGGAATTGCATCCTTGCGAACTGGAAGCTTCAGCATCCAAAGGAGCCAGTTAACCGCTGAGAGCCAGCCGCAAACTTCGAAGCTATTTGCTTATGCGCTTCACTCGATTTCTTGGTCCCTTGCATACCGACGACTCATACACGTAGCTACCCTAGCTCGACAGCGTCGCTAAAGCTTCACCCCTCCCGAAAGTTGGACAGGGCATCCCCACCTGTTGCTTCGACAACAGTAAGACCTCAGCTTCAATCCCTTCCGATCCTTCCTTCCTTTGCTCGAGCTCTTCCTTCTTTTATCCTCTTCATCCAGAAGACCTCCTCGACGGTCACTCCTGCCCCGTCGACTCGTTTGTTGGTCGTCCTCCCAGGAACATTTCTCCCTGCAATCCTAGGACGACAACGACAACGAACGAGCTTCATGCTGGACAGCCTCCGATAATCGCGATATCCCTGACCGACTCCTTATCAACACCTCGCTGGATCTTGAGGTCTTCTTCAGGTACACTAGATTAGATCAGAATCAATTTCTCATCTAGTCATGGTATTCTAGAGAATCGACATTCTACCGAGCAGTACCTCCCTGTTCGACCAGACTTCACATTCATACTGGACCAAGAGGGTTCCATCAACTTCAATTGAATGCTACGAAATTCTCGCTCGAGGGACACTGGACTGGATAAGCAGGGACAACAGTCATGATCGAACGCTCCTCGCCTTTGGCTGCAATGCAGCCCTCGTGTCATCCCCTTGGACATTGGAACTTCCGATCCGATGCACCGACATCATATAGAGACTTTTCTGGAGTGACCAGTTTTGGACCGAATAGTTTCAACTTCAGAGATTTGAGTATGAAGAAGTCGTCTTCAGATTATTTCAGCTTGAAGCCTGTCAGAGGATCTTCACCAACAGCCAGCTTGGCAGCCGATCTGTCTCAAAATTTCCACATCGATCAGAGGTCAGACCCACTTGCTGTCAATGTGTTCTTGTATATACTAACAATCGCTAGTCCACAGCTGCCTACACCCCGACGATCGCTGTTCTCGTCGAACCACCTCTTCGGAACAATCAATGGTCGGGGTAAGGCAGTTCCACCTATATGGAACTGCATATGCTTACATTAGACAGAAGGCATGACTACACCTCCGATTCCTTCGTCTTCTCCAGGACCTGGAAACGACTCGATGGACATCTCGCCGCTCCCGCATAAGGCCCCGTTCCACGTCATGACTCAAATCGAAGTGCAATCACCGACCCCGGAGACCACTCCAAACGAATTAATGCTCCCTTGTACTGACTCAATACCGGAGTCCCCATTAGACGGTGCGAGAACGACTGTGATAACTGAGTGAGTACGATTTAGACCATGTGTCTGGAATAAATTTCTGATCTTGATCCTCTACAGACGTAGAAGATCCACATTGCTTCGACCCTCCCTAACTCGGACCAAAGGCTACTCGACGAATACTGTGTCTTTCAAAGCAGGAGGCATGGAAAGCCAGCTTCCCCAATTTAAATTTGGCAATGGCAGCAAATTGTCTACGTCCAGTTCGATGTCACTGTCGGAGTGTTTTGTCGAGTCGCCGCCTCAGGATAGGAAGATGTCTTTCAACAATCCACCACTATCGGTGATGGGTCCGCCAAGGTCAAAGCAGCCTTTTGTAGGCATGTCCGGAAATTCGAGGAACAATGGCTCACCTGCGGTTGCCATGGGTCGTAAACCGTCAGCTCCCGTCGCTCGACCCAGGAAGGTCTTTCGGCGCTCGTTGAGTATGTTCGAGCATCCAGGCGATGTTATGAAGCAAGAGAAGACAGGATTGTTCTCCACGGGAAGCCTGCTTTCAGTCATGGACGTGGATGACTCTCACCAACTGCACCTACCACATTTCATGGCGGATCAGGAGAGCCTGCCGCGTATTACCAAAGACACGATGATCAAGATTCTGGATGGCAATTACAATCAGCACTACGATCAGTCCTGCATCGTTGATTGTCGCTTTGAGTACGAATACAAGGGTGGTCATATTGATGGAGCTATTAACTTCAACGACAAGGAAGAACTAAGTAGCAAACTATTCGAGTCATCTTTGCCAAAGAGGACGTTGCTAATATTCCACTGCGAATACTCGGCTCACCGAGCCCCGCTCATGTAAGACTCCTTTCGATGTATCTTCAAGGTCAATGCTCACGTCACAATAGGGCTAAATACGTCCGCCACAAGGACCGTGCAGCAAATGCTCATCGGTACCCGAAACTCACGTATTCAGAAGTGTACATTCTTGATGGAGGGTACAGCTCTTTCTTTGCAGATCATCGTGCACGCTGCTTCCCACAAAATTATGTCGAAATGGCTTCTAAAGAGCATCAGACTGCCTGCGAGCGTGGCTTGGGCAGGATGAAACAGCAACGTGGCAAGCTTATGAGGGCACAAACCTTTGCTTTTGGACAATACCCGCAGCAGATGGAAGACAGTCCTACAGCACTGGGCAGGACATGCGATGATATCATGATGGGAATGGATACATCCTTCGATGAGCACCTGGATCCTAAGCGGTCCCATGCCAGACGTATGGCATCATATTAAGCGGCGGCCCTTCTGATCTTCCTTCCAGTCACGGCGAAACGGTCTTACGGCGTCAAACAATGGGCCATGTGGATGGCCTTCGCTGGCGTTTTCGGCTTTTGATATCCTTCTTTCACTTTATCATTCGCTTCAAGCGAACTTCTTCCCAGATCAAGCACCCGCCGGATTGGCTGGCCACATTTTCTTGCGCTACATTGGTCTGAGACCATTTTGGAATGCTTGTGCGTTTCTGATATCCCCGACAACCTCGCTCCTGTCGACCCTGCTGCGGTTCCACAGAGAGAGGGGCGTCAAGTTCTTGGTGCTTACCTGAGGTTGGCCCAGGTGGTTGGCCAGAATTTAGATCTGCATTCATTGCCTTCTCATTCACAATGTCAAAGGCTGTTGCAGATGTCATTGCTCTTTAGCGATGTCACGGCAAGAGGATAGTTATTTGCATCGATTGCATGTAGCGCCTCATTTCCTTTGTTGCGTCTCGTGTTCTCGCCTTTCGAGATATTGTTCACCAGACACCAACCCCGGATACCAACATTGGCAACACACGGATACTTGATACGTCGTCGTCTACCACAGCTCGGGCTCGATCGAATAGTCGTTAACGTGTCCAAAGCCGTCACATCGTCCATGGCGATAGTCTTTCTCCTCTTGCATATATTGATCAAGCACTCCCGTTGCTTGGGCTCTGTCAGTGCACTGTGCTCCTGGACAATTCGCTCCGGCGTCTTTCGGCATACATTGACACTCATTACCTGTCCCCTTTTCCTCCTGTGTATTATACGCATGCTTCCTCCTCCTTGCTCCTTTCTAGCTTCCTGTACGGCGGCATGTGCTTTGAAGACTCCTGAGCTGTAGATGACCACCAGAAATGTTCATATGGGTATAGAGCCAGTCGGCAGGAAGAAAAGTCGTCGTTAATGCTATGATGGAGGGATTGGAGAGGTTTAGCTCGCAGTGTATCGTAACAGTACGGAAAATACCTCAAGTCAGTGGCTCGTGGGCGTGATGTTGCGGCGGTCATAACAATGTGCACAATGCTATACTCGAGTGAGATCACAATCGTCGTAACCTCAATCCATCAACTGTAAAATCTTCATATATGGAGAGTACAGCGTCACAACAGCAGGTTGCCGGTTGCGGAGGAACAATCACTCAGCCCAGGGACTGGCTGTGCCAGGATTCATTCAGAGTGCAAACGGCCATCCCGCTTCGCCCTAACCTCGTACCCGTACATTGGGTCCGAAGTTCTTTTGCTTCCTCAGTGCCAAGGTATCCCGTTGCCCCAGCGGACCCTAGGTCTACCTTACCTTACTGTAGTGATCCCCCTTGGAATTTACACGCTTGTGCTCCTGGGACAGGGTTGTATGAATTGCTGGGGAATAAGAAGAACCCCGACAACGCCAATGCCCATCTTCTCATGTATGTAACACTAGGCCTGCAATACACAATGTCTGTTCTCGAGCGAAGCCTCGTCGTTCATGCCTTGTCACTATATTCGAGCGAGGCAAAGTAAGCGGATGGGTTTTGATGCTTGCTGTTCTTCACTTTATCCCTAACAATCAGGTAGACGCTGCCGTCCTGCTTCTCCACACATTCCCACTCACGACTTTACTCAAGCGTCTGTCAGTCCGTGATGGGTTTTGGGGATTTGGGAGCTACATGTACTTTTGATCTACGGGTTTGGGATCTTCGCTTTTGATGTTCCTTGTTTGACACGCAGATTATGTATGCGGGGATATTAGAGGTGGATATAATTGACGTGGTACTCATTCTGTTAGCAAGGCGCGTTGAGGGGCGTTGGAAAGGCAAGAGGAGGGTTTGGGGACTACGGTACGAGTAAGAGTACTCCAGTGCAGGGCAGGACTATCGAGTCGGTAGGATTGGTATAGTTACTTTATGAGATGAGGTAAGTAAGGTGGAGATGGTATTATATGAGGATTGGATCACGTTGGATCATGGATCATGAGTGCAGGCTCACGGATCGGATTTGAGATTTTGATGTTTGTAGGGGTAAAGTTGCCATTGAAATCGCCCACTACTTATGTCTTGACTAGCTAGACAATCAATAGCACTTGGGAAGCGTTTTTGACGTGAATGGTACAGCCATGGTGTTGATGGATGGAGCATTGGGTCGGGATCTGGGGTTGGCTCGATGCCAGATTGCTGCAGAAGATTGATCGAATCCTTGCGACTTTGGCGATCGGAATGCAAATGCTCTTGATCTGGTGCCTAATATCGAACGCCGCGTGACCGATCCTTGGTAGAGGACACAGTATAATGGCTGATGCCAACCGTTCTGTCCTTCGCAGGGAGAGGAATGGTCAACCTTTGTTGCTCAAGACTATCCAGACCGGGGGACCAGAAGCTGACTCAAAGCGTACCGGAGACTATGTGTGGTCAACGCTTGGATAGACCTAACCTTTGGCTCTGTGATAAAGGCGAGTGATTGCTTTCGTTCTGACCCAGTGATGGTCTGAGCTGTCCAACCAACGGCCCCTGCATGGCAAGAGCACCTGATCGCAAGCGGCGCGAGATTGATCGATCCTCGGTACCTCTCTCTTTGTCCATGCATTGGACGGGTTCCACTTGAAGGTCTATTAGCACTCTTGTGCACCGAGCAGCGGTGCTTGTCCGGCTAATCGGCCAATCCGTTCGTTCTTGATGCCAGTGAAGTTTAAGATCGAGAGTGGAGCAGATATCCTGTTGGGCGAGCAGGAAGTCCAGTGATTATGAAGCTATGTCGTTATTACTGAGTAAATCAAGTTGCAGATCTGGAAGTCCGGAGTTCCATTCAATCATCTGATGGAGTAATGCCGACCGTCGATGGGGGAGGAACACATAGCTTGCTCCCTCCTGGCATTGCGGGTTGATGCCAACCCATTTGGATATAGCGTAGACGACCACGTTCCTCGGCGTGCAAGGTTGATCGCCCATGCTGTCAATTGTGGCCTTGACCAGTTGATCAAGTAACCAAACTCAACCATCTTGATGCCATGGTACACACTGCGACATGGCCCGGTTGCACAGATGTGAGTGGATCTGCTTAGGTCCGATCGCATCATATTAACTCCACATCTCCCTCCAGCACATTCTCCCTAACCGCACTGTACCTCACTACAAAAACATCACCCCTCCTCATCTCAAACGCCGTATCCGTCCCCTCAATCACCACTGGCTCTGGCACATCCCTCAGTACCCTCACAAACACAGCCTTATCTAGGTCTGGCTGCTCAACCATACTGATGCCACCCGCTGTGTCGTCAAGTCGCTGCAGCTGTGTTGGGAAATTGGAGAGAAAGGAGGACTGGTAGTGCGCGTGGAGAAGGTTTTGATGCGTAGTGAGGTATTGGAGCTCGGAAGGCGAAAGGCGAGACTTCATTGTTGGAGTTGTGAGTATATGAAGGGCGTGTTTGTCGATCTGTATCTGTGTCAACCAGCAGCTTCATGCGAACAAGGGCAGAGAAAGGGGAGCTTACTTTAGCTATCCTTGCCCTCAGGAAAGACCGAACAAGGAACTTAAACCGCTCAAGCTCCGTCTGTATGATAATAAGGCGGAAGTTTGTCTTCGGATCCATGTTCCCCGTCTGCGTCTCCACGAGCTCAATCTAGGACACTTAGCACATAACGCGCAGACCAATGCCTCTTCCAAATTGAGACAATTTCTCACCTGCCGTCTTATCCTATCCATCATCCTCGCCATCAAGGTTTCCGGCCATGGCAGTAGTTCTGGTGCGACTCGCTCGGCGACCCATGCCCGCGTGAGTTCTTGGAGGTCGCGGGTTTCTTGGGGGATTGAGTCACCATCGATTTCGGCCAAAATGTCATCGATGTCCATAGGTAAGTTGGAACGGCATTGAGCTGCGCAGGGAGAACAAACCAAGTCTCAACGGACTACGTGCGTGGTTTGAAGATCCACGGTTCACACACCTAATTGACAATCCAATCAACGCTCCACTCCATTGAAGCTATCGTTCGCTTGTTATAATACATGTATTATACGTGTAATTTGCCAATGCCTTAGGGCACGATCGTCTGCAATATTGTGACCTGACCGACCATCGGGAACGCGCATTTGACTACGCCTACCTAAGGCTTTCCAAATCGTAACAATCTAGCTGTTGTTCTACTAAGCATATTACATGAATGACTTCACCAGTGGTGAATTAGCATCCTGGCTGCTGTCATTGGAGGAGTTTCGGCACCTTGTCAAATGCCTGCGCTTTTAGACTAGTGAGCTCCGACGGACCTCTGACGGATTCGAGATACAACTACGGTGCGAAGACGCTAAGAGCAGAATTGAGTCTTGTGGAAATCCATGATACTCACTGCTTAGGATCTAGCAGAAGACGTCGCCCCGAAGCACTCTTATTTAGGTACTAGCCACCGGCCCTGGTTCCGCAAAGCGGGTGAGATTTAGACGGAGCAACGATGGAGAAGTATGTGACTGCGTAAGTTCAGCATAGCTATAATGAAATCGAATAAAAATATATGTGAGACATGGCAATGAAGAAACAAAGTCGTGGCTTAGTCAAACAACAAGACGCAGTTACGATCGCCTGTGGTCACAGCAGATGCCGGCATTTCCCAATCCCTGCGATGCATACACATCAGCCATCCATTGTCAGCACTCCTTTTACATCCTTCCGAAGCCTCATAACATCCAATCCATTCTCTCCAATATTCTCACTCACAGCGCTAACCCGAGCGCTACCACAGTCACTCCCGCCACCACCGCCCACTCCCTCCCCCCTGAACATTTTGCATTGGGCACATTCGCTGATGACAGAGTGTCTGGCGGTTCAAGTGCTGTACTCTTGTGAAGAAAGACCGTCATGGTGCGACTAGGAGATATAGCGAGTCACTCGCCCTCGCCGCAAGCGTTGCAAGTCATGGCTATTTGTCCCGATCGCGGCTTCGGAACTGCCAAATGTCTTTATCGCCAGGGCTACTCATTGCACTTCCTGCTGCCGCTAGCGTTAAATTCGAGGTAGAAGTTTGGATCCTTGGTGTGGAGCTGGGATGGGCTTCTGCGGATGATTGATCGTAGGCTGCTGGTAAGGATTTATATGTAGCACAATCATGGTAGCGGCATGTAAGCCTTTATCCTCCTTCGGCGATAGTACTCACCGTCCTTCTCGTGCGTCCTAGTAATCTCAATACGTATAAAGACCCCGCTTGCCAACCTTGTACCAGAACGTGTACCACAGAGTCAAAGCAACGATTTTTGGACTCAGAAACTTGGCTAGAAGACTGAAGTAGAGACGGTAGATAGCTAGTCAAATAAGATAGCTCAGGGACGAAGACAGAGCATTGGGCAGCACATCTTTCAAGAATTCAGAGACAGCCATTTGCGTAGTGAACTGTGCCTAAATGGAGCGGAAGTAGTGAGTGCAAACGTCGAAGAGGTGAAGATAGCGGTGATACTAGGATTTCTAGCACAAAAGGGACCTGCAAGACCGGAGCTATAGTCGTGCAGCTCGAAACAGATATGAATGGACCAACTTTACGAAAGGCACCCCTTGGCCTATACAACTACAACTGTTGTCTCCATATGGCATCTGGGCAGGAACTTAATCATAAGAGGATCAGCTGGGCAATGAGTGGACATTGATTGGTTGATGAATTGATGGATTATTGGCCGATTGCTAAGAAGATACATATCGTTCTGTAGTCTATGTGGCTCAGTGTAAGGCGGACCCTTAAAAGCGGAAGAGGCACGGGCCGCCGACCACGAGTCTATTTCTTTTCGCTTAACGTTAACTTCACCACCTGAGAAGTGGACACACAACAATTCAGTTATAAGTCGCAGAGCTTCGAGATTTTGACTTCCCAATGCTGTCCCAATTCAATGCGGTTTAGGTGATTGAAACCAATCTAGGCGAGCTCTGCGGATGAAGACATGGCAATCAATTTTCCGAAGGTGGAGGAGGAGGTTTTGCAGCGATGGAAGGAAATAGACGCTTTCCAGAGACAACTTCAACTGTCAGAACATCGCCCTCGTTTCACCTTCTATGATGGCCCACCCTTTGGTACGTGCTGTCAGCTCTTGTGAAAGTGGTCATGTAGGCTCGCTAATCTTGAGTCGTAACAGCTACCGGTCAGTTTGCTAACTACGGTGTCTTGTGCTTTTTGATTTACTTATTAGCCGTTAGGACTTCCACATTACGGTCACTTGCTTACTTCAACAATCAAGGATGTCATACCTCGATATTGGTCTATGAAAGGTCGTCATGTAGTGCGCCGATTTGGGTGGGACACACATGGATTGCCTATTGAGCACGAAATCGACAAGAAGCTAGGCACCTCAGGGAGGGATGCGGTGTTGAAGCTTGGCATTGAACGGTATAATGAAGAGTGCCGAGCAATTGTCATGAGATTTGCAGAGGAATGGAGGCAAACGATCGATCGATTAGGGCGCTGGGTTGATTTCGATAACGACTACAAGGTGAGTCTTAGCGAAGTGATTGGAGTCTCACAGACAGGCAGGCTAACCTATGAGAAGACCATGGATCCTGACTTTATGGAGTCAGTCTGGTGGGTGTTCAAGCAACTATACGAAAAAGACCAAGTGTACAGATCATACCAAGTCATGCCGTACTCCACCGCCCTCTGCACACCGCTCAGTAACTTCGAAGCGCAGCAAAACTACAAGGATGCTCAAGACCCTGCCATAGTTGTGGCTTTTCCTCTAGTTGAAACTGACGAACAAGGCAAAGATGCTGATGCAAGCCTGTTAATATGGACTACGACTCCTTGGACTCTTCCCTCCAATCTCGCCATTGTCGCGCATCCCGATTTCGAATACATCAAAATATTCGATGAGGCCGCAAACCAAAAATATATATTACTTGAATCTCGCCTATCAATGCTGTACAAAGATCCCAAGAAAGCGAAATTTCAGGTTCTCTCCAAGATCCGTGGCAAAGATATGTTGGATTGGAAGTACAAACCTCTTTTCAATTATTTCGTCGATCAATTCCCTGATTGCTTTCGCGTCATCAACGCTGATTTTGTCACATCGGATGATGGCGTTGGCCTCGTGCATGCGGCTCCGGCTTTTGGTCCCGACGACTTTGCGGCTGCAATGGAGTCCGGAATAATAAGCAGTGATCGCTTGCCACCGAATCCTTTGGACGAGAAAGCATGCTTCACAGAGGAAGTCCCCGACTACGCTGGGCAACATGTGAAGATTGCGGACAAAGCTATTGTCAAATACCTCAGAGGGACAGGCCGCCTCATTGTGGACAGTCGAATTACCCATTCAGTTGGATTTTGCTGGAGATCTGACACCCCTCTTATCCGCAAAGCTGTATCTGCTTGGTTCGTCAAAGTTTCAAACACAATTCCTCAAATGCTTAGCAATATCGAGGAGTCGAACTGGGTGCCATCTTTTGTCAAGGAGAAGCGTTTCGCCAATTGGATATCAAATGCGAAGGACTGGAATGTATCTCGAAACCGCTATTGGGGCACTCCCATTCCCATTTGGACTAGCGATGACTTCAAAGAAACCATTTGTGTTGGAAGTATCGCAGAATTGAGAGAGCTGAGTGGTTTTAAAGGAGAGATATCGGATCTTCATCGAGATAAGGTTGACAAAATCACCATAGCTTCGAGGACAGGAAAAGGGGTCTTGAGAAGGGTCGATGAAGTTTTCGATTGTTGGTGAGTGGAATTGTCATAGGCCGGGCGTAATTACTGCTCGAACCCGCTCGAAGTGGATAGATTGACTCTCTAATATTCAGGTTCGAGTCTGGGAGTATGCCCTACGCTTCTCAACACTACCCTTTTGAGAATACGGAACTATTCCAACAGTCATCCTTCCCTGCAGATTTTATCGCGGAAGGTCTCGATCAAACTAGAGGTTGGTTCTACACTCTGGTAGCACTGGGTACGAAGCTATTCGGGATATCACCATTCCGCAACTGTGTCGTGAATGGCATAATTCTTGCGGAAAGTGGCAAGAAAATGTCAAAACGTTTGAAAAACTACCCGGATCCGTGGAAAGTGATGGACCTATACGGAGCGGATGCATTAAGACTGTATCTAATCAACTCTCCAGTGGTACGGGCGGAGCCTTTGCGCTTCAAAGAGGCGGGGCTTAGAGAGGTTGTTAGCAAAGTCCTTCTCCCTCTTTGGCACAGCTACAAATTCTTCGAAGAGCAGGTCGTGCTCCTCAGAAAGACCCGAGGCGTTGATTTTGTCTTCGATCCGGCTGTTGGTCTTTCTGAAAGCAGGAATGTGATGGATCGATGGATTATGGCGAATTGTCAGAGCTTGCTGAAATTCGTGAATCAGGAGATGGCTGGTAGGGTCTCCTACCCGTACGGCCTCCTGCCGCATTGACTGAACTTCTAACTAGCATATCGCTTGTACACTGTTGTGCCTCGTCTATTGCACTTGATTGACGACCTGAACCGACCGCATTTATTCTTTACTGGCACCATATCTTCCTGCGGATTTCAAAGCTCAGTTCGAAGATATGAGGAGTGTACATTTTCTTGCGTTCCCGGAAGTGCGAGAAGAATTGTTTGACCTAGAGATGAGAGGAGCGTGGGAAGAATGCGGAGAGTCATTGAGTTGACACGTATAGCTCGGGAGAGACGCACCATTGGGTTGAAGGTCCCGCTGGAGACACTGGTGTTGATCGCAGACCCGCCTTACCTGGATGACCTTCGTTCACTGGAAACATATATCTGCGAGGAACTCAATATTCGTCGCCTTCTGATGACATCAGATGAATCAAAATACAACATTCAACTGAGCGTCATTGCGGATTGGTCAAGACTCGGGAAGAAATTGAAGAAGGACTCAGACAAGGTTCGGAAAGCATTACCGAACCTGACGAATGAGCAGATCAAGCAACTTGTCCATGAAAAAGCCATTACGATGAAAGGCACCAGATTAGACGACGAGGATATAGCTGTGGTGCGTGGACTTAGTAAAGATAACGACCCGTCCGGGAAGTGGGAAACCAACAGCGACAACGAGGTTCTCATCCTACTTGACACCGATCTCCGGCCGGAATTGAAGCACGAGGGCGTGGCGCGAGACCTGATCAATCGTGTTCAACGGCTGAGGAAGAAAGCCGGCTTGGTGCCGACGGACGCTGTGTGCGTGGAGTATCGAGTGCTCCAAAACCCAAATGATATTGATATCGGTGGGATAATGAAGACTCAGCAGGCGATGATCGAGAAGGCTCTGCGGAGTGGACTGCAAGAGCAAAAGGCGAAGCCTGCAGAGGACCATCCGAAAGCCCAGGATGATGTGATACTGGAGGAGGAGCAGGTAATCCAGGAGGCTACTCTTCTGCTGAGGCTTCTGAGGCTTTGATCAAAGACAATGTTCCAAACGTCTCGTTGGCCCTTTTGCATCAGCTCGTCGGTCGAGACCCGAGGTCGACTCCTGAAAGAGATGGAGAGGACCTCTATGCTGAGGAAGGAACCGATGAGCCTCCTGCGCCTACTGAGAATGGATATGAAGCTCTCGTTGAATAGCAAATTCAAGCTTGGGTTTGCTCTTGCAAGATGTTTGGCACAATTACAGATGGTGAAATGGGTATGTGCAAATCATGGCGTTGCACCGTCCAGCTTTGAGGCTGATCATTCCACAGGTACATGAAAGCTTGCGCGGCGAAACTATCCTTTCTAGTTAGATCGAGGCAACACCCGAAGAATTAGAGGAGCGCTTGGACTTCACTCAGCCTTCTTCTCGGAAGGCTTTACAGATATCGCTATATCGCGCGACGTATATCGTCATCCAGATAGACAGGGACGCCCGAATAAGCTGTTCAACAAGCTAGACGATAGTTACGCTTTAGGTATGTCTGTTGCGGCTGGATTCGAAAGCTTGGAAGCGTAGGTCGAATTTGCTGAAGCTCAGTTCCATAGGCATCATCCTACTTGAGATCGGTCTTTGGGAGCCCGCATTGCTAATGACACAAAATCGGTTCGAAGACGGGTCACATCCCCTGACAGTCCAGGCTTCGTTCCAAAAGCAGGCTAAGCGCAAGTTGAAGTTAAAAATGGGTGAAAAATACAGGGACGTTGTCCTGAAACGCCTCAGTGGCAATTTTGGCGTCTATGACAACACCAAGGACGAGTTGAAGCTACAACAGGCGTTTAGAAACCAAGTTGTTGACGTTCTCGAG
>JAABUP010005416.1_pt1 | contig 19430 bp, 22 predicted proteins | sample 5559201 | NCBI WGS metagenome assembly JAABUP01 (sample SAMN10711887, study PRJNA513373) | rock metagenome | isolation source: Antarctica rocks | place: Antarctica
CTTGCCCCCCCCCCCCCCGGGATTGGTCACCCCCAGCAACAGCTAAGTCTAGCGCAATCTGGTGTCATGTCTTACCTGTGCAGCATTCCACAGCTCTGACCCCAGCACATTCTCTGAGACCTTGCTGTCTGCCTGGTACCCTCCAGGGTGCTCCTGTACACCAACATACTCATTTATTCAATGTGTCAAAATCTTTCATGCATAGTGTCCAGTGAGTACCCCTAGGGTCCAGTGGCTGCCCCTAGGGTCTAGTGAGTACAGATCTGAGTAGCCCCTGTGTACTGAGGCAACTGATACGCCATCATACGTGAATTCACAGCATGTACGCTGCAACAAGTGAGAGCATTGTGTTTGAACTGCAGCAACAACTGACAGCAACAAGTCGAAATCACTGCAAATGATGTGCCAGCGTACAGCTGCCTGAGCAATTTGAAGCAGCAGCACTCACTCACAGTGAGAAACCTCTCCGCACAGTTGATGAGATGCAGCCGAGAATCTGCCCCTGAGATCTTCTTGGTGGAAACATCTCCTGAGGCCAGATCCAGAATGAAATCAGCAGCATTGATGAGGTATGGGATGGTGTAGCCCAGCTTGTGGAACCACTCTGTTGCCAGCTGTGCATCTCCATAGTATATGGAGTGCCTGCATATAAAGCAAGTGTGAAACCAGCAGTGCTTGTGAGGTATGGGATGGTGTAGCCAAGCTCATGGACCACTCTGTTGCCAGCTGCGTGTTTCCATAGTATATAGAACGCCAGCATGTGCGACATGGGTTGTTGGCAATGCTGTTATGCAGTAGAATGGTACGCATTGGCCAGTCCAAACGTTCTTGCAAACGAAAGGCGTACAAAGGCACAAACAGACTGGGACTGTTACACACACACGATGAAGAAAAGAAAACAACAAACTAAAAGAGTTACTGCACTGCACATACGCCAAACTAAATGACAGCATACTAGCGCAAAGTACATCCAACAGGGTTTGTGAACATAATATAATTTCTGAATAAGCAACATCATGTGCAAACATGTGCTATGTTTGCACTGTTGTCATGCATGACCTCCCATCCCAAAGCATATTACCACATGGCAAGCATAACTCACCCCTCTGACAGCAGGAGCAGCTTATCCAGCATCTGGTACAGACGGGAAGAGGGCTGGTGGATGGTGGTCAGAACGGCCCTGCCCCCCTGTGCCAGCTGGCGCAGTGTTGCCACCAAGTGCATGGCTGTTGTACTGTCCAGACCTGTACACAGCATGTCTGATGAGTCAACCTTCATGAAGTTGATTCAACTCGCTAGAACAGCAGCAAGTGAGCTCACACACATTTGCATGTTGTGCCCAATTTCCGTAAGGTGCATGCACAGTGACTGCGGTATCAACCCAGATGGTAGCACACATGCAGTGTAGAAGACGGTCATGTAGGCATACATGCAGCAGTACAGCTTGTTGCATTTCCTCATGTGGCTTTCCTCGTTACAGCCTGTTGCAAGACATGCGTGATCATGATTGACTGGTTTGCGCTCAACTGTCAAAGCAGCAGCAAACAAACAAGGCATCATACATGCAACACCATGTACCATAAATATGCCTCTGCATAAAAAAAGGTGCACAAGCCCATGTCCAAAACAGTAAAAGCAGAAGAGACACCTGAAGTGGGCTCATCTAGCAACAGGACTGAGGGGTTGATGATCATCTCATGACCCACTGACACACGCTTGCGCTCACCACCACTGATTCCTCGCCTGAAGAAGCCACCTGCACAAAGCAGGCCACCAGAAGTCACACCTTGCCATACAGTCAGGCTGACAGTCAGCCAAGCACCTGTAGTCCTGCAGTCTTACAGCTGCAAGTAGACTGCAGGACTACACGAGCAAGGTCCAGGCACACTCCTTCAGCTGCGCTGAACAGGAGCGGCGCACTCAGTGTGCGCAAATGTGTTGCAGCTGCAAGTCACGTGTGCATGTGCATCTGTATCTGTGCATGTGCATCTGTATCTGTGCATGTGCATCTGTATCTGTGCATGCGCCTGTGTGCATATTGTGTGCTGCCATAGCAGATGATGACAAGTTATCGGATTGGGAGACCTGATGGATGGCTCATGTTCAAAGGGCTCAGACAGTCAGGAGAACTATCTGTGTACCTTGGCATATGATGAAATGTGCCTAAACATACGCAGACGAGTCAAACAGTAGGACATGCTGAGGAGGCAAACAGCAAAACATGAACGCCAATGTGTCAGTACAAAAAAGATGTGGCTGCAAACCTATGATGGTGTCCTTGCAGCGGTTCAGGCCCAATGCAGCAATGACCTTGGCCACTCTCTGCTTCTTCTGCTCTGTTGACATCTCTCTGGGTAGCCGCAACATGGCTGCAAAGTATAGCGTCTCCCACACCGTCAAGGACTCATACAATAAGTCATCCTGCAATGCACGCCCAGCTCATCACATAAAGTTCCATCGGATACCATGTGGATGCAGCTTGATCGTGACTCGCTTGTGGCATTGGCAGAAAGGAACCAAATATTGTAAAGTTTGGTGCCAATGCCTTGGTGAATGTCCTCCAGTGTGAAGTACATTGCAGGGGTCCATGCAATGTAAAACTGGTGGGACATGTTGATAACATGAGCAACAAAGTGTGGCAATGCGCAAGGGGCAGCACACTCTATTTCTGAACACCTAACATGCACATCCTATCTGCTGAGCAGTTCTTCAGCATCATCATGATTGGCTTGGCACCAAGTTTGATATTTGCTGTCTGTGACTCTACACAGATGTTGCTGGCAATGATCAATGATCAACTCAAAAAAGCATCACAGCGAGCACAAGCAGCAGTGCATAAACAAGTTCAGGTTTCCACATGATGGTCAAATAGTACTATATTGGAGAAGTTGGCAGACCTGGAGTACATAGCCCACAGAGCGCTTGGTAGCCTTTGTCAATCGTGTATTGTTGTACAGCACATCACCCTCCAGGTGCACAGACTTTGGCGTTCTGCCTCCAATCACCGAAAGCAGGGAGGTCTTACTAGAGCCTGAGGGCCCCATAAGCGCAAGCACTTCCCCAGGATAGCATGCACCAGCCAGCTTGTACATGATCTGCAATTCCAGACCGGTCGCATTGCACCGATTGACGGAAAGACAAGGCAAGAAACAAACAAAGTCAAGGGTCCTTGCCTGCTTTCGCTGTACTTTGGCCGCCTCGTGAACCTCCTGTTTCGAGGTGAACATGTTCTTGACCTTTTGAAGAGGAGGATCGGCCTTATTCATGAGAGGCACCCAGCCGGAGATGTTGCTGAAGGTCACAGTCAGCTGCTTCTCTTGTGGGATAGCCTCCATGAGCCCTACATCCTTTGCGTCACCGGCTTTTGCGCCGATCATGACCTCATTTGTCTCGGACTCGGCTATTCGAAAGCTGCGAGCCTTCGCCACTGCCATGTCAGCGAGTGCTGGTTGTTACTGTTCGCGGCTTGACCAGATAGCTTGAACCAAGCCACCTGCGGCAGGAGGCTGGAACCGAATCTGGAGTCACGGTGCCTGTGGACCCCAGGTAAGTCTTTGGGCAGTCTTGTGGACGATTCTGTGCGGGGCGGAGCCAGGTTGCTGCGGATCACAACTGCCTTATGATGTCAAGGTTGACGTCATAATGTTGCCTTTTTTGGGTTCGGAGCGTAGTGTAACGCCAGCGTCGATGGGAAATGGAATCTTCCAAGTCTGAGCTGAGCAACATCTCGCATTGTGGTGCTTGCGGGTCTGCAACCCGCATGCGGTGAATCCAGCGCCCCAACAGTCTGGGTCATCCTGATTTGGCCTGAAGATCCTCAAAGCTTTCAAAGATAGATGACACAGGCCGTGGGACCAAGTAACCAGGGCCGTTTGACCTAGTAGTACACTGTAGTACACTGTACTGGGCTTGATGATTTTTTTTGCCAGGCTGGCATTGCCAGCCGCTGCATGAAGCTTCTGAGAAGTGTGCGTGGACTCAGCCTGCAGGTGACTTAGATTGTTGCATCGTAAGCCATTGAGCAACACAATGCGCACACCACATGAACTCCTATCCGACACATGCATTTGCCAATAGGGCTATATTGCATGCCATTACAGCAGGAGATGCATGTTCGCACAGCACTGCCAGCAGCAACATTGCTCTGCATGCCATCACAGTGCTGCTGCCCAAGCTTGCAGTAGCGACTCCTGTATGTTCAAGACTTCACGTTAGCCAACCTCTTTCGAGATCAATGTACAACCCAAGCAACTTCGTCATGCTACCTCCTCTTGCCCTAACGTCTTCAACCAAAACAACCTCTTTATGCACACTCTATGAACCGAAATCTGATTGCCAGTCCAGACACTCTAAGACAGCGCAATGCCAGTAAATGTAAAGACTTCTTCAATGTTGCTCTTTCCCAGAGGAAGCTTGTCAGCAGTTGGACTCCGCTGAAAAGGCGCTCACCACACACAACACCCTAATAAGCTGTGGGCACTATGATTCTGCATGTCCATTGTGTGTATCCATTTGTACTTTGTTCTCAGAAACACTCATGACAACTTCAACGCAGCCAAGCAAGACTGTGCACAGACTGCTCATAGGCATCAATTCCCCAAGCAAATAAACTATCAGAACAGTCTATAATATTTCAAAAAAGCACCACAACAGTACTCCCCATAAAGCAAGTCAGTCACAAGGACGTCCCAAAGAATATTTTGACAGCCCAAAAAAAAAACCAAACACAAAGAGTGAGGCCTGCCTTATTCCTGTGGAGTTATCCGCACAGTAGCTGAGCCATTGAGGGCTCAACCCAAATGTCTTTTGCTACTGAAGCAATTCAACGACTGGACCCTAGATTGAGTAATTAGCCCCTTCTGAGGCATCAAGGTCAGACATGCTGCTGTAGCCCCCAAGAGAATCTGACATGCAGTGTGAGGGCCACTTGGTCGGCCTTTCAGGGCTTCTTGTCACAGCCTGAAGGGCAGATCGCACAGTCACTCGGATCTCTTCAGCGCGCTGCTTGAAGTCAATCTCCTCCTGAAGCACTTGTCCATTCCAGTCTCCATGCGCCAGCTCAGCAGGCAGGTTGACTAAGAACCAGGGGTGCTGCAAGATTTCAGGAATGGTGATGCGCTGCAAGGGGGATGGTGTGAAGATGCGCCTGATCAGATCTTCACAATCAGGCGAGACTTGCCGATCCCATGGGATCCTGCAATGTTACATTACCACTGAAACACCCACATGGTCGTGCATCAGATGGGTAATGCTGCATCAAGCAGAAAGAAAAGAAAAGAAGAAAAGACTACGCCTTTTGGCGCCAAGTTAATGAGAAGCTAAGTACTATACCGGGCTGCCCAGGTTTGCATCAAGCACAAGGTGCCTCTGTCATCTGATGCAAGAATGGTGGGCTCAAGCATCATGCAGGTGATCAGATTAGAAACGTACTCAATAACCAAGTGCAGATGCGAAATGTACACACCTGGTTTGCATAAAGGCAGTAATAAAGAGCTCACTGTTTTGGAGAAAGGAAGGCATGAATGAGTCAGACTTTGGGAAAAGCTGTGCAAGCCAGATTGGCTGAATGCAGCTGCCAGTGACAAGGGACATGGGTATCTGATGCAGGTGTAGTACACACAGCAGTAGCATACAGATCACAACTCTTCCAGCAAACAAGGGTTTCGTGGCTGGAATGGTTGCAGAGGAAACTTGCTTGTGTGTCCTGGTTGTTGACATGAAGCAAGCAAAGAGCAACGGCGATCTGGCTCAAAGTTGTCAAAGACAGAAGCTAGACAAAACAGCCACACAACACTTGCACCGCATGAAAGCTTACTCAATGTCTCCAGCTTGAATCCTCTCAATGAAAAGCTGCTGCCGACGTTGCCCCTCATTAGGAGGGTCTCCCTTGCGTTCATCAAAGGGGTACCGGCAGAACAGCATGGAGTACAGTACCACTCCACTGGACCACACATCTGCCGGTCTGCCTTCATAGAACTCATCCTGCCTCACATTGCCCAACACCTCAGGTGCTGCAAGACAATGCACATGTCAACTCAGAGCAAACCAAAGATGGTGGTGAATGACTGGTCTTCATCCTGTGTGTCCTGCTGTACACTGTGATATGCTCTTACATCGGGCAAGACAACAGCGACTGTGGCTTGCATGCTGTGCATGTCAGGGGCAACTGACGCACAACAGTGCATTGGACTAAACTGCATGTGTTGCGTCTCATACATCATCATCTACATTGCAGCGCACTCCTGATTGCTGTTGTTCACAAATGTCACTGCTGAGACTGGTTGCAACTGCTGCCATACAGCAGAGGCAGTAGCACGATTGAGTGCAGATGAAGCTGTATGCAGCATGCAGCCTGACAACCTTCAAGTAGACCATGCTCTTGCTGGCAAGCAGCAATTAGAGTGATGGGTTTCCGTATTGCTATGGCTTTGAGGTTGGCCATACCTGTGTATCCAGGAGTGCCAAGGGCAGTCTTTGGGAGACTGTGGTTCTCGTTGATAGAGTAGCCAAAATCACATATCTTCAGAATGGGATGAGTTTCGTAGGCTTTCAACAAAATGTTCTCTAGCTTGATGTCTCGATTGACAACACCCATTCTGCACAGCTTTGGTACAGTCAGGTCTACTGCATTGCTCCTCAACGATAATTGCTGGCCTTATACACTATCTGAGTAAATAAGCAGATGGCAGCAGCAGCGAGAGGCTAACCTGTGCATGTAGTCAACGGCAAGCATAAGTTGCTGAAAGAGCCATCTTGCATCATCTTCGTGCAGCCCATGACGGTCGTTGACGAGCCTGCACAGCACGTTCGGTGCTCGTAAAGGACTCGTTCAAAGATACGATCACTCACTGCGTCAGGCAACTAGAACTCACTTCAAAAGATCCTCTCCTCCAGCATACTCCATAGCTATCGCCAAATACTTATCGGTAAGGAAGCATAGCTTGAACTCAATGATATGTGGATGTTCAAGCATGGAGTGGTTGATAATCTCTCGCTCGACATTCTTGTCTATCTTGTTCCTTTCACGAGAGATGAACTTGATAGCGACCTTATCGTCAGTTGCAACTTCCAAGCACAGCCAAACAAACCCGTAAGCCCCGGCGCTGAGCCGCTCAATCACTCTGAATTTTTGACACCATGCCGAACCAGCAAGCGGGTTCGAATCGCTCTGATCAGCCGGCATTGGTGACTGGGTGAATGCAGGCCCAGTACGCAAGCATGACTTGAGCCCAACCTACTCAAGCCCTGTCCGCAGCGCAAAGTTGTGTCCTCTTCGGCTGCTCACTCTCGTGTCAAGGCTCACTCTCGTGCCGGTTACGCGGTAATTCTCAATGCACGTTTCCTATCGATTCAGAGTTTCGAAGCCGATCGAAAGGGCACTTTTGGGCCCCTGCACATGGACTGCGGCCAAGAGGCGGTCTTAGTCAGGTAAACTCTCTCTCAACCATACAGGCAGGATTGCGTGGCACGTGCTACCCTCAGTCACTAAGAATCAGTGATCAGCAACCTTTTTTCTGAGCATATTGTGTTGCCATTTTGTAGTTGGCCGTTTCAACTTATTTCTTCTTGAATAGTTGACCGTTCTGCTAGAAGCCAGCATATTGCGAGCGCTGACAGGGTGTGCACACATTGTGCTGGTATACCATACGTATGGCTGTGGTAGATGAACTGCACATGGATATTCAGGTCTAAAGATCTCAGCCATAAATAAGGCAGCTGATCATGCAGCAACTAATCAGCACCCTCCTTCATCATATTGTTTGTTAGAACTGCAATTACGACTTGGTGCAGCATTGTCAAACGCCATTGACAATTTAGTGCTTGGCGTACGCGTGTCGATCTGCTTGGTACAGTTGTAAAGCGATTCATAGATGGACGACTTGATGCTGAGAGGTAAACGGATTGGCACCTGACCCAAAAAACATGCTCACAATAACTACAAGCTGAAGCGTGGCAATTATGTTCAGTCAGACACACTGCAACGTGTCCTGCAGCTTGGCAGCATGTCAGCACGAGGGCATCCAAAGTAATAAATTTACAATGCAATCACAAGCAGAACAACACAACAGACAATGAAACAGTCATTGTAACTGTACAGTTTACTGTAATAGGCTGTCTGCATGCATGTGCATGAGCAGCACATGCGCAAGACAAAACTGTGGATCTGGAAAGCCAATATGGGAAGCAAATTCACTGAAGAGCAGCAGCACACAGCACTTCAAGCAACTGTTTCAGCTGTACACTGGCCAAATACTTGGGAGTGCCTGTTGCTACTTGGGCCTGATCTACAGTCCTTGATGACTTATGAGCACAGTATCACTTATGAGCACAGTGAATGAGATGCGTTCAGAGCACGGGCACTTAACCATGGCATTGAGTACCACAGGAACCTGTGCTTCGTCATGCCCACCCCATCAATACTGGTTTGTAGTGTTATCTGTTACACCAACAAGCTCAGCAGAACCAGAGCGCCGGCAATTGATGTCAGTGGCATCGTCAATGGAGACGCCTTGCTGTTGTCTGTTGACGCAGTAGCTGCAGCATCACATAAGCACAGTCACAACATTAGTAGCCCTTCACATTGCAGGGTCGGCTACTCCTGAAAGCTTGCATGTGACAGTTTTGTCACTGGCTGTGTTTGCATTGCTGTTGGTACCAGCAGGGGGGGCAAATGTGATGATACAAAGCACTGGGTGAAAATCGTACAACAATGAAAGTAGCAGCTGGGCCAGCAACAACCTTTCTATCACAACTGAAGTAATGTCAGCATGTCAGCACTTTAGCTGAATGTGTGCAGTGGTGACAGCAGCTTCACGTGCAACAAAAGTGGTTGTGATGGTGTCAGCAGCAAATCAGACACACAATCTGAAGCTTGGCAGACTGCTTGGTAAGTGCCACTTATGAAGTACGTCTTGCATCAGTGCATACCATGCTATGATAGCAGCAACGTCACGGCTTACTTGTGAGGCCAGCGGACGCCTGAGCCTGTGTCAGCGCCAGCTCAGCGAGGACGTACAACTGATTGTTAGTGTCACTGCTGACGTCGACGTCGTAACCCACTGCAGACGAGATGGCCGCTCCCAGCTGGCCAGACGCCACTGACTGCTTCAGGGAACTGGACAGCGTCAAGCCGGCATCAATGTCAGGCTGCACCACTGTCACGTTCACCTGCACCATCCAGTCAATCAGTCAACTTCTGTCCTTGGGTTTCAACAGACAATGACAATGGATGAGAAGGCAGACATACCCTCAGCACTCATTCATTTATTCATTGAACAGGTGTGTTGCCTTAACGTTAGGTCACTACAATCCCCATTGAACTGGTAACTTCTGGCTCACAATTGTTGCAGAAACCGTTGTTCACAATGTTGAGTGCACTCTTGAAAGGCACCTCCTGCAAGAGTGACAAGCATAAGTTGCTACTGCTGCTCAGTCCCATCATCTAGCTGGCCAGGCGGTCCTCACATTGTGATACGATGTGCTTAATGAGGTCCTGCTGCTGAACTCATATCAACGATAATAATAAAGTTGCTTTCCAGCTCATGATGAGCTAGGTACGTGCAGGACAAGTCTTGTCTGAACCCATATGACTGGCAAGAGGCCATTATGACAACAGAACAAGCCAAGTCCCTGTACTGCTTGTCACTGTAGTAAGCATTCCTGATTGTGACAATGGTAACACAAATGCCAGTCTGCTTCATCAAGCTGTTGGGAGTGCCTCGCTCTAACACAAATCAGTCTGACTCATCAACACTCCAGGTCATTGCTGTCCCTGACAGTACCCCAGTACTTCCAGGAGTGTTTTCAAGCTGATGGGAGTGCCTTGCTCTAACACAATTCAGACTTGAGATTCAAGCCGGGAAGGCAGCACAGAAGCTTCTAGAAGGTGAAGGAAGATGTGCTGTACCTGTACTTGGGCAGTGGGCTCCAAAGTGGTGCTTCCCGCCAAAACGGACACCTGGCACGTCTCCATGGCGGTCAGGGAGGCAGCAGGGATGGTGCTGAAGCCCCCACCCTCTGCAGTGGGGTCCAGTGCTGCTGTTGCTGCCTGATGCAACCCCTGCAATGTCAGATTTCCATGTCAGTATGTGCGGTGTGCAACTGAATTTCATCCGCAATAGACATCTTGGAACTTGTGATGCCAGAGCCTCTGCAATGTCATGCCCTGTCATGGGTGCTGTGTTAGCTGCGGTTCAACCTAATGCAAGGTCAAGATGTGGCCTGCAAGCAGCAATGCAATGTGTCATTCCACGGTGATAACTGAGGTGATAGCCGCAGGGAATGTCACAACACCATTGCTGACGCTGTACACCCAATCTTTATCTTTTGCTCCAGATAGCAGCTGTGTTGAGTTAAATTTGGGTGATAACAGAGCTGAAGATCATGACTAGATGCAGCAACACCATGTGCACAAAGTGCACCTGGAAAAAAAGCAAACTTCCATGCACTGTATACATCATGACAGCGAGCTCACCGTAGCAAAAGAGCCATTGGAAATTGTGGCTAGGAAGGTGACCAGAGTAGCATTGGGTGCTGTGACAGAACTGCCATTTGCAAACTGCACTGTTGCCTCCAGAGCAGAGCCATCCACCTGCAGATGCGCAGCCATGACTCATCATACCACTGCGTCATGAAGATGTTATTGGTCAAGTCTGTGGACTGCTACAATTGGAAAAAGAGCTGCAGCAGCATGAGCTGTTAATGCAGCAGCATTTGAGAGCACTGTATGTTTGTGCATGAGTGTGCAAAGGCGCTAAGAGGAAGTCAGCCCAGTAGCAGCAACAACTGTCCAAGCAGGCAAGAACACAATGCACATCTTACCTCAAAGAGAATGGGTAAAGCATGACTCGTGCTAGGACCCTTTGTATGCAATCGCTGTTATACATGCACAGCTCGCAGGTACAGTCAGTGGGTTCAGTAGGTAAACAACAGCCAGGGGATGCAGGAAGCAGGCAGGGTTGTGGGTTGTCAAAGCTTTTGCTTTCAGACATACTGTGAAGTTGTTGAGGACCACAGCAGTGGCTGTAGCATTGGGGAGGACACTCTGCACCAGGGGCTGCAGGAAGGATACCATGGCATTGGAAACTGAAGGATCCTGCATCATAATTAGCATAGTTCAGCGTTACTTTGGCTGGGCTATATCTTCTAGAGAAGTAACATGCAATCAGAGCTGTTGGCTGGCTACTGCATTGTGAGTCTTCTTTTGCTGTCTTTGTCCCTCTGTTGAAACAAAATGAAAACAACTCTCCTTGCTGCGTGTCTGCCTGAGAGGTTGCATGCCACAACATTTGAGGTGTTTTCTGCTGCTGTGTTGTCATCAAAGTGAAAGCTTAACAGCCCATGTTTTGCTCCTTTTCGGGTGAGAGAGGGCCACCATAAGCAGAAATGACACATGAAATGCATGCATACCCACAAACATCCAGCTCAGATGATGCATCATGCTGTTTTCCAAAGGCAGTGCTGACCACTGCGACAGCACTGTGATGCTCTCGGCTTTAGGATCTGAAGCTAGATGCAATCAAATAAGGTGAGCCACAGCCAAATTCATTGCAGAAGCAGAGCTGAGCTGTAGCTGCACAGCTGAATGTGAGTATCACCATTGACACGCAGCAGCTGGCTGTTACTTGCTTGCTGATTTCTCAGCATTAGGGTGTGTGCATACCGTGGTGTCAATGGCTGCTCCTGGCATGGTGATGGTGGTGGATGCTGTGTAGGTCACACCAGTGGCCTGCACCTGACTTTGTGATAGGGCATTGATGCTAGCAAACTGATTGGCAATCAGAGCTGGATTTACTGACTGAGCAAAGGCACCTGCAATCATTTGTGCTGCTTGTGAGTGCACAGTCAAAAAGATGATACCAGCTCGAACGTCCTTTGGACCTGGAAAGTGAGCAACCTTTGTGTTTGGCAAAGGCCTGTGTGTGTTGGTGCCATGCAAACAGCTGCCGACTATGTGTGATGGTGTAAAACAACAGGCATGCATAAGCCTGTATGGGCAGCACATGTGAGGGCTATTGCTTGCTAATGTTGGGTGGATGGCGGCGAGGCTTGGGCAACAATGTAGCACCAGAGAAGCTGTCAATGCATACAATGTTCATCACCTGAAAATGTCAGCTGCTGAACGATGGTGGTGTTGAGGTTAGCGCTACTGTTGCCTAGCAAACCATTAAGACCAACAGCTGGCGCCACAAAAATGGTAGTGTTGGAGGCGTCAGGAGCAGGGGAAGTAGAGCTGTTTGCTGGATTGGCAACGTCTTCCGAAGGGGGTGGCAGGGTTCCAGGAGCAAAAGCTTCTGCAACAACAACTGGAACTCGGTCGTCAAGTCAAAGTTGCAAGCCAGGTTCATAACAACAGGAATACTTGCAAACACATGAGCCTTACCAGGAGGAGGTGGCGGACTGGCTGGCGGTGCTTCAGTAGTGGTGTTGCCGGTATAGTTACTGACAAAGCCTGCATCAGGCACAATTTGTCCCGGTGCGATCGCAGGCAAGAACACCAGCGTAAGCGCTACTGCACGCACTGCAAAGCAGTACTGCATCTTGTACGTCAAAAATCTTCTCGCAGGCACGCCTGTCCTTGCAGCACGGAACGAGGAAGGACTTCTATAAAAGCATCAAACGCATAAAACTGATGACTCAAGGCAGCCAGATATCAGCGAATGTGTAAGAATTTTGCAGCAAAGTTACATATGCAAGAAGCAATCGTTCACATTACATTCTCGTCATCAAGTGTTGGCTGTCAACAAATCTGAACCTGTACCTTTCTTTCTGTATAGTCAGCCTTGAGCATGCCATCAGTGCATTCCCAGCAGTGCTGACCGGCAACACAAAGCACACCTAGCATGCAGCATTATGAAATGCAAACAGCGTTCAAACATAAAGCATGAGCCCTTCAGAATCTATGGTACCAGTTGATTTGGAACAAGCATGTGCTGTACTAGTACATTGGCACTTGTCGTGACAAAGGCATTCAGCAAGCTGCGGCCTACACCTAGTCGTACCAAAACTTTTAACTTGGCCACTTTCTATCCAGCCCATTGGAGAGAACAAAACAGCTAGATGTTAGCTAGCTTGATACAAAAAAGAGGTTAGAAGCGCTGTTGGTGCAAACCACAGTCACTTCAGGTCAAAAACACAAGCATAACAAGCTATGCATAAAAACAAAAAGGCCTCTGAATAGGCAGCTAGTGTAACATCATGCATATCGTGACAGTTTGTACCAGCTAAGCTACAGCCAAAACATGACACAGTGACCGCTTCCTAACAGTGGTTTGACCTAAAGACCTCTGATGGAGCACATCTGGATGCGCTCCATGCAACTCAGCTTTAGTCAGCTGTGTAATCCCTTGCTGTGCAGCGGCTTAGTCAGCCTGTTACCAAGATTCACTACCATCATTGAAAAGCTATATCTGTGTGTGTTTGTGTGTCACAACCCAAGCAGTCAGATATCTGCAGCTTTCCTCTTTGATCCACTCTTGGGACTGAGGGAAGCCTTTGGGGATGTGGCAAGCTTCTGGCTGCCTGGCTTGGGCTTGGGGCAACTGCCTTGGGGGCTGTTGGGAGCAGCCTCCCTCAGTGAAGCTTCACTGGTGATTCTTGGGGCCATGACTGCTAACTGCCCTGACCCACTGTCATTGCTGTCTGATCCAGCTGCAGAAACAACCAACTTGTCACATCCTCTATGCTATGTGAACTGCACTGGCTTGAGTGCTACAATATAGTCAGTGTCTCTGAAAGCTGCAACATGAACAGCAGGCAAGGTGCTCCCAATACCAGTACTGCACAAGTCAGAAACAGATACAAAACAGCTGAGCTGGCATTGATGGGCACGCATTTCCATTGGGAATACTGCAATGAGCAGGACCAAGGAAACAACCTTTCGAAGACTGTATATTACAACCCTGCCTGGGGTGCATTGACCAAAAAGTACAAGCTAGCACAAGCTAGCACAGACCATGTCCAGGGAGCCGACCTGTAGAGGGCTGAGCAGCCGGGTCCTGCTTGAGGGTGCTCACCCCCTGCTGGGCCCCCCTGGTGTGTTCCCCCAGCAGGTGCACCACCTGGTGCTTCAAGGCCTCAAGAGCAGCCTGGGACTTCTTCTTCTCCAGGATGGCCTCCTTGGCCAGCCCACGCAGCATGCCCAGCTCTTTCTGCAGCTTCTCATTGGCTTCCACCAGCTCGATGTTCTGCACCTCCAAATCCTGCAAGGTACACCAGATGACTCATTCTCACTCTGAGTGGATTTGTATCATGTGCTTGCTGCAGTGATTTGGCACCCTTGCAACCCATTTTCCCACCAGCGAGAGTCGAAATAAGCATCTGGGACTTGTTGAGTTCTGGGACTTGTTGAGTTGAACACAAAAAGCATAGATGCACTGATGCAGGGCCGAAAATGCTTGTGACGGATGTACAGCACATTGGTCTGCTGTTAGCAAACCCCACCCTCATGAAGCAAAGTGTAGTGCTGCAATGTATCATGGCATTAAGACTTGACATGATGGCTTGCTGTCATTAAGTATATGCAACCTAGCAGTGCGGCACAACAACAAGGTGTACATGAACACCCCTTTGCACAGCAACCACAACACCAGCACAAGAAAGAGGGCATAAATTGCAAGCAAAAACTTGAACACCTTCAGCAGACTGTAGATCAACCTTGTATGCTAACTGACACCACATCCCTCAACAATAGTGCATACAATGCAGCATGATGATGTAAGCTAACTCACACAGCATCTGTCAGAACAACAATGCATACAATCCAGTGTCATGATGTATGCAAACTGACACATACAACTCAGCATCAGGAAGTGTACTGACTGACACATACAACTCATCGTCATGATGTATGCCAGCTGACATGACATCTCTAACACAACTGCACGCAATCATGGTCTTGACATGCATGTCAGACCTGCATGTGCGCCTGCTTGCGGCGGCGGGAGCGCCTCGCGCTTTCCCTGTTGCTCAGCATGCGCCGCATGCGCTTCATCTCAGGAGGGGGCAGGTTCTTGTCCAGGGCAGCTTCCCAGGAGTGCTCCCCATCGTCCATGGGGCTGTCCCCTAGGCTTGACAGCTTGTGCAGCTCTGGGATGGCTCCTGTGTTGTCGTCCCCTGATGAGTGGTCAGTACACCTGGCACTGCTGGCGGGCTGTTGGCTGAGGACCCTGCACAATATGGACATGTGCTAAATGGCCACAGTATAGCAGTTTGGGCAATGTGTTCTTGTCTCCACAGGAGTTAGAGTCAAATATGCCCAGCTGACAGTCTGGAAAGGCGTCCTTGTCTGGTCCAATTTGATGATTGGTTTGTTGGCTTGACATTGGATGGCTTTGACTGCTATTGTAGTGTCCGCATTTTTCCTTCAGAAGCAGGCATCCCAGTCCCAGCTTACAGCAAATTGCGCAAGCCAGCATGTGCAAAAACATGTGGTGCATACAGCTCACCATCACAGCAATTCACCAGCTGCTTACAGTGACCTGCTGGGAGATGGGCCACGGCACAGGCCAACTTGCCCTGGCATTTGTTGGAACATGACCAATATGCTGCTGTTATGGTGATTTTCCAAGAGTATCTGCTACAGTGTAGAGATGATGTGGTTTTGCAGCTTGTCCACAATGATGCCAACACCAAGCTCAAGTTGCTTTCATAAGTTGCAGAAACCTCACTGTGAGGCTTGTCACGATGGTTCATGCCAAAGGTAGGCCATGCAGAGCATCAAACTCTTGAAACACATATGTCAGTCAGAGTCAAGAGCCTGCTGAGGGACCTTGACTGATTAGCTGCCCGAAGGGCTGTGCTTTGCAGATGCGCTGCTAGCTGGCAGATGCATCCACCAACTCTGTACATTAGGAAGTTATGCGAGCTGGAATGCATTCAGTTGTATGCAGCCCCAGACCAGCAGAAACAGATCAGGTGCTGCTGCTGCTGCTGCTAGCGCATGCCTGAAACACTGCAAAACAGACGTTCTTTGCAGAACAGTGAACTTTTGAAGAGTTGTCGGCTACACTGCAAATGTGATGGTGCTTGGCATCAGAACACCATGTTTGACGCTACCTGTCCTTTCTAGGCTTCAAAGCGTCAAACATGGTGTTCTGATGCCAAGGAGGGCATTGTTCTAACTGTCATGGATCTATGGACGGTTCCCAGATCAAGCTAGTTCGTGATGTGTCACGGACCAGCAGCAAACTCATCAAAAGACACCTTGCTTACCGGGCACTGATGTCAGGCATGGTGTGGGGCGCAGGGGGCGGCAAAGGCATGCTTTGGAGGGCCGCCATGTTGGCAGAGCCCAGCAGGGCTGCCAACTGCCTCAGCTGATGCTCCTGCAGGCCCAGCTGTGACTGCATAGGTGCAGCCACAGGCACTTGGGGAGCAGCTGCCTGTGCCAAAGCATCCAAAGCACCTGCAGATGCGTGAAAGCACTCAACACATGCTGACAGCACTCAACACATGCTGAAAGCACTTGACATATGCTGAAAGCTGCTGCTGAAAGCTGCCGAATGCGCACACGCCTACAGACATGACAGCACCTTGGGTCCTGGTCGGGGCCCAGTGATGGCATCAGCAGGCATTTGGAATCTGTAGATGGTGTCAATCCCAAACGTCTATTTGAATTCAGAAACACTAGAAATTTAGACTCAGAAATGTCTGGGGACAGTAACAACGCGTTTCTACATTGTGGCGATGTTGTAGATGGTGTCAAGAGCGGTACTATGTCTACAGGTGCATGCTGGTGTGTATGGTGATGTAAGTGATGTGCATCATGGTCTACGGCAGCTTACTAGCTGCAGCTTGTGTCGCACCATTTGCTGTGATTGCCAAAAAATTTGTGCTGACAACTTGTCTTCGCAGCAAAGACCAGAGCTATGCAATAGATGCATGGTCAACAGGTGTAGGCAGTACACATTGCAGTTGATCAGATGGAACAACGCAGCTACAGTTGGTCAACCACGTTGCCATAAAATGTCTGGTTGCGTGATACCGGTGTGCAGGCCTTGCTGTTACCGCACTGCCACAAAATGTCTGGTTGAGTGATACCAGTGTGCAGGCCTTGCTGTGCATCGCAAAGATTCATATGACAACAACTCAGAGAAGTTGGCGAGCACCTGAGGTGACAGATGTGCGTGTCTTGATAGGCGCAAGCTCAGGAAAGCATGGGGAGGCTCCTGTGGGCACGCCTGACATCAGAATTGACTCCAAACCACATGCTTTACCCTTGAGCTCTGCAAGCTGCTGTTGCAGTGCGGTCACACTGACACCATGATTGCAGATGGCTTTGGCTTGCTTCACAGGGTCCATGTGAAAGCTTCCCTGCATCAAAAGAAGCATAACAGTAGTCACATGCTACCCAACATGAGACGCTGGGATGGCCTAGAGTTGCTTCATGGAGTGGGCTGAGGACACTCTGGTTGGCAGCAATACAGAAGTGCACAAGTCCAACATTTCTTGTTGTCACTTGGCTAGACCAAATATTGAGCTTGCTTGAATCAAAGGAAACGTCATTGCAATAAGCTCACCTGTCCAAGGGAGGTGCTAGGGATAGGAGGCAACTGAGCTGGCTGTGCTTCAAAATGAGAAAAGCTTGTTGAAGCTGGCTGTGGGTAGAAAGTTTGGGACAAAAGGCTTTCTGAGGCTGACACGCTGCTATGTAGCAAAGTACTGTCCACAGGATCCCTCGCCAAATGCTGACCATCTACAGAAGAGATTGAGCACTGGCAGGGTGCACTTTTCAAACTTTAAACCGTCAAGTGCAGTAACTTTGTGAAGTTCTCTGTCCTTGCAACCTACTCAAACGAAATAGGCACAAGAACTGGTACAGCCAACCCTGCCAGAGCTCAAGAGTTCGCTAGGCTGTTGTAGTGCGATCCCCTAGGTGTGCAAGAATTTCTCCGGTACCTGACTCTTGTTTGTTGGACGATGAGGCTGTCAAATTTGCCAACTTGCGAGAGTCCGAGTTCGCTTCCTCTGCCTGATTGAGCAGGTGGAAAAGGTCGGTGCTTCCCTCCTGTCCAAGCTGAGTACTGCCGCCCTCGTCGATTGCAGAATATTGAAGGCCGCCCAGGGTCTCACTGCCGTCTGATCCTCCCTGCCAAAGGTCGGAGAGGAAATCGCTACACGAGAAAACTTTCTTCATGTTATAGACGTCCGCCATCTCGACTATCACCGGCGGAACGGCGATGGGAGAAAATTTCGGTTGCAACCCTTGGACACTGTGCGAAGACGGGCGCCTGAAATCGAGCGAGCACACTCTGTGCAACACGCAGTCATGCAACAAGTGGCTTCGTACCACCAACCTTGCATCAATCGCAAACGCTCGGCAGCATTCGTAAAGGTTGCACACATTTTTGCATGCCAGGACGTTTTCCGAAACATGTGAGTAAACATGTGAGTACGACCGTAACTATTGGCGTAACCGTACTGCTTTTTTGAAGGCTGCAGTACACGTGGAAATGGTCTTTGACGGCGTAATAGAAGCTTTTGGGACAAGATCGAATCCCCAAGATGACCTGTCGTATCCACGATTGCGCAATGTACCGTGGATGTTAGTCACTGAAGCCATCTGTTATCGGCCAGCTGGACTATAGCTACGTTCGTTTGCCAAGTGTATCTTCATCCAATCCAGTCCACTTGGGCCCATCACGCGAGACACATGCATGACGCTAGTATGCTGTCATGCGATCCAACACAGGCGAAGCGTGCTTGACATACATATTGATGAGCGACAGCGACAGCGGCAGTGCAGGCAGCGTTGCTCACGCTCCTAAGGCTCGCAAGGGGCAGGATGGTCAGGTTGCGAAGCTTCGCGACCGGTTCGAGCATCCCATGTCACAGGCTTTGACAGTTGTGCCCGCTAGCGCTAGGCGCTCCGCGCGCGTGGCGTCAGCTGGCCAGCTTCACAAAACAGGCAAACGCTGCAGCTCCTCTGCGCAGCCGTCAAGCGGCGAGGCCCCCGCTGCCTCGTCAGCTGCAGATCCCTCGGCACAGCCCCCTACAGGTTTACCTGCAGATCTCTCCGCAGGGCCCCCTACAGGTCTGCCTGCAGACACTCTGGCAGACCTATTGGCCAGGATTGGGACACTGGAGCAGAACCAAGCGGATTCTCAGCAGCTCAGATCTGACCTGCTGCAGACCCAGACTGAGCTGGCAGCAACACGTACTGAGCTCTTGAAGGCTCAATCTGAACTCACAGCAGCCTGCTCTGACTTGGCAGAGTTCAAAGGCTCTGTGAACAAGAGGCTCGGGGAGCAAACAAGCCACAGCGTTGCTAGGGAGACTGCAGTCAAGGATGGGCTGCAGCAGCAGGTCAATGCAGAAGGCTCTAGTTTGGAGCATCTCAGTCAGCGCATTAGGGCCAACAACATAGTCCTGCATGGTGTGCCAGACATCGCAGCGCACAGTAGGCCAGCTGACCTCACACGCTATGTGAG
>JAABUP010005417.1_pt1 | contig 19430 bp, 37 predicted proteins | sample 5559201 | NCBI WGS metagenome assembly JAABUP01 (sample SAMN10711887, study PRJNA513373) | rock metagenome | isolation source: Antarctica rocks | place: Antarctica
CGTCGCAAGCAGTTCATCTGAAAAACAGCCAAAGGGCTAATGTGTTGTTTCACAACAGCCCATGTTTCTCCAGAGTACAGCAGAACTGACATGACAATGCATTGAAAGAATTGCATTTTAACAGACGTATGTATGTATGTATGTATGTATGTATGTATGTATGTATGTATGTATGTATGTATGTATGTATGTATGTATGTATGTATGTATGTGTGTATGTATGTATGTGTATGGTTCGTTAATTTGCTTGCTGGTCATATCAGGATCCTGTTGCATGCTTGCTGGACAAATCCGGTGAGTACGTGTAAATTTGTACATCATCAATCTCTGGCTGGCCAGGTCAGCGAAAACTATTTCTCTCAGAGGGCACAAGCGACAGTGCACAGCTACAAAGGCATTGGACTCAACACCTAGCGAGCCTCGTTTGCAAACTTCACTCAGGCTGGGTCTCTGCCTGATGCTTCACAGCACAGCTGTGCCAACTTCCAGCATACACGCAGCAATTCTGCAGAGCATGTATTGACACAGTAGTTTTCTGCACTGCAGGCATTCTGCTTTGCCAATATGGCTCCCCAGGCGCCCCTGCCATCCCTGAGTGAAGACAAGTATGTAGCCCTTGTGAGTGGGCTGGGGGTGGGTGATGATGCTGGAAACCCCCTCAAGCTGTCTCTGCTGGTTGACTACCTGGTTGGCTCCCTTGCCAGTGATGAGGAGCAGACGCGAGTCTCCAAGGTATCTTATGTGTTTCTCATTGCTTGCTCAAACGGTTATGACTAGCCCTCATCTCTGCTTTGTTGAAGCAGCCAGTCTCTGCTTCACATTTGCAATGCAAATGCGCGTTCCAAATGTCTAGGCGCTTGACTTGTAGCATCATAACTGCTGTCTCTGGTATGATGTCTTACTTGCCTTTGTGTGTGTAGATTAGATCAGCTTGCTTCACTCTCACTGAGCTGACATTGCAAGCAAGCAAGCACACATGTTGCTTATGTGCAGATAGTGAGAGTAGTAGTTGCTGGAGGCCTGCTGAAAAGCACAGAGGGGCTACTGCAGGCCACCACCCACAAGCAGCCCCGCCAACAAGCTGCTGCCTTGGCACCTATCAGGTCTCCTGCACCCAACATGCTCAAGCTTGGAAACAACTCAGCAAGCAAGCATAGCTATCAAGCATATCTGGTAGTGTTTGCAGTCATAGCAGATCTGCCACTGCCACTCACACGCACAACAACTGAGAACCCCTCTTGAATGACTGTCCTTTGCCCAAGGTGCAAACACATAAGGGCATATGACTATTGCAGTTTCATGGTCTTGTCGCTGCAGCTGAGGTAGGCAGGGCTGCCTATGCAGGGAGGTAGACATGTGCTTGAGTGAGCTGGCAGGAGCTGTTCCGGTAGAGGTCATGCCTGGCAACAATGATCCAGCCAACCACTCCTTGCCACAGCAACCCTTACATAGATGCCTCTTCCCCCTGGCCTCCTCCTTCACATCCTTCAACAGGTGATCTCATTTGTGCCAATGCAACTGGTACTCAGATCTGTTGCTTTTACCTGAATCAGAATTTGCACATTGACAATGCAAGCCTGCTGGGTGCCCAAGACAATCATCATGCCAAAAGTCTTTGTAGTCCTCATGACGATGCATTGGCAAGTGGTAGAGGGGGCTATCAGAAGCTGTTTGTGTATGCGTCATGGTCTCTGCTGATGCAGACCTGCGTGTATGGCTCTGCAGGGTGACCAACCCGCATGAGTTTGAGGTGGATGGCATCTCCTTTCTGGGAACTTCAGGACAGAACTTGGATGATATTTACAAGTACTCAGTCGAGGAGAATAGGTTGACGCTGCTACAAAGGGTGTTAGAATGGGGTCACCTGGTCCCCACTGCCCCTGACACCCTCACCTGCTATCCGTTAAGTGACAGCGACCCATTCATTCTACAGTCAGCCCCGCATGTTTTCTTTGTCGGCAATCAACCAGCCTACAGCAGCCAAATGGTCACAGGTAGGCAGCTCTGGAATGTGTGACACTGTCGTGTGCATGCGGCGTTGCATTTGTGTGAGCACATGGACTGGGCCGATATCAAACAGTGCTGCCTGTTGCATTGATGCATGCAGATGTCCTGTCTGAAGTCAATGCTGTTGACAGATTTAGCCATTTAGCCAGCCTGCAGAGCTGCCAAGCACGCTTCCATCCAATCCTGTATGTCTGGCTCTCCCCAGTCTGGCATTTAGCTTACAGTCTTCTCATAAAGCAAAACCAAGCGCTGCGTGCTTTTCACTAGGCCCAGAAGGACAGAAGGTGTTGCTGATCAGCCTGCCAAGGTTTTCAAGCAGTGGCACTTTGATCCTCGTCAATCTCAAGACGCTAGCAGTACATCCTATACGGTTTGATGCAGACATTTCAGCCTGACAGGACATGTAGTGACTGCAGCCAACTGTTTCTTTCCAGCACAGCCGTCACATTTTTTGGCCACAGATTCACCTGTCGCCAAAGTACAAACTGTGCTAGGCAAGCCGATTGATGATCCAACCAGCAATGACTCACACAGAAGGTAGTTGCGTTGAGCGTGCTGTGCACAGTATAGTTGCGTGCTGACGCGGACGGAGCATAATCTAATAATAATGAGGTGATGAAAATGACTCACGCATACTAACGTAGTCATGCATTGCCATGTTCAGAGGTTTTGTGCGTATGTTAGAGATTGCACAGCGACTGTTTGTGGATCTAGCTCCCCCGCGAGCCCTCAGACTTTTGAACGGGTGCGCAGTCGTACGACGAGTCAGTCAGCTCAGGCTGGATACGACGGTGCCCGCACACACCGACATCAACGACTATAACGCGGACGTCGGTCTGAGCATGGGTTACGATGGCAGGTCTCAGCCTTCCACACATCTTGGTGCCCACGAAGACGCGGTTGACGAGCCGCTTTGGCCTGTAGATGACGACGGGAAGCTGCAAGGTCTGTCTTACAGGTGCGCGAGAGATACATCTAGCACCACTGTAGCAGCCAGCGTCGTATAGGACAAATCGAATCTGAAGACAAGATCCTGGTTTGAGCCTGCGTTGATTACAGGTCATTTCGTCTTGCCGCACGCACATGCTGAGTTGGCGAGGCAGTGGTCAGAGCTACCCACCACCTACTTCGCCGTATCGGGTGAGGATCGTCACAAACTTAGCTGATTAGCTACAACAGCAAAATCTGTGTCTAGATCGGCTAGCAGGGACGCAGTGCTGTCAGGGCTCTGCAAACCTCTGCAGCTGGTATGCAGGCACTACTGGCTTGGGTTGGTTCATTTCTGAGCCTGTTGTTGATCGGTGGCATGCAACCGTGGATCAATCAGCACTGGTCAATACCTCTGTTACTGGCAACTTTTGGTCCGGCTGCTGCTCAGGTATTTGGGTTGCCTTCACTACCAGCTTCACAGGCCCTGAACTGCTTTGGTGAGTGCCACATGGTGCACCGAAGCAGTTTAGTGTCCGCGAATGCTTAGCGTGGCTGCTGATAGCTGTGTTTGTTCAGGGGGGACCGTTGTTTGCGGCATTGTTGGGCTGTTCTTCAGAGTTCTGGTTGGCAGGCAAGCTTGGCTTGCAATGGGCCTTGCCACGGCATGTGCAATCTCTTTAATGGAGTTGATGTCACTAGCATACCCTCCAGGTTTGAACTCTCAAAATACCTTTGTGCTAAAGTGCTGGAGCATTACTGTTGTCATTGAACGGCTGTGCCAAGCTTTACTGATCCTGCAGGACTAGCTACCACAATCTCGACCACACTGGTTCCTGAGACTACGTTCCAGCTATCATCCATTGGACACAACGCACCTCATAACTGGTGTGTGCGGCCCTTACTTGAGCACTCACTACTTCTCAGATTTACAGAGGGATGCAAGATCTTCTTGTCTGCAACTATGGGACATGTGGTGATATTGACTGTTGCAATGTTTGTCAACAACCTGGACCAAGATAAAGGGTACCCGCTAAGATGGCTATGACATGGTTCAGAAATTAAAACAGTTTTAGTGAGGAATTGATGCAGACAAGAGCCTTCAACACTGCAGTTGTTAACAAAGCCATATGCTATTGTAGATTTGGGTGCAGCCCGCACTATGTGCTGTCAATCAGTCTTAAGGTAATCTCTCAGACAACTAGGTCTTCTGTCAATGCACTTTGTTTGAATGGCTGTCTTGGAGCATTGAAGGGCAGTCCAAGGATTCTGTGACTGTAGCAATGAAGTAGAATGTATGACAAAGATAAAACAACTCAAGTACTTGAACAAGCATGCTGCCTGCTGAGCAATCAGCTGTCTATCAAGATATTGATGCTATAGCTGTCATCTGAGCATGTGGCAAGTATAATCATTGGCATTGCATAACCAGATTCCTAAAGAACGAAATCATCATGGCACTGCTTGCTAGCAATCAGGGTTCCCTCAGCCTGATTAGTCATCACAGTACTGACTTGTCTTTCAGACAGACCTTTGCAGGCTACAGTCGCACAAATGTGATGAGACTCTGCCACCCCATCATCAGCTTTGCTCATCACAAAGCAGGTGTGCATGGGTTACTGCAGCCTTGCTATTCTGGGGGCAATGCAGATGGTTGCCTGTCGTCATTCCTGTTGCCAGCGCCGCCTGGGACGCGATTTGCCTGCCTTGGTGCGTGAGGGGGAGCCTTGAGGCAGTGGAGGACCTGTGGTACGCAGGTCCAGCTGCACACTTGTGGCCGTTTGCAACTTGTGTAGATCAGCTCCTTCACCACCTTCTTTCTCAAGTGCTAGTGTCAGTGGATATAGATCCTGAAGACAGTAACACCATGCATTATTGTGAACACAAGTGCAGCAGAATCAACTTACTGCGTGATACTGTCATCGACTTCATGACATTGTGACCAGTCGCAGAGCCTTGCTTGCAAGGTGTTCATCAGTATCCTTGCTGCTAGCAGTAAGCAGACAATGACAGTACTGGATTGATGCTCTGCAGCACGCTTGATGAGCATTTGGCATTTAACAAAACCTTGCTGGTGTTGGAATGCACAAACGTTTTTGATGCTGTGCTTGGGCACTGGTGAATGGGCAGTTTGACTCACCCCATCATTACTATGCTGCTCCCAGCCACACAGCAAGGCATCTACAAGAATGGCTTCTGCTGTGGTCTGCAAGACAGCTGCAGCATGCTCTTTGCTGCTGCTGCCCTTGCGAGCTGGAGCAGGGTTAGTTGGTATAGGAGCAGGCCGCATTCGTGTGATGGGTGGCCCAATCTGGCCTGTGTCGTCAAGTGCTGCAGCAGCTAACAATCGAGACTGCAACATCAGCTGCTTCTGTGACTGCTGTTGCTGCAGCACTCTCACTCCGGCCTCAGCTTGACTCCGTCCTGAGCAGGCTACATCATCTGCAAGTGATGATTGACTGCTGACAGCAGCACTTGACTCCAGCCGGTCTGCATCTTGCTGTGCAGAATGTGACAGCAACACTTCCCCCTGCACGGCTGGACTGATTGCTCCTGGGCACAGATCTGCATTCCACCTGCTGCCATGAAGTGAGCTGTTGCTGTCAAGGTCAGCTGTGGAAATATGACGAGAAGCCCTGTTGCCAGCACTCAAGGTTGCTGACAGCCGAGGATGAGCAGCAGCAGCAGCAGCAGTGGCAGCAGCAGCTGTAGCTGTAGCTGAATTGCCTGTGTCGGTGCCCGGTGGTGTGAGTGGGGGCAGGCGTACAGCAGAATCATCAGGTGAGTGCTGTTTGCCCCCTCCACCAGGGAGGCCTAGGGACACCCTTCTGGACCTGGTGTCTCTGCTCAAGCTAGCCGGCGGCGTGAAAGCCAGGCGTTTCTGGCTGTCCCAGCTAGCTCGCCTGTCCTGTGGGATAAGGCGCACTGCGAGCCCTGACTGTGTCCGGGCAGTTTGTGAGCCTGCAGCAACATGTTCAGCACATGCTGGGACTTTGTTGTATGATGCGCATAGGTGCTGGCAGGTCCAAGATGTTGTGTGCATTTAAGCATTGCAAAATGAAATTGAATGAACAGCTCAACTTGTTTGGGAATAAATGGGTTTATCACTCATAAAGGAGATACATTGTATACTAAACAGTTTCAAATGTCAGCGTCTCATGAGAACGAGCCAATGCTGAGCTGAGCTCACTCATGATTTGCATTTGGTAAACCCAAGGCAAAGATCATTGTGCTACGTAGATGGACTGGCTGCACACCAGACATGCCTCTTGTGTCTGCATCTGGCCCAGCACATCCAGAAGGCGAGTGCCTGCTGGGTGCAGCTGACACCTGTTGTGCTCTCCTGTTATCTGCCAAAGGCACAGAGGTTGCTGTCTGCAGGTGCTGCTTGTGCCAGCTGGCAACATGCGGTGCCAGCTGCCCAGGGGTTGGCGGCTGACAGCCTTGGCTTGATCTCCTGCAACAAACCGCTGACGTGGAAGACCTTCCTGTCGGGTTTGAACAAGCTACTTTGCAAGCCTTTCTTGACTGTTACCTGACAGAGCTGCTGCTGTGTTTAGCAGTTGTATCCTGGTTGCTGCGCACAAAATTGTGCTTGTGTAGAGGCTGGCGTTCCAGACCTGCCAAGAAAACGAAAGATCAGCACTGGGCTGAGATGAAGTCGAAAGCCAGCAGCATGTGTTTCAGGCTCTCACGCTGAGCACGAAAAGACTCTTGAGGGCCTGGAAAAATGTTGGACCCTTCAAGTATCAACTTGCTGCCAAGATCAGCAGACGGGCTATCCCAGGTAGAACGACGCATGCTGTCTGTTTACGCCGCATTAGCCTTCGTTCCTTTCAATTATAGCTTTGGTTAATGCCATGAGACTATTCAGGGCCTGGCACTTTGGTAACAGACAACTGCAGTGATTTCCAGAAGGTACAAGCGTGTAGTACTCACACGGTGAACATCATGAGACACTGAACGGAGTCACTGGCATCATATTATGATTGAGATGTGATCATCATCCCGGCGTTGCGTGCCAAAATTATGGTGGCACACGAGCTTTCCTTGACTTAGATTGGCTTTGATTCCGGAAGAAACAGGGCAGGCGAACGTACAACACGCAATCATTAGCAACTTCGCCAAAAGCTGCTTTGTCGGCTGTTCTTTGTAACACGGAGCGCCAACAGCTCGGTGGAGTGTGCCAAATTGCAGTCAACTCCTGGGAGTGTAATCTGGCTGACTCGCCCTAGCACAGGGCGGGGTCGACAGGGCGTGTAGAGACATGTGCAGCAGCCTGCCTATTAGGAAAGAAACAAGGGTTTCCTTAGCTGCCTATAGGTTTTATTTATCACCGTACATGCCATACAACCTTGCAAATGCCTGCCTGAATCACTTTTGTCACTTCACTGCATGAAATTGAATGGTCTGAACGTATCTACAGCTATACCTGTCTTCAAAATGTCAGGAAGAATGAGTCAGACGCAGATATTATACAGACGCATGTTCGTCGGCGCTTGATGATGCATTGGCCTTTTCAGCGTGGGCGTCAGCAAACTCTGCTCTGAGGGCTTCCATGTTGTGCTCTGCAAGCAGACCATAGTTCTTGAAGCTGAAATCCGAAAACTGATTGGTGGGAGATAATACTGGATGATCGCCAGCTACATCATCGCTGGCAAGATCCCTGGCACATGTGTCCTGAAAGCCATCCGAGCCAGATGACGCTGACCCTGACTGACTCAGCTGATCATCTGCATCCTCCATGTCAAAGACCTCAGATTTCACTGCGCTGCTAAGGTTTGACAGGCGATGCATGAGCGTGCCAGCATCTGCCCCATTGCCAGGCTGACAAGACCCATCAACTGAGTTGTGAAAAGAGTCTCGTCTGCTAGCAGATGTTGGCAGCCCGCCATCACATGAGTTCTGCAGTGAGCCACGCCAGCTACGCAAAGGAGGCAGTCCACCATCAGATGAGTTACGCATAGAGCTGTGATGACTACTCATGCCAGGTAAGCAGCCATCAGAGGAGATTCTCATGGAGCTGCGTCTGCTGAGACTGGGGCCCTCACTAATGGATGTGGGCTCCCTGCCATCCATGCTGAGCTGTACAGCTTCATCTACAGAGTTGCGCAGGGAGTTGACTGCCATGGCTGAGTCATACTCCATGCTGGAATACTGGCTCTCAGCATCCTGATGTAATTCTGACTGACTGCTTTCTGCATTGCAAGCAGACACATAATGAGGTGATGGTTTGACAGGAGCAGCAAGCACAGAAGGCTTAAGTGGATAACAAGGCAGTCAATAGTGTCTTACTTCTTGCATTCCTCAGGTCATATAAAGCTTTGTGCGTGCAAACATACGTAATGGAGGCAATTTTGGCTTGACATGCTGCCAACTTTGGCATGATGATGTAGCTCACAACATGCCAGACCAGCTTCCAACACAGCTCAGTTCAGCAGCCGTGCTGATGACTTCACAGCTCAAATGAGTGACAGGGCAAGCCTTGCAGTAATGCCAGCACGCAAGCAGACCTGGGGACATGACAGGAGGTGATGCAGTGCCACTATTGCTAGCCAGGCTCATGCGGCTCTCCCTGGCCCGAACCCCTTTGCTCCTAGTGCGGGCTGCTCCTTCGGCCAGTGCCCTTTCTGTGAGGGCCCTGCGGCTGTTGCGCCTGCTGGGCCCTCGACCTGGCCCACTGCCAGAGCTGGCCGCTGTCTCATTTGCTAGACGGGAGCTGGAAGACTGGGGCTGGGCAGGGCTGGAATCTGTCACATCCCTGGCCATGCTCATGGCTGACACCTGCTCATACCAATTTGTCAGTGATAAGAGGCAGTGGCAGTGGCTTGCTTGTCCCAGCAAGACCAAGTGCATCATGGATCAATACAGTGTTGCAGATACTGCAACTGGAGCTGGATACGGCAGCGTTGACTTTGCCGCAGACACAGGCACTTCAAGCTTGGAAAAGCTGTACCCAAGTGGATCTTGTGGTATGCAGATCTGCTGCCTTGCTGACGGCCTCCAGAACATGTATGGCCCTCGCTTACAGACTGCTCACTCAGGAGTCAGACACCTATGCAATTCTTAGGGCAGCGTTTAGAGGGAGTAGCATACCGGCTTGTCAAAGAAGTAGGATGTATCTGTTTCACTCTCAACACAGGGGATGAAAGCTGCTTTGGTGCGAGCCAGGGTGGTCCAGTCCAAGCCCTTGAACCAGGGATGCAGCTTGATTTCCCCAGCCCCACGGTGACCAAAGCGGTCACAGGGATCCAGCTGCAGCAGCCTGTCCACCAAGTCCTTACACTCTGGAGAGATGTCCTCATCCTCTGGCCAGGTCAGCTGCCTGTCCAGAATACGGCTGAAGATTTCCTGGGAGGTGTGCAGTGCCTTTGTCAGCTTGATAAGCATGCAGCAAGAAAGCCCCTTGCCAGCAGCAATGCAATGACAGATGTCAGCTATAGACAGGTCATGCAGGCTGTGCTGCTGTCAATACATTGCAAATTCCAAAGGTGCGCGTAGACATGAGGCGCTGCATAGCGGCAAACAATTGCAAGCACACATGCACCACAGCTCACACTGTGCCTGTCAGCCAGATCATGTCTGTGGCAGGACAATGTGCAGACATAGCCAGCAAAATAATGTTCAGAGACAATCGCAAGCACACACTGCCAGCAACATTGTAGCTACCTCAGGTGAGTCAGCATTGAAGGGGGGTACGCCTGTTACAAACTCATACAGGATGGCACCAAGGCTCCACCAGTCCACTTCTGCCCCGTGGCCTGTACCCAGCAGCAGCTCTGGGGCCAGGTAGTCTGGGGTCCCCACTGCTCGCCGCTTCTCCTCCTGCATGCAGCTGCAGCACTTGGAGGCTGCTTCACACCAGGACCTGCCTTGCAAGCTTCATACACAGCACATGTGACAAAGCTGATGACAGCTGGCACACTGGCATGAGGAGTGCTGTTATTGCCTTGGAAGGTCATGATACAAGCATTACATGGCTTGCACTTGGCGAAGGCTCAAGTGTACAACTTGTGAAGGCTGCTCCTGTTTGTCCACAGCACATTGGGACAAGTATGGTGGGAGGAGGTAGATAGATATTGATAAACCTTGGAGACTTTCAGCCTTGGGCTGCCCCTGCCAAGAGGCAAATTGTCAGCTGAGACACGCATGGGTGATGCTTTCAGGCGCAGCATCTGTCGGGTGACAGCTGTGTCCATTGACTTTGCTCGTGCTTCCAGCCCTTCTGCAGGCAGCTGTCCTGCACAGCATAGCAATGTCATGAACGCGGAGCGCTGTTTGGATGGCTTGTGCTTTTGCAAAAAGTTTTCTTTCACCCTACTCGTGATGAGCTCACAGCAGCTCATAGGCATGCAGGGCATGAACACCATCACCCACTCAGAGCACTTCTGTCTAAAATGTACAATTGCCATTGGAAATGTCAATAGCCAGGCAGATGGTATACACAGTCTGTACCGAGTAATGTGCATGTGACTGCTGCTGCAGCAGCATTACCTTCATTGGGAGAGCTGTCGCCTGAAGTATGGGCTGATGTTCGAATATGTGAGCCCACTTCTGCAATCCCAGCTGCCTCAGAGGCTCGGCGCAGCAACCTGCCGCCCTCCTCAGAGATGCGAGCAGCTTTGGTACCAAAGGAGGACCACCTGCGAGGGGAGGCCCCAGCAGAGGGCAACATGCTGGAAGGCGTGCTGGACCCACTGTCCATTTCCCTGCAGCGCACGCAATGCAGCAGTAACGCACGAGCCTGCTGGAGTCTGAGTGTACAAGTACTGGAGTGACTTTGATCTGACAAACCTTAGTGGTCAGTACTCTGGCTCTGATTTGCAGCCTGAGTTGGACTCAGTGCAAGCACACAGTTTGATGCGCATAGACAAGCTTGTCATCACATGAGCAAAACTTGCAGGTGACCTTGCAGTGCCGGCACAGCGTGCCATAGAGCTTCTAGACAATGCTACTGGCTAGTTGGTTTGCGATGATGATTGTATACATGGTGGCCATGACTGTACAGTGTGTATGCAGGGCAGGACAGCATGCAATGCATTGTGCAGGTTTTCAAAGCTACATCAGGCTGTAGCATGGCAATGTGACCGTGCTGTCAGCCACTCGCTCACATGGCCCTTGATTGCTTTCTGGCTGTAAAGTCATGATAGGCATGGACGCTGTTGGTTGAAGTGGGTAATGAGGCATTTAAGCAGGCTGAGCACAACTGCTTTGGGGGCTTCTAAAGCCACCACCATGATCCAGGTGCAGAAAGCAAGTTATGCAAGAGTTGAAAGCCCTGCACATCGTGACTGGTCTTGCCAAAGCAACCAGCATGTTGGCAAGGCAGGACAGCAGTGCTTACATGGGCTGGGCAGACATGTTGTCTGTCCTGTCAATGACACCAATGCAGGACAGCCCAAAGTCAGTCAGTTTGACATGGCCTTGGCTTGAGATCAGCAGGTTGTCTGGCTTCAGATCACGATGGATGATGGCCTGCAAGTATGACACAGGTCGACTTTCAAATTCCTGCAACATGCTTGTAATCATGATGCAATAGCAACATATGCCAGGCCTTGAACATGAAGCTGAGTACACATGCAGTCAGTCTGCTCAGAGTAAGCAAACTTTTACACCAAGTTCTGGCACATTTTGCATGCATCTTCTGCAAGAGCAATGCTGGACATGGACTGATTCTGGTGATGCAATTAAATAGCTCGGCATGCAAGAAGACCATAGTGAGGTTCACGCCTGTGTGTGGCAGTACTCTAGCGCTAGCACTGTCTCAGCTATGTAGAGACGAGCGGTGTCCTCATCCAGCGCACCAAACACTCGCAGCAAACTGAAGCAGTCTCCTCCATTTAGGTACTCCATGACAATGTACAGGTTGTCTCTGCTAGTGAAGCTGTAGTAGAAGCGTACCTGTGTCAAGTTCTCATGTCAGAGTGGTCAAGGTGATGTTTTTAGACAGGCAGACAAATGGATAGCATGATGGTAAGCTGTATCACAGGAAAAGACTTCATGCGTGCTGGAATTGCATGCTTTAGCTAAAACACCACTCACAAAGTAATGTGTATTTGCATCAACATACAGGAACTGATCTAACGGCAATGTGGTGTATTGGAGCCGGTCGTATTAAGAAGCAAAATGCAGACCTTGTGTTATCTCAGCAGTATTGCCCAGAGCCATGCTATTGTGTCATCTGTCTTCTGCACTGAGCCTTGGCTAACATGCAAGGTTTGAGGGCTTACCACAAATGGGTTGTTTGCCATGGCTAGAATATTGCGCTCATTTCTGACGCTCTCCACCATGTTCTTCCGTATCAAGTCATTCTTGCGCATCACCTGCATAGCATCATTTAGCATGTCCTCTCGCAAGAAATGCATTGCATTATCAGCAGGTAAACAACTCGTTTGCTGACTGCAATATGTTCCGGCCAGCCCAGCTCGCGACATGCAGGCATGGAAGCAGTCCCAAACAAGCTATAATGCAAACTTAGCAGTCGTGAACCATGCATGTAATGCACAAGCTTATGATGAGACGCAGCAGGCACCTTGATAGCTAGAAGGTCTCCAGTAGCCCGCTTCTTGCACAAATACACACGCCCAAAGGCTCCCCTGCTGATGGGCTTCAGGATCTCAAAGTCGTCAATGGTCATGCTGCTGATGTTATTGCCACTGGTGCTGGTGGCGGGCGTTGCAGAGCCTGCAGCATGCAACATGCGTTGGCGTGTGCATGCCTGTACCCAAAGCCAACCACCAGTACTTGCAGTGTGACCCCAGCATCAACCCCATTAGGGTCAACAATGCACATCTCAGCAGTGGCTGAACGTCAGGACAATATGACTGCCAGCTGGTTGGCAGTGACGCTGCTGAGTCGTAAGTCTGAGTGTACTGAGTGATCCATGCAGCATGCATGGCAGCTTCAGGCACGTGAGTGAGCATGCCTGAGTCCAGGCCTGGAGAGGAGGTTTGCAGCTCCTCTACCTTGCTCCTCATCAGCCTGCGTATTCTGCTTGCAAAGGTGGCAGTCTCAGCGTCCATGAAACCCACAAAGCCATCGTCGCTTGGCTCCAATGAAGACATCTGTGCCTCCACAGCCTGCAGACATTACCACAGGGCCATCACACAGCAAAAAAGGTCCAGACATCACTGGCCTTGGTATCATTTGCGGTCCCCAGATGGTGTGGTTTACATGTGAACATGTGCCAGAACTTCAAGGCAGCGTGTGGAGTTGTAGTGAACACAGAACTGCTGTGAGGACTCAAGCGGTAGCAGCATGCTGACAATGAAACTAAGGCCAGCCCACCTACAATATTTAGAGAAGAGCTGGCCCCTGGGCTGGCCCCTGGGCTGGCCCCTGGGCTGTCAACTGCATTATCTGGTCAGCACAGCCCACGCAGGCAGGTCTATTGAGTCATTGATGTGAATTACTGTGTGAGTCACTATCAAAATATGAGTCACTGATGTTTGCAGGGCTGGGGCACACCTCACATCGGGTAGCAGGGACATCTGTGCCATCAGGTTGCAGTGCAGCAGCTGCTCGGCACCAGACTACTAGACTCTCCATGTCCTGCCAGTTGTGTGGGGATGCCAAGGGTCCAGCAACATTTGCTTCCTCCAACCGCTCCTCCATTGCATTTGCTAGCCTACATTTGACAAGATGGCATACACAGTGTCGCAGTGCTGTCCCTTGTTGGAGAGTGACAGGATTGTGGCAAGTGCTGTGCAGAGACAGCATTGCCAGGCATGAGAACACCTAAGAGGTTACAGCTTGCTGGGTGCACAAATACTTGTGCCAAAAGAGGCAGGTCTGAATGCTACACGCACTTGTCAAGACAGACTGGTGACAACACAAAACAGTGTCTTGCACGTAACCAAGCTCCGTTTTGAGGTGCAGGTCAGGCACTAGCTTCACTGCTCAAGCGGATGCAGTAGCTGAACACTGGGTTTTTCACTTACTGGGTGAGACGAGCATCAACACTCATGACCTGGTCATTTGCCTCATCTAGCAAGCAGCAAATTTTGCTGTGCCGTTCAAGCATGTCTCCTGGCACCTGCAACAGCACCATAACTGTCTTCAGGCATTCAGTGCATGGACTGTGCATGCAACGTAACTTGGGCCTATGTCTGCCAGTCACATCAGCTCTCAGTTCTGCAGACAAAGCTTGACCTGCCACCCCAGCATGTCAGTAGTGGTGTGCCAGAGTGGGGTGGCACAGAGCAGCGGACAGGCTTACGTGAGCCTTTGACAAAGCAGCCAACGCTCACAAGAGGCAGCATCGATGCTTGCCTGCTCTTCACAGATACGGCAAACAACCATGATCTTAGGGGAGGCCTTGGGTGAGCATGGCGTAGACAGATCCCCAGTGGCTCGGCTTGTACTGGCATCAGAGCCACTGTCCTGGCGGGAAATGCGCAGTGGCTTGCAGTGGGACAGTCTCAGGCTCCAAGAGCTGTTACCCTGCTGCTCCCACATGGCCTCACTGGTACACCCAGATGTGGGTGTACCAGGCTGCATGGACTCCTCTACAGACTCCAGCCCAGCCCCAGGACCCTGTTGACCCTGCCAGAAGCTAATCCCAGGGGATGGATGCTCATCGGAGACATGGTGTGACTTGCTGTGCTGCACTGCAGACTCAGCCGCCTTGATCACAGTGTGGTTGGCATTTGGGAATGTGGCTGACTTGGCTGGCGGGCCTCGCCGGGAGACAGACTTGACAGTTTGTAGACGGGCAGACGGCAGCTGGACAGACCCTGAGCCCTCCTCTGGGTGAGGGCGGGTGTGCACAGGGGTGAGAGCCAGGGGGGCCGTGGCTATGGGACTTGCTGGGCTCTGGGATCCATTGTCTGTCCTCCTGCATCAGCAAGATTGCATGGGTTTGATTCCTGAAGGAGAACATCTAGCTCAATCTCAGACAGACCCGGCACTTTGTGTGCTCATTGCTGATGTGTGCCCCTACGACTCTCCAGACAGGTGCGCAACCATGGCAATTGAGATAGGATTGATACAGAAATGGGTGAAGTGCTTACTCCTCGTCGGTGAAAGATGCACTGCTGATCTCATGGCTATTTGGAGTTGAGTCCTGATGAGCAATGCGTCTGTTTGTCCGCAACCTCCGTTGAAGTTGCTTCAGACCAGCCAGAATCCCTGCAGACAGGCAGTGCACACTTCAATATGGCTTGTCATCCAAGAACATGGAATCTCTTTCTTGTAAGTGCCCCATGACATTGCAACATCTGAGCATCAAAACAGAAACAGCATGTCCATGCGTGTAGGCTTCTGCCACAGATAGCTGCACTCATCACAACCAAAGCACCTGCTTACCTTTTCTACCTTTGGCGGGGGTGGCAAAGCGGGGCGTGCTTGGCTCAGAAAGATCTTCCTGACTCGTTTCTGAAGCCACGCTTGGACTGGCCACCTGCAGAGGACAGTGCACAACTGTGAGTTGCAAGATCTTTAAGGCTTGCAATTAGGCCGTTCCCATGCTTTGCCATTACTTCTCCCTTGCATTTACACTGATTGACTAACCAAGACCCCAAAGGACAGCATTTGCATCCTGCATCCATGCTTGCTATTGATGCAAAGTGCACAGATGTGGTGTTACCTGGCCAAAACATGCAAGATGTGTTGAGTAGACTAGCTGTGCACAGTTGCATGACATCAAGATAGACCTGATCAAGCTCTGCCTCCAAAGCTGTGACCACACTTCTGCCTAGCGGAGACCGCTTGAGAGAATTAGCCCTAGGCGCCACACTCAGTCCCTGTGTGACTGATCCAGTGTCTGAGCCACTGCTGGTTGCCTCTGAGGACATCTGAGATGGTGACTCAGCCAGAGTGGACAATGCAGGCTTGTGGACCACATGACCGTCCAGATCAAGAGCATGCATCATGTCTCGCAAGGACCTGCATACAATCAAAGGAGGTCCTGATCTGACAGACAAGCAAATCAAGCTGTGCTGGACTAAGACACATCTAGCTGTTGCTAGTACAATCATCGATTCACACAGGACAATGAAGGTACAGTACATGGATCACTCTTGGGCGGGATGTGTTTCCCAAAGACTTGGTAGGGTGCCAGCGACATTTGCACGGCCTACATGTTGATGTTTCCAAAGCAAGAATGATACCTTGTAGGCAATGTGGTCGCACGTGCTATGGGGGAGCGTGGGCTCCCCAGCTTCTTGTGCACACCCCCATATGGCCTCTGACTAGTGAAGGGAAAGCCTGAGAAGAGCCGTTGCTTCTGGTGTGTCCTGTTGCGCGGCTGTGTACCATACATTGCCGTGTTGTTTGACACCGGTGATGGCTCCTCTGCAGTAATGATACAACCTTGTCCCAGCAGTAAGTACCAAAAATGATCGAGCCTTGGCATGGATGTGACTGCGCATACAAGAGTTTAGGGGGACGGGTGCTGTTTCTCAGTTCAGGAACAAATGACATTGCTCACCTGACAGCACAAGCCTGCTGCAGCGTGTGAGTATGAACAGCAAGCGAGACACATGGGACTTGTGACTGCTGAGCTTGCATGTCTTCCTCATTTCCTGAAACACAAAGCACTAGGTGAGCGTGATCGCACGGCAATGAAGGTAAGACAAGGTGCAACATGTGACACCAGAGTTGCTTGGCAACAGCAGCAAGCAGAAGCCACTCAAGCAACAGGTCTGACCCATCCAGCAGCAGGCTTGCCTCTAGTTCATCCACAATGTCCTGAATGCTGTACTTGAAGACAGGCACATCCTCCTCCATACATTTGTTGGCAATATGCAGTACACTGCAGCATGAGACGATTGTGTCAACCATTGTTGCTTTGTGATATGCAGTTAATCCAGCTTGATGTCTGGTGTACAAGCTATTGCCTGCTATTGTCCAGCGGCGTGATGCAAAGTGCCCTTGCAGAAGACTGTTGTTGCACAGGAGTTGCTCATCAATTTGTCCATTGGTTAATGCTGTCCTGTTCTCACCTGGACAGAATGCCATCATCAGCAAGTCCAGGCTGGCCTGCCTCAGCCAACAGCTGGTTGGCCACCTCGCATCTGAAGCTATGCAAGTCAGCATCAACCTGCAAAGACCAGACCCATGACGCTCGTCGCTCTGCAGGAGAGCAAAGTTTGGTGGGCCAGGGAGCAACTCACCTGCGCTTTTGCTGTCTCAAATGACCTTTGAGGGCGAATGCGTACGGGAGCAGCACCAAATTGTGGTGGCGATGTGATCTCTGTTATGTCTCGCACCTGCGCAGCAAGGACCTGGTGTCAGCCACGGCAATCTGCAGCATATTTTGCCAGACACTGGCCTAAGATTCACTAGGCACGCCCTCACCGGTACAAGAGAAGTTGAGCCCATCAAGCTCTTCACATCCAGATTTCTTAGGAGTGAAGGCAGCTGCAATGGCAACATATGCACTTTGTCAGCCTTTGCCTCGTGAAAGGCAGCAAACTGCAAGCCAGCTTGGTAGCACAGCTGTGCAATACACCTTGCCAAGATCAGCAACGCCGTGTGGCCTGCTTAGGGCGGATAGTTGATGAGACAGAGGCGTCTCTGGTGTGGAAACCTGCAAATTACTTCCATGTGTCAATGCTATGTGTAAGTGGCTATGCAGGCAGCCATGCAGACAGTAAGCCTTACATTTGAAGCACCGCTGTGTTCACTCCCAGTCTTGGACGAGGTACCAGTAACTGTGTGCACATGGCTCTTCCATTCGACACTGGGCTTTGCAGTGTTGCTTATGCTGTCCTTGGGAGTCAACAAGCAACCTAGCAAACGTTCTGTTTCTGCAGAAATGCCTGAGGCCAGGGGTGACTTGGGTACACTGCCAGAAGACTGCTCTGGCGTGGCCATGTCAGCTTCAGGTTCTCTATTGATGCGTCGGAATGACGGCTGTAAAACGGGTCACAGTTGAGAGATTTCAGCCGAGATTTGTATCATTTTCAGGGCAGCTTCCACTTCAGGTGACATGCACAACTCACTGCAGGCGAAACTCTATTAAGGAAAGACCCGTTATCTCAACCGCGAAGTAATGCAAAACCTGTCACAGCTCAAGTGTGCCTGCTACGGCACCTATGCAGTGGTATCTGACCCAGTGATCAGCTTTGGGAGCCCAGTTGCTTTACACTAGAAGATAAATCTGTACACGCAGGCTATCACACGCATAGCGTGTATAGCGTGCATGCTTGTTCGGAAGCTTTAGAATCTTTTGAACGAAATTGGAAGTCACAGCTTGCAAGCCCAGAATTGGACAAAAACCTGCACGGCAAGAGCATATATCAAGCGAAGCATCTAGCCCATCGGTCACCACAAATACTGCATCGGCCACAGCCCAACCTTGTACGTGAAGCAGCAGGTAGAGTGCTTGAGGGGCACAGATCATAGTCAGGCCTTCCAGAAGCTTGCGCCAATAGCAAATAGGTGAGTAGGTGCTGTCACATGTCGACCACTTCCACGTGTGGTCACACGATGTATGCAATTTCTGTTTACCCGTGTCAGCAGGCGAAGTGACCTGCTTCTTCACATCCAGGTTCTGATGGCGGGTGTCCCTCCCACGGTGCGTCTCCCCATCAAGATTTGGGCCAACACGGACTAGTATTACTTTACTATGTTTGCAGTCTTTCTGATATTGATGCGTCCAACGCAGGGACCCAAGTCTGCTGAGGATATAGAAAAGGAACAGGAGGCCAAGCTCAAAGCAAAATATGGAAACATGGGTGCAAAGAAAAAGCTCATGCCCAAGGTGACTTGGTTTCCTGGATACCAATGCACACATGAGTTGAGGCACGCTCATCGTTGGATGATCAAGGGAACTTGGTGTGCTGTAGGATCACAAGTTTTTCGACTCTGCTGACTGGGCGCTTTCAAAACAAGGTGTGAAGACAGAAAACAAGCAAGATGCATTTGGCTTGGAGCCTAAGCTTGAGCCAACAGCAGTAAGACCAAGAAGGACATCACATCTTGGAGAAGACGACCCTTGAGCAAGTGCAGCGATGGCACCGTCAGCAGCAATGGTCTGTGTCCCAATGATCAAACGCTGCTGCATATTGGCTGCCATAAAGCTCTTGATGCTGTGTGAGTGCAAGCTACAGCAAGTATGGGTAGACCGTGTCTTTGCATCAATTGTACACTATTGCCATGTCCATTACCTAAACGTCAAGGTTCTACAGGCTGGAGAAACATTTGCTTGAAACTGCTGACATCGATGCACCTACACTCATGGGAGTTATGGTGCCGCTGCGTTTGTATGCTGATGACCTCATTCTGATGTCTGAGAGTGCATCAGGACTTCAAAAGCAGCTTGATGCATTAGCAAGCTTCTGTGAACAGCGTCAATCTCAGCAAGACAAAAGTGGTGGTCTTTGAAACCCGGCAAAGTGACGTGTGTGACTTTGTGCTCAGTGGTGCAGTTGTGAAACGGGTGGAGAGCTACAAGTATTTGGGGTTTGTCGTCCATGCCACTAAGAAAGTGACCTTTGGGACAGATGCTCTGGTGGCTACGGCAAAAAAGGCTCTATTTGCTATGAGACGGC
>JAABUP010005418.1_pt1 | contig 19430 bp, 24 predicted proteins | sample 5559201 | NCBI WGS metagenome assembly JAABUP01 (sample SAMN10711887, study PRJNA513373) | rock metagenome | isolation source: Antarctica rocks | place: Antarctica
AGTGAGTGAGTGAGTGAGTGTGTGAGTGAGTGAGTGAGTGAGTGAGTGAGTGAGTGAGTGAGTGAGTGAGTGAGTGCGTGAGTGAGTGAGTGAGTGAGTGAGTGAGTGAATGTTGGTAGAGTATTGTAGGACGGAGGGGTGCAACTTCAATGATGAGCAAGCCAGCTATAATTGCACAAGCAAGGGAATGATGTGAAGGCTATGTGAGGTGCACAACGTTGGTGATCACGTTCCAAGGGCGCGCAAGAGTGAGTGTTCAGATAAATGATCGTGACGATATTGAATGGAAACATGCAAGCATGCACAACTGAAGAACAATGCAAAAAATGAAAACTGAATTGGTGAGGTGAAGAGGGTGAAAAGTATTTGGTTTGCCTGGCGTTGTGTCAAGAAATGCCAGTCAGGTGAATAAGCCATTACTGGAGGACTCCATGCATGACACAAAGTACGGGAGCAGTGGGCCTGTGAGGCACAAAGACAGTGACTGAATGAGTGATTACTTGGTAAGTGCATGGCAAGAGTCCAGGACTGTCTGGCAGCGCTGGCAGGCCTCTCATTCCAGGTGAGCCATGAGGGCATCAAAGGCATTCCCCAGGGCATGCCCCAGATCCTGTTGCAGGGTAGCCATGACTTGGGTGACCACCCCAACTTGCTGCTTCCCCTCCATCCCTTTCACCTTGCTGCTCCACTGCCTGAGTCACCACTCACATGTAAGCTGACGTCCTAAGTTGCAGGATCAGGCATACAAGCCAGGGCTGGCCTGCTTGACTGGCTAGTATGGCATAAAGCAGCTGATGTCAATGCAGCAGAGGACCAGATTTGATCGATGGCCTTAGGGGTTATGTATGATGGCCCAAGCTGCAAGCAATGGTGCAAAGGAGATGCCAGGCAGCAGCAGTGGCTAGGTTTGCATGTGCACAAGCGTTAGGCACCAGTGAGTAGCCATGCTTCCATCACCTCACATTCATACCTAGAGGGCACAGAACCATGAAACTTATCAAGCCCCCTGTGCCTCCCACAGACATTTGACAAGAACAGCATCGTGATCTTACCTGAGGAGCATAATATCCTGCCTCAGCTGCTTGACAGAGCATGGTGTCTGCATGTGTGCATTGGCATCAAAGCTGGTGGCAAAGGTATGTATGACTTGCAGCTGGCCCAGGCCCTTTGCTTGTGACTGCAGCCCCTGGTAGCTGCGAGCCACTGCTTGTGCACACTGCAACCTGCATGCACACGTGGGCTGCTCACCTAAGAGGCGCCAAAGATGCAAACCCTCTCACCTCACTCATTGCTGTGTACTTGACACAAGTTTGTGACTGATGCATATGCCGTGCAATGTTGTGTACAACATATGTGCTAGGCATCTGATTGCAGACATCCTGCGTGGAGTGCTGGCCTCCATGGAGTTGAGCTTGCTGGCGCCAACAAAAGGCGCGCCAGCTTTGCAGTGAGGTCTGATCAATGTAAGGCTTCATCTTCAAGTATACATTGCACGTTTATAAATTCATGGTCAGGTCAGCTTCACGCCAGCGCAGAAGCATACACCAACATGCTGTATATACACATGTATGTACGCGCATGTATGTATCTGCACCCACACTACATACATTGTCCTACTCACCTGCATGAGTTGATAGCATCATTTCCAATAATGATGCTAACCAGGTCTGTGCTGGAGGGTGGCTTGCCATGGCTTGCCAGGCCACAGGGCAGCCAGACCCTCTGCGCCCATGATGTGCGGCAGCCTCTTTATACAAGTCACCATGGGTTGCAACACATCCTCAATCAGACACTGCATCACATGCCAGACTAGCTGAAGCCTCTTGTGGCCAAGCCTGCTCATGTATACAGAGCTAGCTCAGAGCAGTGACAGCCCGGCTTGACCTGCACAGATTTCACTTTCAGTTCTTGAACAGAAAGGACGCTGTTCTAGGCGCCAACTGAATGTTGACACACTGCCAAATGTTCCGCCTTACACAGTGCCAAAAAAACGACCAGCTTGTGCCTGTCCTCTACCGTCCAAGGGAGGTACGAGAGAGAAAGGCAGGATTCCTTGAGCACCTGCTGTAGTCAAACCACAGACAGAAACGGAATCTGAACGAGAGATGCACCAGTCAGCTTGTGCTAGCTTCTGTCACAGGTGGGGTCAAGACATGAGCCACATCCCCAGCAACAGGAGTACCAAATCACAGGCGGGTGAGAGACGGACAAGGGAGCAGACCTTGAGCATCTACTGGCTCTCAGGCTCAAAGTGCAGCCCTTCATTGGTGAAGGCAGGCAGCAGCAGCAAGGCAGCCTGAGTGGCGACGCGGGCCACTCCCTCTATCAGCATCCCCACAGCTGCCGCACACAGCATCATGTCTGCCAGCTGCACTGTGCACTTCAGCTTGGCTACATCAATGGTCAGCGACTGCACCATCACACGCTTGAAGCAGCAGCATCACCCTGGCCATGCAGTGCAGTCTGGCCCAACGTCAGATTTGTGCTGGTGCTCATCAAGTGCATTTGAGTGAGCTCTGTGTTTAAGAGCACCGACCAATTGATGTCTGATATAGCTTGTCTACATGAGTAGTACATGCATGCATGCATGCGTTGCAGCCAGAGATGGCACCTGAAATGTGCCAATGCCACCTAGCGCAATACAACAAGCAAACAACAGCTGCAACCTGACACCAGCAGTCTTACTGGAAATCATACTATGTCATCAATGAAGACAAGAAGTAAATCAGACATTGCTGCCAATGGGTTTACCTTGCCGTTAGCCAAGAACTTGGGAAGCTCAAAACACCCTGCTTATGACAGCTTGAAATATGGCTGGTGCATTGGTGAGGCTAAAGTGCAAAAGCCTGAACTGGTAATGGCCAAATGCATTTCTGAAGGCTGTCTTTGGTCTGTCTGACTCCTGCAACAGGATCTGATGAAAGCCAGAGGCAGCATCAAAACTAGTGAAGTATTGTGATTCCTGCATTTTGTCAAACAAATCATCAGTCTGAGGTAGAGCTCTACCTCGAGGGAAATGATCTTTTATTGTAAGGCTGTTTGAAATTTTGGCCAGAGTTTGGTGCCTTCTGACTTTGACTTTGACTTTGGCTTTCACTTTGGTTGGACGAATGGATGGACGAATGAATGGATGTACAATGTGTGTGCAATTCAATCAGCTCTTGTCAATCCCGAATGTCTATTTCAAGTATGAAACCTACATTGGGAATCTAAATTCAGGTACACGCCTGGGGACAAAGTAAAAATGCTAGACCCAACAACTGTTCCTGGCTGAGACAAAGGCCATAGCTTGTGACAACCTTTGCCTCTAGGTCGTGTCCGGTGAAATGACGTGAGGATGCTGCAACCGTTTGTCTGATGGCCATCTGAATGTCACTTCCTAGGGTCGCTGGCGACTGCGATGGATCCAGCCAAAACGATTTTTCTAGGTGATTGCGCTAAAGGACTTCCCGCCGTGTTTTCAATCGTCGATGCAACTCCTCTATACAATGCCGGCAGTCAGAGGCCCGTGTACAAGGCTATAAGGACCGACACGGGCGAGCTGATTGCCTGCACAAAGATTACGAAGTCGTCCCTAGACCCGCAAGACGGTCTGAATGCGCTTCAACATGTATGCCACAAGAGATCTTTGCCACCTTTGTTAGAACTGATCTTCATTGTTAGCGGTGGTCTTACTTGGTGTAGCGGTGCAGGGCCTCGAAGCTCACCGTAAAGTGAGTGGCCACCCAGGGATAGTAGAATTGATTGGCGCTTACACAGATGATGAGTCTGTGTATGTTCTGACGGAGTTCTGCGGAGGAGGCACTCTGTCTGCAGTGCTGGCTCGTGGCAAGCTTTCAGACAAAACTGTTGCCAATATTGCCACTGAGGCAGCTTCAGCCCTTACTCACTGTCACAATATTGGTCAGTTACAGTTTTTCTGAGCATGCTTTTGGCCAATTTCATACGCTATTTTCTACAACTTAGCAGGACATGTGCAGTGATGCCATGATGCTTTGGCTTTCAGGCATCCTCCATGGCAATGTCAATGCGGACACTGTATGGTTTACTGGCAGCAGTGACAACCCCCAAACCAAATTGGCTGGGTTTGAAGAAGCCAAGTCTGCCCCAATGTGCATCATATGCTGGTCCGGACCACCAACCAGGTGCAATATAGAGCGCCAGAGGTGTTTGACAGGCATTATTCTAAATTTGTGGATGCTTGGGCGCTTGGGGCGGTTTTGTATAAAACCATGAGTGGATATGATGCATACCAAGGGACATGTAAGCCTTGTCTGTTACTGGATGTGCATCTTCTACTGTTGCTGATTGTCATGCTCCTGGCACAGTGCCAATAGTTTCAGCACGTGATTTCTGCCTTGTGCCTGAGATGTATGTCATCATCTTCACCACACCTCAAGCTGTACAGGCTGTGATGGCAGCACCTGCATTTGCTGGCAGATTTCGGTATTTACTCATCGATGAACTGATTGTAAGGTCTATTTGGCTGTGCAGATACAGAGGTTGCTTACAAGATCATGCATTCCAAGCTGCCAGATTTTGCATCCTCCCCATGGCAGCATGCAGATAAGCATGCAATCAAGCTTGTGTCTGACCTACTGATGAGCAAGCATCCTAGTCGGCTCAAGCTGGACAAGGTTGCCAAGCAACCATGGTTGATGCAACATTCTGGTGGGCCGCAAACCACCTTTGTTGATGTGATGTATTGCACCTAATCTGCTTGCTAAGGTGATTGTCATATGGCAGTCGTTATGCGTATGCATGCCTCTTCATGCTTGCCTGCAGCCAAATGCCATGCACAACATCCCTTGGGAGTTGGGTGAGCTACAAGTCCTGCAGTTGTCTGGGCCCTGCACACAGGCTTTCTCCAACAGTCCTTTGCTTTCAACAAAAGCGCCATCCAGTCAACCACCATCAAACACCTTCAACGTCTCGTTTTGACATGCATCAAGCTTAGTTCGTTTTCAACAGAAGTCTGGCACATTTGCTTGCTGTGTTTGACAGCATACTGTTGCCAGACGACCCGCTTCGCACATGCATGTCACAGTGCCACTCATGTCCACAACATTCAGTTGGGTTCAAGTTTTTGGCTCTGCAGGTGCTTCAACCTCTGGTATGCAAGCTGCTGGTGCCGAGACCAGCGGTGATGAGTTGAACCATCACTGCATTATAGGCCTTTATCCCTCTCTTCAAAAGTGCTGCTGCAAACTAGCTTTTGATATTGCTGCAGATGTTGCCTTACAGCAGGTAGATGACAAGCGCCCAGCCTCAACGAGCAATCGAGCTTGCAGTCGAGGCAAGAGTGTACCCAAAAGGCGAGAGCTGCCTTCTGCAGACAAGAAGTCTGAAGCTGCTGCAAAGGGTCGCAAGATCAGACCACAGCCTGGACAGGGGACTCAGGTGATCTACAAATGCCAACTCACACTGCAGCTGGCACACAAGTTGATGATGTGCAGACAGCACACACTTTGCATGAGTGTACCGTATCCAGATGACCCTGTCAAAATTTCACAACAGATGCAGACTTTCTTGGCAATTCTGCTCTTGGCATGAATTGGTAGCATGTTATGCACTCTAGATGACTATGCCATTCAGAACCATGCTGACACCATACGCAACGCAGCTTTTGCTCCCACAAGAAGTGTGACCCAATCAAAGTTGTATGTTTACCTATGTCATGTGCTGACCTGTGAGCCAGCACAGCAGCTTGAAAGCAATGCTGTCCAGGACTGCTATGTGCTGGTTGACTTTGATGAGCTGTGCAGGTGCATGGACCATCCACCAAGGCACGGACAAGTGCAAGGTCAAAGTCAACTGGCACGGACGCACCCTCTGGCAGGAGCAGGAGTGCAGGCCCTCCTCGATCTGAGAGTGTGCCCAAAACTAGGTCTGCAGCAGCGAATGGACAGAGGACAGGTGCTGCGCCACTTGCGAAAAAAAAGGTAAAATTGACTAACTCTGAAACTGGCGCCAGTATCTCTTTGTGCAAGGGTTCAGGGCATGTAAATAGGCATGCCCACCTGCCCGCCACTTCCATATGCCTGTGTGCCGCATCCTCAAGGAATATGCAATGAGCTCAAACACATAGCATACACAGCCTCACGACCTGTCATAAGCCTTTCAGATTTCCCGTCAGATCGCACTCATTAGCAGCAGAGATCACTCAGTCGCAAGACTATACATGGTCCTGGCAGATCTTACCCCTGACATGCTTCAACAACACGCTGTGCCCTCTGCACACATCTGCACACCAAGCCTGCAAACCCAGTTCATGGTCATGGTATTGCCCCCAAAGTATGCTTCATGTTATGTACATTTGAATTTGTAATCATATCTCTGTTGTTGGACTGTATGCCAGCAAGACAGCTTTGAAGCCATGCTGCCATCTGACTGCTGTGCGATTTGCTTGTTGACATTGTTGGACTGTGCAGGGGAAAGGTTTGACGCCCTTTGAGGAGCCAGAGGCCTACAAGAGGTACATGCGCGCTAAGGTATGATATGCGTAGGGTTGCCTAGCTTTGTGAGAGCTGTGAAATGTCGGCAGGTGCTGCAAAGGGGAAAGCCATTGCACCAGTTGTGCCGACATTACATGCAATGGCAACTTGACATATTACTGTTGATTGACAGCACACATACTGCTCGCCTGGTCTGCATCCGCACTCCTTTCTGTTCACTCCTTTCTGTTCTGTGTAATCTGTTTCCTGCCACTATCTGCTCCACACCTACTGATTGCTCAATTTTTGGGGACTGCTTTGCTATGTGTTCTGAAGTCAGAAACACATGCAGGAGGAGAACCCCAATGGCTCACAGGAGCCTGATCCAATTTTGACGCGGCTGAGGAAAGAAGCTGATGAAAAACAGGTATATTACTGCATCAAGCCACTGTACCTCTGTAGCATGCTTTGAGGACTCTTCTGCACCCCAAAAAGAATGTTGTTCTGTTTGCTGTATAATCACATGTGCTCTAGGATTTTCTCATTAGTATGCAACAGAAGCATTCAACCCGTTGTGCTGCTCTGTTTGCTGCGCCTAAACATGCGCTCTAGGTTCTTCTCATTGGTATGCAACAGAAGGATGCAACCTATTTTGCTGCATCCTTTCCTAGCCAACTTCATGGCAAAAACATAGCAGGGCGCAATCAGGTCATGCGGCACAGCCAATGAGCACATTAGGCCTGATCCACTGTGCTTGCTCCTTGTGCACTAAACAGCATGTTGGCTGAAAATCACCTTTCATGCACAGGCTGAAATAGTAATGCAGCTGATGTCAATTCGCACTTTATATGAGAGGAAGTTCGGCGGGGGGGTTGGAGGCCTTGCAGACCCTGATGGTGCAGCCGAGCCACAGCTTGGTGGTTCAGACGACAGCAGGGGCCAGCAGACTACAGCTGCACCGTCCCAGAGGCAAGCTGCTGCACAGTCCCTGTTTGCTCGGGGCTGCCAGTTTCTACGTGATGAGACGCCGTCGGTCACGCCTCTCACGCAAGGACCAGGGCCCTTGACTGGCAAGGCAAAACCCAGGCAGCAGGACAGACTGCTGGGTGACTTGCCATCATCAAGCACAGCAGCGCCCCAAAGCGCATCAGGTGGTAGGCTATGGTCAGCGCTGAACAAGAGTACAGCAGTTGCTGCATCAGAGGCTGGCAAGCAACGTCAGCAGCATGAAGCCCACCTGCAGGCAAACATTGATCAGATCCAAGCGCAGAACCAGGCTATAGCTGCAGAGCAGCATGCTGGTGGTGTCAGTGGGGTGCCTCTCCTTGGACAGCCAGTCAAGTCTCGTGAGGAAGTGGACGCTGACTTTGCTGCCTTTGTATTGAAGGAGAGGGAAGAATTCAAGAAGGTGCAGCCAGCATTGGAAAAGATGATGCTGCTGCGACAGTACCGAGCACTGAAGCAGAAGCTGTTTGATGTCAGGAGGCTGATATTTCGCCTGGCAAAGATGCCTCCTGATCACTATGGTGGGCTTCACAGACAGGCACTTTGATTGGTGTCATTGCCTTCATGTGCATGTGTGCAGATGCAGTCATGCACTGGGTTTGCAATGTCACATGCTGTTTGAGTCGATGTGCCTGCCATCCTCAACATACTATGCTTCTACCATGCGTTGTCTCATGGTGTCTCTGTCGATTCCCACAGTCACCAACCCTGAAGAGTTCATTGCTGTGACCAAGACACCTCTTCGACCACCATGTCAGTTTGTGGGCTGCATCTGACACCAACAGCATACTCAAACAGGCTGTGTTTGCTGCTTTTGCAGAGCAGATCCCAGGACTGGACAAATGGCTGGCGCAGAATATCAATCCAGATTCCAGATGCCTGAGGAGCCCCCAGAGGGCCCTTCTTCAGCCCCTGCAGATGCCCTGCAGGCACGTCCCCCCAGCACATTCTGGTTGATTTAGCATTATATATCACATATATGTCTTGACACATATACAGATCAAGATGCGAGACATCTACTCTGAATATGTGTGCTTGCGCTCATGTGTTTCATGCAAAATCATTCCCTGTCGTCTTGGCTCATCTACAGGTATATGAGTGTCACAGTTTGTGGCTCTGGTGTCTGAACAAACGTCATCCTGTTTCAACACAGAAGACCATTGTTGCGCTGCAATGCAGGTGAAACAGGTGGTTGCAACGCTGCCAAACACTCAGGTGTGTGCAACAGCAACACAAACCACTGCTCAAGGTTCAGCAGCAGGTGTGCAGCAGGAGTGGGTGGCATGCAGCGCTTCAAACCTCATGACCATCTTTGTCCCCTCAAAATTTGTGAGGATACTGCTAGCGCTGGATGTAGAGATGGAAGGTGTGTTACATGACTGCGCATGATGCTGATGCAGTCTGTGATGTGGTGTTGTCACTTGCAAACTGGCATGCCCAAGGCTTATCTGCTGCTGTGATCTTGGCCATCAGACATGCAGATGTCTACAGAGCGCTGTGAGCTTGTTCAGCTCTGGGCAACCACCCTTTCTTAGCCCATGCAAGCGTTGCTGTGTGGCCTGCCTCAATCACAGAAGATGCTGCTGCTGCTCATGTGCATTTCCTGATAAGAAACAGTCCCAACAGATATAATAGGTCATGTGTTTCCCAATATCACAGGTCTGCCCCTAGCAAACACTCATTGCACATAAGGAGGTACACCAGGGCTTACAATCACCAACATCCTTGCTGTGCTTTGCTGTCTATTGAGCAGATAGTGGAGACAATTATGGACGCACAGTGAGATCATCAACAGGCTACCCACTGACAGCTCGTGCTGGTGCTCTGCAGAGCGCGCACAGGGTGCTCACAGGAGCATTCTGGAAGGCGTTCTCTTGTTGGTGCAGCATGCCACAGGCAAATGCTTGTGCCAGGTGCAATCCTACCGCTTTGACGGCAGCATGAAGGCAATCTTCACCACAAAGGTGAACCCATTCTTCACACCATGGCCGCAATGTTCAGGCCTTTTGTCAGACTGTGCGTGCTTGAGCATCGTGGGAAGGATAGTGAGCTGTCTGTGTCTGTGGTCATGTCATGTATGTCAACTGGCTTGTCTGCTGGCAACACCAGAAGAGCTTGCAGTGGTAGAGCTTGAGCCTTCTTGTGTGCAAAGCACGTGCTCGTCAAATACCAAGGAGATGTATGTTGCATGGACTCATGTTGAAGTAACATGTATGTCATAATACTGACATGCTCTGACAGGCTAAATTTGCAATGTCGGTGCTGCAGCTTGGAGAGGAAGTGCATGAAGCCTGTGTGGTTGACGGCAGACAGCCAGAGCAGTATCATCTAGATCTGCTGCAAGTCATGGTGGTCACTGGCAACCACCCCAGACTGTTGCTAGATGAGGTATGTACAGCAAGTCTCAACACCTACAAAAGCAATCCCCCATGGGAAACAGCTGCATACACTGCTCACAGTTTGGTTGTGAAGTCACCACATGCTTTCATTACCTGCATGAGTGGCAGCCAGTGACAGCCCCAAATATACAGCTGACAGTATGCCTCTCATGCAGGTGGCGCATGCCAACGCCCGAGCTGGTATTGAGCTGTCCATCAAATACTTTGAGCTGAAGAAGCAGCTGCTCACCTCTGGCCTGGATGGGGAGCAAGAGCAGGAGCTGCACAACAAGCTGAATGCGGTTGCAAGCAAGGTCGCCAGCAGGTGAAGCTCGCCAAGCTTTGTCTGTTGCTTGTGGCTGTGCTCAAGTACCAGTGCTGCTCACACACATGGACCATCTGCTCTGTGGCTGTGGAAGTTATCTGCACATGCATTGACCAACATAATTCTTGTCCATGAGGCAAGTCTTGAGGAAGTTCAGCTGTGTTTCCTGTGACTGTTGCTGTGTCTGCTCTCTCTTGAGTGAGAATGTAGAATCTTGAATCTGAAATGGCTTCTGCACCTGTCGCATGTATGCTCAGCCTGACAGTCTACGCTGTGCAACCGTGTGACTGTCATGCAGGCCATGTGGCGAGGTGTATGGCTCCATTGATAGAGACTACAGTGCTCAAGAACAGGTAAGCCGCCTGGCAGACTGTCTGTGTTGCTGTTTTGAGAAACCTTTGCTTGCATGGGGTCAAGAATGCAAGCAGCTTTTTGTATAATCTGCACACCACTATGTGGTGGACATTAACGATGATGCCTGCTGCAAAATGCTGTTTTGTGGATGTTTGCCTGCCATATGCTTTCCACTACTATGGTAGTGTGACTTAACAGACATGCCATATGCACTTTGATGGTGTATGTGCAGAAAACTTGGCGCCATCTCTTGGCTGTATGCGGTGCTGACGCACAGAGGCTTCTTGCTGAGGCTGATGCCAGGCAAGCAACAGATGCTGGTGGTGCAGCAGCTGCTGCTGTCTCATATGTACAGAATGGCACACCAGCTGCAGCTGCAGCTGATCTGCACACAGCACACCATGCAGAGCCAGACAGTGGAGGTGACTCTCCCAAATACCTGAGAGACCCACTGATGGTTGTCTATGTGCAAGCCCGCAAGAACAAGACAGCTGCAGATAAAACCTCTGTGCAGCCTCTCCTCACTGAACCTTACGCTGGAGCCTCTTCTTCAGAGGCTGACAAGTCTATGCCCAATGTACCTGTGCCAGAGCTAGGAAAGGAATTTGTGGATGTCTCACCCAGCTGCTTGCAGCCCACAACCTCTACAGACAGAGGCAGTGATTATGCTTGAGTCAATCACTCTGATTGTATGTCGTTCGACCACCATGCAAGTTTTCATCGAAATGTATATCGAAGCTTTCATCGAAGCTCAGAATTTGGCCATTTGCCAAGCTATCACGGTCTTGCAGAGGGCCCAATGCACCTGGCAGCGTGGCCTCCTGCTCAATGACATTGCATGCAAGGCAGGGGTTATTGCATTGTTGACACCCCCAACACTGTATCAAAGATGCGCCATCGAATCTCACAGACCGTGCTGCAATACGTGTGCTAGAGAGCTATGCTATGACTGCATGTTTTCAATGTAATGGATTATTCAGCAAGCAATGCTTTGAGCATTTTAAAAGTCTGAACACCTCTGTGAACGGCATTGCAATACCCGACTGGTGTGGCATGTATGCAACCTGTTGAGCAACATATATACTTGTAATGTTGCTATCCGTGCAAAAGAACGCTTTAGACAGATCCCATTGCCTGACATCAGTGACAGCACGTCTGTCATCCTTGATACATGGCTCTGCCTCATTCACATTTGATAGCCTGCGGGGATCACAAATTGGATCAGCCACAACTGACATCACTTCAGGCAAGAAGTGAGTAAACCTGACCAGCAGTATCTTGCAGCGGACACACAGCTTTACAACACAGCGTCCACCCTGAGCAGTGGGAATCAATGCTGTTTGTCATGCGCATAACAGCATGCTGATCTGCCGTTGACAAACACTCTGGACGGCCTCCAGAACTGCAAAGCCAGGTGTCACCTTATATATGTGACGCACAAACATGAGGGACGCTCTCCATCCCACAGTGCCCAGCATGAGGAAGAAGCCGAAGCACACTATGGCCATGTAGCCAAAGAAGAAGCTGCCTTGCATGAAGCCTGACATGTCACTGCGCGCTGTGTAGTAGTATAGACAGTAGCCATAGACAAAAAGCCCTGCACACAGAAAAACATGCATGCTCAGGCACGTCTGTCTAGAGCTGTTTGCGTTCATGTTTGGTTCAAGCCACATCAGTCAGACAACTCCAAATGCACACAGTGATCAGCAATCTGAGCTTGCAACATGTACAAAGACACCAGTTCACAGCAAGCTTGATAGAGGCTGAAGTTCAGCAGGTTGACAAGACAGAGGGTGTCCACCTACCAGTAGAGCCACCGCACAGAAATGATCGCCACCACCAAGCATGATCCTCCACTGCTAGCTGGAAGTAGGTGAGGGCAATGGTGATGAAGGCTGTGACAATGATGAGGATGATGAAGACGATGAAGAGGATGGAGTAGATGGTGTAGACCTTGTGGCCCCACACGCTGGCAAAGATGTAGTACAGCTCTATGTAGATGGCGCTGAACGGCAGGAAGCCTGCACCAACCACAAGCTGCATCAGAAGCTGCCAAGGCAACTTGGCATTGATATCAATGTTTGCAGTACGTAATTGAAGCAATGCATGCAGATGCAGAGCTCAGCACTGTCAGTGCAGGCTGAGTGAGTGGGCTGAGTGAGTACTTTGCAAGCAGTGTTTGCCAGTCACAAGATTGATGGATGTGAGCAGCAAGGCATTAGTTGGTGTGTCTTGTGTTTGTGCACACTGTTGGTTCAGCTCTCAAAGTACGCAGTCGCAAAGAATGGGACAGGAGGAGGGGGCAGGGGAGGAGGGGGGGGGTACCTGCCATGACCATCTGGGGGACAGCTGAGCGGTACCAGGGCAGCTCCGGGATCTCACGTGGGTACTTGTTTGTTCGGCAGGGAGCGTAGAACTCAGACCTGTCAGATCACTCACCAACATGTGGATGATGCTATCGTGTAAGTACTGACTGCAGCATTTGTCAACAGCTTTGCTGATGAGTGGGGCAACATGCAAGTGAGTGTGCAGCTGCCCATACACGCATGCCTGGCAGGCTGTGATAAATGACAGCTGTTGGGTACATGTGAATATGAATGCAGTAATATTGTCAAGCTCTTGCAAGTGTGATTTGCCAACACATGACAGCATAGCCAAGAGAAACCCCATGATCACAAGGCACTGCATGTCATTGATGTAAGCCAACCACCGAAAGAGGATAACAGACGCCTTTTGGGTAATGTAGCTGAGCTATGAGTAGGTGTACCTATTGTTCTTGCCCATGATGCCACCCAGAATGCAGAGAGGGATGGTGACCAGAGCCCAGATGACTGAGATCACCATGATGGTCCCGAAAGGCAGTGCTTGCGTGGACTGCATCCAAACCAGAAAAAGCCCTCAGATGTGTCATGATAAAAAGATGGCATGGTAATGGCCAGCACTATACAGTGCAGCACACCAAATGATGCAGCATGGCCAAGCGAGGCAGTCTTACACATCTGTCCCTTGTTGCAATGCTAGAAACTGCTAGAATTGCAGTTTCTCACATCTATTGCTAGTTGCATTGCAGCATGGCACGGGGCAAAAATAGAGAATGGGCAATGAGCTGTGATGCGCACATACGCAAACAAACATGAAGCAAATTCCAAGAGGGATTTTAATAGCTCGTGCAACAGCACAGATTTTGATGCTGCTTTGTACCCACAGCATGAGGCATCTTGACAAACAGTCATAGGACATCACAGCCTACATTTGCTGATAGTTGTACATGCAGGATGACCTTGAATGACTACAGCTGCTTGTACTTGTAAGTGAAACATGACTCACCCTGTAGACAATGGCCACAGTGTTGTTGAAGCAGAACATGAGAAACAAGGGTCCACAGAAGGTGATGCATGTCAGCAGAATGTTCCGGACCCACTGGGTGCCCTCCATCTGGGTGTAGTAGGAAGCTGCCATGTAGCCACTGATGCTGGCTGTCAAGGCGTACAACACAATGACAGCTGTGAAGAGACCGCCGCGGTTGTAGGGGTAGAAGACTCCCACACACGCCAGGACGAAGATGAAGATGGACAGAGTGAAGAGCTGCACCACAGTGGATGCCTCAGTACATCAGTTATTGTGTATGTCTGACATGAATGCTCAATAGTGTGAGCATGAAGTGACTGGTCAAGAAGTTGAGTATGATGTCCATCTTCCCATGCTGCTGCTGCTGCTGCCGCTGCTGCTGCAGCAGACTTGTATCAATGCAAATCATGGGTTTCAACACAGCATCCCTGTGAGCAGTCGAGGGCAACCAGCAGTGCCACTGTTTCTGTCACACAGCCAAGTGTGCGATTGTGAGTCAGAACAGGAAGTATAGGGGATTGACCATAAACATCTGAAACAATGTCAGGACCTTAGCAAATTTCTAGTTCAAATGTTCTGAAGGCTGTCACCTGAGCTCCCGTGCCAACAAAAGCACAAAACACATTCTTGTGGGGAGGGAATCTGAAGACGTCCCCATGAATGTACTTCCAGCCAGTCTCCTCATTGTCATCCAGCACTACAAGAACAGCTCATACTGGCTCCAAAAGCTGACAGCATGTGTTGAAATGCAAATGAGATGACTCTCAGCCAAATTGAAAGTGCGTTTTCCACACAGCTGACTTACTGGCATGACTGATATGACTGACATGATTCAATCTGCATGCTATATGCAAAAGCTGCAATCTGCATGATTGGAGCTTGCTTTGCATGCTGTCACTGACTTCAGTGGACAATCCTGCAGATGTTGCTGAAACACACATGGTGCATGGGGTCTTGCTTCAGTAGTCAACGCCGCAGAAGCATTTTGCAGATCACACTGCCCTCTATACCTTCGTCGTCCCTGGTGTACTTTAGAAAGTCTTTTCTTAGGACTCGCATGAGGATAGTGGCCAGGAAGCCCGTTAGCAGCAGCACTGTCACACACGAGTTTATGATGCTGAACCAGTGGATCTGCAACCAGAAATTGAATGTGTGATGCCTTGGACAGCATTTTCACATTGGTAGGCAATGATCCCAGGTGTGTATGAACCTGCTGATTTGTAACAAGGGTGACATCAGCATTTTCTGCCCATGGACATACCCAGCAAAATCAAGCTATGTGTGACTAGACTAAGACACAAACAGTGGCCATACAATAGATAAGTCATGGACATCGAGCAAGCCTTGATGTATCCGCAGCAATACAGCATGCGTGCTGCAGCACTGCATGTGCTGCTATACTGCTGCAAGGAATGCCCTTGAGGCTGACACCACAAGAACTATTGCATGGTTTAGGTAAACAACATATCATGATGTACAAGATTACTAGGTGCCAGACATGTAACAGGCTGCGACCAGCAATGTACAAGAAAAGCCAACAGGCTAAGCATGTTCAGTGGATGACACACCTCAAGGTGCTGTGGCAGGAACTGATTCCTGCGGTACTTGTCCATGCGCTTATCATATGTGACCTCTGTTTCTCGCCATTTGGCAGAGTAGGTAAACTCTGCAGGTATCGTGGCATCCGGTGATGCTCCAACAATGTCCTCTGAGATGTCTACAACTTGGTTGGGGTCTGTGGAGACGTTAATTTCGACAATGTGGTCAGTATTGTATGCCACATCGAAATGGACGTGAGTGAAGATGAAGTATCTCAGCTCTATGCCAGATGGCTTCGACACCTTTTCCAGCTTTCCTATGAAGCCCCATATCGGCAAGTCATCATAAAACATCTGAAAGTAGTAATCTGACTTGACCGCCTGCATTGAGCAATGGGCTTGGGTGTGACCTGCCCTGTGAACTGTCATAGCAGTGGCAGAAGCTGACAAGCGCTACCTTCCGAAATTTCTGGATTTCGTTCTGTGTGAGTTGCCTGCTGCACAGAGACACATGGTCCCGGTCTGCTCTGAAACTTAGGTCATATGGTGTGTTCATGAGGCGGTTGCCATCAACAACCTGGATAACAACAAAGCTTGTACAGACTATTGAGAAGGACACACTTCCTGCCGCCCACTTATTGTCACTTGCTGCACTCAGGTAGAGTAGTGACAGCGGACATAGCCCTGACTGGAGCAAACTGGGTCAGCAACAAGCTGCATCGTACCATCGTGCATGGCGGTTGTGATCATGTTTTAGCTTTGCAATGTCGATTGACATTATCATGTCCGGGTCCGTCAAGGCAGGTCTTACCTCGCCAAGAGTCTCTGGCTTGTGTTCAAGACCATCGGGTGTTCGGCAAAAGGGCAGATCGTAATATTGGTACGTCTCGCTGAACAAGTGCAGTTGCGGTCAGTCGCTGTTTCATACGCAGCGGCATGCAGATGACTGATGTGCACAAGCGTTGGCCGAGGCGCCGATACCTGGGGTTGCTAAACGGTCCGACTTTGTTTGCATATAGCTTGACGGGTTCATTTGGCTGAAAAGTATGCAATGCCGCCTGTGCAGCATTTGCCAGAAGCAGCACGGCACTTGTAAGCGACAGAATCGGCGAGGAAATCATCCGGCTTCAACAGCGACTTGTGATCAACCAAGGAAGCCCGGCGTGAACTTGCTTGCAGCCAAAGCAGCTGCGGCAGTACAAAGCTCTATGAGCTAGTGCAGCGGCTGGACTGGTGTTGGGACACCGATCGCCCCTGCGTTGGTGCTTGCTAGGTTGACTACAAAAGCAACAATGTCAATGCAAGTCTGCCCAGGGTTCGACTGCCCACCCAGATCCCGTGCGGGCAAAGGGCATCCCCGCGTCCAACCGAAGGCCGGACGGGGGTTGCCCTCCTAAATTGGCACAATTTCATTTTTTGAAGGGGGCGTGTCCCGCTTAAAGAACCTACGCCCACGCGGGCAACCCACGCAAAATGGCCGAGCCAGAGTTCAGCACGCGGGCAACACTGAAGTGTGATTTCATAGCAATCAATGATGAGGCAGATGTGCAGGATTTCTCCGAGAACGGATATGAAGTTGCTGGTCTACAACAGCCAATAGACATCACTGATGATGATCATCATGATGAGGCAGTAGCTGAAACTGTTGATCAGTCTGTGATTCAGAACGTGTACACTCAGGTTGTTAGTGGTGCATCGGTGACAATGATGACAGTGTAGAGGCTGCACTGGGTCTGCAAACACCGCTGTACTTACATCCTCAAAGCTTCAAGCCATAGATAAGCTTTCTGCAATGCATTCAGCAGCCGCATGTGCGATCCAAAACAAAACCACTTGCCCGCACAGAAATTTTGTGACAAGTGGGCTGCCCACGCAAAACTCCATCCAGCGAAGCCCACCCCAAAATTCACGACCCAGGTGGGCAACCTACTGGTTTTGGTTTTGGCAACCTACAGCTCAGCCAGACGCGACCTGTAAAAGTTATATTGCACTGACACTGACTCACAATGCATTGCACACTCAGGCGTGGTCCCCGAGCCCCTGCTCACACACGATCCCTCGCGATTGCGCTTCAGAGTTTATTTTAAACCTACTGGTTTTGCTTACCGAATGCTTTCTCGTCCGGCTTTATGCCCGAGCTGACATGCATCTTTCACTCACACATCTATATTGATATTTGAAATACCAGACCAGCTGACAGCAGATTCAGAGTGTGTCTATCATACCAGCAGCATCAGTGGCAGCAACAGCAACAGCAGCCTCCACAGCAGTGACAGAGGCAGTAACGACAGCAGCAGCAACAGCCAACAGCGCATATTGGCATGATGAGGGCAGTCTTGAGCCCTATTTGGGCCTGAGGTGATGGCAGCAAACGGCCACTAGCTGGTTGTGTATGCCAACTCACTTCTCTGCCTGCTCTGTTTTATCTAGTTTGTGTGTGTTTGTATGGTGTGTGCTGACATGCACATCTTACGCCGCCTATGCACTTCATACCTGTATGGTGTCAGTCATATGATGCATACATGCTACTGCGTTTCTTTTTGGCTTAATGATTGAGCCATGCACAAATGACCTGAATTGTGGCATGCAGTCTGCATACTCCAATACACTTACGTACATGGCTCCTTGCTGCTACTGTTACCCTAAGCGTTACAGGGCTTGACCCTTTGCAGTGCGACCTTTCTGTGCTAGTCACTTTACAGGCGGCTTCTTCACACACCCAGACTGAGGACTCAAGCACATACAGATAGCCAGACAGAGCAGTTGCAGCGCGCCGGTCACGAGCCTGTCTGCCTTGTGCCTGGTTCTGTGGACAAGTACCTGCATGTGCCTGATTGCACTCTTCGACAGAGCCTCGACACACATTCTAAAGGCTTTTTACTCTGTTGATATACAAATAACGAATTTCAGCTCTCCTTTGGATTCTGTTGCCTGCTGCTTGATGCTCGTGGCCGGCAGACCTGTCAGCCAGCGAAATTTTCCAGCTTTCAGCTACAGCTCAGCCAGACGCGACCTGTAACAATTTTGCACTGAAATCGAATCACAATGCATCGCATACTCAGGCGTGGTCCCCGAGCCCCTGCTCACACACGATCCCTCGCGATCACGCTTCAGAGTTTATTTTAAACCTACAAAGCCTGACTACACTACAGTGTAATCTGTGGGACAGTCACAGGTGGGGACGATTCTTGCAATTCCTTGTCAGGCAGGGAGGCCGCGCCGTGCGCCCGGTCGACCGAATGCTTTCTCGTACGGCTTTATGCCCGAGCTGACATGCATCTTTCAGCTGCAGAGCCTGGAAGCAACCATGGGTGACTTGTCAGCCCCGTATGCAGCCGCCACCATCAGCAGCCTGTGCTGATGCAGCTACCGCAAAAGGTGTTGTCATTCAGCCTCCCATCGATGCTAGCATTGTTCCTGGAAAATATGTTGATGTTGTGGGACGACAGCGAGATCATAGGCAACTGCAAGGTCCACCACAGGGCAAGTCAAAGCGCTGCAAGGTTCAGGCCAAGACAAAAGTGACACGTTTGACAAAAAGACCTCGCACTGGTTAACAAACAATGAAAGATGTTGCTTAGCACATGACAGATTGTTTGATGATGGTAGACTTTGTTAAACAAATGGTAGGCGTGAGCATGATTGTAGACAGCAGTTCAAGCTCAAGCATATCCTTTTCAGGCAACTCAGGCTAGTCTTCAAATCTGTTTGCAACACTGCTGTCATGATTTAACACAGATTTTGACTGGATCATGTGCTTGCTGACTCTCCTGACCCTGCTCTTGGTAAGGTGCCTGAGATCTGTTGCTTGTGTGCCGCTGTAAAACTCCACTGAGGGTGACATGCCTTGTTTGAGAAAATGAATGTTGACCTCTTGCAAGAGTGTCAACGCCTCTGTCAACCATTCATAATCTATCACCACCCTGAAGACATTGGTGACAGTGCAGGACCAGTACACTAGGTAAGCTTGGCTCTTTCCTGTAACTAGCATCTCAAGCTGTACTTGTGCAAAGTGAGCAGCATCTATCTCTGTGCCTGGTGTGGACTC
>JAABUP010005419.1_pt1 | contig 19428 bp, 15 predicted proteins | sample 5559201 | NCBI WGS metagenome assembly JAABUP01 (sample SAMN10711887, study PRJNA513373) | rock metagenome | isolation source: Antarctica rocks | place: Antarctica
CCACGCTGACCTGGGCGATCGAGCAGGTCACCGAGAGGAACCAGCCCGTTGGTCATGTCGTGGCCCAGTTGGGGCTCACCTGACGGTTTGCAAAACTCCAGTTAGTTGCTCCAACGCCATACGATCACTGGTTGCTAAAGAACCGGGAGTGCCTTCAAAGCCGTTGCTCCCGGAACAATTGTCCATAATTCAGCGATGGTTTCCAGTCGTGTTTAGTTTAATCAACACACCATTCCTCCCCACAGCTAAAGCCGGGGGCTTCCTGGCTAACTTTGGTGAGTGACCGATTTCGGACCGATTCGGGACTGGTCTTGGTCGAGGCCGAGGTTTCCGGGCCTTCGGGCAAGGTCGCGGCGAGGCTGGTCCTTGACACCGGGGCCACGTCGACGACGCTCAACGTCAAGCTCCTGGGTTCGATCGGCTACGATCCCCAAGCCGTGGGCGAGTTCGTCCGGATGACGACCGGGAGCGCGGTGGAGAGGGTCCCTCGGCTGATGGTCAATCGCTTGAGCGCGCTGGGAAGGCACGCCATCGGGAGCCGGGTCCTGGCCCACGACTTGCCGCCCGGGGCCGCCGTCGACGGCCTCCTCGGGCTCGACTTCCTCCGTGGCTCCAGGCTGACGATCGACTTCCGGACCGGGCAAATCGACCTGACCTGAGGGGATGAGATTCGCACCATGAAATCGAGTGAGGATCGGATGATTCGAGCGATTCCCGACCGCCGGGCCCGGATCGCCCCGGCCGCCCTCGCCTTGGTTCTCGCGGCGGCCGTCCCCGCGTCCCCTGCCCTGGCCCAGGACCGGCCGGCGGCGGGGGCTTCGACGTCGGACGAGTCGATCAAGCGGGCGCTGGTGTATCTGAAGGGGTCGCAGAAGGAGGACGGCGGCTGGGACGCGGGGTTCGGGCGGGCGACTTCGGTGACGAGCCTGGCGGTGATGGCGTTCCTGGCGTCGGGGCACGTCCCGGGGGAGCCGGGGCCGTATCGCGAGACGATCGAGCGGGGGGTCCGCTACGTCCTGGCGCACCAGAAGCCCAACGGGCTGCTGGTGGCCAACACCAGCCACGGGCCGATGTACTGCCACGGGATCAGCACGCTGATGCTCGCCGAGGTCGTGGGGATGGCCGGCGACGCCGCCCTGGCCGAGCAGTGCCGATCGGCCCTGGCCCGGGCCGTCGACGTGATCCTCAAGGCGCAGGACGCCCCGGGCAAGGACCGCGACAAGCGGCACGCCGGCGGCTGGCGGTATCAGCCGACCTCCACCGACAGCGACCTGAGCGTCTCCGGCTGGCAGGTCATGGCGCTCCGCGCGGCCAAGTCGGCCGGCTGCGCCGTGCCGGCCGAGCCCATCGACCGCGCGGTGGACTACCTCAAGCGCTGCTCGTTCAAGTCCGGCGGGTTCGGCTACCAGCCCGGGGGCGAGCCGAACAACCCCAGGACCGGCACCGGCGTGCTCGCCCTGGAGATCTGCGGGGTCCACGAGACCCCCGAGGCCGTCGCCGGCGCCGAGTACCTGGTCAAGCACCCGCCGAGGTGGGCCAGCCAGTACTTCTTTTACGAGGTCTACTACTGCCCCCAAGCCCTCTTCCAGGTGGGCGACAAGTACTTCGACGCCTATTATCCCCGGCTCGTCGGGATCCTCCTGGAGCACCAGGACAAGGACGGGAGCTGGCTCTCCGGCGACGGCAACGACCGCTCCGGCGGCCGGGTCTACTGCACCTCGATGGCTGTCCTGGCGCTGGCGGTCGAGTACCGGTATCTGCCGATCTATCAGAGGTGAGCCGGCCAAAGGCGGCGCCGGCGCTCCCTGAACGCCGGCGTCCCGCGGCGATCAGTTCTTCTTCGACCAGATCGGGGCGATGTCCTCGGAGGCCTGCTGGCGGACGCTGTTGTCGGAGAGGATCTCGTCGGTGGCCTTGAGGACCTCCTCGCGGTCGAAGACGATCGTCTCGGAGTTCCGGTCGTCGAAGGAGAGGGTGATGTACTTGTCCTTGGCGTCCCGGAGCGTCTCGACGAGGTGCTTCAAGTTCTTCAGCTTCACGCCGTTGACTTCCTTGACCACCTTGGCCAGGGGGTTGCTGTAGCCCTTGCCGATCCGGTGGGGGAACATCGGCGCCGAGACCACCACCAGCTCCTCGCCGGGGAAGCCGGCCCGGTCGCCCCGCCGGGTCGCCAGCGGGCTGCCGACCATGCTGAAGAGCGACTGCATCCCCGAGCGGTCGACCGCGGCGAGGAACTCGGTCGAGGCGGCCGAGAACGAGAGCGGGCCGTAGATGAAGTACGACGGGTAGCGGTTCCGGAGCGGTTGAATGAGCTCGTCGGACCGGGGCGCGACCGGCAGCTCGATGGCCAGCTCCTTGCCGTCGCGGACCACCGTCACCGGGACCTTGCCGTCCTTCGCCAGCGACTGGATGAAGTACTCGAACCGGAGCCGGAGGCCGTCGCGGGCCTTGCTCATGAAGACGTTGTCGACCTCGTGGGCGCCGACCTTGACGATCACGTCCCACTTCTTCAGCGGGTAGGCCGGGTCGGCCGAGTCGGGCTCGTGGACGACCACGCCGACCGACTTCTTGGTGAAGCCGAGCCGGGCCTTCAGCGCCTCGTTCTCCAGCGTCTGGAGCCGGTCGTGGATCATCGGCTTGTTGTCATACGAGCCGTCGGCGATGTCCTTGAGGAACAGGTCGACCTCCTCCGAGGGGATGATGTAGCCGATGTTGTCGGCCCCCCGGATCCCGCTGTTGACCAGGCCGATCATCTTGTCGTCGACCAGCGCCGGGCCCCCGGAGTTGCCCGGGTTGACCGCCGCGTCGATCTGGATCCGGAGCCCATGGGTGTGGGTGCTGTACAGGACGAACTCGATCCGCGAGACGATCCCCTTGGTGATCGAGAGGCCCGCGCCGCCGGTCGGATAGCCGTAGACGGTGACCGACTCCTTGATCTCGGGGAGCATCTCGGCCCGGGCGATCGGCGGCCGGCCCTCGAAGAACGACTCGGACTCCAGCTTGAGCACCGCCAGGTCGATCCCCGGCGCCACGAACTCGACGGTGGCGGCGAGCTTCTCGCCCGACTGGTTGGGCTCGACGAACACCTGGCTGGCGTAGCCGACCACGTGCGCGTTGGTCAGGATCCGCTTGCCCTCGATCACCACGCCCGAGCCGGTCGCCTCCTGCGGGCCCCCCTTCTGCCAGGGGCGGACCACGTCGGGCCCCCGCATCGTCGCGTAGATCTTGACGACCGAGGCGCGGATCGTCGCCTCCTGCTGCGACTGGTCGGCGCGGGCTGCCGTCGAGGCCGCCAGCAGCGCGGTCAGGCCGGCCAGGCCCAGGGTCTTACGCATCAGTCGATAACCTCCGTTGCCGACGTCCGAGCCGCGGCGGGGTCCAGGGGGCGGGAAGGATCTGGCATTGTAGTCGCCCCGCCCCCGCAACGCGACCCGGTATCCCCCGAGCCCCCGAGGGCCCGCCCCGCGCCTCGTCCCGGCCCGGGAGCGGCGGGGGATAATCGCCGGGCCGACTTTTCCCGGGGGCTCCGGGGGATAGAATAGAATCCGACCCCCTCCCCCTGACAAATGGCGGACCCCATGTCGTACCTGATCGAAGACCCGACGTACGTGCTGGCCGCCCTGGGGCTGGTGGCGGTGGTCCTGCTGGTCGCGCTCCGGGTGACCCAGCAGGGGAAGTTCCTGATCTGGGCGGGGCTGGCGGGGCTGGTGGCCGCGGCGTTCTTCGGGTTCGAGCGCTACTGGGTGACCGACACCGAGCGGATCGAGGCCGTGGTCCACGACCTGGCCGGCGCGATCCAGGCGTCGGACGGCGACCGGATCGAGTCGCACCTGGACGGGCGGGTGACCATCGGCATGAACGGGCAGACGCGGGACGCTTCGATCCCGATCGGGCTCGCCCTTCCGCTTCTGAGGCGGATCCGCTTCGATTTCGTGAGGATCAGCCGCCTCCACGCCAACGCCGGCGGCCAGGCGCGCCGGGGCTCGGCGGAGTTCGCGGTGACGGCCAACGGCACGTTCGACGAGGCGGGCGCCCGGATCCCCGTGCCCCCGGTGTTGACCGAGTGGTCGCTGGGGTTCCGCGAGGCGTCACCCGGGGTCTGGAAGGTCAACCGGATCTCGGCCATCAAAGTCCCGCGCGATGTCTCCCGCTATCTCTTCGGGGGCCGCTGAGGGCTGGCCCCTCACTTGAGGTCGGGGTACTCCATGACGACCAGCTTGTGGCTGGGGGCGTCGTAGGCGTACTTCTGGTAGGCCGGGAGCTTGGGGAGGACGATTCCGTTCTCCTTGATGATCTTCGCCATGAACTCGTCGTAGGTCTTGGGGTACTCCCCGTTGGTGGCCTGATACAGGTCGAGGGCGTGGTCGATCTGGCCGATAGCGATCTTGCCGATCGAGGTGACGTAGGCGTTGCCCTGGAGCGAGATCGGGTCCTTGGCCGTGATCTTCTGGGTGGCGACGCCGCCGCCGGCCTTCTTCTCGACCTCGATCTGGCGGATGTCCTGCGTCCTCTTGCCGACGATGAACTCGCGTGGGGCCTCGGCGGGGGCGGGCGGCGGCGTGGGCTGCTCGACGACCGGGGCGGACCTGGCCGCGGACCGGGGCCGGGTCGAGCCGGTGGGCTGGTCGCAGCCGGCGACGAAACCGAGCCCGAGGGCGATCGACGGGGCCAGCCAGGGGCGACGCGCCGGGAGACTCATGGGGGCCATCCTTCCGATCGTCGATGGGTCAAAGGGGGAGGGAGGGGCCGGCGTCGGGCCGTCGCCACCGCGGCGGAATGGCTCATGGGTGAAGGGTGATGAGTGGGCATCGCGGACCTCGATTCGATCCGCGATGGCGGGTCCGATCACCCATCGACAATGACCCATCGCTCTGAGGCTATCCGGGATCGGAAATGGTTGATGGTCAATGGGTGATGATCGACAAGCGGGACGGCATCCGATGCCGATGCCGGGGAAATCTCCGGGGATTTCTCACCCATCACCCATCGTCCATCACTCATTGCCAGGTCAAGGATCTGTTTCCGGACAGCCTCTGATTGAGGAATCTCGACCCCGGATCGCCCCTCAGCCCGACCAGTCCCAATGGCCGACTTCGGCCAGGAGGTCGTGGCGGGTCAGATCGAAGTGGAGCGGGGTGACGGTGATGTAGCCCTCGCAGAGGCTGGTGACGTCGGTCTCGGGGCCTTCGAGGTGGAACGGGGGGTTGTAGGTCATCCAGTAATAGGTCCGCCCTCGGGGGTCCTGGCGACGCTCGAAGCCCTCGCCGTGGCGGCCGACGCCCATCGGGACGACCCGGACCCCCTTGGGCTCGCCCCGCGAGTGCGCCGGGAGGTTGACGTTGTAGAGCGAGCCGCCGGGCGGCTTGTGGGAGAGGATCCGCTCGATCACCTTGACGGCGTGCCGGGCGGCGTGGGGGTAGTCGAAGTGCTCGGCCAGTTCGAGCGAGACGGCGATGCTGGTGATCTTGAAGAAGGCCCCCTCGATGGCGGCGGCCACGGTCCCGGAGTACAGGACGTTGATCCCGGCGTTGCTGCCGGCGTTGATCCCCGAGACGATCAGGTCGGGGGGCCGGGGCATCAGCTCGCAGATGGCGAGCTTGACGCTGTCGGCGGGGCTTCCCTCGACCATGTAGCCGATAGCCGAGCCCTCCTCGTCGTCGACCGGCTTGACGACCAGGGGTTCGAGCAGGGTGATCGAGTGGCCCACGCCGCTCTGCTCCAGCGCCGGGCCGACCACGGTCACGTCGCCCAGCCGCATCAGCTCCTTGCGGAGCGCCCGGAGGCCCGGGGCGAAAACGCCATCGTCGTTGGTGAGCAGGATCTGCACGGGATGAATCCCCGGGGCGGGGTGGGGGTCGGATCGGTGGCCGGGGCGTCCGAAGTCGCCGGATCCGGCCGGTCTGGCCTGGATCGTAATGGGCCGGAGGGCGACCGTCAACCGCCCGGGGGGCCCCGGCCCGTTGACGCGGATCGGGGGCGTTCTCCGACTAGCTCTTTCGGAGGATCCGCCCGGGCGGCTTCGATGCCCCCGGGATCGCGACCCATCCCCCACGCGAGGGCGGGGCCCGGATCGACTCGACCCCCCCCGAGGCACACCATGAAGGGAGGGACCCCTTTGGACCGACAGATCGCCTTCCATACGCCCGGGCGCCAGGCCGGCGCCGAGGGCCGGCACGCCCCCCCGACCGAGAAGGCCGCCTTCGGCTGCGAGCTCTCGATCGTCATGCCCTGCCTGAACGAGGCCGAGACGCTGGAGATCTGCATCCTCAAGGCCAAGGGCTTCCTGGAAGAGGCCGGCGTCGACGGCGAGGTCGTCATCGGCGACAACGGCTCCACCGACGGCTCGCAGGAGATCGCCCGCCGCCACGGCGCCCGGGTCGTCGACGTCCCCCTGCGGGGCTACGGCGCGGCGCTGCACCACGCGGCGCTGGCGAGCCGGGGGCGGTACGTCATCATGGGCGACTCCGACGATAGCTACGACTTCACCGGCCTGGCCCCCTTTTTGGAGCGGCTCCGGGCCGGCGACGACCTGGTCATGGGCAACCGCTTCCTCGGCGGGATCGGCGCCGGGGCGATGCCCTGGAAGAACCGATACATCGGCAACCCGGTCCTCAGCGGGATCGGCCGGCTGTTCTTCCGCTGCCCCGCGGCCGACTTCCACTGCGGCCTCCGGGGCTACTCGACCCGGGCCTACCGGACGATGGACCTCCGGACCACGGGGATGGAATACGCCTCGGAGATGGTCATCAAGTCGACCCTGCTGGGCCTGAAAATCTCCGAGGTCCCCACCACCCTCGCGCCCGACGGCCGGTCGCGCCCGCCCCACCTCCGCCCCTGGCGCGACGGCTGGCGGCACCTGATCTTCATGCTCCTGTACAGCCCCCGCTGGCTCTTCTTCAACCCCGGCGCGGCCCTTCTGACCCTGGGCGCTTTCCTGCTGACCTGGCTCTACCCCGGCCCCAGACGCATTTTCGGCGTCGGTCTGGACGTCCACACGATGGTTTACGCGGCGATGATGGTCTTGATCGGCTTCCAGGCGGTCGCCTTCGCGGCGTTCGCCAAGGTGTTCGCGATCCAGGAGGGCTTGAGGCCGCCCGACCCCAAGTTCGACCGGCTCTTCCGCTTCCTCAACCTGGAGGTCGGCGTGGCCGTCGGGGCGACCCTGATCGCGCTCGGCCTGGCCGGGACGCTGGCGGCCCTCCACCACTGGAGCGGGACCACCTTCGGCCCGCTGGACCCGTCGGAGGCCATGAGGACGGTGATCCCCGCCGGCCTGGCGCTGACCCTGGGCTCGGAGATCGTCCTCTCCAGCTTCTTCCTCTCGATCCTCGGCCTGAGGGTCCGCCGGCTGGAGCAGGCGCCAGCCCGCTGACGGCCGGGGGCCGGTCCTGGTAGGATGGGCCTCGGGGGCGGCCGGCTCCGTCCCCAGCATGGAAGACAAGTGCCCGGGAGTACGACCCCATGGCGGGACGACAGAGAGAATCGATCCCGGAAGCGCCCGTGGTCCCCTTGGAATACGCGGGCCGGTGGATCGCGTGGGACCGGGACCATACCCGGATCGTCGCGAGCGGCCCGACCTTCGACGCGGCTTACCAAGCCGCCATCGCCGCGGGCGAGCCGGAACCGATCCTGGGCAAGGCCCCGCAAGCCGATCTCTGGTTCGTGGGCGGGCCGGCCTGAGTCCCGCACGGAGGGACCCGCCCCCCGCGATACTGCCCCGGGACTTCTCCGAGGAGCGAGACCATGAACCGTCGGCGATGGCTCAAGCGGGCGGCGATCGGCTCGGTCCTGGCGGGCGGGGTGTATCCGTTCCTGGAGGCGAAGTGGTGCCGGCTGACCCGCGTGACGGCGGGGCTACCCAACCTCCCCGGGCCGTTCCAGGGGACGACGATCGCGTTCCTCTCCGACGTCCACCACGGGCCCTTCGTGCCCCGGGCGTACGTCCGCGAGATCGTGGCGATGACCAACCGGCTCAAGCCGGACATCGTCGCGCTGGGGGGCGATTACTGCCACCACGGGACCCGGTTCGTCGCCCCGGCGATCGAGGAGCTGGGCGGGCTCCGGGCCCGGATGGGCCGGTTCGCAGTCCTGGGCAACCACGACCACTGGGACGGCCTGAAGCAGAGCGTCGACGCCCTGGCCGGGGCCCGGATCCCGCTGCTCCGGAACTCCGGGGCCTGGGTCGAGAAGGGGGGCGCCCGGCTCCGGATCGGCGGCGTGGGCGACCTCTGGTCCGACCGGCAGGACGTCGGGGCGGCCCTCGGCGATGCCACCGGGCGCGACGCGGTGATCCTGCTCTCGCACAACCCCGACCTCGCCGAGACGCTCGGCGACGACCGGGTCGGGCTGATGCTCAGCGGCCACACCCACGGCGGCCAGGTCGTGGTCCCCGGCTTCGGGGCCCCCTGCGTGCCGTCCGCCTTCGGCCAGAAGTACCTCCGGGGGATGGTCCAGGGGCCGAGGTGCCCGGTCTATGTCAGCCGGGGGGTCGGCACCGTCACGCCCCCGGTCCGGCTGTTCTGCCGCCCCGAGGTCGTCCTGCTCACGCTGACCCGGTCGGTGGGGGTCTGAGATGCTATCCCGTTGTTTTCATGAGTCGTGGCGATGGGTCATGGCAAGACGATGGTTGATGGGTAATGGGAGTCCCGGAGGAGCAGACGAAGGGCTTCGGATGCAAGATCGCTGGTCCGTCGTGAACCATGAGCCATGAGCCATTTTCGATCCGGATCGCCTCCGAACCCGCCCGCCGCCGGGCCTCCCCGGCGCGGGTCGCGGGGGCGTCCCGAGGCCCTGCCGCGCGACCTCCCGGCGCCCGACGTCCGGATCCGATCCACCCGAGGCGGGAGCCCCCCACGATGAACCGACTGGCCGCCTGGCTCGACAACCCGATCCTGATCAAGCACGCGCGGTCGAGGCTCCGGCGGATGCAAATCTTCCCGGCGGTCGCGGTGGTGGGGGTCCTGAGCCTCTGCATCGTCCTGCTGGGCTACAACTACAATGGGCTCACCGGCGGCCAGGCGTTCGGCGGCCTGATGGCGCTCCAGGCGACCCTGCTGGGGGTCGTCGGGGCGGCGCAGGTCGGCAATTCGGTGGGCAAGGCGCGGGAGTCGGGGATCCTGGACTTTCACCGGGCCTCGCCAATGGCCCCGGCGGCCCTGACCCTGGGGTTCTTCTTCGGGGCCCCGGTCCGCGAATACCTCCTGTTCGCCGCCACCCTGCCGTTCTCGCTGGCCTGCGTGGTCATGGGCCGGCCGAGCATCTCCGGGTTCTTCCAGTTGATGGTCCCGCTGGTCCTCTCGGCCTGGATCCTCCAGGCCGTGGCGTTGTTCAACGCGCTGGGGTGGAAGTCGTCCAAGGCCGGGATCCGGGGCGTGATCGGGCTGGCGGTGTTCATCTTCATGGGCAGCGGCGGCCTGTTCGCGGTGTTCTCGGGGGCGGCGGTGACCGTCGACGAGTCGCCCAAGCTGCTCTTCTTCGGGCTCGAACTGCCCTGGCTGGCGGTGGTGGCGCTGGACGCGATCCCGGCGATCGGCTTCCTGATGGTCGCCTCGACGCGCAAGATGGCCTCGGAGCGGGCCCACCCGCTTTCCAAGCCGCAGGCCGTGGCCTGCCTGGCGACCGGGGCGACCCTGCTGCTGGGGGGGCTCTGGGGGATCGACTGGTTCGGCTACTGGGGTCTGACGACCCTTTATATCTTGATGATAGGGGCGTTCGCGATGGCCGTGGCGATCACGCCGACCCGCGACGAGTTCGCCAAGGGGGTCCGCCGGGCCGCCCGGGAGGCCCGGAGGTCCCCCACGGCCTGGGAGGACCGGGGCCTGAACCGGATCCCGCTGTTCTGCCTCTGCGCCGTGGTCCTGGCGGCCTCGACGATGGCCTGGCGGATGATCGAGGAGCCGCTGGCCGAGGGATCGCGGCGGGGGCCGGTCTCGTACTCGCTGTCGATCGCCATCGGGGTGCTGGTGGTCGCGTATTTCGGGCTGGCCTTGCAGTACTTCCAGCTCCGGTTCGCCCGTCGGGCGTCGGTCTTCATGGCCCTGTTCCTGTTCGCCGCCTGGCTGATCCCGATCCTGGTGGGCACGATCGCCGCGGCCTCGGCGGCCAACCGCTCCGTGCCCGGCGGCGAGCCCGACACCTGGTCGGCCGCCCTGTTCAGCCTGAGCCCCCTGGCCGGGATCGCCATCGCCTCGGGCGCCGGCGAGATCCCCGGCCACCAGGCGGCCCGGGCCGCGGCGCTGATCCCTGCGCTGACCTTCGCCCTCCTCTTCAACAACCTGGTCACCGCCGCCCGCCGCCGGATCGTCCGCGAGATCCACCCCGAGCCGGCCCCCCACGCCGATCCCAAGCTCGGGCCCGAGCTGGCCGAGCTGGCCGATCCGGGAGCGCTCCCATGACCGGCGAGGAGGCCGCCCCCGCCGTCGAGGCGATCGAGGCCCGCTGCTGCATCGTCGGCGGCGGGCCCGCCGGGATGGTCCTGGGCTTCCTGCTGGCCCGGGCCGGGGTCGACGTCGTGGTCCTGGAGAAGCACGGCGACTTCCTCCGCGACTTTCGGGGCGACACCATCCACCCCTCGACCCTCCAGGTGATCCACGAGCTTGGGCTCCTCGACGACCTCCTGAGCCGGCCGCACCAGGAGGCCACGCGGCTCGGCGCGGTCGTCGGAGAGGTCGAGGTCCCGGTCGCCGACTTCTCGGACCTGCCGACCCGCTGCCGCTTCATCGCCTTCATGCCCCAGTGGGACTTCCTCGACTTCCTGGCCGGGCACGCCCGGCGATATCTCGGTTTCCGCCTCCGGATGGAAACCGAGGTCGTGGGCCTCATCGAGGAGGGCGGCGCGGTCGTCGGGGTCCGCGCCAAGGCCCCCGGCGGGCCGCTCGAAGTCCGGGCGGGGCTCACCATCGGCGCCGACGGGCGGCGATCCACGGTCCGCGACCGGGCCGGCCTCCGGTCCGAAGGCCGGGGCGCCCCCATCGATGTGCTCTGGCTCCGGGTCTCGCGGGCCCCGACCGATCCCGACCAGCCCCTGGGCCGGTTCGGCCGCGGCCAGGTCTTCGTCATGCTCTTCCGCGGCGACTACTGGCAATGCGGCTATGTCATCCCCAAGGGAGGCATGGACGACCTCCGAGGCAAGGGGCTCCCCGCGTTCCGCGAGAGAATCGTCGAGATCGCCCCCTTCCTCCGCGACCGGGTCGGGGAGATCCGGGACTGGGACGACGTGAAGCTCCTGACCGTCGCCGTCGACCGCCTGAGGAGGTGGCACCGGCCCGGCCTGCTCTGCATCGGCGACTCGGCCCACGCCATGTCCCCGATCGGGGGCGTCGGGATCAACCTCGCCATCCAGGACGCCGTGGCCGCCGCCAACCTCCTGGTCGGGCCGCTCCGGGCCGGGACCCCGACCGAGGGCGACCTCGCCCGGGTCCAGCGTCGGCGCGAGTTCCCGACCCGGATGACCCAGCGCCTCCAGGTTCTGATCCAGGACCGGGTGATCGGCCGGGTGATCGGTGGCGGCGGGACGCTCACGCTCCCCTGGCCATTGAAGCTCCTGAAGCGGTTCCCGATCCTCCGGCGGATCCCCGCCCGGATCATCGGCATGGGCTTCCGGCCGGAGCACGTCCGGACTCCCGAATTCCGAGGCGAACCGGGATCGAAAATGGCGAATGGTTGATGGTTCACGACGGACCAGCGCGGAGGCGTCCGAAGCCCTTCGTCCGCTCTTCGGAGACTTCCTTCACCCATCAACCATCGTGTATTTGCCATGACCCATCGCCACGACTCGGAAAGAGGGCCGGATCGCCTCTCACCCAGCCCCCTGGCGGCGGACCATGCTCCGGGTGAGCCAGACTTCCAGGCAGAGTGCGGCCAGGGCGGCGAGGATCAGGCCGTGCCAGAACTCGTTGCGGCGGGCCTGGTCGACGGTCAAGAGTCGGTCGGCGAGCCGGGCGGGGTCGGCGTCGAAGGCCAGGGGCCAGCCCCGGGCGAGAACCTCGGCCTCGGCGGGCTCCAGCGGGGAGGGGTCGGATTCGAGGTCGTCGCCGGCCACGGCGGCGTAGAGCGAGCCGCCGGGCGGGTCGGGCAGGGCCAGGCGGTAAATCCCGGGCTCGCTGGTCTCGGCGTGGCGGACCCGGGCCGTGGCGCCGGAGCGGACCACGGGCAGCTCGACGGTCGCGCCGGAGGGCGTGGTCAGCGTCAGGGCGGCGGAGCCCGGGGGCGGGATCGGGTCGAGGTCGAAGGTCAGGGGCTCGCCGGGCTTGATCGAGCCGGGCCCCTCGGCGCCGGCGGCGAGGTGGGCAATCAGCTCGTGGGCCCAGGGGACGAAGTCGGGGTTGACGGGTAAAGTCCCCCCCTCGGCGTCGACCGGGCCGGCCAGGAGGGCGACCCGGCCCTTGCCGTAGCGGCGCTCGACGATCCAGGGGTCGCCGGTGTCGAGCCGGGCCGCCACCGAGGCGCCGGGGGCGGGCTCCAGGAGCCGGTAGGCGAACAGGTCGGCCTCGCCCAGCGCCGGGGCGTCCCCCTTGCCGAGCGGTCCCAGCGCCGGGCCGTCGAAGGTCCGGGGGGCGGGGTGGGCGACGGCGACTCGCTTCGCCGGGTCGCCCTTGAGCGGGCCGATCCGGGCGGGGAGCCAACCCCGGCTCCCCTCGCGGCCCAGCCGCTCGTTGAGGGAGTCGGCGTCGAGCCGGTCGCCGAGGGCGATCAGCAGGCCGCCGCCGGACTCGACGAAGGCGCCGAGGGCCGCGGCCAGCTCGGGGCCGATCCGGTCGAGGTTGGCCAGGACGACGACCCGCTTGCCCTGGAAGATCTCGGCCCGGAGGTCGCGGGCGGCCACGGTCGAGGCCCGGACCAGCGGCGAGGGGTCGCCGGTCGGGGCCAGCGCGGCCCGGAGGAAGTCGACCTCGCCACTGAGCGGCTCCAGCCCCGGCTCGCCGTCGACCAGGAGGACCGCCAGGGCCGAGGCCACCGTCACCGGCCGGGCGGCCTCGTCGTCCACCGGCAGGGGGTCGGAGTCGGGCGCCAGCCGGACCGCGACCAGGTGGCTCCCGGGCCGGTCGAACTCGGCCCGGAACGTCACCGGGAGCTTGCCCCCGGCCGGGACCGGGCCGAGGACCCGCGACGTGCCGGGCACGGGCCTGCCGTCGACGACCAGATCGACCGCTCGGGTCATCGGCCCGGGGCCGGCGTTGGCGATCGCGGCGGTCACCTCGACCGGCAGGCCCGGCGTGAGCACGGCGCGGGACAGTTCCAGCGGGCCGACCGAGCCCTCGGGCGTGGAGTCGTCCGGCCCGCCAGCCAAGGCGAACGACGGGGCCCAGATCCGGGGCGGGACCGGCATCCGTCGGCGGAGATCGCGGAGGAGCGACCACCGGCCCGAGTCGCCAGGCCGCCAGGCCGACCGCCGACCGTCGGAGAGGACGACCACCTCGCGCCCCGGGTTCCCGGTCCGCTCCAGGACCCGGAACGCCTCGCCCAGCGCCGAGGGGAGGTCGCTCGACCCCCGGGCCGGCGGGGCGTTGGCCAGGGCCTGGTCGACCCGGCCGAGGTCGAAGCTCGGCGGGTCGACCAGCGGCCGGACCCGGTCCTTGGCCACCAGGACGGCCACCGAGTCGCCCGGCTTGAGCCGCCCGACGAAGCCCCGGGCCCAGGCGATCGCCCGGTCGCGGGGCGTGGACCCGCCCGAGGCCCGACCCATGCTGTCGGACCCGTCCAGGATCAGGACCACGTCGCGACGGGGGCCGCCGGAGCCGTTGGCGGGGCTCGGGGCGGCCGAAGCCGGGGGCGACGCGGCGGCGGGCCTGGGGGTCCAGAACGGCCGGGCCAGGGCCAGGGCCACCAGCGCCAGCAGGGCCATCCGGGCCAGCATCAGGAGGACCTCGGCCAGGTTCAGCCGTCGCCGCTGGCGCGGGCTGAATTCGAGGAACTGCATGGCGGCCCAGTCGACCACCGGGTCATTCCGCCGGTTCAGCAGGTGGATGACCACCGGGATCGCCACCCCGGCCAGGCCGAGCAGCATCGCGGCATTGAGGACGCCCCATCCGGAGAAATTCATGCCACCATGTTGCCATCCGGGCGCGGCCGGGGCAAGATGCCGGGGCTGCTCGGAGGGTGGACCAAGAGTCAAGATGGGCCTCGGACAGGAGGAAGCGCGCGGCTGACCTCATCGGGCGCCCCTCAGCGGTCGGGCAACGGGAAGTTGTATGAGCGGTAGCGGCGGCGGCCCTCGCCCGCGTCCTCCCAGCCGTAGGCGTGGCGGCCCCAGTGCCAGAGGCGGATCGAGGTATCGGCCACGGGGGTGATTCCCACCTCCGAGAGGCGGTGGCTGAAGGCCCAGTCTTCGCCCAGGTAGTGCAGCTTCCCCCCGTCGTGGGGGACGATCATCGGCATGAAGAACGGCCAGACTCCGCGCCCCCATCTCGTGTTGCACAGGGGCAGATCGAGCCGGTCGATCATCCGCCGGAGGGCCCACGACTTGATCCTCAGGAAGCCGGTCGCCGCGTAGCGCACCGGGTAGGGGCCCGCGGCGTCGGGCCCGAAGAGCACTTCGTCGATCCCCTCGCCGAAGTGGCTGGCCAGCCCGCGGAGCCCTTTCTTGGCATAGATCCCGCAGAGGACCGGCTCGGGTCGGGCCAGGAGGCGGAGCGCGTCTTCGGCGTCGAAGCCGATGTCGGCGTCGATGAAGATCATCGCCTCGAAGCCGTCGTGCAAGGCGTTGGAGGCCAGGTCGTTGCGGGCCGCGTCGATGGCCGAGCTGCCGACCCGGCGGACGACCTTGACGCCTTCTTCCTCCAGCCGACGGAGGCCCTGCTCGCACTCCCAATCGACGCCGTGGAGGTGCGGGACCAGCGCCACCGCCTTCTTGCGCCGGGTCGGCCTGGGCGGGTTCGAGCCCGACACCGGCCGGAGCCCTTCGAAGAACCGGAGGTATCGCGCCGGGAGGTCATCGGGCCAGCGGCGGCGGGCCTCGGATTGGGCGCGGGAGCGGTGCTCGCGGGCGGACTCGGCGTCGTCCCAGAGCCGAAGGACCGCCTCGACCCAGGGGGCGACCTCCTCGGCCGTCGGCACGATCCGGGTCGCCGCGGTGAGGCGGTCGGGCAGCGGGAGCGCGACGCCGGCCTCGCCGATCGCCTCGGGCAGCCCGCCCCGGTCGGCGACGACGGCCGGGATGCCGTTGGCCAGCGCCCCGGCCTCGGCGCCGGGCGGGCCGTCCCAGCCGAGCGTCGGCACCAGGGCCAGGCGCGTCACCCCCCAGTAGTCGCGGGGGTTCGGCGTGGGCGACATCATGTTGAGGTTGCCGCGAGCCCGGAGGTCCAGGCCGGACGTGGCGAGATCCGCCTCGGTGCCCCGCCCCTCGACGACGAGCAGGGGGATCTCGGGCCGTCGCCGCCCCAGCTCGTCGGCGATCCGGGCGAAGGCGTAGACGCCATGCGCGGGCGTCGGGTCGACGAAGGTGACGTACCCCGCCCCGGACCGCTCGGCCCGGACCCGGTCGGGGTCGATCAGCGGGGGCAGGACGGTGCAGGGCGTGCCGAACGCCTCGTGATAATAGTCGGCGGCGAATCGCGAGGGGGCGAGCGTCGCGTCGACGACCTCCGCCGGCGCGGCCTCGCGGTGGTCGAGGTCGTGGAGGATCTGGGCAGTGGCGACCCCCCGGGCCCGCCCCCGGGCCAGGATCTCCCGAGCGAGCCGCCCGCCCCCGGGGGTGGCGAGCACGTCGGGGCGGACCCGGTCCAGCGTCATCTCCACCAGCCGGAGGAACTCGCCGGCCTCTTCGGCCTCGATCTCCCTGCTGGGCCCCGGAGGCCAGCGATGGACGGCGACCGGCACGCCACCGACGACCAGCCGCGCATGGGTCGGGACCTCGGCCCGGAGCCCGTCGGAGCGGACGGCGGTCATCCCCCCGCCGGCCTCGGGCTCCCATCCCCGGCCGGCGAGCCATCGGGCCGCCTCGAACCCCGGCCCGACATCGAGCCCCGGCCCGCTGACGACCTCGATGGCGAGGCCGTCGCCAGCCAGGGTCTCCATCAGGAGCCGGCCCGCGACGGCGGGGGCGACGTCGTCGAGGTAGCAGGCGTGCGAGATATGGAGGAGGCGAATGGCTCAATCTCCGTCGATCGCTCCCGGCAGCGTGACGCCCACGCCGAAGAGGTTGATCCCGCAGGCCGTTGTGATCGTTCCGAGCGGCGGCCGGCCCCTCGACTCCCCCTCTGTCACGGCTTCAACCGGAGGCGGTCGCTTTCTCGCCGGAGGAGATCGATTCCGGGTGATTTCTTCTCGAGATCGCCTCATTTTTTGGTGGTCCCGCGACTTTGGAGGAGTTGTTCGACGCGGGTCCTCAGGCGTTTGCCGCCCTCCCCGGAGTCTCGGCTCGGTATGATGTAGGCCACGTGGTGGCCGAATGTCGTGTCGAAAGACGCGGAGAGATTCACGCTAGAATCCGCATCGCTGATCACGAAGCTCCGGGAAGTCGGGTCCTTGGCGGGCCCGGGGCCGGTGAGGCCGGGCGGGAGGCTGCGGTTCTCCGGTGTCGAGACGGCATCGAACCCGCCCCCCCCGAGGATCTCGGCCAGTTGCTCGTAGACGTCGGGGGGCAAGTGGAGATAGGGGAATGTCATGGGATGATGGGGAACCAGCCTTTCAGGAAAGCGTGGGCCGCACCCGAGATGCACGTCAGCGCCCGCTGGCCGGTGGCTCCGGCGGCCCCGCCGAAGAGCACCGATCCGGTGAACTTAATCATCTGCGTCTTGGCCATGTCGATGACGGTGTCCGTAGCGACACTGGTGACTTTCAGGCGGCCGAGTTGCGCCCCGGCCGCGTGGATCCACTTGCTCCCGTTGCCGACCTGATAGATCACGTGGAAGGGGTTTCCCTCGACCACGAGGGCGGTAAATTGGGGCGCGCCGGCGAACTCGGCGATGCCGGCGACGGCCGCCAACGAGGCGGCGGCCGTCGCCACGGTGACGGCGCCGCGAGTCCCGTAATAGGCCCAACCCGGGGTGTTCGGCGTGTTCGTCTGCCCGAGCGGCCCGCGGGAGTAAATCTCTTCGTAGTCGGGATGATAGCCGGTGTCGTAGACCATGTTGATCGTCGAGGCCCCCGCGGCCACCATCCCGTCACCGATCGAGCGCCAGGAGCTCCACAGGCTGCCGAAGAAGCCGGAGTTCGGGTCCTGACCGCTCGAGTCGAGGGGCGTGGCCCCGGAATTGGCCCGCATCGCCGGGGCCCCGGCGTCTGCGGTCCCGGCTCCGTATCCACCCCCGTCGCCGACGGTGCCCGACAGGTTCCACATGTCGGTGTCGGTCACGGTGACGATGCCGTTGTCATCGTGCGAGTTGTAGGTCTCCGACTCGGTGTCGTCGAGGGTGTCGCCGCTTCCGTCGTCGTAGTGCAGCGTGGTGCTGTCGCCGCCGCCGTCGTCCGAGGTGTAGCTGCCGTAGCCGGTCCCGTCGGAATTCCTCCCGCCCGACGCCGTGAAGCTGTAGTGGTCGTGACCTTCCACGGTGAAGGAGTCGAGGCCGAAGACGATGGTCACGGTGGCGTTGCCGCCGCCGCCGCCGCTGGAGGTGTAACTGCCGTAGTCGGTCCCGTCGGGGTTGGTGCCTCCCTCGTCATGATTCTTGTAGTTGTCGCTGTAATGCTCAACCGCCGTATCGCCGCCGTCCGTGACCGAAATGTCTTGATAGTCTTTCCCGCCATCGTCGTGCGTGTAACTGCTGGTCGTGGCGCCGGTCGCGTCGGTGGAGCTCTCTTGGTGGTCCTTGTAGTTCGACGAGGACCCGTAGCTCTCGGTGTTGCTGCCGCTGGCGAGGCTTACGTCCTCATTCTGCTTGCCGCTGTCATCGCCGTTCGACGAGCTGGTGTTGGTCCAACTCGATCCGTCGAAGCGGGCGTGCTGCTCGCCGTGGTCATTGTACTGGTCGGAATATCCGGTGTCTTCGGTGTTGCCGCCGTCCTCGAGGTGCGTGCTCCCCTTATCATTGCCGTCATCGTCATGAGTGGTGTTGGACTGGGCGCTCACCAAGATCCCATAGGACGAGCTGGATTTGCTGTCGGAATGGTCCGTGGTGTGGGCGGCGGCTGATTCGTCCGTGGTCTCCATGCCATCCTGGAGGTGGAGACTGGTGTGTCCCTCGCTGTGACCGTCGTCGATCGAACTGCCGCTGCTGGAGGTCGGCGTGCCATCGCTCTCCGAGTGGTGGGTGTTGTGGAATGAGCCGCCATCGTCGAACGTGTCGGTGCCATCGTCCTCGTGTCCGGTGTCGCTGCCGTCGTTGCCCCAGTCGTCCTGGGAGTGGCTAGTCCCGTCGCTGTGGCTGTAGCCGCTGCCGTCGTCGTGGCCGTTCTCATCGGCCTTGGTCTTGTAATTGACGCCGTCGGCGGTGGTGCCGGAGTCATTGAACGTGTAGGTGTGGGTGGTATGGTTCTCCCAGCTGGAGGAGCAGCCGCAGGTGTCCCAGGTGGACTTATAGTCCCAGGTCCAGACCTCGTCGTAGGTATACGTCCCGCCGTAGCCGTCGGCGCCCGAGCCGCTGCTCTCGGAGGACCCGCTCGACTCGGAGGTATAGGTGCTGCAACTGTCGCTGCCCGAGCCGCTGCCCGAGCCGCTGTCGCTGCCCGAACTGAATGCGAAGCTATTGGCCGAGGTGATCGGGGCGGAGGCCATTGTGGCGGAGGTCGAGTTGCCCATGTAGGGTCGGATCGTCGGACCGTCGGCGGTCGGCGACGGGAACCCGCCGGGAGCCGTCAAGCTACCCTTTTCCGTCGCGAAGAACTGTTGGACATCCGCGGGGATGGCCGACTTCGGGTCGAAGCTCAGGAGTTGCCTCGTCTCGAGCGCATCGACGAGGAGGAATGAAGCTCGATTGGGTCGCGACCGTCGCGATGGGGGGGCGTGGTGCGCGCGGCATGATCATCCTCTTCGATGGGGGCATCTTCGGCCGGTGTTGAATGACGGACCGTCGGGCCAATCGTGGCCCATTGAGGCGACTTCTTGGGAGTTGGCGCGAGTTGTGGAGATGTGGTCGTCAGATTAATCGAGAGGATTGGCCATTGCAAGAAAAAAAGGAATCGATGCGAAAAATCTCAGAACCGGCCGATCACGTCGAAGGCCAGGGTGAGACGGCTCCCGCGGTGGCCGTCGCTGAAGGGGTGGTTGATCCCGGCCGCGTGGTCGTGGCGGTTTTCGCGATCAGCCGCGACGGCCCCGGCCCGAGCGGGCGGCCAGGTAGTCGAGCAGGGTCTGGTCCAGGGCCCTGGCGGTGGAGACCCGGTGGTAGTCGGCGTTCATCCCCCGGACGGCCTCCTTGAGGTCGCGGCAGAACGCCTCGAACTTCTCCAGGTACGCCGCGCGGAGGGCCGAGGGGTTGACCCGGAGCGTCCGGTCGGGGGCCTCCAGGTCGCGGAACTTGGCGGGCCTCCGGAACGGGAACTCCTCCTCCT
>JAABUP010005420.1_pt1 | contig 19427 bp, 31 predicted proteins | sample 5559201 | NCBI WGS metagenome assembly JAABUP01 (sample SAMN10711887, study PRJNA513373) | rock metagenome | isolation source: Antarctica rocks | place: Antarctica
AGATTTGACCTCCGTTAGAAAGTGAAGTTGGTCGGGACCTACTTCACTTTCTAACGGAGGTCAGACGCTTCGGAATCAAAATGTGGCCGATCTGACCCAAGGTCAGATCGCCGTGCGGATGGGGCCTAACAAGGAGTGCTCATTTTGCAAACAAAATTTACCGGTTCTGCAAGCTTACATTACTGCACCGTTTCAACCTTGGGGCAAGCAGTGTTGGAGGCAAACAAGCTCAAAGCAGCTGTTCAGATATGTGTGCTGTGTGAAAACGTGAGTCTATGGCACTGCAGCAGTACAGCTACCTCCTGCCGCCAGCTCACAAAAAGAGACCCGAGGTCTCGGACCTTAGCTGTGTAACGACTGTCAGATGTTGCTGCGCAAATGGTGCAGCTTCAAACGCCAATTGCATCACAGCCCCACAGTCCATACAGCTCAGAGTGTCAATATGGGAACACATTCCCATCTGACTTCAGAAAGCGGCCTGAGTCTTTTGGTGTGAGCTTTGCTATAGTTTCCAGCATTGTCCCCACTGCTTGCGCAGGCGACAATCGAGACTCTAATGCCGTCTTGTCCATCCCCCACTTCCTGCAAAACAAATACTAGAGACACTTCTCCCTCCTCCTCCTCCAGAGATACTTCTGTGAATGACATGAACAGAGATCTGGACAAAGATGCTGGGAAGAGGCCTTTCATGAAGCCCGAGGTGTATGCAAAGCACAATGCATGCTGAAGCAGCTGATTATTGCATGCTTGCTGAGTCAGGTGTAAAGTCGAGTCATTTAGTAAATACCTGGACATCACAAACAGACAGCACAATCTTCCCATTGCAGAACTTAGTCCTTTGATCATGCATAGTCATGCAATGCATTGCTCTGAGCACGGTGAGCAGACTGAGTGTGCTAAACACAACAGATGTCATCATACTCAGAGTGCTGAGCACTGTGAGCATGCCAAATGCGCTGTGTAGGTGGAATATGCAGTTTGGGTAGGCTCACTGCATCATGGCTGTGCTGGCGTCTGTGTTGACTGTGCCAGGTTCAATGGCCACAAAGGTGAATCCCTCTTCAGGGGTCACATCAGAAGCCCAACTCAATGTCACTGCAGCAGTCGCCCACAGGCTCACTTCAGCACAGCTGCATTGCTGACATGCAAAAGTGCACCATGTGCATTGCCAATCAGCATGCGCTGTTACAAGGCAGCAAACACCAGATTGTCTTCAGCAGGACAGTACATGCTGTTGTTGTTTGCTATCCAACAGCTGCTATTTGAGGAAGACCAGCATTGCACAAGGAAGATCAACATTGCACACAGAATATATTGCCAAGAAGACAAGGCCTTGACAATATGAAGCTGTCTTTCCCACATCAGAGTAATCACAAAAGAGCGTGATTCAGAAGCACGCACACAATGCCAAGCATGTAGTAGGCCTGACACACAGTTGGTTTTGGCTGGCTCACTCCATGCTATGCGGGAATTGCCGGCATATCAGTTTAACAACAGTTGCATTGTGAGCCAGCAGAATCCAGACATATAGGATGGTTCTGACAGGCTCAGTGCAGCAAGTGGGAAGAACACATGGAGGCTTACACATGTTGAGGGCTGCCTTGGACACCTTGTAGCCCAAACTCGTCTTTGTCATGGGTATTGGCTGATCATTCCGCACTGTGAACTGCAAACAACTGTGAGGATGAAAATCCGCATGACATTGATTGATATCAACATCCTTATTGACAGAGGAGGTGTTTCACGAAAGCTTTGAGCAGGTTTGGAAACGTGTCATGCAAGGGGCTGCTCAGATAAGCCGTGATTTCATAGGAAAGTCAGCTGTTGCACTGGCTCACATAAAGAGCACATGGCGAGTGATCCGATTTAATGACATATACAGGTGGCCAGTGAGGGGATCAGTCTGAGGCATCGGCATAAGCGTTCTTGCACTTCTCCCTTGGTCAGCTGAGAAGGCAGGAGAAATGGCTGCTCTTTGACTGGCAGTCTTTGCAACACTGTGAAGTGCATAGATAGCCCTTAAGAACAAGTGTCAAACATGGCTGTCAGTAGTCATTGATGCCCATGCAGAATGCATGCTCACCTGATGATACCATACATTCAATGAACCCATAGCAGAAGAAATATTGATGACTGTCTTCTTTTGCCCAGACTGCAATAATGGCAGAAAAGCCTGAATCATGGCATGAGCGCCAATGACATTTGTCTCTAAAAGGTCCGTTACTGTATCTGGCTTCCTGCACCATGTATTTGCTGAACCTCATGCTACAGCTGAAGTTTACCAAAAGGGCAAGACAGACAGCACACAAAGTAGCTTCTAGTAGAATTGCAGTGGACACTCACTCAGCACGGCTCTGCTCTGCGTTGGCTATTGCAGCATTGTTGACCAAGTAGTCAATCTCTTTGAAAAGCAAGAGATTTGTGACACTCTTGGCTGCAGCCTGGACACAGCACACAAGTTGTTTGCAGTATACCAGTATGTGCTGTATCAGACAACAGTCTGAATGATCTGCCCTGCCACACCAGGATGCTGGTAGTGCTTGAAACGTCAAGAGTGAGGATGTGCAAGCGGTCTTGATATTGATCCTGAAGGTTGTGCAGGACTGGAGAAGTCATTGGTGATCTGGCCCCCGCAATCACTTTTGTGTTGTCCTTGGCAAGCACCTGGGTAAAAGCAATTTGAGTAAAGGCAAGCTCAGGAAGGAGCAGTTGTTGCGCTGCACGCAGTCATACTTGTTTGACAAGCTCGGCTCCGATGCCTCTGGACGCTCCTGTGATCAGCCAAACTTCTTCTGGAGCCATGTTGGCTGTCGACGCCTGTACTTGTCGACGCCTGTCTTGAACTTCAAACTGATACACGCAGTAGCTTTGTCCGACCTTCGAAATATTCTTCAGGCTTCAGTGTGACGCGAGGCGTGAACGTTCAGCTATGATAAAGCATACCTCTGCGACGATTTGCCGGGGGGGGGCCTTCGATAGGATAATTTTGCAAATAGCGACGGGTGCTGTAAAACGCCTATGCTTCGCGAAGTTCGAGATATTCTTTCGCTGCGACGTTACCTAACGTTACGTGGGCTCGCACAAGCTGTAACGCACAAAGGATTTTCGTAAACAGCGTCATCGCCAGATGTCTGTGGTAGCAAGATGTCTAGCTCGCGGCCAGTGCATGCGTAATCAAACATGACTCCAGCAGGAGTGTGGGTCGTCACGGGCGCATCTAGAGGCATAGGAGTCGAGTTTGTGCGACAGGTATTCATCTTTCGGCACGCATGCCGGGTGCAAGACTTGCCACTATTGTGGCCTTGTGCTATTTCCTTTAGTGAAGACCTTCGTTTTTGCAGATACTCTTGTCCGAACATACAGCCGTCATAGCATGTGCTAGGTCACCGGAAAACGCCTCGGTCCTTCAAGAGCTGAAAGCACAGCATAAGGACCGGTTGCAGCTGGTCACACTGGACGTAGCGGACAGTTCTAGCATACAGGTAAGGCAGTGGATGCACGACCTTCTGTTGTAGTATCCTTCAGCACATCACCCTTGCTTGTGCAATGCTTGCAGGGTGCTGCAAAACACGTGTTAGAAATCCCTGGTGTCAGCAGCGTGGACTATTTGATCAACAACGCTGCTGTTGCTAATCCTGGACAAAGCAGACTGCAGTAAGCTGCTTGCCTTGTAACTTGATTTCATGTGGCACGAGTCTTGCCACTGTAGAGCGGTTTTGTGATACATACGCGAATCCTGTTGCAGCAGATGCTCACAGACATGCCGCCCCCCACTTGTGGCCCACCATTTGACAATAGACACCTAGCTGTGCTGGTACGTTTTGCAAAGGCAAAAACATGGCTTTTTGGTACGTTCTGGACCTGTTGCAATACAGAAAGGTGGAGAGCCTAAGGCAAACTCTGGAAGTGAACGTGGTTGGCGTTCATGCTATGATCCAGGCATTTCTACCCCTGCTACAAGCTGGCCACAAAAAAACTGTTATCAACATCTCCTCTGGATCTGGGTCACTATCTCGGAGATATGAGGAGGTGATCATTACACACATCATGTTATTGCTCAACTCACATGGCCAACGACATTGGCTGTGATTTGTCATTGCCTCTGACAGCTGTGTTGCGTCGCCACATTGTTACTCAATGTGCAAAGGAGGGTTTCAGCAAGCCTGTTCCCATTCTCTCATCTCTGCTCAGCATGAATGTGGATGCATGCTGTGTTGTGCAACATGCTGAAGGTTAATGGATGATGCAGTTTGCCAACAGGCACCAAAAGGAGTCCAAGCATCTGCCAACCAGCCTGAGCTACAAAACATCTAAATCAGCTCTAAACATGTGTAAGCTGCAAATTGCTGCAGAACAGTGCCTGTATGTAGGGCATACTGCTGAGCGCTGTCCACACCAGTTTAGTCAGAAGTTATGTGATGTACCAAATGTGACTTGTTGCGCGTGTGTTGGCATCAAGGCTGTAAGTGCAAGATTGCAGCGCAGTAGCTGGTGCCAAACATCATTGATGTTTTGTCCTGCACTTATGTGCCTGTCAAGATGCATGTGCTGCGCATTGCTTGACAACTAGACCATGCCACCTGCCTTTGCATTGTCGTCCGCCTTGGCCTGCTGTGACACTAGCTGTGCAAATGACGCAGATGTGACACCTCAAAAGCATAACATCTACATTGCATCACAGGTCATGTAGCACTTGTGGAAACGTGCATGTTGAATAGATCAGGCACGAGCCACTGCTGTGCCGCTGCAGTGACGCTGAGCTGGGCATCTGATGTGACACCAGAGGAAGGGTTCACCTTTGCGGCTATCCATCCTGGTGTGGTCGCCACTGACATGAACACAGCTTCCATGCGGTGAGCCTTCACACACACGCCTTTGGTGTCACATGCCCTGCTAAGCTAAGCCAAAGGCACAAGCATGTGCCTCATGCATGCATTTTCATGTATGACTTAACCGGAGTATGGCTGCTGGGTACAAATGTCAGGAGGCATTGTGCACCATGATGTGGCATGATGCAAACGCCACAGAGTGACATAATGTGCAAAAGGCGTGCTGAGAACACCTTGTCCTACTCACCAAGTCAAACAATCACATTTTGCACTGTGCTAACATGTCTTGCATCTTGTGGAGTCCACAGCTGGTCAAACGTGCAAGGCTGACTACGTAAGCAGGGTGTACATACAGTAGCTGTGCAGCTGTTAGTTCATTTTGTTGTATTGATGCAGTGCATTGAACTATGATGAGGCAGCATATGCATCTCGTCTGACGCCCACTCAGGCAGTGGAGCAACTTCTTGAGACCATCGCAAGCCTGACTCCTAAAGATTCTGGCCGATATCTAAACTTGGATGGCAAACCGATTGCCTTTTGAGTTTGTTCCAAAGCAACATGATACACAGATTCAGAGCTATATACGAATCTCCACAGCCATCACTGTGTAGCTTTAGCACTGCTGCCTTGTCTGCTGAGCAGGCGATGTTGTTCTGTGGCTTCACAGTCTCAGTGTAGAACCTCATGGAAGGGCTTGTCGTTTGGAACTTGGTCTCAGGTTTGTGTATATGCATGCATGCATGTATGCCTGAACTTTACGGTCAGCATTGAATGTTGACACCGCCACTTTTTTTTACAATACTGACAGCGTCACCTTGCGGGTCTCTTTTGGGCAATAGTTCAGGCAGCATATGATTAATCTGTGTACAGCTGTAAGAAATGTTGTGTATAGACTCGTCACTTGCATACGCCTAAACATCTCAGACCCAAGCGTTACACTTAGGCGTTACGCAACTCAACTTCTGAGAGTATGCATCCGCGGAAACACCAGTGTGGCTTGATTGCTTCGAAACAGCTGCGTCACCTGCCGTTGCACTGCATTCCTATCGTTGCAAGCCAAATTGGCTTGCAGGCTCGATTGTTATAACAGCAGCAAAGTCAGCGTCATACAGCGCACAGACGCTGTATGACAGCGACGTTGCCGGACAAACAGTCGCTACTCAGTTTCCCCGCCGAAAAGCGTCTCAAGCAGCATCATGTCTGCGGCGCAAGTTTGGCTGATCACAGGAGCAACCAGAGGTATCGGAGCTGAGTTTGTCAGACAGGTGTGTATGCTTGCACGATCCGGCATAGCTCGAGTCACGATGCCATGTGGATAACTCACCCGATTTTTCAAACGTGCTGCAGGTCCTTGCAAAGGACAACACAGTGGTCCTTGCAGGAGCCAGGTGCCCAGACAAGTCTGAATACCTCAAAAGTCTGCAGAGACAGTACTCTGAGCGCTTGCATGTTGTGAACCTGGATGTAGCATGGACTAAAAGCATACAGCTGCTCAATGACTTCTTGTCAGAGGTCACAGCTACTTCTGTCAGCATGCTTTGCAAAGCATTGTGTACCAACCCCAGAGCGCGTTGCAGATCTCCATCTGTTTAAGGGCACTGACTACCTGGTCAACAACGCTGGTGTGGCCAGTGCAGGACAAAATCGTCTTGAGTAAGATCCCACTGCTTGCCTCTGGATGTTTCAACTGAATGCACTGGGCCAATGTATCAACATGTACATGCATGTGCAACAAATGCAGCCATATATGCAGTCGCATTGTGTCTGGGCTGCGACTGGAGTTTGCACACTACCTAGCATGAGCCAGCTGTTGCTTTGAGACTCATGATGAAATGCATGAGCTTGACACAGCAATGTGCAGTAAGCCCACGTTCATTTCAAGCAACATTAGGCATCAGCTACGTGCATGGCTAGCAGGGCTGGCTCGCAGATTTGCAAGCACTTTGCAATGCATACACTGACAGTATCCAAGACAGCTCAGAGTTGCTCTAATTAGCTGCCTTATGTGCATCACATCATATTTTGTCCATGGCATGTTGCAGGACAGTCGAACGTCTGAGGGAAAACTTAGAGGTCAATGTCATTGGCGTGCACGCCATGATTCAGGCATTCTTACCTTTGCTACAGTCTGGTCACAGCAAGACCATTGTCAACATTTCCTCTGGGTCAGGCTCCCTATCTGGCTGCTATGAAGAGGTATTGTCACAGACTAAACAGGTTATCAAGTTCATCAAAGAGCAAGCTATTCCAAGTCTTGCCCATGCGTTTGGCAATAGCTCAAGCATCTGTCACCAAACTCAATACGCGTAAAGCTGCCTCTGAGAAAGCAGGCAATCAACAGGGGCAATTTTGCAAAATACGCCATGCTACGAGTAATTGTGAGTCCATGCAGTTTGCAAAACGGCAGGAGAATAACTCCAAGCACTTGCCAGCCTGCCTCGGCTACAAAATTTCTAAGACCGTGCTCAACATGTGTAAGTTGCTGAGCTCCTTTGGCTGGTCTGCGCTGATATTGCTTCGCAAGTGTTGACTGCATTTGTGTCTTGATCAGAGCATTTTTGCATCACCTATGCACGACATTGCAGTCACTTCAGAAAGGATTAGGCCCCAACTCCAGCAGTGGCATCTGATTTGGCTAAGGAGTGGATCCATGCTGCAGTGGCGCTGAGTTGGGCTTCTGATGTTACACCAGAGGAAGGATTCGCTTTTGTGGCCATTCATCCTGGAATGGTTGCAACAGACATGAGCACAACTGGTTGGAGGTAAGCCTAAGCCTCCCCTGGCATGAGCGCAACTTAGCCTGCTTGGCTGCCGATTCGCATGCCTATTTATTAACTTTTCATCGCTCACTCAAGCAACTGCCAGTGTGCGCGTCCATGAGATGCATGCTTGTCTTGTGAATAAGTTTGGCCAGACAAGCATCAGCGGTACATATAGATTAGTCTCCTGTGCCCAGTGCTAGCTGTTGAGCTGTCTGGTCTGTATAATGTATAGCATATTGTGTCTTGTATGTAATTGTTTACCCAAGCATGTTTGGCCTGTGTGCACTTATCTGGCTGTGATAGTGCAGGCCTGCTTCTTGTGTTTGTGCAAACTAAGCTGGTATGCAAGGCCAATCGATGAGTACTCTTGCGTTATCGGCATCGACGCTCTGCCTGTGTTGCACACAGGGCGATGGGGTTTGATGAAGACATGCTAGCATTGCGGTCGACGCCAACTCAGGCTGTGGAGCAGCTTCTGGGCACAATTGCAAAGCTGACTGCGCAGGATCCTGGGCGGTACCTGAACATGGATGGCACACCATATGCATTTTGAGCAGCATTCAGCTGACACCTCACAGCAGTCTGTCCCGCCATAGAAACGGTTCATGTTTCGAATCATGCCTTTTGCAACCCAGGCGCAACTGCTGTGTGGTGTATGTTATGTGATTAGCAAGAGATGCAGACTTGTATGCCATGACGGGTTGAACACTTTTGCATGATAACACTCCAAACGTTCACAAGAAAGCAAAGATGATAGAGCATGCCATTTATTGCAGTGTGGGCAATGCTGGTGTTCATTTGCTTCCACGCCCAGGTCTGGTGACAGGTCATGAAAAGAATAGCTTGTATGCCGTGAATGTCATGGCATAATGTTGTATCGTCGTCTTAGAATTTTACTGCTAAGTGCGTGCATGTCTGCACTGGTGTATTCCTGGCGACAGTAGGGGAGAGTGAGCTTTTGGGATTCTTGAGCTCTGTGCAAGCTACTTTACAACCTTGTTCTCGAGTCTGCTGACATGCACAGGATGAGCTTTGTGTTCAGTGAGCACGTGTGCAATCAAGATGAACAGCGACTGGTCAACTCCATTAGAAAGTACATGCACAGCATGAAAGCTATCGAGCTCAGAGTAACACTTGGTGCTGCATGAACAGCTGGTGCATATACAGGCAATTGAGTCTACATTTCGCAACTCAATTCCCCATGAATCGTTCCACAGTCAGTTTGTATTTCACTGAGGACAGATCTCGATTGCTCACTGACCAAAAGTGCATCATACATAAGTGCATATTGTGGACACGGTTCAGAGCTAGGCACAGATTACTGCATGCAGTGCCTAAGCATATCATGATCATTCATAACACCTGAACACATCAGCTGTAAAATCCAGCTCACTGCAGTGGTCCTGCACAAGGGGTCCCCATTGGATGGAACTTGAGCCTATACAGCTTGTACGGCTGCCTCTAAAGGCATCTAAGAACTCCAAAGGGCTGCAAAGCAGAGCACCCACATTATGACCCAGCTGGGCCTTTTGGAACGGAGTGGCTAAGACCCCCTTCCACCTGGGGTCCTGGCTCTGGGGTGCAAACATCTCCCTCAGCATCTGCCACAGCTGTTCCACAACCCACCCACACAACTGCCAGTCTGGCTGAGTTTCCAGGTCAGTCTGGTCAGACCCCTCAAACTTGCGCCGCATGACCTCATCCCTGTCAATGGTCCCAGCTCTAAGATGTGAGTCAACCCACGTGTTCACATCCTCCTCAGACAGCACACCATCTCCATCAGCATCCATCAGGTTGAACAGCTGATGCTGGATGACCTTGATGTGGGTCATGTCAATGCTGTTGCAGGTGTGGAGGACCTTGCAAATCTGGGCTGAGCGCCGTCGGGGCGCTGACTGCATGTCACTGCGTCTGATGCCACCATGTGCAGGGCTAGGAGGTCAGCCCAGACTCTAGTGAAGTCAGCCTGCAGCTGTGCCAAGTGCTGTGTCTGGCTAGTGTAGGTCTTGTGGAGCTTGGCGTACCCAGCTCGCCACCTGAACAACACAATAAAGCTTGGACTCAGAGCAAGCAACAGTTGTGATTTAACTAGATAAGAAAGGAGAGGAAAAGAGAAGACAGGAAACAAAAGAAGAGGACTACATGATTCAGCATTGATTGAAGATGGCCTGATTATGCATTTCCCCGCATGGTGACAATCTCCTGACGGTTTCCTGATGATAATTTTGTTTGTCTATGTTGCTTTTTTGTCTGTTTTGTTTTCTGGTGAAAGACTGCAATTTAGTCAAATGGGCTAGCTGGCCCCAACGACTGTAACATTCCTCACTAGAGATGGTCCGAGGATGAGGTGTGTTGAGCTTTTCTGCAATTATAGCAATGACGCAGTGAGCCAATTCGTAAAAACATGGGCAAGTCAAACTCAGCAGTGCTAGCAGCCACAAAAATTGAAACAACCACTGAAGGACCCAGAGGATATGCAAGCATAAAAAGACACATCTGTATAAGACACTATCACTAAGCAGGGATGGTGCTTTTGCTGCGTGGACTGAACATGCATACTCTGCAACTGTACACTGAATCAGTAGCACATGCATCAAGCAAAGTGGTTGGTGTACCCTTATTCCTGGCTGTCAAGTTCCTTGATTCTGCGGTGCAAGGCTGTCTCTCCATCCTGGTCTGATGGCACATCCTCCTCATCCTCACTCTCAAAAAGTCCCTTCGTCTCATCCTCTTCATATTCTGAAGTCGCAGCTTCTTCTTCTTCTGCAGCATCTTCTTCTTGGCTGCTTGAGACCTCCTCACCCTCCCCCTCCTCTTCCTCCTCTAGGGAGTCATAGACAGGATGCTCCTCATCCTCTTCACCAGTCTCATTGAAAATACGCTGCTCCTCTTCTGCCTTATCTGCTGCAGGTTGTACGTCAGCAGAGCCAGGCTGCCAAGGGCTTCTGGACTCAGCCCCAGTGACATGGGCAATGTCCTCTGACCCAGGCTGAGCAGCATGGGGTAGGGCCAAGAGGGTGGCTGCATCCTGAGGGGTCTCAGCAGCAGCAGTGATGACAACATTTGCTGTCCCAGCAGGAGGATCAGGGATCTCTGCAATACCGGCAGGAGGAGTGGAGATCTCTGCAGCCCCAGCAGGAGGAGTGGACATCTCTGCAGCCCCAGCAGGAGGAGTGGAGATCTCTTCAGTCTGGGCAGATGAGCTTGGGATGTGAGCATCCCCGCTGTCAGCTGTGATGCTGGGCACTTGATGCTGTGCTGCTGCTACAAGGGAGACCAATGCATCCCCAACTCTCTCAGCCTCAAAGCTGGGGACAACCGAAGGTCCACCCGTGCTAATGTTGGTGCTGCCAGCATCTTCAGGTGAGAGGGGGATGGCAGCTGAAAGTCCATCAGTGCCGCAGCAATCCCCAGCAGCGTCCACAGCAGGGGTGGGGACTGCTGGACCATCTGAGGATGTTGTGGAGCTGCTGCTGGGGACTGTTGCAGTCCCAGATGAGCCAGCGCTGCTAGACGTCATGACTGCCTTGCCCTCCTGATAATCTTCTTTTTCTCTGCTGCTGCTATCACCACTGTCATCCTTATTAGCATCATTTGAAGGTGGGTCCTGGGCAGACTCTGACTGCTGTTCATACTCTACCTCTTCAGCTGTCCAATCCTCTTTTGCCTCTTCAGCCTGATCAGCAGCTGCATGCGTGACGGTCAAACGGGCACTGTCCTGCTCTTCCTCTTCAACATCACCGACCTCTTCTTCTCTGTCAGCTTGATCAGCTGCTACAGTGGTGATGATGAAGTGGGCGCTGTTCAGATCAGGACCATTGCTGCCATCTGTCTGATCGCATGCTCTTCTTCCAGGTGACAACCAGGGCTGCCACTGTGGTGGCCGCTGTCAGCATCTTGCCCCTGGACTGCTGTCTCAGAGGTGTGCGCATGCGCTGAGTGCTGAGCAGCCAAGGAGGGCGCGGTTATTGCCTGTTCTGGCTCTGGTGAAGGGGTATAGTCCAGCTGAGCTGGAGCAGGAGGGGAGTCATCAGACAGGGTAGGGGCTTGGTCTGGCAATGATGGGCGGGGGGTGTCAGGCCAGGCCTGCAAATTCAGGCAGTCAGTTCACGAGGCCGCCATGAAATGCGCTCCACACACCATTACATAGCTTTGCACTTCTGCCTCAGCTGGAGAACAAATCACCGAGGGCTGCTGCTGGGCAGGCACACAGCTGGGCTTCATTGCTCAGAGCCTGATGCCTGCGCCGCTTTAGCTCGTGAGATAGCCACAGCTTGTTGTTGCTGTTACAGCTGAGAAGGAGAAACAGGTTTTGGCGCTGTTGTGGTGAACCAAACTTGCTGTAAGGTCAGCGTGAGAGTAAAACAGAAGAAGTTGCAAGTTGCTCCCTTTCTAGACCTTGCTTAGCAGACAAGGTCAGACGTGTTTGTACAGAGCATGTGCAGAGCAGGGCCGCAAAAAGACTTTCTGCCTGGCTAGCACATAATGAGCAATGATGGGGGGGGGGGGGAGGGGGGGCCATGCTGGGGGCTGGGGAACAAGCTTTGAGCTACTGGCAGTATTACCCACAACAGACAGTGTGTTGAGATTTGGACACAGCACACAGCCAGAGCTGATGATACAGAGCATAACAGTGAAGCACACCTCTGCATGCACATCCTGTGCCGGGCTGGACTGTGTTGGGGACCTGCAGGGGGGTGGCACAACCTGCCAGTGGTGGTGCTGACCCATGAGGTAGGTGGCTGCCCCTTTTTCCAGGTGCGCAATTCTGTTCACCAAATGGTGCCGCTCATTCACCAGGCTGCAAACACATTTCAGTTGTCAGCACATTTGAAAAATTCTGTGTCCTGTTTTGGCTGTAATGTCAGCTGTAATTTTACAGGGAGTATAGTGCTGGAACAGGTGTAGCTATGCAATTGTGCAAGTTCATCAGATGCTGCCAACAAGCTGTAGATACACAGGGTCAGCAACCTTGCGGATTGAATGTGATTGGCAAATGGGCAGTAGCGTGATGGGAACGATGTCGTGTATAGAGCTCCAGCTAGGCTATGTGGTCCTACAGGGGGGACTGCTCACTCATCCAAATGCATGCCACAGACAAGATGGCTCTGCTCTTGACAACTGGGTTACAAGATGATTGCGTGTCTTGTTGAGACTGTACTGGAAGTCGCAAAGGTGCTTGACAATTACATGCAGCAGGTGGCGCTACAAGACAAAGGCAGGCTCTACAGTCTTGCTTCTGTTATGGCCACATGAACCTACTGAAACACAAATACTGTTACTACATAAAACATTAATAGCTTGATTTGCATTTGGTTCCCATACTTGCATGTGGGGCTGCATCAGCAACGATGCCTGAAATGACAGACACACCCTCAGCAGCAATCATATACTGTTACTGGGTTTTTGCTGATGTGGCACAAGTGTGAGAGGTGAGGCAGTGTCAGCAAACACTGAGACTGCAGACACTGAGACTGCAGACACTGAGACTGCAGACACTGAGACTGCAGACACCGCAATTGCAGACACCGATGTTATGATTACATGCGTGTTGTCTCCTAGGTTCAGGTATCTACAGTCCTGAAAAGCTCTTTGTATGAGGTCCTCTTTTGGCAGTCAGCATACCTGGAAGACTGCAGACACAAAGACTTGCCTGAATGCAAGCAATGAGTGCAGCGCTCACCTGATCTTGTCATCAACCAGCTGCTTGTAGACGACAATCCAGCCCTTCACGTCCCTCTCAGCTTTGCCCAGCTGGCTCTCTGTGCACCTCAGCTCAGCTGCCCAACTCAACTGCATCAGTCTCAAACCTGCAGCATGCAATGTCTTATCATGATCGATACCTCAAGTCAGATGTTCATGAGCTTCAGGTAGGGTTTGTGAGCTTCAGGTAGGTCATGTGGCCACTTGCTTGGGGAAAGGTCAACCGCCTTGGCCTCAGTTGCTGTTGCCTGCAGCACATGGACATTGCGCATGTGACACAAATGGCATCAAGGGTGTTGACACAGGCCTGTGCACAGATGTGACAGCAGCAACTGCAATGTTGGTTGCCTGGGTGATGTCTTGGCCTTGAGTGGGTGACAGCTCAAATGTCCCATCCCCAGGTCTACAACATACATGGTGATCTGATGTTTGTGACTGCTGATGGCGTCAAAGTAGATACACAGGTGGGATGCGCAGTACAACAGGTTGCATTACTAGTTGCTTGGCTGACAGGTTGATTGCCTTGGCCTCAACTGTGAACCCTGAAGTCAACATTTCAATGACAGCAAATTATGCAACAAAAGTGCTGCTGTGGCAGCTAGCCGCCATATCAATGTTTCCAGGATTGCAGCACACTTGCAAGAGCTGGCATTTGATGTCCAAACGTCGCATACTGATGAATGGCCGGATGCTCAGTCAATGAGGTGGACGGAGGAAAAATGGATCCTGACGTCTGGAGACCATTGTTCACATGGTCCTGAGAGTGTTAATGATGGTTGAAAAGCATACCGACGGCAATCTTGCTTCCTCTCATACAGCTCACTCCACATTTGCTGCACCATGGTGTCCTTGGCAGCTAGGCCTGCCATGTGCTCTTGCAGCACCTGGTGCTCACGGCGCACACTGTCCTCTTGCGCTGCTTGGAGCTCTGCCACCTCTATTTGGTGGCGATCAGCTGCTTTCTTGTGCGCAGTCTGCTCCTCGTCAAGCTTGCATGAGTGCTGCCTCATTTGAGCAGCTACAGCACCCTTGGTCTTGTCACGCAGCTCCTGCATGTCTCTGGCGCTGTCAGCCTTGACTAACTGTATGTGCTGCTCTAGCGTGAGCTTCTCTGCCTGCAGTGACTCGCATTCTTGCTGACAGGCCTGCAGCTGCTGCTGCAGCTGCTTCAAGGAGCCATCATGGTGTGCCTGAAGCTGCTGTTCCAGACACTTCAGGCGGTCCTGATGCTCTACTTCAAGCTGCTGCTGCAGTTCACTTGCAGCTGAGCATCAGCTTGATGCTGCATGTCATGGACTTGAAGCTGCTGCTGCTGGGCATCGCTTTGTGCTGCTTGCAGCTGCTGACTCAGCTGCGTGGTGACTGCGCTCAGTTTCTGGTCAGCTTCAGTCACTGCTGCTGCCAGCTGGTGTTCATACTCCTGCTGCAGGATTTGCAGCTTTTCACTTGACTCCTCATGAGCAGAATGCTTTGCTGCATGTACCTGCTGATCAAAATCAGCAATGACTTGATTCAGCTGCAGAGCAGAGGCTTGCTGCGTGGTTTGCAGCTGCTGTTCAGCTTCTATCTGCGCATCCTGCGCTTGCTGGGTGGCAAGCTGTGCTGTCTGTAGCTGATTCAGTAGATCAGCATGCTGCGCCTTTGACTGCTGAAACGCCTGGTGTGCATCTGTCTGGGCAGACTGCAACTGCTTGCTGCGCTCAGACAGGTCAGAGGTCACCCTGCATGTCAAAAAACCCCTTGAGACATGATTCGAGCGTAAGAGATGCACGGGTAGCTGAAGGCTGATGTTTCCAACTACAAACAGGCAGGGGCAAGCTGACCACAAGTCGACTGCATGTGGAGACTATTTAAGCTGGCATTTGCTTGGACAGGGTTGCAAACGCATCAATTTTAAGTTGCATACCTGGCCAGCGAAAACTCAAGCTGCTTGAGAAGCTCAGCATATTCGCTAGTTTTCTCCTCTAGCAGCCTCTTAAGGTCTGCCAAGTCTTCTGAGCGAGCCAGTCAGACCTGCAAGGCATGTCAGGGAATTGGTGGAACTGTGCTAAATAAGAGAAAATGACCTATGAGCTACAGCTCCTGATGCAGACACTGCCAAGACTGTGAGGCAAAATACATACCAGGGTGAGGCAATCTGCTTCTCAGTCCCCTGCACCTTGCCCTGTGTCTGCAGCTGGGGAGATGACTCCTGTTCAGCAGCAACGTCAGGTCAGACCAGAGAGGCGAAAGGCAAGCCAGGGCGTGTTGAGTGGTTCAGAAACAAGTCAGGGCGACTGGGTTGCCTCACCTTTGCACAGCTTTCCGGCAGACTGCTGATAGGCTCCTCGTCTGGAGCAGGATGGGTCGCAACGGCATTGCGAACAGTCTGCACACGGTGGAAGCGCAAATATTAGTACCAGGCAGTCTTGCTGTGGCCAGCCGTTAGGGGCAATAACCCGAAGATATGACAGGCTCAAGCCAAACCTGGAACAACTTGGAAACGGAAACACGTGGGCGCCATGCTCGATGCCGAGGTCGTGGTGTGTCGCTCGTCATTGTCTGACGACGAAATTATGTATAGTACTTTAGTCTCACAGAGGGCTACACGACATGCTCGAACAGTGCACGACCCTGAACAGCCTGAGACCAGCCAGCACCGCTATGTTTGCTGATCATAGCAGGCATACATGATGCAGGTAAGCAGACTTCCCCGGTGGCTACGACTCTTCAAGTCTGGAGCTGCCTAGAGCTCTTCATAAGTTTTCTTTACGAATTACGGTATACCCTGCAAATAACAACATGCAGGCGTTACGACAACGAGCAGTGCTGCAGTGCTACCGTTTGAGGTCTGAATCATACAGCATCACCGGCCCACGTACAGTTGCGTTATGAATGAGGTTACCAAGCGCGCGTTTGGCCTACTGCCTTGCGGGAATCACACTCACTTTTTTCTGCATCAATCTGTATATGACCCCCAGCGATAGCGATGGCTACCAAAGGTTTTCCCCTGTATATGCTCCCGAAAAGCATGCTGGCACGGGTGATGTGAAACAAGAGTAAGCAAACTCTCTCAACAGCGGACACAGGCGCTCCTGGCTTGCACCCAGCTCAGTCAAATTGTGCAACTGCTTGCAGCAAAGCTGACGATAATGACAACCTTTCCAGCAAAGCAGTTAGTGACAACGTCCCTAGTCCTGCCAACCCTGCCAGTTGTCTGGATGAGGACCGCAGCTGTGTCACATGGGAAGGTCAAGGCGAGTGCTTGACCAATCCAGCTTTATGCTAAAGGCATGCAGACAGGCTTGCGGGGTCTGCCAGCCTGCTGTGCCCGTTAACCATCAGGCAAGAAACTGTTAAAATTCACTGGCAAGCTCATATACAATTTTGACGCAATGTGTGTCATGAGAGGTGTTGCCTTTTGCATCAATCAAGACTTGCTCTGCAGGTGAGACTGAGCAATGGCATAATGATGCCAAGTGTTGGTTTTGGCACAGCTGGTCTAGGAGAACACACTGGTCAAGCAGTGAAAGAAGCGCTGCTGGCTGGCTATGCCTTATTTGACACTGCACAAGTGAGCATTCTTGTTGCAATCAATTTGTGATAGCTATATCAAGCTATCTAAGCAAATGATCCGCTTATCATGAGAAGGCCAACCTGTACACTTCTTACAGATTTCACTAGTGCATCCTTACAGCCAGTTGACTGTCCCAACTGACCCGCAATGTCATTGCTGACATCATGGCAGCTACCAGTACTTTGCATCAGCTTCTATTCAGTGCAAAAGCCCTGTATACCCAAGCAGAGAACTGAACAAGGGTGTGGGTGTGATGATAAAGCTGCTTTCATTCAGTGATGACGCCCAACCTCAGCTGCAGTGGAAGCATGACTGCATATGTTGCAGGCTCCTGAGTGGTATAGGGAGGACCTAGTTGGACAGGCCATACAAGAGAGTGGAACATCACGCACAGCTCTCTTTCTGACCACAAAACTGCACCCACGACACCACGGCTTCAACACCACCCTGAAACAGATGCACAGCTCCTTTGTCAACCTGCGTACATCCTATTTGGACCTTGTGCTGCTTCACTACCCACGGAAAGTCACTCATTTGTGCCGCTTTCTGCATGTTTTGCATAAAGTGTGACTGAACCCAAGTGGATCTGTCGTGCAAACATCGAGGTTTCCAAAGTTCGGTACTTGAGTGTGACTGTGCATGGCTGACATTGTTGCTGTTGACTCTACATTGCTTATATGTAAGCGCAGCATGGGGCGAAGCCAAACATAAAGCACTCAGACTGTGCACACTCCAATTTTTTGGCTTGCATGCCGTTGCCCACACAGATTACCTGCTGTTGCAATGGCACTGGTCCTGTTGAGGTTTGATCATGCATACATCGCTCTGAAAAACTGGTAAGAGACTGTTTGATCCCTTTTTGCAGCACACCTCATTAAGGACCCTACACCCTGATAGCAGGACCTCGCTTTGCATCAGGTGTTGGACAGAGCTGTGTGGCAGCACCATGCCTGAGGGCTCCTGGCAGGATAGCTGGCGAGCTTTGGAGCAGCTAGTAGCATCTGGCCAAATACTTGCAATAGGTCTATTACAAATTCTCACCTGGGGTGCATGTGGACACAGCAATGTTATGCAGATTTGATGTCACAGCAGTGCAAAAAGCACATGAGGCGATGCACAGCAGCATGAGCAAGCCTCACATAACATGATTTGTGCAATCTCAGGAACTGGTGCACCCTTACATCTCTACAGCCAAGTCATCTAGTCCAGCCAGCCACAATGTGCCACAGTTCTGCTCAAGTGTAAAGGCATTTGATCATCCAGACAAACCTGCATCACTTTCCAGCATGATTACAACAGCCTCAAAAAACTGATGCAGGAGTGAGTAATTTTGACTTGAGTGAGCTGAGTGAGCTCTGGCTAATGGCCAAGGTGATGCCAGTAGTGGTGCAGCGCAACTCAGACCCTCTGAACCCAGATACCTTGGTGCAGCAGTATGCTCGCCTAACTAGCATGCAATATCAGGTGGGTATCGGTGCCCTCTAGCCTCATATCTTCACCTGCACCTCTGACCCCCTCAGCGTTTGGATGACATGCATCACAGATTGTCAACAGCAATCATTATGTCAAAATGCCTTAAGGGCCCACCATGCTTGGCAAAGTGAAAGATTATGCTGTCATTAGGTATGCTTGTCTGGTCCAGGTCAAGCAAGATGTCATAGAGGCTGCAGATGTAAATGTCAATTTGCCAGGTATTCTGGCCTGCCATGCAATACCTTGCATGAGCTTATAGCACGTAACGCTACAATGGCACAGTACGTAACGCTACAATGGCACAGCACGTAACACTACAATGGCACACTGTAACAGCTTGGTGCTGCAAGTTTGCAATGGTTGTGCAACACACAGCCGGGGCCACGAACGCAACACTCGACACAGAGCAGGCCAGTTAAAATGCCGAATGAGCAGCATCAGCCTCAATTTCAATGCAGAAAAGGCGATGAAAGTTAAAACAAAGCGCTACAGCTGGGATGATGATTTCAAACTGTCACGTGTCTCACCACGCAGATAAAGCAGCTCTCAGCTGTTGCATAGCATGCAACAACAGCGTGTGAGACAGAACTTACATTGCCAAGTTAGTGTACTGGGCATTTCAGTGTGGTGTATGTGCGATGCAGGGCTATAGCACCCTGGGAAGCCAGTGGCTCATGAAAGGGTATCACAGCAATCCAGTGCTGACTCATCCAGCTATTATCAAAGCAGCTCATGAGGTCCACCGCTCCCCAGCACAAGTGGTGCTGCGATGGGCGCTGCAACATGGACAGGTTGGCTCCTTACAATATCATACCACAAATCATATTCATAGTTTCTTATTTTGGCAGCAATAATTTCCGGCCGGCAAGTACAGTTGAGCTAGATTTGTGTGTGATATGGATTGCTGCACAATGCCAACAGCCCTGGCAACATCATTAACATGCATGATGAGTACATGCAATTAGCTACATTCGATCATGCATGCTGGAGCTGATCAAATTGCCACTGTTGTTGAGTAACCTGCAACATTATGCAACTCATATGAGCACCACCATGCATAGTGGAACACAGGTTGTGCTGTCTGCAGGCGGTCATTCCTAGATC
>JAABUP010005422.1_pt1 | contig 19418 bp, 18 predicted proteins | sample 5559201 | NCBI WGS metagenome assembly JAABUP01 (sample SAMN10711887, study PRJNA513373) | rock metagenome | isolation source: Antarctica rocks | place: Antarctica
GCTCAGCACCTTTAATGAGGATCCAAATATTTCTTTCGCTGGACCAAGACCTCGGATTCCTCTTTTTAATTTAAGCGGGGATAGGAAGCTAGCTCACCTGATAAGATCGTACGTGGTAAATATTGAGCTCCAAGAGGAGGAGCTGACGCAATTCCTTACCCTCCACGCGAATACACCGAAGAATGTCACGCTCGGGTTGGTGCATCTCTACAGTGGAACATGGGCCTCCACCGCCCGCACCATGAAGGATGTTCTGGAGTTAGACATAGGCATACTCGACTGTATATCAAGTGATGAAGAAGGACGCAACCTAGGTTTGGTACTTATCTCATCGCTAAGGCGTACTAAGACCGACTACAACGATCGATTAGCAGGGTGCGAGCTGGAGGGAGCTGATGACCCAGCTGGACATGCGAGAAGCTGACCACAGCTACGGCGACTGCGTTGACTACAGCAACAGGGAGGGACATCACAACAACCCTAATCCCCGCAATGCTTGATTCGGACCCCATCCGATCCCGGCCTGGATATTCGTCGCTGTCATTCCAGTACTCCGTACTTCATATGATGTGTAATAAATCTCGAGATCCTTGGGGATTGATGGCCTGGAGAATTCGTCACGGCGAGATCAGCGTACAAGATAGCGGCGTGAGCGGCTACTTCCCAGCAAAGAATTTCGTGACAATTGTATTTACAAGCCATGCCTAAACCAACCCTCAATCATGTTGATCACCCTGTTTATCCTAACGTTCCCATTCCCATCATTGGATTATAGTGTATTTTGTCGCTGTTCAAGGCAGACCAGATTAGGGTACGGGACTCATATTGGGAACTACAATTATCCAGCTTGAACCATGAATTGTAATGTCGTGGACCGGAAATCCGCCTCCGGTTTAGCCCCGCTCCCTTTCGGGTATGGCTGCTTGCTTATATAACCTGCTGCTTATGACATCTCTATAAGAACCAGGCTTCCTCTGCCCCAACTATGATCAACTTGGCCATGTCCAGCAACGATAACACTTCATCTCTCCCAAACACATCATGCATGCTTCATCATCTTCATGCAAGCTGCTCCAATCACCTTGCCCAACTTGATATCCTCTACTGCAAACTCAGGCTGTATAATGTCAAGAGCGTCAATGAGATCCTGAATGAACTCACAAGTGAAAGCTTCCCCAGGTGCAATGTGGAAATCCCAGCTCACATCAATGTAATCAGTAGATCTGGGGGTCAGTTGTGATTGCCAAAATTGGTCATAATATTGCACCCCTGCAAACAATGCCGCATTGCACCAAGTGGCCGATTCAGACTCAGTATGTGGGTGATTGCGCTTAGCTTTGAGACTGAGCCAGTGTCACATGAGATTTCAGAAATACATGTCTTGTTTCCGCAATGCTTCAACGGTATAATGGGCGGTATAACAGTTTGATTTACCCATGGCGGACTGCATGGCCGTCAAGGTGGCTGAGTTGATCATTGCATTTCTCAACAATGTTGCGTTGTATTGGCTAGCATCAACTTTGACCACCAGTTGGCCGTTGGGTTTCAATAGCCCGTCATCACCATCACTGTAGAGAATGTTTCCGATGGTTACCGTGCCTGTGCTGCAGGATGTCATGCTTCAAGTCTGTGACACGGTAGAACAGAGAACGTCAAGCATGCTGGAAATTGAGGTGTAGAGAGCTGAGAAAGTCAAGATACCTATGTGGACAGGGAAAAGCCCACTTGTACCGTTGCTTGTGCGGCCTATTGATGTTAGTATTTCCTATTTTATGACTTCAAAAGTAATGTACCTGGGGCAAGCAATTGGTAATAGTTAAGCAGGAGTCCTCATTGTTGATGACTGGTGTACATACTTGACACAGCTTGGTATTGGTGGTAGCGGGACCTAAATTCTCCGAAGGGTGAATGGGAGAGCCCGGCATGGTGGGATAAGCGCAAGCAGCGGTAGCCATAGCTGTTGTGGGGATAGATAACAAAGATCCAGTCTTGGTAGTGCCGCTTAGGGTGCACACACAATAGTCGGACATAATTCCCTGATCAGGATCCTGCTGTTGTTGAGAGCAGGTTGGCAAAGGCCCGGCTGTAATTGTGGGGTTTCCTTTTGCCGCACATGCAGTGGCAGCTCTTCTCTTCTGTTTAGGGTTGATGACTGGGTTTTCATTGCAGTCATAGTCTTGTGTCCACATAGGGGTATCGCTCTCAATGTAGACGTTGATTGTGGCTCCACTCCTATCTGTTTTAGGGACCACCTCTACAACAGCTTTGCCAACTGTACCGGTTTCAAAATTGCTGAAAGCTGATGTGGCGGTATACAGAACAGGTTTGATGTTTGCATCCGGCACTTCGTTGTCCACAAGGTTTCCTTTGATTAACCCATAGCCGACGGTATTTGTTCCTGAAGAGGTGAGGATCCAAATGTGCGTATTATGTGTACCATCGACCATGAGCTCCGCATTCTCCAACTTTGGGATGATGTTGCTCTCAACAACAGCGCTGTTGGTCATTGCTACACAGGACTGCTGGCCATTAGTTTCAGGCTTCGGTTGTTCTTGCGCAAAGTGGCCTATCATAACACCTTGGCCATCTACAGTGATGACAACAGTACAGCCGTAAAAATAAGCTGTGGTGTATAAGGTGTTCTTGGTCAGGTCTAAAATGAACAGCTGGGCATTACTGAGCGGAACATTGTTCAAGCCAGAAATGCTATTATAGAGGTTGTTTAGATTTGTGCGCTTGCTTAGATGACTAGCTGTGTCAAGACCATGTACTTCACATCTGGCCGGTGGGTGGGGGGGGGGTAAAGTCAGTCTCTAGCGATCTTCATAGTAGAAATCAGAGGAACTAACCTGTAGAGTGAATCAGCAAGAAGAAGAACTCCAAGCAGAAAGGTAAAGCATAGCTTCATCAAAGATTGAATGACCATTGTATCTCAATTGAGAATGAGGGATTTTCGTAGTCTAAGATGGAAAGAACAGAAGATGCCTTGAAAAAGGTCAAAATCCAGATGTGCTGCGGTCTGCAAATAGAGATTGCTGAAATGAATGTGGAACATTAGATGACTGATTTAGACCAGAGTAGACGTGGTATTTATACATAGAGGTAGGGACAGACAGCTGAGACATTGTTGAACCTGCGAGCAATGTTGGCGGCATAGTAAGTCTGGCTAGCCCATACTGTACTATTTTTGTGCGCCACGGCGTGATGAAGCAATTTCAGATGGTGGCATAGCAGCGTCAAAGCCTCCCTGTCAATGTCATACCAACATGATACATCTCAACGACCTGCATCTCCGTGCCATGTAAGCAATCCTTTCATAACACGGAGAAGAAAATGTTCATGCAGTGACAGGGAAATGTGAAACGTAGGATTGAATGGGATATGGCATGCGGCGAATTGAGCTTCTGACAATGCGTAATTCGGAGATCAAAGCTCAACGAATGGAGCATTTGAAGCACTGGTGAGTAACAAAACCCAGAGGGGTATGAAGTTTGGGATACAATGCCCAATTCCAAGGCTGATGGGCCTAACCATGATAGGCGGGTTGATGATATGTTTAGATGATCAAGCCTTGAATCTGCTTAGCTGAAGTCAGCAATGTGAAATTGCAAATATGGCATAGGGCTCTATTGACCATCATTTTCCATGTTCAATAGATCAGAACCTGCTCTAGCCTCCTACAATTGGCAAAAACATGAAAGCACGAGTGAACTGACAGGTATGGCATGAGACGGTGAGGGCGTGGTGGTTGCATCAAAATGTCAATTCTGTGCCAGAATAAGCACGGTACTCAGCTCTGGCTCAGCCACTCCCTGTGTGTCCATGGAAGCCTCAAACGGGTGCGGCGTGTGGGATGAGACGAGGTCGCTGGTGAGGAGATTGTAGTGGGGTCGCATCAGTATTGCTGGCCAGTGGTCAGGCCTAGCTCAGATCGGTCTAGCGGCTGGCCCAATTATAGCACAACCCTAAAGGTACGGAGAACTAAAGAAGTGCAGGTGAGAAGACCGTCATCATCATCATCATCCTACTTCAGCCCTGTGGCAGTACACCGACGCCACCAACGTGCATGTACTCCTCGTTTCAGGCCACCATGGTGGAGTGGAGGCACAGACTCATCGGAGAATTCACCTCCGACCCCAAATGGCGAGACTTAATGCAATCCTCACCAAATCACTTCTCCGACCATCCCATGTTTTCAATTCTTCAGCAGAACACCAGTCTGCTCGGCTCCCGTCCCTTCACGGAAGTCTTATTTGCACGCACAATTGATTTTCTCCTTGCATGGCTCTCACACTCCCTACGTTACCTATCGAGGTAGTCGAGCTGATCGCTCATGCGTTAGAACCTAACCAACTTTTCTCTCTACGTCTGGTTTGCAAGCAGCTTCATCAGAAAACCCTACACCCGTTTGGAACATGTTTCACGACTATCCGGACAGACCTTTCTCGCAAGAGTCTCCAGACACTGCAAGCGGTGTCAGAGAATGCGCAACTACAACAACATGTTCAAATACTTCTCGTCATAAAGGGCGAAGATGACACTCTCGGGCGAGGCTTCCAGTGGCATCGACATTCCTCAGGCCACACAGAAGCGCCTCTTCCCGGTCTTGAAAAGCTGCAAGATATCCTCGTCCACAACCTGCCCAATTGCCGCTCCTTTCACATCCGTAGCCTGGGCGGATCCGATGACGAGTCCAATGACCTCACGCCGAGCGACGCGATCGCAATAATCCTCAGCATCGTCGCCATACCAGCCTACCCGTCAAGTCTTTCATCGTGGATTTTGGAAGTGGTCAAGTCGATGCGAAACGACTTCAGATGTGGCAATACCGCCAGCCATCGTTCCGAAGCGGATGGAGCCATGTGCAAGAGCTATCGCTCGCGCAGTCATTAACATCAGAGACATTTGACTGGGCGATAGGCTTGATTGTCCACGCCACCAGTCTGCGGAAGCTATCGCTGGGTTTTGGATTTGATCATTCTGCCTCATTCATCGAGCGCCTCTGTTCTTCGAATGCGTTGCATGGACTTGCAAGCTTCAGCCTCGCTTGCGCCCATGTTACCTCGGACAAGCTCTCCGAGCTGGTTGTCCGCTCACGGTATAGCCTTCGCGCGCTTTCCTTCCGACATGTTTCCATCGAATCTGGCAGCGAGTGGCCAACAGTTCTCGGACAGTTGAGGGACCAACTTCCCTTTCTGGAAAACTTCTCTGTGCATTGGCTCGCCCATTATGGTCGCGAGGGCGGAACTCACGTCATGTTTCCTACCCTCTCGAGTAATCAGGTCGTGCCTGGATCCGGAGGTCGGAGATTTACGTTGGCAGGGAAGAAGTGGAAGGGGGAGAGGAGAATTTTTGGCGCGGCTTATCAGGGGCCAGGGGTTGATAAGGCTTTGGAGATGCTGGTGAAGGCGGCGGAATATATCTAGATAGACGACGAAGCTGCTTGCTTTCGCGGAAGATGACTCAGGACATTGTTGACTGCTGCGCATTGGTTTGAGCATTGCCACCACCACTTTCGAGCACAGACCGCTTTAAGCACATGTCTCTGTTTTTATACCATCTGTCCACACACAAACTACGTTGCCTGGCTCTGCCTACTGATCTCTAACGTGTCAAGTCCTACTTCGTCGAAATCGTTCGTCCTTGTTGTTTCGAAACTTTGATTCGTGCAATGGGACTCTACCGTTCCACTCTTTTCTTTCCTACACTCATCTTACTCCTGACTATATTGATCCCTGATCAACTCGAAAGTCATGCCCAGCAAAGATAAATATAGTCCATGAAGTCGCATTACGAGTCAACCCAAGTAGGCCTCGAATACCCCGCGGCCCTCGCAATAGCTCTTCAGACAACATCGCCGGCTCTCGTACCAAGCAGCCCCATCCATCATCAGTGTAGAAGAAGAAATCCTTGGGCAGAGAAACTGGATGATTTCCATTCCAGTGGCCCAAAATGGAGTCTTTGGAATCCCCTGACGTGGTTCCAGGCGCAGGTCGGACCTCGTTTGCAGCTCCCTGCCGCTGAGGCTCGCTCGAGTACTGTTCTCCCGGCTGGCCTTCACCTCCCTTGTCTCAGAATCGCCGGGCATGATTTCCGCCCTCACTAGCTCCCTTGTCACCCAGTGCGGGCGACTCCCCCATGAACGTCTTCTCCTCATGCCTCAACGCGAAAAGCTCAGAGCACCTCCTTCTCTCCGCCAACCTTCCCAACTCCAAATGGCAATGACCCGTGCGAGAACGGCCCTCTTGCAGATTGTTTCCGGAACGGAGTATCCGAGTCTTGCCAATATGCCTCGAGATATAGATTTCCACCCTCATCTTCTGTATGTCTGAATTCGGGCGCCGATCCTCCTTGGTTCCACCCATTTCGCAAAGCCATATCTTCCAGCCTCCATATCCGTCACGATCTCATCCCGATCTTGATCTTGTGATTCATCATTTGGCGGTCGGTCATCATACGTATATATGACGAACGAACGTGTTTTTGGAGCGGATGCCGCATCCTTAGGGAAGGGTTTCTTATCTTCAAGCACGGAGGAGAGGTTGAAGCGGAATGCGAAGGGCGCAAGAGGACATGATCCTTCTTGAATCTTTCGGGTCCAAACACAACCTCCAGGATGTGTTGACCTATCAAAGGGTGCTTCGACATGTCCACAAGCCTTTGCAGACCGCGTTCTTCCAGCCACGCAGAGACCGTACGGAACAAGCTCGTAGCTGCGACAATGGACCATACTTTGCACACGAGTCACACATTTGGCAGATCGTCATATTCCAGAACATCGCTGATTTCTTTGAGGAGCTCCAGCGGGAGGTTCTCCATACCGGCGATCTTTCATGAGAGGGGGGCAGAACGGGAGCCTTTGCGTAGAGGAAGCTCATAGGGACGCACACAGAGACTGTTCAGTCAATCAGTCAATATCACAGTCGTAAAGAGAGCCCGAACGCGCATTCTTGTGTTGACAGAAAAGCTAACGGTACGAGTCGGGAAGCAAGAATGCGCCGCGCTATGGTTCGCTTGCTGACAAATCGCTAAGAGGTCACAGGAGGCACATTTGCGATCAGTAGGGCACATATTTGGGATTTGAATCCAAGCAGACACCCATAAAAATTCCTCAGTCTAGCAAGCAGAGTCACTGTTCCTACTTCACCCTCTCAGGAAACCATACACTCTTGTATTTCATGTCTGTACGAAGCAGCCCAACGTGCGGATGATGTTGCGGTCAAGGATGGCAGGCCACTCTTAGAGGCTGGTCTAGAAGTGTGCTCATGTTACTATAATCCTCGCTACGAGACCTGAGGTAGGATCTAAGATCCATCTTTGCGAGGTACGGCTAGCAGACATGTAGCGCTTTGTTAGTTGTTAGTCATTTCAATTGTTATCATTGCGTGTTGTGGTTAGTTCAAACGAGTTTCCGCGAGGGTGAAGATAATTGCGTTATTCCTGAGGTGACTCGAGAGTAAAAAGATCTATCTAATCCCGCATCATGGCCAGAATTTGAATCATGGGTATAGAGTAGAAGTAACAGAGAACTGGACGGAATGAACGCTCACGGCATGTTATTTCCCAACGAGAGCTTGATCCAAGATAGAGTCTTCGCTTGATTCAGCGTCATCGAGTCCATGCGCATGACGGTCTCTTTATAAAGACAATTGTTGGAGCGCTCATAGTGGCACAAAACGGTACGAAGCATGCCGCCCTCGCGGCCACAGATGAGCGCAACCGAGGGCGGGCGAACGGCGGAGAAGATGCTAACGGTAAGGGATCCCGTGTCGACAAGAGTAAAGAAGCGATGACCCTTGGGCAGCAGGGGCCGGTCGTTCACCGAAGCCGGATTTCCCGAGTCCCTAACCCAGAGAGGCTCCTTGCCAATGCGCTCACCTCGCTCACGCTCACTGAACGGAGTACTGGACGGCTCGTACGTGAGGCGCCCGTGCTCGACCTCATCACTGGTCTTTGCAGATGGATCGGCGGACTTGTCGTTTGAGCGCACGATCACAGGCCCGTTGACGTTACCGAAAATTGTGCGCTCAAGTTTATCGATTGGCATGACGCCCTCGAAGCCGATAAGCCACGGAGCTGACTGCATCACCCTGCCGCCGTACAGGAGGCGTACGGACTTTGGCGCTGCAAGTGAGAGGAGGAAAGCAAATACGATTGCGAGCACGCCGAGAAAGATCAGACCGATGTCCTGACCCTGATCGAACCAATCGTCGGGCTGTAAGTTGCTGTACTTCACGGTGTATCTAATGATCAATGCCAAGCCAAGCGCAGACCAGTATGCGCCAGAACGGAGGACAATCTCCGCGACAAACTTCCTGAACCCGGCACTGCGCTTGTACTTCATTTGCGGAAAGGCTTTCCAGCGGATCGAAACTCCGCGGCAGCTGTCGAGGATGACTTCGCGATCTTCACCCACGCCAGCGACCTGGCACAGAGGCTCGACGTCCCAAAGGTGAGTCTGAAATTGGTCACGCTCCACTAGAGCGAGGAAGAGATTTTCTTGCTGCTGATTAGGGTTGGGAAACATGCAGACCATCCGCTCGACAAGACGGTCACTGTCGTTGGCTAGGGAGAGCCGGGCGAGACCTTGGAAGAGGCTTTCGGATTGGCGCATCTGGATTCGATAGTGGAGAAGGCCCATCAAGGCATAGGCGAGATCGGCATTGGTTAGCGCTTTTCTCTGATATCTGTGAGCAAGTGCTTCGAGCGCCACGGAGAAGAGCTCTAGTCGGCCCAAGGTGAGCACGTTCGAGTAATGTTCGGCCAGGAGTCGGGTCGGCTGATTGTCTCCATCATCAGGATCACCGTCGTCCCACACCTCGTCAGTCATATCCAACTTGCTCAATGTCTCGGTTTTCTGAGGTGAACAAAATTTGATGTCTGGTCTACTAGACAGTAAGGCTTCGGGCAATGTCCACATTCGGGAACCCCATACCCGCTTGCTCTCGATCGATGAATCTGGGAGAACGACGCAGATGCCTCGCGCTCCACGGATGACGTCGCACAAGCGGTGTACATCAGCAGTTAGGAGGTCAGGATCTGACGCTGGGGCACGGCAGCGGAAATCCAACCAGTAGGCTTGCAAGCCGGCCTCTTGGGCTTTGGCCTGTGCCATGTGTTCAACAGACTGGCGGCCATCCTCGGACGTATCCGTGTGGAAGTGCTCATTGGTGTAGCTGATGAAGATGTAAGGCAAGCGTCTGCTAGGATTGGAGTCGAGTACCCATTGACTGTCCGTGAGTACGACGAGCTGACGGGGCCTCAACAATCGGACCTTAGAAGAGAGGTCTTGAAGTTGTTGACGGTCGTCGGGTTTGACGGGTTTGGTTTCTGGTGCAGGTTCCATGTCGAGGCTGTTCCTGGCATATTTCGGGTAATCCCAGTAATAGTTGGGAACGTCCGTGTAAGATTCCTGGAAATCTGAATCTAACCAGGCCTTTTCGATGGGCAAAGAGAGTAAGATCAAGAGGGCAGGAGTGACGGTGACGACTCGCAGACACATATGAAGAACGCCAAGGAAGTGACGCTGATGGTCGGAGCCGCGATTCGATGGGGCCAAAGCCCACTCGGAGAGTCGAAGCACGACAGGAACTTTCCCTCGAATCTTGACACGTCGCCAGTCACCAGCGGGCTGGTTTTTGTAGACATCAGGGGTTGATTGAACGATAAGATGCTTGGCGTCACACTCCGTGGGGCTGATATATCGAAGAACGTCCTTCTTCTTGTAGGTGACACGACCGTAGAAGTCACGGTGGCGGTATTCGAGCTGATTATCGAAGCCGACTTCCTCAATCTTATGGCCATTATGAAAGGTTTCCTGGAGGTAATGACGGTCTGGGCGACGATATATGTATCCTCTAGACAGACCTCGTTTGCCATTGAATTGGTCCTTATCCCGTTTCCAGAAGGACGCTTTGCTATCGTCGGCGACACGGATAATACGTGGAGGTGTGTCGCTGTTCACCGATGGTGGTGCGTCGGAAAGAGGCTTGACTTGGCAGTCAACAACATTGGGAATGGCCTTGAGTTCGGGGTATTCCATGACGAACCGAGTCAAGCTCCCAAGAAAATCGTCGCAAGATTCAGTGATGCATGACTAGCTGGCAGCAATGGTGGAGAAATAAGGACTCGATAACGAAAGTGGGCTTAATGCACTATATAGGATCCATTTCCGAAGATCGCTTCAAAAATAGATCAGCCAGCGCAGTTCCACCCATCCAACTGTAGCCTCATCGTACAATTCATAAGTTCAAGTAGATGCACAATTGCCTGATCCGTGACACGAGCTTTCAGCTTCGAACTCAAATCATCTGCCGAAGATTAAGGCGCTATTCTTGGAAGCTTCAATCTACCGAAATCGTCTGGCCAATAAGGAATTCGCTTTTGGAAATTGAAAGGGGCGAGCTGTACGAAGCTACAGCCCTTTAGTAATGGGACTGCCAAGAAGTGGCTTGCAGGGCCACAGGAACGCTAGTAGGGGTAGCGGATATTGCCGGAGTGTCAAAAAGGGGTCAATTGACCTCGCTGTCATCACTGTCATATGTGTATACCTTTGTATACTCCTACTTTATAGCATAGTTAGCAATAATCATGGTCAACAAGCATACAGACCTTTGCACTCATGCTCAGGCCCTTATTCTTGCTGAAATTGAGCATTCAATGCATGAAATAATGACTATCATTTTGAGTGTCAACTCATGCTCATTGCTGCAACAAGCTGCTTTAAGGTGAGACTGTTTGTACAATTGACTGATTCTTGAGAAGAAGATGATGTTGTAACAGCTGATGTTGAAATAGCTGTATTTACTGATGTAGTTAATGTGAGATTGTCTCAATTCATCACAAAGATGTAAAGAAGATTTATACAAGCCTTTATGTTTTGCATGTTCTTTTCTGTATAACTCTTTATGCTGTGTAGTTCTGTTATAAGTATTTGTGCTTAAGAAGAAATCTTCTCAGCAACAGTCTTTACTTTATCTGTCATAGGGGTTTCTGCACTCATTCTGCACTGATTTCAACAATTGTACAGCAAGGCCTTTAAAGTAGGTCAGATCTAAATGAGAATAGTATTTTAATGTCACAGGTTTGCAATGAGATCAATGCTCAATTGATAATTTTTAAATACAAGAAGAATACTATTAAGAAAAAAAGAAAAGCTTTCATACAGAAGCAAAAAGATAATGTGTTTTAGTCTTAAAGTCTTAGTAAGCAACTAGATCATAAGACCTTAGTATGGGTTCAACTTATGACACTTTCACTTTCTTTCAACTTCTCTTTTACACAACATCAACATTAACTGCCTCACTGTCACTATCTCATTGTGTTGTTCTCACTTCAAAACTCATATCACAACACCTATTAAAAGTCAGATCTTTATCATGACTTCTGTGAGTTTCATATGCATCTTTTGTGTGCAGTACTGACACTGACTTCAGAATTGTTCTTACAGTGATGCTTGTGACTGTAAGAAATGCACTGCTTCATTTAATGTGTTTGTCACTTCAATGAAATGTGCTTGTGTTGCTGCTGCTGCATCATCATCTTTGTTGTCTGAAGAAGTTGACTCTTCACATACTTCTGCTGACTTTATCTTCTTCTCTGTTGCTGCAACACTGTTGATCTTTTGTTTTTGTGATTCTCTGATTGTGCTCATTTGTTTCTGCTGTCTTCAATGTAGTAAAGTCATTGTCACTCTACTCAACCACAAATGTAAAGTGATGAAGAATGTTCAGTGCAGTCAGTGTTTCAAGAACTGTAAGGCCTGTGACAGCATATGTAAGATGCTGACAAAACACTGTGTTTAACTAACAGTTTTACTAGGTCTTGACTGAGTTCAATGCTTAAGTCAACAGGTTATTCATTGCTGTCATCATCATATCTGAGAGAAAGAACACAGACAAAGAGCTGGTTCAGCAGCAGATGAGCTATATCAAAGTGATTAAGACTCACTTACATGTTGTGAGCTGTCATGATCTCAGAAAGAAACCAACATCAATGATAAAGATAAAGCTTCTGCAGCTTGAGAAGTTACATTGTTAAATCTGTCTCTTTGAAGACATGCTCAATTCATATTGTGCTGTGGTACACTGTCATTTTCTGCTCACTATACATGCTCTTACTGACATTTTTCAGAACAATCTTTCTGCTTTAAAACATGTTGTCATCACATCTGCTGAGTCTGTGAAGAAGAAAGATGACAATGAATCAGTCTCATTGTAGAAGGTGCTTTGTTCACACTTCACTGACACTTTTCTTTGATTTAGTTGACAGTTACCCTCTCAAGTTCCTAGTGTACTTTTAGATGCAATTGCTTTATGAGCTGAATACAGCTTCTCATCTTTGTCTTTGCAGTGTTTCATCTTTGATGTCTTTTCTTTACTCTGACATCATACATTTCACATAACTCTGATGTGTCATCAAGATCTTATTCAGAGATTCACTGATCATACTTTGAAGAATAGTCTATTCATTTAATCTTATATCACAGCTTGCCTTTTCTGCATTGCTTTCTTAGAATTTTCTCAACTTTGTATTCTTCTTTCTTGTTAATCAGTTTTGAAGAAAGTAACATCTGCATTATCTTGTCATTTAGACATCAATTGTAGAGTTCAAGATATGAGACATGAAAAACATTATGAATTCAATAGTGAGTAAATAGATATAGGTGATATGCTTGCTTCTTAACAATATCTTATATGTAAAATGATTCAGCAAACTTATGTGAAAGTTTCTTATTTGAGTGTTTCTGACTCAGGTTTTTTATTAACAACAGAACTAAATTGTTCTTGTTGTATGTTCTAAACTTGTGTCTCTGATTGTAAGCTTTAACTTATGATGCTACAGTGCTTTTTCATCACTTTAATAGCTTTTCACAAGCTTTGTGTAGTTGCTTGACTCTGTTCTTAACTGCAGGCATCTCTTCTTCTCAGGTGTTGTTCTCAATGTCATAATGAATGAAAGCATTATACTCTGTCATTGTGTAAAAGAAGCTACATTCTAGTGTAGACTGCTTTGTGTTTATATATGCAAATTCTGCAAGAGAAAGAAGCTTGACCCAATTGCTTTACTCTTCATTGCAATAGCATTGAAGATAGTGTTTCAAGATTTGATTTTGACATTCAGTTTGTTCATCTGTCTGTGAATGAAATGCAGTGCTAAGTCAGCGCTTTATCTTTGCCTGATAGCATACTTCAGACCAGTAGCTGCTTGTGAAGATTGAACCTCTATTAGACACTATCTTTTTGAGAGTTTCATAGTGACATACTATCTTCTCAAAGAATATATCAGCTAGTTGCATAGCAATGAGTGTCTTACTGATAGGAATGTATTGAGCCATCTTGATATAGCAATCTACTATCATCAGAATTGCATCATAAACACTATCACTGTGCTTGCTTAAAGGCAAGCCAGTAATTATGTTCATGATTATCTTCTTTCAGAGGCTATTTAAATGAGGTAGTGTCTGCATTTTGTCATATAAACAATGTTTAGACACCTTCACCCTCTGATATATGTTGCATAAGAAGACATACTTCTTAACATCTTTGACTAATTTCAGCCAGTAATATTTGCATGACACTAATTCTAGTGTTTACTCAATACTGAAGTGTTCTGTCAACTCATCATCATGATGATGCTTCAGTAGTTCTGTTCAGACTGATGCTTCAGAGGGTATATATAATCTTTTCTCATATTGAAGCAATTCAGTCATATCAAACACTCATCTCAGGCCTTCAGCATTTTGACTTCACTTATTCTTCATTATTGTCACTTTTTGCACTTAAACAAAGAAATTATTCATTTGCAAAGAACATACTAACAATAGAAAGAATTCACTACTGTTATCATATACTGTTTCATGACTAGTCAATTCTGAGACTAGTGCATGTGAAATGAGTTGTCTGTAGTTAACAGTTTCAGCAGCAGAGTTAAGCAATCTCACTATACTGCATTCATGACAAACTGACAGTTGACTGCCTTTTAGTCCTCTCAGTATATGTTAACTGAGTTGAGGTTTTCTAAACCTCATGTCAATTCACTCTTCACAAGCTTGACAAATTGTTTTAAGATGACTGATAATTGTCAAGAACTTAAACATAGTTGCAGTCATAGCTGCTAACTTTCTTTGTAATGTTAACAAGAGTTTACCAATGTTTTCACTGATGGCCTCAACGTAGTCTGAATGCCTTAACAGCACATTTGCGGGGTTTGTCTTGCTCAGTCTGTGTTTAATCACAAAATCAAAGACAGTAAGCCTTACAGCTCATTGTGTCTGTTATTCATTCAACATTTTAATGTTCATAAACCCACATAGATTATTGTGATCTGTCAGAACTTTCACTGAGTGAGTACTCTTTTCAAGGTAGTGATGTCACTGCTTAAATGCCTCAACAATGACTAAAAGCTCAAGATCATGTGTCTCATAACTTTCTTCTGCTGAGGACAGCTTTTGTAACCAGTAAGCAACAGGGTGTCACTGCTCTGACATCTGCAACTGAGAGTAAATTCTCATCACTGCATGTTCAGAAGCATCAGTCTTTATTCAGTTCTTGAGCTCTGAATCAAAGTAAACAAGAATGAGTGCTGTCATAAAGACTTTCTTAAGATAGGCAAATGTCTTTGCAGCATCTTTCAATCACTCAAAGAACTTTGTCTTCTTTTCATTCTTACTGCCTTTCAATAGACTTGTAAGTGAGCTCACAATTCACAAATAGGCTTTAATAAAGTGTCTATAGAAGTTGACAAACTCTAGAAAGACTTGTACTTTCTGAAAGGTCTTGAGGGTCAGTCAGATTTTAATAGTGTCAATCTGTTGTGAATTCATCATCATCTCAGTGATTGACACTATAAATCTCAGAAACTCTACAGTGTCAATAGAGAAAACACATTTCCTCAAGTTGACAAACAGCTTGTAGTGTTGCAACTGCTCAAGTATTTCACATACATGACATTTGTGTTCTTCTTTCAATTGTGAGTATATAAGAATGTCATTCAAATACACAACACAAATAAAGTTTATATGCTCTGTAAGTGCTCAATTGATATAGGCTTGAAAGGTTGCAGATGCATTAACTAGCTCAAATGACATAATTAAATATTCAAAGTGACTGTAGTGTGTGTGAAACACTGTCTTTCACTCATTGTTGATGCATATGCAAATACAATGATAGACATCTTTAAGATTTAACTTGATGAAAATCTTAGCATCACTTAGTCAGTTTAAGGTTTCACTGATCAACAGCAATGAGTGACAATTCTTCACAGTGATATTGTTTAACTCACAGTAGTTAACACACAGTCACAAGCTACTGTCTTTCTTTGAGGTGAATAACACTGATGTCTCTGTCAAACTAACAAAATGCTGAATTTAACTCTTCACTAAAGTGTTGTTTAAATAGCTCTGTAAAACTTGAAGTTTCTTGTCTGACAAATTGTATAAAGAACTGTGTGAAGAGTTCTTCTCATTATTGTCAATAATATAATTATGCTTTTTATGTGCAGAGAGACAATCTGCTTCAGACTCTGAGAAAACATTAACATAGTCAGCATATGTCTGAGGTATACTTAACACTGTAGCAGTGCCTTGCAGATGTACTGTCAGCAATTTGAATACAGCTCAAAGAAAAGTGCAGATTACTGACCTCTCAGCTGTCTCTTCAAATTTGTTCAGATCTTTCAGACTTAACATCTGCAGATTGATGCTGAAGTGTCAGCTGCACAACTCACAGTTAATATGAACTTGTTTCTTCTTTAAAGCTGATAGGCTCATTATTAGGTCAGGTTCATTCTTTTTCAAGATATAGAAAACATGTTCACAGTTGTGTTTCTGATCTTAGCTGTCTCTTAGTCAGTACTTCATCAGATATGCCTTATAGCAATAGATGAGGTGACTGCTCAGAAGAAGAAAGTGTGATATCTTTGCATTCAATTTGATCATCTTATTTGCAACAGTGAAATGCTGATTAATCACATTGAATTCAGCATCAATATTCAGAAGAAAGATACACAGTGCTTGACTGACCTTCACAACAACAGTTTCTTCAGTTATAATGCTGAACACAGTCTTTACTTTTGCTCTTCATTGCATCAGCATTGAGGTTTTAACATGATGTTCTCTTTTTTTAATGAAGTCACTGAGAATATGTGAATCTTATTTGAGTTGTTCATTAACTTTGTGCAATCACTTAAGTAATGATCTTTTTCTTAACAGTGATAACAGATTACATTCAGCCTTGTTCTTAAGTGAAAAAAAGATGAACTTGATGTTACACTGATGTTATCTCATTGTCTCAATGATGCCTGCTCAAATAGTCTTCAATCAATAGAAGAAAATGCTTGACCTGAAGTATTTCTTGAACAAGAATCATCAAAAGTCTTCTTCAGCTTCATAGTGTTAGATGTGTAAAGATTGCTCTTCAGCTGTGCAGTCAGAGTTATTAAGCTGTCTTGCTTGTTCAAAAGATCTTAATAATTTAATAAGATCTTTCTGATTTCTGATTGCAGCTTTGTGAAGAAATGCATTATCAGCTGTTTCTCATTGTATAATGTTAACTGTGCTTTCAGAGTGCTGAGATAGACTGCAAAAGTGTGCACACTTTGATCTGACTTCTGTACAGTCTTGATGTATGTCTGTGCATTATGCAACTGATGATTCACTGAGTCTTCAACAAAATTGAGAAGATAGTTAATGAAGTACTCTCATGAGATATTCTTAAGAGGGACAGTTTTCTGATATCAATATCATGCATTTTGTGGTTTTCTCATCAAAAACTGCATGATGTATAGAATCTTTGCTTTGTTTTTAAGAAAGTTTTCAGACATCAGACAAAATGCTGTCTCTGTGCTGTGTACAAAGTTGAGATGCTTCTGTATCATCTTTTCAGTATAGATGTTTAAACACTCTGAGTGAATATTTCTCTTCAACATCATTGTGCTGAGGTAGTTCTCTGCAGACCACTTAATAAAGGCTATGAATTGAGTGTGCTCTGATATAAAAGAGGTATAATCAGTCTCTGAGTCAGAAGAGTCATCAACAAGCAGCTTGTCAGCATCTTAACTTTGCAGCACTTGAATCTTTCTCTGAACAGATGCAAAATGACATTTCTTTAGAAGCAGATTTCTTTTCTTTTCTGTCTGTTTCAACTCATTGTCTAGACCTTGTATTGTAGATGTGAAATCATCAGTCTCACATTGCATTGTTTGTGATGAATCAGCTGAAAGTAAATTTTCTTCAAGAAGGTCATCAGATTCTGCACAACTTCAAGTTTAATGAGATGAACTCAATATGTGACTGTCACTTTGATGGTGTTGACTTCTTGTCTGCATATTGTCATATAACAAACTGTTAATTAAGAAAGATTTGAGAGTTAAAATTGTAAGGTTTCACACCTATTCATCTCAGATAGGTGTCAGAACAGGTTTATGACAGTGTGAGGTATGACAATGTACAGGCTATTCAATGATAAAGTGAGACCATATATCTTAATTGATGTTAAGACTAACTCTGAAGAGTCTTCATGTGCAAAGAAGCTCTTCTTATATGAGTTCTTGCTTAGCATGCTTAGTTACATGAACTATGTCTGTATTCACTTTAACAATTACTAACCTTGCTCAATTTATCATTTATTGATACAAATTCATGGTCTGAAAGTAAGAATATGACCCTACTATTAGTTGTATACTCAAAGATGAGTATCTTGTTAATGATCCTAGATCTGAAAGACCTTTTGTTCTTATAGAGAAGTAGAAAAAGAATTTAGTTACATCAGTTAAGAAGAATAAAAACAATTAGAAAAAGAGTGCTCAATGTATTGCTTTTAAGCATAATGTATTTAAATTCACTGTTCTTTAAGTTCTTCATGCAGTCAATCTGCATAAATAAAAGCTTATTACTAAGTTAAATCTTACTGCTTTTATGAAGAAAGTCTGACTTCAATTTGCTTTTTAACATCAGCATTGAATTCTTAAAGACTGAAAGAATGTTATATAAACAAACAAGACAAGCATACTCTTAAAACATTATAAAAAAACACTTAAAGTGTGAAGAACATTAAAGAAGCAATTTGCATCTGACTGCACAAGACTTTATTGAAATAAGATGTTAAAGTTTATGTTCTGAGACTCATTTTTATATGACAGAAAGAGTCTGTTTCATTACTGAAAAAAGAAGACAGCAAAGAAGAAAAAAGCAGCAACAGAGTTTTTAAAACACTGAAACAAGAAGTTAAAACCAGCTGCTAAACAGAAATAAGAACTTATTAATGAAATAAGACAACTTTAAATAAATTAAACTAATTCAGACAAGAAGCCTCAATAAAAGTTCACTGTTAAAAGAGAAGCAGTCACACAAGGTAAAGAAAGAGAAAAAATTAACTGATATTGTTATCAGAAAGTTATTCTTTAAGCTTAAGCTTATACTCTTTGTTAAAGAGTGTATGATGACTTATTTAAACACAGTTATTCAGAAGAATAAAGTCTTTACTTATAATTTAAAGCATCAGAAATCTGTTTATCTGTTAACTTAAGTAAAAAGATTCTTATAATCAGAAAACAGTTTTAATCTCAATGCAATTGAGCCTACCTGATTCTATATGAAATAAGAAATCATCAGAAAAGAAGTCTCTCAAGCTTGAAAGACTGCAGAAAGTGTGTGAATTCAGATGTGAAAAGACCTTTCACAATTCATGATTCAGTGATGAATTGAGCATATTTCACATCATATTCAGAAGGTCATTTGCCTCAAAGAAGTTAATGAATATCATGAGAAAGCACTGAATAACAAGAAGAATTGAGTTCAATAAACAGAGAATGAACAACAATGAAGTTAATGATATGTGAGAACAACAGTGAGAGTGAAGAAGACTGTGAAGATTGTGAAGGCTGTGAAGACTGTAAAGACTGTGAACAATGATGTTGAGAATGTTAATGAGTCAGAATGAGGCAGTGATGTTGTCATTGACCTATGATAAACACCATTAGTTATCGGCAACAGCAAGGTTATTTTGAACAGGAAACCCCCTTGTAATTGTGGCGTTATTAGCTGCATAATTAGCGTGTCTCATTACTAAAGGGCTGTAGCTTCGTACTCGTAATAGTAGTGCATGGTGCAGCCAATCTCTTCATCGTGGTGTCACAAGAGGCTGTGCCTTCACTCTCGGCCAATCAACAACATTGGAGTCCGCGTGGTGGCTTCACCCAGTACAGGAATAATTGGCAGCAGTCAAACACGAGCGATTACTGTAGTGTGAATTATCATTGCTTCTAAACGTCCATCGCAGTTGAGAGAACAGCGATAGACATCAACAACAACACCGACCCGCTTGTGCTACGCTTCGTTGTAGGTTCTCCTATTACTACCTTCTGCGCAATAGAGAACATCTGTATATTGCTTCAATCCTGACCATGACTACTTTGCATAG
>JAABUP010005423.1_pt1 | contig 19418 bp, 23 predicted proteins | sample 5559201 | NCBI WGS metagenome assembly JAABUP01 (sample SAMN10711887, study PRJNA513373) | rock metagenome | isolation source: Antarctica rocks | place: Antarctica
TCATGACAGGTCCCCAGAGTTTCTGATTAGGTAATCGATTGTATATACTAGACTGTTGTCAATAGCCCGCTGGCACCTCAAAGGATTGCATGAAGGATTGTTCAAGATCGGATCATGTCCAAATAGCCACCGAGCTCCCTCGCGATTGAGTCGTCCTTGGCTTCAAGACCATCTCTCTTATCACGTAGAGCCCGCTCCTCTTTCTTCCCATTCTCCCTTCAGCTCAAGAGGATTATAACAACCTGCATGCGGGCTAGCGTACTGCCATCTTAGGAACAATAGGCACCCGTGAGTGATATCTGTGACTTGGAAAGTTGTTAATACTTCCGAGAAGCATCCTCAGAGAACTAGCTTGTCAAGACCCAAGTCCTTGATGAAAAGCAGTATTTTGCCTAGCCTGTCTCAAATTCTCCAGCTGGGCAAAGTCCTGTCTGTAGTACGCAAAACCTTCAAGCATGATCTGATATTGTATCCTCTCCTCGGCCGGATACAGTCCCGCATTGATGAATTCTTTGAGATCACCCTCACTAGCCCATACGTGTAATCTGTGTTTGCCCGGATCAATTCTAACCTCAACTGAATCCGGCACCGACTCTCGCTCCGTGATAGTCTCGCTAGGCTCATAGCCAGAGTCCTCTTCCAATGCAAAGTCATCCGGCTGCTCCGAAGTCTGCCTCACACGAGGCGCCAGCTCAGCGACTTCGACCATGAAAAGCATCCTCATCCACAGCACATTCCCAGTCTGCCTAGTCCCGGGACCTTCTTCGGTTCCGCACATTGTTGCTACAAATGAGATTTGGAGGCCGGTCTGTTCGCGGACAATTCTCGCAAGGGAGTCCAACATGGTTCCATCGTTGACAAGAGGTTTGCCGCGTGGGACCTGCCAGTAGTCAGAGAAAGCATTTGGGTCCGCTCCTCCCCCAGCACGTTGCAAGAGAAGGATGCGAGGCGGTTGAGGTGGAGGTGTAAAGATCAACGCTTCCAGAACGACATTGTTGTATGGCGGGTTAGCGCTAAAATAGTTTGCGATGGGGATTGTCAGGAAGTTCAGGGTTGGAGGAAGTTGTGGTTCAATTGGTGTAGGTATTGTAGCGAAAGACATCGAAACTCCCTCATAGAGCCAGTCTCAAGCTCGAGATGGTCCATCTCGGAAGAACGATACAGCCCGGGCAACGCTCAAGCTGATGCTTGTTACCCTCCTCTTCCCTTCCTCGGCGCGCTCGGCAGCTACCTTAGATCTGGGAAGGTGGGCCGAGCCGACGGATGTACGTCACACCCGGACTTTAGCCGTGGGATCTCCGATGCCGGCTGTCCCTCATTTGGCGATGTGTGTAGGATCCAGCATCACACAAGGATGTTCCCGTACCATCCACTCACATTGCTACCGGGCTTACGGAAACAATGCCCTCATATGATATCGTCGTGTTCGGCGGAGATTACTGCGGGCCAGAGGTGAACCAGGATTTCCCTGATGGCCAGCAATGACTGATCACACCAATCACAGGTCACTGCCGAAGCGTTGAAGGTACCAGGCTGGCGGGTTCGGCACTGCAGGCCACAATGACTTACATAGAGATTTTCAGGTACTGCGAGTTGTCGAAAACCAGAGACCGCAGATCAAATTCAACTTTCAAGAACACCTTCTTGGTGGGGTATGTGCGCTCAACGGCAGCTCCTAGACATCTGATAATTATTGACGTCGGACCAGGCTTCAATTGATGCCACCGGATCACCTCTGACAGACGAGGCTCTGGATGCCGCCAAAAAAGCAGATGCTGTCCTCCTCGGTGCCATTGGCGGTCCAGTAGGTGCTTCCAATCTCCCGCTCACAAACCTTCTGACAGGCTGTATCAACAGAAATATGGCACCGGCACCGTTCGCCCTGAACAAGGCCTCCTCTCCCTCCGCAAGAATCTCTCCACATTCGGCAACTTGCGCCCCTGTAGCTTCGCCTCCGATAGCCTCGTTTCCATATCTCCGCTGAAAGAAGACATCTGCAGAGGCGTCGACTTCATGATAATCCGAGAGTTGACCGGTGGCATATACTTTGGTGAGCGTAAAGAAGCCACCGAGGAAGATGGCTATGCGTGGGATACTGAGCCGTACTCGAAAGCCGAGATCGAGCGAGTCACACACCTGGCTGCTCACTTGGCCATGGCGACAGACCCGCCGCAGAAGGTCTGGAGTTTAGACAAAGCCAATGTGCTGGCAACCAGTAGGCTGTGGAGGAAGGTGGTAAGCGAGGTGATGAAGAAAGACTACCCGCAGCTGCAGCTTGGCCATCAACTGATTGATAGCGCCGCTATGTTGATGGTGAAAGACCCGAGGGCGCTCAACGGGGTGATTGTAACGAGCAATCTCTTTGGCGACATCATAAGTGACGAAGCCAGCGTGATACCCGGCAGCCTTGGATTACTGCCTAGTGCAAGTTTGACGGGCGTTCCGGACGGGAAGACCAAGGTCAGTGGTATCTATGAGCCCATACACGGCTCGGCGCCGGATATCGCAGGTCAAGAGAAGGTCAATCCTGTTGCAGCAATATTGTCGACCGCCATGATGCTCCAATATTCCTTCAATTTGCCCGAAGAAGCCAAAGCTATTGAGGAGGCAGTAAGGCGGACTATCGACGATGGAGTCCGCACTGGCGATATTGGAGGAAAGTCCAGCACGAAGCAGGTTGGAGACCATGTGGCTAAAGTCTTGTCGGAAATCTTGGCCAAATGAACATTCCATATTGATGATCTCGCTTTGGATATAGCGTGGGGTCATTCTTGAAAAGTTTGAAAAAGTCGCCAGACCCAATGTGTGAGTGGCGATTGAGACGGGTCGACTGGGCCCAGAAGAGGGGCGATCTGTTGGATATCAGCCAATGCTTTAAGTAAATAGAGGTGATATTGATCTCGAGTCACCTTCTGCCAATAGGCCTTAACAGTTCAGCCAAACCTTCCACAAAAGACCGTGTATGCCATTGAGACGTCTAGAAAGCCATGCCGCTCTTTCGGACCCTCTCACACTCATCGAAGTCCACGAACATTCCCATTCGTCAATTGACTCCCTCACCGTATCTCCGGCTCCCCCATCCACTCCGGCTCCACCAGCCCAAACTCCCCCACCTCATCCTCCCCCTCCTCCTCTTCACCCTCCTGCTCCCGGCCCACCGCCCCTCTCCTCTGCCCCCCCCTCTCATCCCTCGCAAAAATCTGCACCCCCCTAACATGCGTATCCTTCCCATTCTGATGATTCTCCAAAATCCTAACCTGCACCACAAACGCCCTCAACTCCGCCTTCCCCCCCACCCCGACCCCCTCCAACCCCACATCCACCCACCCATGCGGCTCCTCGCCCTTCCACTCATAAAATTGCACCTAGACCCCCCAACAACCTCAAATCAGCACTTACAACCCAACCCCCAATCCCCGCGCCACCCGCAAAGCACCAGCAACACATACCAAATCATGCCCCCCCGTCCCCCCCCAAAAGCTCATCTTCGTAGGCGTATAACTCTCATCAAGCAAAAAATCCAAATACACCCTCATCTTGACGATCCGCACCCAGCGATTAAAATGCACCGTCAACAGATGCGGTTGCGGGCCGTCGGATTGCCAGAAGTGGTTGGGGGAGGGGGAGAGGAGCGCGTGGATGCCGCAGGCCGGTTTGGAGGTGCTGACTTGCCAGGAGGCGAGGGAGGAGATTTCGCGGAGGGTGGGCGGGAGGTGCGGGTCGAGGGCTAGGGGAGGGGTTAGTTGGTGGGAGGTTTGGGGGGAGGGGAGGGAGGGGAAGGGGAGACGGACTGGGGTCGAGGATTAGGGGGTCATCTTCGGTGAAATCTTCGGGCTCGGGTTCATCGAGCATTTCTTGGAGGGTGCCGTTGTTGGGGTCGAGGTCGTTGGAGCCGGGGGGCGAGCCGGTGTCGGTCATCATGCGAGTTTTGTAGATAGCACCACTCGGGTAGATTCAGGGCACATGGAGTCTCTAATGATCTTCTCAATGATGTCTGCTCAAGCGAAATCGCCGTCATCGTTTGTAGGGTTGACAGACTTCGGGTTGTTTACTTTTAGGGTTTAAGATCCGTATTGACGGGGCGGGCCGCTGTGTGGTTTCAATTTCCACGTGCTTTCCACGATGAAGTTTATATTGACGGGGTTGGCTCTTCAAAAGGGTTAGGGCATTCAGGAAGTTTTGGAAGAGACCTCTATGGTTCTATTCACTTGTATGGCATACCAGATGAGTCATGTGTGCTCAAGTACGCATTCATGCACACCACCTCTGTTCATCTTCTCCTCTTCCATTGCTTGAGGCTTGGTTTCCTTGATCTCACAATGATATTACTCGCTCTGGCTTGTCAAGTAGTCTTCATGGTCTAAAGCATATCCAATCCTTGAATTGGTTATTATTGTAGGAGTAGCGATTTGTCTAGCTAATTATCTGCTCCGCAGAGGGGCTAGCTGCGAAAGTACTCTATGAAATCGTTTCTCCGCCAAACACACTGTGGGGGTATCTTTCCAGAATCCTTTCGTCTCGTGACATCCAATATGTTGAGGCTTTAGGTCTTCTTAAGCCAAGTCACGGCCCAGCCAAAGATCCGGTACACCAAAATGATCGCCAGCATTATGCCAACCCACTTGCCCTCATTCCCATTCTTGTATCCATACTGCGCCAGTACACCTTTCCCATCAATCTTGCACTGAGACGCAAGCTCAGTCTGGTACATGCATTGGCAGCCGCTGCCGCAGTCGTAGGTGCGATAGCCGAATTCGTTGACCATCATGCCGCGGAAGACGTAGCCTTGCTGCTAGAGGTTAGCACAATGTAGACTGGAAGAGTGCAGATGATACTGGACTCACATAATCGATGTAGTGGAATACGTATTTCCAGAACGGGTTGAGTATATGAGGGGAGACCAAGAAGCCGCCGACACTCATCCATAGCCCGTTGGCGAATGCCGTCAGAGCAAGCGCGATGACGAAGTTCGGGAAGATGGATGACACGAGGACCACCAATGATTCTCCAGCCAGCAGATCGAGGAAAAGCCACATCACCCAGGTGAAAAATGCATCGCCTGTGGGTCGGAAGTTGGTGAGGAAGTAGGCGATGAGGGAGAAGATGACTGAGATGGAGAACAGATACGGCAAGCCGATCAGGAAGTTTGCAATCATGAAAGGAGTCGCTCCGTAGAGGCCATTGGCACGCTCTTTGACGAATGTCGCGCGATCCTCGAGGAAAGCAGGTACGTATGCTACTGCCATGAAAGACATGAATGCTGAGCCGAAGAAGATGGCGTTCGTGAATGGGCCAATCGAGGACTGCGTTGTTGGGAGACGTAGCCAGACTGTTCCCATCATGATAGCAAGACCGATGTACATGGCAAAACGGATACCATAGGCCACAACATCGCGGTAGCTCTTGATGAATGACCTATGGAGAAGTGCAAGAGTGATAATGAAGAAAGAACTACGCTTCTCCTTTGCTTCGACGTTACCGTTCTTCTCCTGCGATGGGCGGTCGATGAACTGTACAATCTCCTGTTGCCCTGGAGATTGACGCCATGTTGTATGCAAGTTCTCCACTCGTGCTTGAGCCTCAACCTCGTCTTCGGAGAAATCCGCACTGGTGAGATCGAGCAGGAATTCGGCAGGGTTGACATATAGAGGCACTGGGTTTCCGATGCTTTCGAAGTACGGTCTGATGGATTTCAAGTCTCCATTGTAGCAAATTTTGCCGGCGGATAGCAGGAGTAAATGATCGAAAAGATCAAATGTGGCCGTAGATGGCTGATGAATGCTTGCAATGACAATCAGCTGCTTCTAAGTCAATAATCGTCTAATCCATCGATACGTTCAGAGGATAGGAAATCTACCTTGTGTTGCACCACAATCGATTTCAAGTATTTGATGACTTCATAGCTGGCGGTAGAATCCAAGCCACTAGTTGGCTCATCCAAGAAGAGTATTTTGGGAGCAGTGATCAATTGACTGGCAATCGAAAGCCTTCGCTTTTGACCCCCAGAAATACCTTTACGAATTGGAGTTCCTACGATGCTTTCTGCTTGGTTCTGCAGACCAAATGAAGACAAGAGCTGGTCAACGCGTTGTTTGCGCTCATAGCGTTTCACCGTACTTTGAAGGCGTTAGAACACTCAATTTGGCCAGTGAAAGGTAACTTACGTGGGTAGTGACAAACGTGCAGCAAATTCCAACGTCTCACGAACTGTAAGAGACCCGATCAATGAATCTTCTTGCTCGACATATGAGCTGATGTTCCGGAAAGTGTTCAAGGAGATAGGTAAGCCGTCGGCTGTGATGTCCCCCTGGACATCCACTTTACTGGCTGCATTTCGACGGCTGAGCACGTTGAGGAGGGTGGATTTCCCTGCCCCAGAACTGCCCATCAATGCCACTATTTGGCCTTCTGCTGTCAGCTATGGATGAGTCCAGTAAAGGTAGAATATCATACCGGCTTCAGCATAGCCGCTGATATCAGCGAGAATGGATTTTGGCCGAAGATCGCTCTTCCAGCTCTTCGACTCTACCTTTACATTCCGCCATGCAAGGCAACTCACATCCGTGTTGGTTAAGTAAGACTGGTCGATAGCCACGCGTTCAACATCCATAGCGGGTGTAGACCACTTCATCTTGTTCGACATGGGCCCTTAACCCTAGATTTATGGGTAGAAGCGTCTCATCGACCACTTGACGCCGTCTTTGATGGGTCAGATTCTCGGCAAGTGTAGATGCTGATGGTGACAACACCAAGATAAGTAGTTGTAGGACGGTGTGTTCAGCTTTGCGAGACGAGCGAGGCTGAGCATAGGTGAGGTGAGATCTGGTAAATAGTGGAGCCTTAGCATGCTTTAGGCTAGAAAACCTCGGGCACCATCACCGGGAGTTAACTACTTACGGATAGCGAACCCGTGATTATGGCTATTGGTTCGGTTAATATTATTAATCACCTATCACGTTTAGTAATCTCTATCCGGGTAGCTCATGCGCGTATATTCCTGGCTCGCAGTATATCTGACTGCATAAGTGCTGCTTAGTTCCCCTTAGTATTCATGCCTTAGGACAAGCCTGCACTGTTGCTTCAGGTGCGCATTCTCAGTCTCACCGCCTTCCATTGTCCTTGTGTGTGTCTGCTGGCGTAAGGACGACTTTTAGCCGTGAAGCTAGCCATGGTAGTCTAGTGGCATTAAGCACCGCCTTAGTCCTGCTGTGTATAGCGTTCACGAAAACGTAAACAAGGAGGCACTAATGCGAGTGGAGAAGTGATCTTAGTGATCTAGGGCCTCTCAGCCTTGGTGTTAATCTTGCTGCAAAAATCGATCTTGCTCCATGATCCTGCAGCCACATCACAAAGGAAGGAGATTACGCAGAAGAAAATGTGCTCAAAGCGGCTAGAATTCAGGAATTCGTATCATTCTTGTGAAGGGAAACCAAATATGTGGGCTCAATACGAGATTATCTCAGAGGGATGTGAAGCTCAACATGAGAAAAGAAGTCGCCGTGCCAATGGGATGCCGAGCTCAAAGCGGCTGAGGTTCTTAAGATATGTAGCTTACTCTTCTTATCAAGAAGTGACAGAACAAAGCAGGCAAATCAGGTAAAGAACGTCAAGCAGGATATCCTCGGATGGCGATTTCCGGCTGAGCCGAGCTGCTGTCACTACTCTCACTGCTGTCACTCTTCCCGTTCCCGCCGCGCCTAGCCAGCTCCTCGAGCATTTTGCGACAGAAGATTTTGCAATCTCACCAAAAGGTGTGGCCCTTTCTTATAGAAACGTATTCTGAACCTCTAGAGACTCTCTTGCTCCACAGACGGCATGTATTTCCTTTGCGGGAGAGGCGTGGAAGGTACTTGCCCGTATCCACGATCAGTTGAGAGTATTCGTAGAAAGGAATACCCCTTACTTGAAGGTTCGTTGCCCGGTCATGCTGGGTCCGTTCATGTGATCTGACAAAATCAGGAACCACGTATCTCGATCATGCCGGTACCACCCCTTACCCGAAATCTCTTTTGAAGAGTTTCGAGAAAGAGATGAACTCTCACCTCTTTGGTAATCCACACTCTCACTCACCTTCATCAATGCTCTCCACGGATCAAATTGAGTCCACTCGTGTCCGGGCTCTCAAATTTTTTGATGCCGATCCTGAGCATTTTGATCTGATCTTCGTTGCCAATGCCACCGCGGCCATTAAGCTGGTCGTCGACTGTATGTCAGATTATAGTCGGGACCAGGACGGCTTCTGGTACGGCTATCATGCAGACGCTCACACCTCTCTGGTAGGGGTCAGAGAAGTCGTTGGACGAGGATCCAGATGCTTTCAATCTGATAAAGAGGTTGATGAATGGCTTTCTTTTCGAAAAACCCAGCCGCGCGACAGTACAGACACCGTCACAGGATTGTTTGCCTACCCAGGACAAAGCAATATGAATGGGCGAAGACTACCGTTGAGCTGGCCTCGCTCTATCAGGTCTTCCACAGCAAATGAGCTCTGCAGAATGTACACTCTGTTAGATGCCGCGGCTCTTGTGTCCACTGCTCCCTTAGATCTGAGTGACCATGAGAACGCACCAGACTTCACGAGCCTGAGCTTCTACAAGATCTTTGGCTTTCCAGATCTTGGCGCCTTGATAGTTCGAAAAGCAGCCGGCCATGTCCTCAGTCGGAGGCGATATTTCGGCGGTGGGACCGTGGACATGGTCATCAATGGCGCTGTCGGCGGGTCCACAAAAGAGGACTGGTATGCCAGGAAGGCCACCTCACTGCATGAAATGCTGGAAGATGGTACACCTGCCTTTCATAGCATTATCGCATTGAAAGTCGCTATACGAGAGCACAAGCGGCTTTTTGGATCCATGGCGAATGTGTCCAGCCACGCTGCTTCCTTGACAAAGACTTTGTACGAAAAGATGTCGATGCTGTCTCACGCCAATGGCTTAATCCTCTGTCAGGTGTACAAGAACTCATCCTCGGAATACGGCAATAGCAAGACTCAAGGGCCGACGATTGCGTTTAGCCTCCGAGACAGCAGCGGAGACTTGATAGGAAAATCAGACTTCGAGACGCTCGCAATTCTGAACAATATCCAGATACGGACGGGAGGCCTCTGCAACCCCGGCGGCATTTCTTCCTTACTGCAAATCTCGCCAGCGCAGATGCGAGAAAACTTCGAGGAAGGCGTACGTTGCGGCAACGAGATTGACGAGATGCATGGGAAACCCACGGGCGTAATTCGTGTAAGCCTGGGAGCGATGAGCTGTGAAAAGGACGTGTCCACATTCCTGAAGTTCTTGGACCTCTTCGTTGACAAGGTCGCTCGAAGGCCGCATGACACCGTACCACGTAGATCTGGTCAATCCACTGAGAAGGTCTCGACAAACACCATACCTCTCGGCTATATTGTAGGGACTGAAGAGGTTTCTGCAAGCCTCATGTGCCCCGTCGCAGCGTGCAGGAAAGTTCTGGGATCGAAAGATGAGCTGACAGCCCACTTCTCAACCCATAAATGTGGTGGAAAACGAGGCCGGCTGTTGCGTTTCAAATGAAAAAAGACGATGGGTTTTGGTTTGATCGAGCACATATTGGGAACTTGAATTTGGAAAATCGAGCTAGCATGCATGATGAATGAGGGAATCAAGGGAACAGAAAAAGAGGGAGTTTCGGCGATTTTAAACATTAGAGGATGATGCTTGCGGACATGCTCGGTGCTCCAGCCTGACTGGCCACAGTCATTAGAATTGAACGATCAATTTACGACCCAGTATCACTTCTAGAAGACTTTTTCATCTCGTGACAGATCTGGCTTGCAATGCACGACATCTTGCCATCTCATTCATCGTCAGGTCAAGTAAAAGTGCCAACGTAGATGAGAAGAGATGGAAGCAGGATTTTCTCGTACGAAAATGATGGAAAGTGTCTTCAGGGAAAAGGTACACCAATCCCAATGTGGCTGGATTGGACCCTTAAAGGTCGGATGAATGCATGGAGATTTGGAATGTGAAGCTTTCTTTGGCACACTATAATACGGTCACGTGCAATCGAAGGCAGCGGATTTGATCATCGTCATGGAATCGATATGGGAAAATTAGTCGTGAATTTGTTCGAAAAATTTGTATGTCCGGTGGAGATGAGCAGAAGGAATACGCGAGTGCCAAGCCTTAATCACGCAATAGATAAATAGCGTTAGGCCGATAAGGGGGATCGCCGTTGTCAACTTTATTTGAGGCCTGGCGAGACTAAACATCAGCACACGAAGGTGCAAGATGTCGTCCTTCATGGCTCCATTGACAATCACTCTTTCGATGCAAACATTTTTCTCTACCGCTTTCTTCTAGCCAGACATGGAGATCCTGAAATCCAATGTCAAAATAGACAGACATATCCGATATACCTGGAATCAAGCTGCTCTTGCAGTACTCTTCAAATCCAATCGATAATAACCCAAGTCCACTCACTTCCAGCTTAATGGACTATTCTCATCCCCACCATCCTGAATTGGTTGCCCCAAAGCTGGGCATGGCGCATCCAAAATATTACTACAATGACTGACAAAGACTTGACTGACAAGAGACTTGACCGCACCATCGAGAGAACTATTTTCCTGCATCATGACTCGCCTTGACATCTGACCGTTGGGAAAGGCAAAGGTTGGACTGGACGGTTGGACTACCTTTGCTGCTCTGGTATGTCATCGGTGCCAGTACCTCATGTAACGACATGCCTGACGTTTGCCCTCTAATTTTCTGTAGTTGGCATGGGGATTTGTCCCATATGTGGTTTGTTTCCAGAGTGTACTCTCCTGTAGGTCCGGTCTAATTAATTAACTAGAAACAGCGAAAGGCGCGATCGGATACGTTTCTCCACCGTATCCAGTTCCAATGGATCCCCCAATGCTAGAAGACTTATACGAGACAAGCCCGAACAAACCATCGTGTCTGCTGTAGGTAGTGCTCAAAGGTCGGAAAGAAACCTGCAGAATACTAATTTTCAGACAAGACAGATTGGGTTGTTTGGGTACTAATAATTCCTAGCAATGGGCTTATCAAGCTCAGTGCTCTGTTCCTTTATCGGCGTATCTTCGTTGTTAAAGAGAAGGCCCTTTTCGGCATCATGACAAAGGTCATGATTATTATGTGCTCATGATGGACCATCGGCTTTTTCGTGACGCAAATATTCGGCTGTGGGAGTGGTCCCCCTTTCAAAACATTGGTAAACGTGTCCAGCTGCAATACCAACGTATGCTTAGACGGACTTATGGTATCAGATTTAGTCACAGACAATCTGGTTTGGGTACTGCCTATCCCGGTGTTCAGTCTCTCGACAGTCATTCCTCGTCAATCATGAGCTCTAACACTTTGAACGCTTTGACCTCCCACGTGACTCCTTGCGCAAGACCCCATATTGAACCCCATTTTCAAATAGGCAGCAAAAAGAGTAGAATAGAAAGAAAGACGAACAAAACGCAAAAAGATGTTCAGACTGAATATTTACAGTCCTACTCATCCCCAGGTCGAAACTCGAAAGCCTCAACCCAGAATCGAACCCGGAGCCCCGGGATATTGCTCAATTATAGCTAGCGTCAGATTCTACCAATCACCATTGATGCAGCTAGACGCTAACCCTAGGTCACACCCTTTAAGGTATGATGCAGCGGGGTTTTAGTCTTGGTCAATTACGATTGATTGCGTGTCTACCACTGGGCTATTAGAGCCATTACCGATTTATGGGAAGGATTTATTGGAATATATATATTTCAATTATTACTGATAGGCCACCAGGTGTTAAAACTCAATATGAGTACTTCTAAGAAGCCTAGCATCACGGGTGTTCTCTCACTTACCGCTGTGTTAGTCCTACATTCGAATACTGTCACATCACACTACTGGAGCAGCCTCAGATTACTCGCTGCCGCAGTTTTCGTCTCATCGTTCAGGATCAGATATCTAATGGTGGCTACGCTGCTCGTGTTGATGTCAACTGTAAGGCCTAAAATTACCTTCTTTCAGCCAGACCTGTTTGCTAAACTTGGATCCGGCAGTAACGTTGACAATCCCCCTCTATTGGCCGATGCTTGAACACCGCCTTGCTCTGATTGCCGCTTCCCTCCCAACCCTGCTCTACTTGATCTCGCATTCATTCATCCATCCAGGTGTCAGTAACGTGGGACGTTTGCTAAGCAGCACTCGTTTTACATCTCAGTCATCTGCTACCCTTACCGACGGGCTTTACCATGAAGCCTCAACGACACAGCTACTCCCAGTGATAGGACGATCAGGGAGTCTGACGAGCTCTCGCTAGACTCACATAAAACATCGGATATCGAAATGGGATAGTTGAGTGGGCCAATCCAGAGAATAGAGGCTCAAAGGTTGACACCGGGAATTAAGGGGTACGAAATGATTTAGTGAAAGTTGAGGCAATACTTCCATCGTTCGCCATACCAGTGTAGAATCTCGCTCAGTGTTTTCACGTGATTCTCCACGAATTCTGAGCCTCGAGACTAGCATGGGCAGAGCTTTTGTATCAGATCCTGACTTCCCAAACTGCTTGTCTGTTGTCGAGGTCGCCTCTTGCGTCACGATTCCGCCAGGATTCATCTTGCGCTTAGTGGGGTGCTGCATGATGCATTTGGCGTATTAATTAAGGGATCCCTTAATTAATCAGGGCAATCGCTTAGCATTGCGCACTAGCAAACCACCCTCAGGCTCATATCGAATGAAGCCCAAACGTGGTTTCATGTGAAAAAGTCATATGTGAGCTTTATTCATCTTATTATTCGGAGTACCTTTCATAGACATTTTGTCTTACAAACACCGAGGGCGAAAACGATAAGGCGTGGACTCTCGAGCTTACAAGCATCAATAGCGCATCTGAGAGTCTTATCACTTGCTCAAAGTTGATCCTTGCGACTGGACAGGCACCGAAACCATGGCTACCCTCGATTCCTGGAATGGATACTTTCAAAGTACCAATTTTCCATTCAGCCAAATTGAACGAAGCATATCGACAGTTTAGCTCTAGCGCCTCCATCTCGCATCTCACCGTATTGGGTGGTAGTAAATCCGCTCACGATGCCGTGTACATGTTCACGACCGCCGGACAAAGGGTCACGTGGCTTACTCGACGTAGTGGCCGTGGAACAATGCCCATGCCTAAGTCATATTCGCAAATGGGACCGTGGAAAATCTGGGCTGAAGGCCTGTTAATGACTCGTTCATTTTCATGGTTTGGCGCTTGTCCCTGGAGCGATGGAGATGGCTTCGGTTGGATCAGGTCGCTTCTGCATGGGACTACAGTAGGGCGCCAGCTTGTTCGTGGTCACTTTGAAAGTATGTCGGCAAGCTCGCTACATCAATCTGGTATCTTGAAAGATGCAAAAAAAAGGCTTGGTACCGGACCAGAGCTTAATGTGGTATGGCACACAGGCCAGCACATTGACATATGATACCGACACATACGAGCTTGTGAGCAGTGACAAAGTCGAGATAATAAGGGAAGATATAGAGCACTTGAAGGAAAACAGCATTATGTTACAGGATGGACGGGAAATCAAGACAGACGCTCTAATATGTGCCACAGGCTATGATTACGGGCCAAGCTTCCCACTGGAGCCTAGTAGTAAGCGGTTGCGTTGGGGTGTGCCAATACCCCCTTCGCAAGATACCGTCTTCCCCACCCTTGACGCAAAAGCGGATCTTGAGCTGTTCAATCGCTTCCCCATCTTATCAACAAGCCCTGATTCAAAAGAGCGCCAACCAGGCCTCACTCCGTGACGTCTATGGCGCTTAATCGCTCCTCCTTCACAGGCCTGCTCCGGACCCCGCTCGCTCGCGCTCCTGTCCACCATCACCAGCTTTCCGACGACCACCAAGTGCGAGCTTACCTCGCTGTGGACATACGTGTATCTTTACGACGCGCTGAGCGTTTGGCCGACGGAGGAAGTAGAGGTCATGTATGAGGCTGCCATGTTAGATTTGGGAAGTGGAGATGTCCGATGGGTATGCAGGGGAAGATTGCGGATTTTTTTCATGACTCGATGCCGTATTATGATTTGTTGCTGAGAGATTTGGGGTTGAGAAGTTGGAGGAAGGGGTGGGGTGTGCTGGGTGAGGTCTTTGGTCGGTGGTATGAAGTAAAGGATTATAATGGTATTGTTGACGAGTGGATCGCAGCAAGATAAGGAAGGTCTTCTCAGACGGATAAAGCTAATGGGAGCTAGTATAACGCGTAGGATTTGGGAATTGCGACTCCAGTATGCGTCTGGAGCAGAATTGTGTGAACAATGAGAAAATGACAAGAAGCCGACCGTACGCCTACGTTGCGGTATTTCTAGGAATTGACAAGTGGTATTGAGAACCCAGTCCCCTTTGCTCGGCGGACTGTTCGGGTCTCCACCATTCTGGACTGGCTGCCCCAAAGCCGAGTATGCGGCGTCATCGAGGCGCTAGCTGTGTGTGTCCATTGTGTCCATGAAGAGTCGAGGCTGTGTTGGATAGGGGCTTTGCTTGGACGGATTGGGTGGAGATTGAGTACGCTGTCTTCTTTACTTGATTCCTGAAGATACCGTCCGGAATAGTAAGAAGATGCGTGTCCTGCCGTGCTTTCGACCCTCTCAATAATGAAAGACATTCCTTTTCAAGATTGAGGAATGAGGAGTCTAGTCCCTCGGATACTCTCACTACAGAGTGCTGAACACAAATGTCAATGTAATCTAGATTCGCATGGCAAAGGTCGTCTTGGACCACGCACTGACAGACACAATAGAGCACTGATAAACATTCAGGCAAGTCCGGCGCATGTGATACCCACCTCATCGAGGTGATTCTCCAAAACGACCCAATGTGATACCTCGACAGTGGATCCTCATCAAAATTCATCAGTGATCGTGATGCAGAAGCGCAATTCCCCAAAAGCAGGTCACTTCAAGACTACGGTGCTCCTTAGTGAAATGTTGAGGTTTGTGGATTGGTAGTGGCTTTTCACTTCTTCACGGCGTCCTGGGGTCGATGAGAAAATGAGATTTGAGCCATGCTTATGAATGCATTCACCGATGGGTCGTCAGCCGCCACTTCTCTTATGTTGATATAGCATCACGCACGCGATTTGATCACGATATTCTGCAGCCTGAATGGACACAAGAGACTTTTGTCACGATGGGAAATAGTTGATGTCAACGGGTCTGACTTGTGTCAACTACATTGAATTTGTTACCGCTCCAAACATTGAAGCGATCAGACATGCAGGAACGCTAGCTCAACTCAACACAGTGAGTTCAGTCGCCGCGTAATAATTCAAGCCATGCTGTCTTGCTCGCTGCTTTACATTATCAAGATCACGTTGTCGACTTCCTACATTTTTCATTGACGCTGAGGCGCATTACCAAGTCCGAGATTGACAAATTCATTGGTAAGTACAGCTATTTATACCAATCTTCTAAACCCCCCCTGATTCTTCCTTTTCGTAGCGCAGCTCTCGTCTTTAACGTCCGTCTTACTTGACGAGTTTCTCAAAGCGCTTCTTCGTCTGAGGCAATTGGACCCGTTCAATTATATATACATAGACTCAAAAGCAGCCTAGGCTCCACATTGAGAGCAAAGACAGCTGACCGGAGGCGGTCAATTCTCACTTACATTGAAATATTTGCGCTCAGCGCACCAAGACAGGCTCTGCCGCAGACATTGTGCAGATCCTGCATTCTCAACCCTTCTTCAATTTTGGCTAGCTTACTGAGAGTAGACCAGCAAGAGTTACAAAAAAGGAGCTTCAATACGAAACTTGTGTTTGGCTTGCGATCAACAGGATACCCGGCCTGCGTTGGGGCTTTACCAGCGAATACACAACTAGGTACAAACGCGACTCTTGTGGAATGAGGCGCAGCGAAAGATGTTGAGGTCGACGAGCTCAAAGGTCAGACAGATCTCCAGGTTTGGCTTCGAAATACAAGACAAGGCCGTCTTACTCTCATCGAAAAAAGAAGACATTTTGGAACTCACTTTCGGAAGAGAATTCGACCCTACTCGTGATACTTCAGTGCATTTTGGGTGAAGGGATGGTTTCGCAAGAGATCGGGGTAATTCGATAAGAGATCGAAACCCGATCAATTGCAAAGTCTGAGATTGTGACGACTGAAGCAGGTGAGTTTCAAGAGACCAAGCCATCGGTTAAAGACCGTGCCTCCCATATGTGCACTCAAGTTGCCTCTTCTCTTCTTTCTAAGTCGCTTTCTATTTTCGGGCACGAGACACAGTAAAATCGAAGGGACATTAGATTGACAGCTCACGCTCGTAAATCATTTACTCACTTCAGGAGTTTTCTGGCGTTCAATCTGCACGACGCTAAAGCAACGCATTCAGGCATATTACGACTTGGCGATCCAAGTGCTTGACTCATCAATCACCTGGGACGCTGGACATGATGGAAGCGACGCATAATTGCCAATTCATGGGGTGAGCTCAACATTATAGAAAGGCTCAGCGGAGGTCCTTGTGTTCTATTAGACAGACCTACGCACTTCAAATTTACATACATGATCTCGCACGCCCCAGTCTGTCACCTTCAAGTAATGATTCAAGACCACTCATCATTCGAATGCCATACGGTCAATGACACACAGGAAATCGTTGGTTTCACTTCACGTTTCCTCACTGCAGCCTGCGATTCCATTTTGTCGGAGCGACTGATCATTCCAAGAAACATGATCTTTCAGGATTGACGAGTTCCCTTCACGAACGCTACGAAGGAATGGTATGTGTCATTGAGCGCACGGGTGACACAACTGCTTGGCCTGGGAGTCTCTAATATTTAAACCCTCCTATTCCTCCTCCTCCTTCTTCCTCTTCTCCATCTCGCAAACTTTCTTCCTTCCAGCTCTCATCAAAGGCTTCCGTAATCATCTTTTTAAAGTCTTTTTGTTCTGTAGAAGATCATCATGTATGTATTACTTGTAGCATTCTCGGTTCCATTCTAAATATATTATATTTCAACGTCAGCCGCGATAGAACCAACAACGAGCTGTAGAGTCAATTCCTCGAGCACGCCATTAGTTCTTTTCACCAGTGTGTTGCTCCTTGCTATCAGGTACTTTCCTTGACAACAAATAGAGCGATTGCATCGGCTTATTATCACTTTTGAGGGGGCGCACCCTTTCAAAAATCCCAACACGTTTGTCAATACCTTTGCCAATCATACGCAACATGGCAAACTTAGAGACCCGTATCCTTCAAGGAATGAAAGGTACCAAGCCATTTTTCTTGTGGGCGTGACTCTTCGATATCCCAAAGACTCCTGGCAGCTAGCTCTATCTGAGTACGACTTGGATATGTTCCATGTCCCAGGTAAAGATATTGTCATTGCGGATGGGCTTCCACGAATGATTGGATACCCATCGGTCTCTGCCACTAACTTCGAATAAAAAACAGTTTACCCCTAGTCGATTTTGAGGACATTCATTTTGGATCAAGTCAGTACGAGGAAAAAGGAAAAATTGACACGTACGAGCAGGATCAACGGTTCTAGGATACGCTGCTCGTAAAAGGGGCAAGAGAGACCAAGTTTGAGTCGTAAGAAACTCCAACTTGCAAGCATCAGGGGAACGAGCGGTCCATCTGAAGAGGCGTAATGGCGTTCTTGATTCTTCCATAACAAGGAGGGAATGATTACCTATCGTTCACTGCCGTGATCATTGCACTAACAACCCACTTCTGTCTTCTTATACTACTCTTATGACCTATTCAGCCGTTCATCATACTATCTTCCTTGCAGCCTTCTCTAAAATCTGAGAACGAGCTCTTCTAGACAGAGAAATTTGAGTCGATGAGGGAAGCCGTGAAGCCAGCGGAATTGGCAGAATTTCAAGACCCAAATCAATTTTGAATCCAATGCGCGACATTTTTAGACGTTCTGAGGAGGAACCACAGACCAACAAGAAGCGTTTGAAAAGGACTATTGAATTAAGATCAAAACTGTTCGGTCAAACTCATGAGTACTATAGGGTCAACCGAGGAAGTCGTGCGGTAGTAACTTCGGATGCAAAAAGAAGTTCGAGCCTCTTAACTTACCATCAAGAAATTTCTCTGACTTTACTTCCCAAGAGTTACTTCTTTCAATGCTGCACTTCTTGAATGTCTCTCACGCCGGTACGACTCCTTTCACGAACACAAAGATCGCGGGATACGAGATTGAAATTGGTCGTTACAAAAGGACAAAGTTGCTCTCAAATTGAGCGTCTCATCGTCATCTTAGGTGACTTGTCTACAATCAGTGTTGTATGACATAGTTCACATACTACGCATTCAATTTCTGGGTGTGGAGACCACAGTCCAAGCGCCGGTAATAATGCGGGCTTTGCAGCACGTTCAATCTAACAATCACCTAAGCGTGGTACACTCGATGCTCAAGCCTCTTGAAGTGTACGATATCAGGGACGTTCGAAATACAATAAAGACTCACTCGTTCCCTCAAGTCACGTCTCACTTTGAGTCTCTCCTTAATTTTCTCTACTATGACTGTCACCACGAGAAAAGAAGACAAGATCCGCTCAAACCTCAAACGACCACACACTCTCCTGTACACGCCTCGAACAAGATGCGACTGAGTCTTGTGGTAGGGGTGGTCCTTGCAACTGAGGATGTTCTTCTCTCAATGCTTCTACGTTGATCTTAAGAACTCTCCTCACATGTTTCAAAAATGTCAAACTTGATGACTGCTAATTTACAGCCTCTTTTGCATGAATGAAGTCATCATTGATACATGCACCAGCCTTGATATCCACCAGCGGTCGATTCCATCGACCTTGGCGTTTTAGCTTATTAGCTTGTTACCTCTGCTAACCTAGAAATCGATTGGCATGCCGAAACGCGTCTCAAATCAATACGCCGTTACTGTCCCGCTAGCCACTATGGCCAAGCTAGCAAACCCTACGGGGAATCGTTGTGCATATCTTACCAAGAATCCCATGCCCGTTCAAATTTTTCTGCTGTCCAAGCCGTCAGCCTTCAGCCCCATCACCCTCGAAAACCCTGCGCCAGGATCCCTTCATTATTCATTGCAGATTGGTATTTTGATTTCATGTGAAACGCGCATGAGGAAAGGACCCAATGATTCATGGTGATGGACACTGATTCAGCGCTTCGTAGGCACTTCAAATAAGACTATTTTTAAACTCATTTAAGTCTTCTCTTGAACCCATTTGAATCACTCTTACTACTCCTGAGATCTGACTTCAAAACAAGCTACCGGCGCCATGGCCGATACCAATCCATCGACAAGCGGCACGAATGAGACGAACAAGCTGTCACCAAGTTCAATCGGGTCGTCACTGCGAAATACGAAATGTCGCCAAATAAGGCTAAAAGAATGGATATGGGTTACACTTCGCAAATTGCTGGCCTCCGAAGCAACAAAGGTGTCGACTGGTGGATACA
>JAABUP010005424.1_pt1 | contig 19410 bp, 18 predicted proteins | sample 5559201 | NCBI WGS metagenome assembly JAABUP01 (sample SAMN10711887, study PRJNA513373) | rock metagenome | isolation source: Antarctica rocks | place: Antarctica
ACGTTATAGATTATGTCAGATATCAGAGTCGAGATCAAAAGCCAATTGTTATTTGCGTCGAACAGAAGTTGATTGATGGCGTAATCGGGTATACGTGCATCTAGCAACGGACCTTTGGCTACCCATGCTTTACCAGTTCTGGCTACTTTCCAAACCATCACCCTGCTAGATGCGTCTGCGCTCGCCAACACGTTGGACTGGGTGCCGTATTCAATAAGCTTAATGGCGGTTCCCTTCGCATGTTGGTACATGATTTGCACTTCCATGCCGGTGGCAGTGGAATAAAGCGTGATATCCCCGTTATCCTTACCACAAAAGACTAATTCATCATTCGTGTAGCATGCGAGCGCAGTAATTGCAGCTATATGATGAGTACAGGAAAGTCCTACTATGGTTGGTTCGACGGCTATAGTATCAGAAACGCTATCGTCGTCGTAGGTGTCTGAGTGAACTAGAATAGGTGGCTCCCTAGACAACGTTAGACTTTGTGGCAGTATTACGCTATCTTCACGCACAGTTGAAGGTATACCAAAATGGAAATGAAAAACGATGTACCTACCAAAGGTTACACTGACTTCCACGAATGTCTATAAACCGAAGATTATCTCTGCTGAATACTAGGGACCTGATCGGGTCATCGGAGGCAATGACCTTATAGATCAGATTAAGGGACTCGAACTCCAGAACCTGTATGGTACCAACGGCATCGCCTGTAGCCAGGATGCGGCCATCATGACTGCAGGTCAGCACTTGAGCATCTGTCTCGACCTGTGCTACAACCGCTAGCTGGCACGGATCGAATAGTACCAAATTTCCATCATGGTAAAGCGCAGCCAGTAAGCTAATTGCTGGGTTCGGATTAAATAAGAAGTCAGAAACCCATGAGAGTGCGAAATCTGTGCTCTCAAGCTCAGTTTCGGCATCTCTCTTGCATAGGCCAACAAAGCTGCCTTCTTCCATGTCATAAAGGCCAATTGATCCTCCCCTCTGCACAGCAGCGATCATACTAAGTTCAAAGGAGAAAGTGGCGCACGTAAATATGCGACGGAAGCCAGCGTGGTCTGTTTTATTAGTTGTTTCTTCCAATGAAATATACGACAACGTCGACCCATCGGTGGCCGAGATAAACGATAGAATACCCCCTTTTGTCAGGATCTGCAGGGACTTGTCTTGATTTGCAAACGAGAGCGTAAGGCATTCCTGTGGTGACCGGGTTTGCCACAACCGCTGCCCTGTTTCTAATTCAAACATCATCACGTAGTGAACACTGCTGGCTGCCATCAACTTTCCAGAATTGCTCAAAGCCAAAAGTTTTGTTGGCTGCATCACACTCAGTTGTTGTAACTGCTGGTAGGTAGAATACGAATAATGCCTTATCGATTTATCAGATAGGCCAACTACGAACGCAGTATCAGTGCAGGCTATTGCCCTTGTTTGTTTTCCATGATAGTGAATGCAGCATGATCGATCACTCCATGCGCTTGATGCAAGACCTTCCACAGTGATGCCATGAGGTAGCGACGCGAACTGTGACCCGATGGCTGATGTCGGAGGGCAGAACGGGGGTATCAGCCAGAATATCGCGGATGGAACTGCTAAAAGACCACCTCCAAATTGCGCTACTAACCGAACAAGGTCTGCTTCCCAACTGCTAACACGTTGCACTTCTTTACTGATTGGGGAATGATACTTTGCTCTAGCTTGGAGGAAGCCTTTCAAGTCCTTGGCTGTTCGTATCAGCTGGTGAAGGTTTCCAGTACTTGCCATTAGCTCAATCCAAGAGCAAACATTTCCTTCCAGAAATTTGACGAGGCTAATTAATAGCTGCGAGTTCTCTGAGTGGGATCGTCGAAGGTGTTGACTGAAGTACATACAGGCATATTGCGTAATAGGAGACCTTTTTGCTGCCTTGGCCCGGTGAATTTGCATTAGTTTCTGGCTTCGAGGAGGCTTCATTTCATCGTTATTGAGATATCGCAGGCAAACCTCGGCGATCTGACCATGAGCCTCGAATTTCTCGACAGCAAACTCGGACTGTAGGTCATCCTTCAGGAGAAACGCGCGCACAGTCTCATGAATCAGCGAGACCCGACCATTCTTGTCTACATGTACGAGTTGCCCGCAGGTAGACAAGATGAACTTGTCCAAAGAAAGTACGCTCTCGCCAGTGTCGAGCAGTATCGCATGCTCCAATTCCTTCAAGGTAAGTGGGCGAATAGCACACACTATCCATAGCAAGACGGCCTTAACGAGGTGCTTCCCACGACTTGTCTTAGACATCAACAACAGCGCCCTTTTGTAAAGAGCGTCCATACCTGGTGGGACTTCTTCCAGGACCTGTTGGACCTCGCCTTCACTAAACGCAGATCGTAGCTCCTCTAACACAAGGACAACCCAAAGGAACGAGCCACAAGACCTATTCAAAATCGTTTCAGTTACCTTCTGACAGAATGGCTCATTTTTCAACATTAAACTTCTCATATTGGCACGTAAATAAAGTTCAATGTCGCCGCGAGTATCATTGGGGGTCAATTCATCAGCATAAATTAGCTCCTCTAGCTGAGAAAAGTTTCTGGAGATTTCAGGAGTAGCTCGGCTACTCACGAATACCCGGAGTGGAAAAATTCCGTAGGCTTTACCGAGCAAGGAGATGATGTTGCTTTGACTGCTACATTCATCCAATGCATCAATAACCCAGAAGAAAGGCCGATCAAGAACAAGTTCGAAAATTCCGTATAGATAGACTTTACGCCACACCGAAAGGTCATTTTCTTTATCCAATCGAACCTCGTCATCTTTCATGGCCATAAGATGGGACCGGACGCGAAGGTCGATAACAGCCATTTGGTACGCCAGAGATCTGAGACAGCCACTAAGACTTGACTTTTCGGTATCGTTATGCTTAAAGAAGTAGTAGCAGCAATTTGCGTTGATGTCTTCCAGATTTCTAAGAACATGGGCAGCCAAGACCGATTTACCTGTTGCTGGTTGTCCACTGAGCCAGTAGTACGGAAGACTGCCAGGGTGAAAGTCTCGCCATGCTTGATATTGTTTCTTCCAAGTCAGCCATTGACAGGAGCCTTCGAGTAACGCATCTTCGAGAGTTGTCAGATCATCTTCCGGTATCCCTGATACGCTAAGATAGTCTTGAAGCTCTCGAAGTTGGCTACGATGCTGATCACGCATGACCGCAATAACTAGAAGGACTCAGCCACTTAATCCTCGATGGATTCTCGATCTAACCTTTGCTTGCAACGTCTTGTGACATGGTCACCAACGCATTTCTGAGACTGATGAAGTTCGGATCTGCCGGACTTTGGTATTTGCAGATGTCACGGTGTGTTGCATTGAGCAACGCGCTCTGCTCATTCGGGTAACCTAAGGTCGCGGAGTCTTTATCGACAATGAGAAGATTTGAAAAACCTATGTTCGTTTTTATGGTTTCATAGAATGATCGCAACTTAAGTGTGCTAGAGTAATGGCGAAAATCATCATTTATTGATTGAATTGCGCCGGAGTTTCGCTCCAGGTCTGCTACGAAAGGTTTCTGGCTGTGTAATAGCGACGCCCGCAGTAAGTTGTTCAGCAAAGTTGCAGAGTCTGCACCCCGGTGTGGCGTGGCGAGGAAAATGATGCCATATAAACGGTCTGCGAGGGATTTCGCCAATGGATCCTGATTAGCGAGAATGCATGCCTGACAGAATAGAAAGATTAGCACGACCTGAACAAAGACGGTTGAGCATTAAAGGGCTACCAGCCCTTTAAGACGATGACACGAAGATAATAAAATCTTCGATGGGTAAAGAGAATATTTCAGCAACGTATATGGGTTTCTGCCTTGTGGTTGTCGCGGCTGCCACTGCATACATTGCTCCAACAAATGATTGCTAGACCTTCCAGAGGTTTGACAGGATGGTGCGGTGGGCTTTGTAAGAAGGTTACTTACTTTCTTAACAACAAGTCCTCCCATACTATGACTGATGAATATTATTTGTGTCTAATCGAACGTAAGGTCAGCCCACAAAAAGACAGCATGGAAGCCATCCTGTTAATGCCACAAAGCCAAGAGTGCTCAGCCCAAGTCGTGCCTATGTCTACATTGAAAGTGGATAGTCTCTCCAACTTACCTTGTCATTTCTCCGGATCTCTGGAGAGTTGATCATCTCTCCCAGAAGTGACTTCCCAATATCGTGTATATTGATGATGCTATCTTTCCGATCGTTCCAATCCGAATTGTAACCGAAACTATGGATGCGGACATGCTTAAATTCGGGATCGCGGGGAAGCCATTCCTTCGGCCAGTAATGGTATGGGTGACTTGTTTTGCTCCATGTCTTCTTAGAGCCACCACGAAGACCGTGGACGAAAATGAAATCGAGAAGAGGCGCAGGCGGCGTATACAATAAGTTGAGGCCAAGAGGGCCAATTTGATTGTCGGAAGTCTCAAGAGGTTGTTCTATCGCCGTCAAGCCGGTCAGGCTTTCCTCGAGAACACTCAACCTGGAATTGCTAGACTTGCGCCGCCGAGAAAACTGGAGCCGGCAGGAATTAGTAAGGTCATCTCGAAGTTCGACTAAGGAGCTTACCATAGCAGTATCTGCATTTGCATCTTGGTGTTGAGATTCATTGGAAGAGTCCAGCTTGCGCAAGGCTGTAAGTTGTTCTAAAGTTCGAGCGAGTACCGAGAGCCGCATACATGGATGGTGCTAGGATCGGCCCTCAGTATACCAATCAGGAGGTTAACGAGCCGTGATGGATCCGGGAACCAACATAAAGTAGTGGGGGTGAGCTTACGGAGTACATAGGGAAATAGAAAGACTCCATTTACCACCTATCATTAAGCGCCCAGATTAGCCCCCAATTCGCAGGATACGGCGCGTTCGCGATATTGAAGATAGAAGAGGTTGCTACGGAGTACTCTAATAGTAAGCCCATTTCAACCCATCTTTGCCATCTTTGCATCTGTGTCATCGATTATATTTCAATCGTACAATCTCAATGACGGACTTGTTCAAAGAACAGCCGTTGGATGAACCTCAAACGGAGAGTATAGACCTCGATGAGAATGTTATCCTTGGTAGGGCCATGTTTTGGATCGGCCAACCAGTGGTTTGAGGAGAGTACTGACATTGGTAGTGATTCCTGGAGCGCAAAGGGCTTGCACCATCAATGCATCGGGCCATGGAGCAAGTTACTGGACTCGCACAGCCTCTGTCCATCTCCAATTCCCTGACGGCACAGACGCCAGATATTTCCTGAAGGTTGCTACTGGAGACAGAGGGCGTGGTATAATGCAAGGGGAATACGAGTCGATGAAAGTCCTACACACGGTGACCCCGGACTTTGCCCCAAAACCGATTGCTTGGGGTACATTCAAATCAAACCATGACCTCCACTTTTTCCTCTGCAATTTCCACGATATGGACAATGAACTGCCCGAGATGGAACAATTCTCTGCACGCCTTGCACAACTCCACCGAGACTCAGTATCACCGACCGGAAAATTTGGGTTTCATGTAACAACGTACAATGGAAACATTCCTCAGGATGTTCGGTGGACCGATACTTGGGAGGAGTGCTTTATGAATGGTACAAAGCGGGACTTTGAGCTAGAAATGGAAGCACGTGGTCCATGTGAAGAGTTGAAGGCACTCATGGAGCCACTTTTCAAAAAGGTCGTTCCACGATTGCTCCGCCCATTGGAGACTGCCGGTCGCTCCCTTAAGCCCAGTTTTGTGCATGGTGACCTCTGGTATGGAAACGGTATGTTTTGGTCAGATCTTAAGCTATACAATGACTGATCTTCTGAAGCATCCAATGATATATCTTCGGAAAACCCTATGGTCTTCGACGCAGCTGGCTTCTATGGCCATAACGAATGTAAGCATCGAGCAGACTTAGATCCATGTATAGAAATGGTCGTAATAGTCGATGCTATGCAGTCGATGTCAAAGCGATGAGAATCTCTCGATATAAGTTCGGGCGGAATTATATGAACGCTTACCACTCGCACTTTCCTATTTCGCCTCCCGAGGAAGATCTCGACGCTAGACTTGCCTTATACTCTTTAAGAAGGTATCAGCCCATTAGCATGGTAGCTAATGTGGGGAAGCCTGCTAATGACAATATTCAGTTACCTGCACGAAAGCACACTTTTCGTGTCGGACACCAAACCCAGACAAGAGTATATCTGCTATACACAAGCAAGCAGAGGCATCGAACTGTTGCTGACCACTCACAGGCTGATTGCTGAGACGCGAAAACTTGTGGAGATGTACCCAAACGGCCTAGAGTAACTTGCACCTTGTACTGCCACCTATGCGGAGCGTCGAATTCTTTCAAGAATGGGGAGCAAGTGTACCGCAGTATCGAAGGATCGCATAAGGAGCTTGGAAAGAACGGCTTTGACCCCAGGAAGGTTGTTGAGGCATTATAAGAGGAGGTGATACCGCGACCTCCAGTTCCAACCGTTCGAGCCTTCTGTATTTGTCCTGGCTGCATGACCCACGTTTACGTTTGGTTGAGACTCTGTCAGTTGCGAAATGTATAGTTCAAGCATCCTACGAGATGCTCGTATAATAAATTCTGACATCCTTCTAAATCTTGAATCTAGTAGTGGGAGGTCTCTGGTACCCAACTTTTGACTGTTTGACTTCTTCGCCTGACAGTCTACTCGAGTGCGTCTGTAAACATGGGTAAAAGATAGTCTAGCCTCTCTTTTAGATAGCTTTTCATATGAAGTAAGGGTAGTTGTGAAATCGAAGTTGGTGGCGACATTCTAACGCCTTGCAAAGGCTTTCCTTTCAGTCCAGGTGTATTCAGTCCTCCCTCGAGAAATTGGATTCGTGGAACGGTTTGCAACGACAGACCGCATTCGGATGATTTTTGTGAATCGAGATGTCTAGATCCTAAAATCCAAAACCTCGTCTAACCCTTGGCTCCTGTCCTTATAAGAGCGCTTAATGTACGGTAGCGAAAACATCATAGTTTCTCTTTGGACTCGTTGACCTGAATCCACAGTGCCTCAGCTTTAGCTAGATTTACATCGCAACCATCTTTAACGGACGCTTCGAGATAGATCTTTCGGCCCTTGACTTCCCGAAGTCGCGTAGTTATCAGTATGGTCTGTGGAGTTCTCACCGGTTTCAGGTAGGTGACATGCAAGTACGCTGTAACGGTAGCGAATCTGATGGGAGAACTTGTCAGATTCTTGTTCACGGTCAGAAGCATCCCCATGGCTTCGTCTACTAGTGTTCCCACAATCCCGCCATGGCAAAGGTTGGGATAGCCGTTGACGCGATAGCCCAGGCTAACGAGCATAATAAGTTCGCTGATCTGTCCAATACCTGAAGGATCAGGCCTTTTGTAGAGAGATGAACACGCGCGTATTGTGTCGCTGGTCTTGAGTGTTTCAGCGAATAGGGCGTCCTCGGTGCTCTCCTTGTACTGACGAGAGAAGGTGGGGGTATGAGTGAACCCGGGATCTTGTAGGAGCTCTAAGCACCAAGGAATTGATTCAAAGTATGCTCGATCTGTGTCTCTGTCTACCGTCATCCTGCAGTCAAAGTGTAGTAAATTTTACACGGTTTACGACGGAATGTAATGGCTCGCTTTTTTAAAACCGAGATACTTAGCGCAGAAGCTACTCTACCCGACTTGGTCAGCAAAGTATAACCCTACCTACCTATGGTCACATGATGTGTGCTTAGGTAGATATGTACACTACGCTTTCTGAATTAAATCTTGGTCAATCAGATTTCTCGAATCGCAAAATCGATTCAGCAAATGTTTCTTATCTTTGGGGCCACCTGCAGTATTTTGAGTGGCTCCCACAGCAGCGACTGCAGCAGCACGGTCAGTTGCTTCAACAGTAGCGACAAAATTGAGGCCGTGAAAGTAGAAGCGACTGGCATGGCTGGATTGGTGTTCAAGATACGAGTGATCGTCACCGAGGCTAAAGCGGTAGTGGAGTATGTTGGCGGGACGTCGAATAATTATATCTAGCTAACGCGATGGTAATATCCATGACGATACCAGCAGCGTTGATGGGTTCAGGCGAAACCCTCAATATAGTGTAATTAGAATATCTATCAGACTCCAAATCAACACCACAAAAGAGATATACCTTGGCATCGGCACGAACGAACGCTCAACTGCTAATAGGCTAAGAAAGGATAGAATCAACGGAAGCTCATTCAAAAACATCATTTGAGTATGGTCATAGTAATCTACCTTGAAAAGCTAACTGCAATATGAAATTTCTCGTCTTCCAGTAGAGTCAGCTTCACCTTCGTGATTGGCATAAGTCTGTTCGACGTTGCTGATAACCTAACTCATAAGCACAGCTCCCTTCACTTAGACCAATTGATCATCGTAGGCTGATTCATGATGTCGTTTTCTCCTCACTGCTCTATCCGGACCGCATGCTAGTCGTTTCCATTGAGTAATACACGAGTTGTCGCTTCGAGATCTGGGTCTAGGTCCATTGGAGATAAAGGCCGATCATGGACGGTACCGAAATCTTGGGGGGAGAATTTGCTTACCAAACCTGTTGTCTGCGGTGTAGAATAGTCATTGCTCATACCAAAATTCGCTTGGCTTTCGGCGGGAAAATTCGTCGGATTGGATTCCGTAGAGCCGGTTGTGTTGGCCACATGGTCAAGCCAGGAGGTTTCGCTGGCGTAAAATGCACATCGAGCTATGTCATTTGCTTGAGCGGTCATTGAACCGAGCCATGACGACTGCTCGGCTTGCTGGATTGGAAGCAATTCAGTAGCTGGAGCTTCAAGATTTACGGAAGTAGCTGACAAAACTGGGCGCATTCTCGGACCACATAGTGCAGGTATGCCTAAGGGAGCTTCTGCCCCCAGATAGGATTCCATCGTGGCTATCTCTCCAAATCGACCACTTGAAGATTGGGGCCAGCCGGACTCTATAACACCATTTTCGGTCGTCGGGGCCAAGTTTCCATATTGTTCGAAGCTGTACGGGCCGCTGCTCCGCCGCTCGGGACCTTGCAATAGCCCTTGGTTTATCCGGGATTCCCTATGACCACCCCTGGGGTTTTCGAGAGCTGCAGGAGATACGGGAAGTCTTTCGAAGCGACTCTGATAATAGTCCGACTGAATAAAAGCGGCCATTGCCAGAGCTGTTCCATCTTCCTTGCCCCGCAGGCCCAGCTCTAACCTAGATATCAAACTCCCCGTTGGGGTTTTGTCCCATCGAAGATCATGCTTGCGACAAGGAAACTGCAGCTTCATCCGCTCTTCCCATACGTCATGCAACTTTGGTTGTTGAAGCAACCCAAGTATAACGTTCGTTGCATCCCAGTTGCTGAGATCTTCCCCACGTTCGTAATGCTGCGTAGCGATGTGATGGAAACGTTCTGTAGATTTAGCGAAGTAAGCAACACAGAAGCCACAAGCCCAAGCTTGCTTTCTATAGCCGCGTCGCCATCCTTTAGCAACGGTAGAGCCTTTGGGTACTCCGTGATTCTCAAGGTGGTTTTCAAGTTGATACTTTCTGTTGTATGTCCTAGCGGTCAGTGCTTTCTCGACACATGGGAGAACGTGGTGTTCTTTAATGTGACGTTCGTCGGGATTTATGTCTCCACACAATGCACAAACCAAACCATGCTCTTTATGCACTACAGGACCATCTGGCATGCAAATGTACACGGTTTCCTCATGGGCCTCTTTCTCATGCTTCGTCCAGCCACCATAGGTCGTGAAAAGCCGTGGTTTTTTGCAAATGGTACACCAGTAGCTGCACTGGGGCGCACTTGTCGGAAGACGTGCCTCTCCGTCCCGCTGGGGATTAAGAAGAGACTGCTGCTGCCCGGGTAGGCTACTTCGGGCATTCTCCCTGAGGCGTTTCTGATTGAGGGGGTGCGATTCGACGGTGGACCAGGAGGATCTGGTATTGGAGCTTAGGGATGTGGTTTTGCTACTGCGGCGGGTAGAACTAGAGGTAGAGGCGTCGGAGAACCTGATCAATGATTGAAGGCTACCTCGAGATGCTTGTCGGTCTTTTCGATTAGCTAGTTGAATAATCAGCTGCAAGTAACGAACTAGACACACAGCGTATCAATACCGGGAGACCAAAGAAAGTGCCTCAAAGCCTGTATAGCGGTGAATTCTCCGTCCGAAAGATCAAGATATGCCCGAATCTCTGCATGGGTGCGCCCATTGAGAGCCGCAAAGGTCGGCTCCTTCTCGATGATACTACCGAGCTCTGTATCGCTGCTGACGTTCCAAGGTCGGTTTTGCTTCCTGGGAACGAGAGTGTTTGAGTGTCGCACTTCTGATTCCGCTAAGGAGCGGGCGCCTCGGCAACGAAACGCCGGATCCGCCGTGTTTGCAGCATTCATCCCTTAAACTCGGGGAACAACTGAACTCGTTCTTCTGGCTCGGGTACCTTGACGGTCATGGAAGGCTTTATGGAAGTTGGAACAGGAGTAAGGCAGAAGACAACAGTGATAAAGCGTTGCTCGAAATGGACATTCTCACCCGTATATTGTTGCCGAAGGCCACTCAGGGGCAGACGTGTTTCAAGTATTGGCTTCCGTTCCTACAGTACGCCTGGTTGGCAGGGCCATAACACAGAAAGCCAGTACTTTTCCAGAGTTGCAAACCACCTCCTGCAAGGCTGCTGCTTCATGTGAACCTCTGCTCGGTGCTCATTCGACTTTCTACGTCCCCATATTTCTTACTCAATTTGCCTCCAGTTATATGAGAAGGAGGACGCTTGTTGTGACTTTGCTATGTCTGGGCGGCTGGTGTTGTGGTTAACTTGAGCAAGTCAGGTCACCCGAATGCTGAGATCGGATTGCATTTCAGCCTGAGGATGTAACCATCCCCTGCGCTAAGCGTAAACAAGTTTCACAAGTAAAACCATTCCGCTGCCTTCCCCTGGCCCATGGCCATGGCCATCCAACGAGGCCTTTGGCTACTCCTCCATTTCTGTGATGAGCACCATCTGTGGCATCTTCCATCTCGTTTCACTTGCAATTACAGCTTATCTTCTGACTTCTTGGAATAAAAGACTTGGATCTTTGGCCTTTGCAGGAACCAGCAACGAAACGTGTGTTATCTTCAACGCCAACAATGGCACTCTGATGGCAGTTCGAAGATGGCCATCATGCCACTGGCCACCGAACGAAAATCCACTCCTGAGTGTTCACAGCTAAGTAAGTCAGTCTCAAGGACTTCTTTTATTAGGCGTCGTTCTCTCACGCTTTCTGGCTCAGGAGAAGTACCTTTCGATTTGGGTGAAATTACTACGTCTACTCAAGATTGTACATTACAGATCAACCATCCCAAGATGAGGTTCCTATCGACCTTGCTCCTCTTTGTAGCACCGATAGCATGTCTCCATACTCGGCCATCCTCGTCCATCACCGCCTTCGGGCCTCCCAACACAGCAGCTCCTTTGTGTCCCGGAGTGATTCCCACATCCCTTCAGCCTGGCTTGCCATCAACATCGAGTATTCCAATAAACCAAACGCGTTTCTCGTCTCGGGCAAACGAGACCCATGTCCAAACATTTATCTGTCCGCCGTCAAATACCAATACGTGGAACCCCAGCATTGATACTCTGATCGCCATTTTCTTTGGGATTGTCGCTGCCATATTACAGTTAAATCATATACATGTAGCTCGGCGTATGTTTTCACGTAAGCTCCCACGTTCTCAAGCAAGGAATGAGAAGAGTGGTACTGATGAAGACGAATTTAGAACAACGCAATCTGTGTACAAGCTGTCATCGAACGAAGGTCCAGCGTGTATTTGCAAAGAGATCGTCATGTCTTGAAAGCTTGGAGAGAGTTTGAAGTACTTGAGTTATCTTTTCGGTTTGGTGAACATGTGATGATCGTAAGCTACTGAATAGAGAAGTCTTTCTTCGTCACTGTTCCATTGTTTTCCTTCATAGCATAACATATTATCTTACTTTAGCTTTGCCCTCACTTTTTTATATATTCGTGCTGATGCTCTGTCTCAGACTGGACGTATTACAATCAGAGCATCAAGTTACTAGCTGATCATCTCGCTATCATCTCGTTGCTCTACATACCTTCTTCTCGAAGCTAAGAATAATCTGAAAATAATGACAGTTAATCACACGCGATAAGGACAGAAAAGATACACACGAACACGTGTTGATTCGAAAGATAATAGATTGATATACGTCTAATAATTCATGAGCATATCATTTAATCCATGGATAAGAGAGCGCCATTTGTATCCTATTCATGGATGAAATGGTTCATCAATGGCACCTATCAATGATTATCATCTCGGTCATGAAAATGTGTGTTTTAGCCACGAATGAGTATATCCACCGCTCGGGTGCATCACATAGCATAGATAACAAAATTCCCTGGATCAAGTTCTTCCCTCCACGGTTTCGTATGGGACATCAATGTTTCCACCGTCAAAGATGAGCGTCCTCGCAAACAGCGTGGCACATTTAATACCCGCCATACTGGTTTAAACGAAAATCGGTCCATCTCACTACTTTGTCGCTGACGCACTTGAGATCTTTCGAGGATTTGTTGTTTTTATTCTCTAAAGTGTAGTACTGGTACTTTATCGATCAATCTCTGCCGCGTCTGAAAGGGAATATCTACAGCTTAAAACCCCAACCACGTCTAGCATAATCTTCCTCTTCAATCACTCTTTCCCCTACGTCTCATCATCTACAAGACCAACACCGTCAGAGCTTTAATCAATCTCACATATCCATCTTTTGCTTATCTATTAAGGAATAGTAGGAGCCGGGGCGTGGTGAGGCGTGAAACCGTCACGTGCACGCTCGATCGATGGCATTCCCCACAAAGAAAAGAAAAGAAAAAAGGTCCTCCAACCCTCCGCCTCCAAGTATCTCATCTCACCCTCCTGCTCCAACCCAACCCACCCAACCAGCATCCATCCCCAGCACTCCTCCTCTCTCTCCAAAACCAAAACCAACCGTTCATTTTTTCTTTTTAAATGGTAAAACAGTTTTAAGAGAAGAGGAGGTAGTTGCAGCGTAGGCTAAATTTAGGCTTTGACGGGGGTTGCTGGTTTGGGGTTTTAGGGGGGAACTGAGGGGTAGGAATTGGAGGAGGGTTGTGAGGGTTGGAGGACGGTTGTGAGGGTTGGTTTGGGATGGTGAGGTTGTTGGTGGTGGTTTAGGTGGGGTTGTTGGTGGTGGGTTAGGTGGGTTTGGTGGGATTTTGATGATGGTGGTGCGGTTGTATGGCTTATTTACTGTGTGTATATTAAGGGGGGGATTTGGATATTTTGTGATGGAAGTAAACGGTTTGTGGGTAGTAGCGAACCATGCCGACACTTCAAATTCGTTACATATACTACCAAAATTTGAATCAATCACGATACTGTTAAGATAATGTCAAAAATGTGCGGTTAAAGTCTCCATTGAATATATATGATTGACTAAACAAACATCCCAACGACCAAGGATATATCTTGCCCAACCGTCCTGAACCCGGTCATCTGCCCTAAGCGCTGCAAGTCCGAGTAGAAAACATGGGTTGTGTGCGTATATAACAGCAAAAGGAAGGGAATGCTACAGACTGGCCAAGTCCGCAACAAAAGTGTGAGACTCAACCGCTAGAGTTGTCGAGTTTCCAGTGCGCCGGTATGCTTGAGTTACAACTGAACGCCCAACTGGAACTCCTCCGCACTGCCATGGCTGGATAGGTATCGCCACAGAAAGGCGCGAAATGCGGAGAGTTTGTAGAAGGAATCTACAAAACGATGAGGCTAGGGCAGACGTTGCCGACGTTGACAAGGCCGTTCTATGGTGATGTTAGGAGGGAAATGCTGGAACGGATGGAAATGGATATTACCTGCGCGCCACTTGAGCAGCAGGCCAAGCTTTGCTGTTGAGAGCACTGGGAGGTGATGGGTGCGACGCTAAGAACTAAAGCGCAAGGATATCAGCAAATGCATCATGGATCACTCCAAATCATGGCTCACCATTGATGGTGGTGCAGTCAATTCCGACGTTAACGGGGATGAGGTTGATGGTCTGCTTGACGATCTGGTTGCAGCAGGACGCAGTCTGGTTTTGGGCGCATTGGTTCTGGGCTTTTTGACCTGGGGTCTCTTTCTTGCCCTTGGTGCGCTCCTCAATATTTTCCGACGGGAGGGCGGTTACCGTGAGGACGAAGGAAAGGAGGGCGATGATGTTGGAGAACTGCATATTGGATTGAGGTACTGAAGATTGGATTGAAAGGTAGTTTGAGTGCGTTTGGTGTTTATTGAAACTTTATTGGAAGATTGAGAGGCTGATGGGGATGGAAGATGAGGGAGGAAGAGTCCTGTTAAATAGATCTCTTGAGGAGACGAAGAAGGACCATCATCGTCACCACCACACCGTATCTCCCATCTTCCAAGTTTTCCAAGCTTCAACTTTGGCGCTGTAGGGTCGCCAATGTTGCTACGATCCCTCCCCTGCTCGTCAGATCCATCTTGGTTGTCTCGCTCAATGGAAGATGCCGTCTACAGATCGACAATGTATTGCCCGAATTGAGGCAACTGTGAGAACCGCACTGCAACGCCGTATAACAGCTACCAATGATCTCGGCAACGGAGGTAAAATCTCTCATCCCCCCCTGGGGTGTAGAAGCACGATGATGAACATTAGACCCAAAAGTAGCCCAAGGTTTCAGCGTGGAGCGAGAGACGGCTATGGTTCCGCCCAGCTTACCGGGCAGTAAGAGGATGCTTGCAGCCACCATGGCGATAGGTTTCGCTTGATATCTCCGCAAATCGTTGAATTAGCTCAATAGTTTGCGCCTATGCAATATTTTGACCACAAGCCACCAGACGACCAGACGCCCATCGGCGGTACGTGTTATAGGAAGCTGACAGCTCAAGGGTATGACTGTTGTATGTGCAGCCAGCGCTCTCTCGATGCGGAGCTCTGTTGTCGCCCCCCTTTGCTGCTAATGCAAGCCCGTTTCCCCCTGCTTCAGGCAGAATTTGCGCTTTTGGGATCGGTCGAGTCGGCGTCCAATGACTGTGGTCCGCATAGCACATTGGTTCATACCCACGAACATTAACCTGCTGTCCTCGGACGCACTGATCCCACAGCGTTTTCGGGCTGTTTGAAGTTGGGCAATGCCGCTAATGACCAGGGGAGAACGTTCTCGGTACTTACCAGGTGCCTTGGTTAACGGGGGAGGTTAGGTGGATCTACCTCCACCGGGCAGCGAATGCAATGGACTCGGGGGTGCTCAGGGATCCAAGAATAGATGAAAACAAATGAACGTAAATGAAGAGAATCCCGATCTGACCGATTCGATCTGGTTCCCAATCAGTCGATCTTGCACTAGGCAGGGATGCACTCGAACGGACGAGTAGTCCAGCCACACGCTCTCCGGATCGACTTCGGCACAAGCCACCCGACACGACCCGACACCGTTATGACCTTCACTCGTCTCGTGCCGTTGCTGTCGAGTGTCGAGTGTCAAGTCCCTCGGATTGTCAAGCCACACTCGGTCATTGGCAATTGCCGTTCTGCTTGGGGACATGGCGCAAAGGTCAAAGGACGAGTTAGCCGTAGTACATCCACAGTCCCCCAAGGCACATTCTGCACCATCCCCACCCTGGCGCTCGTCGCATCTGATGAGAACGATGACACATGCACATGTTAACCCCACAAACAACAATACAGGGAGTGGTGTAGTAAGTAACCAAGCAAAAAGCCTGTTCCACTTAAGCTTTTCGGGTCGCTTGCAGATGCCGAGTCTGACTGGTCCAAACGGCTTGACGTTAATCTCCGATGAGATTAGCCCTCCCGCCATTAGCGCATACTACTGTGGACCCCTCGTACCTACCTAGTAAGGTACAAACAAGTACATATGTCCTAATTGTAGTAGATGCCGATGCCGACGTCACGTCCAAACTCAAACCCAATACCCCGGACTTACTCTTTCCCCACCAGACACAGACACAGACACAGACACAGACACAGACACGGCACGCTTGGGTGGGCTTGGCGACGATGTGGAGACGGTGCTGCGTAGTAGAGCAAGTGGTGATGTGCCCGCTTCACGAATCAGGTTTTGCTTGGCTTTGACTTTGGTGGCTGAGTGCGCGCATTCTTTAGTGTGTTGATCCTGTGTGAGCTGGGAGCTGGGAGCTGGGAGCTGGAAGCTGGAAGCAGTGGAAGTCAGCCCTGGCCAAACTCCACATGACTCTCTGGTACCCAGTACCTAGATGGGGAGAGCGCCTTGTATGGATCCGTGATGCTGCAAATCTTGTTCACGAGAAGCCACAATATCGAGACATCGTTCTTCACCGAATCATGAAACCCAAGGGAGATCCATCAAAGCATCAAGCTACCGCTCAATTTGCGTGTGCAAGGACTGTACTGTTTTGAGTAAGGTAGGGTGGTAGGGTAAGGTACTGTAGGTACATAGGTAGCTGTCACTCGATTAGCGATGACCCAGGACCGGCGCGAACCGGAGAAACGAACAACTGGGGGCACAGACACTAACCGTTTGTGGCTGGCACCAGCCTACCACACTGCCAGCAGCCCAGCACTTTGGCAACACTCGGACAAATCATGTTAGGTGGCGTAAACACGTGCGCCCGTCACTCTGTTCCTGGCCATTGTTGTGGCAACGGGCGCGAAAGCCGTAAGCCCCCCGTGACTCCAATCAATGCCCTACCGTCTGTTCCCAAACAATCTCCTACATGCGGTCCAAGGATTCCCGCATTCATCAGGGGCCGACCACTCCTCATCCGCGCAGCTCGGGCCTTTCCTAAATAGGGTTGCCCGGAACACCTCGAGTCCTCCTTCGTATGGGCGTTCATGCATGCAAGCAGGGTCCTGCCAAGTTGGCAATCATCGGGCAAGTCGCAGCTTGTTGATGTTAACCGCTCCCATAATGTGTCGGTCTGACATCTGGACTCCTCCCTGGCTCCTGCCACTCGTCCATCACGGTGCTGAGTTGGCCATCTTGGATGACGGATGTGGGCATACGGCGTCATCGGTGGAGTGAGTCTGTAGAATAGATTCCAATCGACCCAGAAACGGGAGTCTGGGACGTCCCATCTGGACTTCATCTCTTGAGGAGGCGTCGGGAGGTGGTTTGATTTGGTCAAGCCACCGAATGGTGTCATTAGATGCCACTGTAACCTCAATGCTCTAGAGCTTCCAATGGTTTTAGGGGAGTAATGGTCTAGTAGAACAAACGCTGGGCGAACATCTTCCATCGAGTGGTCAAGGTGTCGACATGTCACCGTACAAATCCTGGACCACTTGATTGCCTCCGTGCATTTCCAAGAGAAGTACAACCGGGGCTCTTCTTCGCTTGTGTCTGGTGCTCTGATGCTGATGTCTAATTCTTACGGGGACATGAAAAGTGAAGTACTGATCCTCGAGGAGACCTATTAGCCGTCATCCAGGCTTTGGTGGGAGCCATCGTGGCAAGGACAACAATGGAGCCACAGTCTCGGTCTTTCATCTGGTACTCCGGGTACTGCTCATACTCCCTCAAGCCGAATGCCCGATATGCGAAAGAGTGAAACAACGGAACAAAGACTGTACCGAAATGAACTCCAAGGAGGCGTCGATACAGATTGAGATACCCGATTACGGGAGCGAAATACAAGACTTTAGAAAAGGGTAATGATCGGGCTTTCAAGAGCTGTCATGCCTAAGATGTTACTGATGTGCTTTGAGAAAGATATTCGAAGACATTGTTGCTAGGAGGAACCTTGTTATTCCCACTTGAGAAGGGATAACGTTGGTGAATGTTCGGCTCACGGAGGACATTGAAATTTCCGTGAGCTATGTCGGAAAGACCATAGGGCAGCGATGGTTGAAAAGGCCAACGAATGCAACAGTGGAGTACAGAAGCAATCAATGAGGTTCTAGGAGAAACAATGCAGAAAAATGGGGTCGCCACATCTAAATATCAACTTCAAAATCAGATGGTCGGATTTGCTCGGACATGAGAATATCCTTCGACATACCAATCCGGTGGCAGTCATGCACCTGCAAACACTCTGCATACAAAACGAGCCATTAATCTTGAGTTGTGTCTGACGTTTTTGATAAGCGTTGCTGGCAAAGCCAATGGCTTTACCGAACGAGCCGGGGAGGTTCCTTTCTAGGCTCCTACCTACAACGCGCCATGCTGTCGGAAGACCACTCATAGGTCATGATGCTGCAACAACGCGCAACGATGCGTAATCGGCAACTGTTCTTCTCGCACGTGACTTGTCCATATTAATTAAGATCATCATCGTTCGTCTGATCAAACAGATGTGCAACAGCTGTTATTGTCGTTACCTACGCTGAAGGGCTAAATCACATCGCGCGGCAGAGAGACTTGTTTCAGACCTTGGAGCATTCGCCGAGCTTCTTCAAAGGGAATCGCATCGCAGTTTCGATGCTACTTTACGTTTGTTGAATATCTTCCGGATGGCAGGGTCTCCTCTTTAGGCAATCGACATGGTTAGATGGCCAAATCCTTTGCGCATGCATGCTTGCTGTTACCGTTTTCCGTCCTTTAGCGTTGCATCTTCGTTGCGTTTGGCTCTTCTGACCTCTAGACTTGCTGCCTCTCGGCGTACACACACAGTTACTAAAGCATTAGCATGCGTAGTGAGCGAAGCAGAAGTTTATCTCATGGGACGAAGTAGATCGTAAGGACTTACTGTCAACGTTACCTCGAAGTCCAAATGCAAAAGTGCCTGTCTTCACTCATCTCGCTTTCTCTTACGTACTAAGATCTTCTCCCAGCTCCTTTTCGACAGTCTCACAACAAGCGCTTGCTTGTCATGCTATGTCCATCTATGTTTGACTCTGCTGCTGGCCAACTCAGTCCAACTGCGGATGTGCGGGCTCTCTTTTATCATCGTCCGAAGACCTCCGGTAGCTTTCTGTGTGCAGCGGATAGTTTGGAATATCTATGACGATCATATCACGTTTCCGACACCGTCGCTGGTTTAGAGTCGTCAAACATAGTCCGAGTATCGATACTGCCAGTCGTACCAAGCGGTTGTTCAGCATCGCGTCGCCCTCAGGGATCGACGAATCGATCTATCGCTAAGATGTAATAGCATATTAGGACAGTATCGCAATTCTTTGAAGATTGTTGTCCTGGCTGCGGTACACTGAGAGTGGCGTTGGAAGTTGGTCTTCTTGGTCCAAACTGCTGAAGCGGTAAGTCTCATCCAAGGGACACTTTAGGATTTCTCCAACCAGCTGTTCGACGCTAAAGCTGTTTAAAGTCGGGACCAATTTCAGGCCAATAACGCTGCCGATACGAATACTGAGTGCACAGCCATGGACTACCGCAATGGTATACAGCTTGCATCATCGCAAAGACCCATACGGGATTCGAGCTGATATAGTAGGCCTCGGATCCCCTGGTATTATCCCCTA
>JAABUP010005426.1_pt1 | contig 19403 bp, 36 predicted proteins | sample 5559201 | NCBI WGS metagenome assembly JAABUP01 (sample SAMN10711887, study PRJNA513373) | rock metagenome | isolation source: Antarctica rocks | place: Antarctica
CCCCCACCTGGGCGCGCCGCAGCGCCTTCATGCGCCAGCTCGCGCCGCCGTCACCCACGCCGGCCGCAGGCACGGCGCCCTGGCGGTCCACCACGGCCTCGGGCGGCTTGCCGTCGCCGCCCTCCCCGAAGTAGGGGTTCAGCTCCCGCGCCTGCGCGGCAGCTTGTCGTCACGCGCGCAGCCCCCCACAGTGAGTTGCCGCGACTTGCGCTGTGCCCTCGTGAGTCGCGGGTCGAGCGCCCGTGCCTGTAGACTCAGGCCCCTCGGGCACTGACCCAGTGCGTTGAGTGTGTGCACAGCAAGCGTGCGCCTGGTGCGCAGTGCAAGCTGAGGTATGTTCAAGCGTGCCTCCTTGTCACACAGACAAGCTGCTGCTAGCGGGCGGCCTATAGCATGTATCTCGCGTCGCCGCAGGGCTCTTGTGAGTCGCAAGACACACTAGAGGCATAGCCTTGCACTTAAGCAAAGGAGCTGGCCAGCCGGAAACAGGTCAGTGGAAGCAGTTTTATGCGCACGTTGACAGTGACCGCACCGAGACAGAGGGCTTGCTATCCTCCACCAGGGGCTCCAGCGCGCTGCCAGGCGCGGCCGGAGTAGAGCGCGGCATCGCCTTGGTCATCCAGTCCTCGCGCGGCGCGGAGGGCGCGCTGGGCTCAACTGGCTCTGCTGCGGCGTCAGAGTCTGAAGCGCTGCTTGCGCCTGCACCACGCACGCAGCCTCACGTCACCATTGAGCTCTAATTGCCCTGCTGTTTAAGCGTAGCCGTTTCCGCCTCTATGGCGAGCACAGCGCGTTGGCAACCCAGCAGACACACACTTCCTGTGTGTCTAAACGCTTTCATAGTCCTTGCAAGCAAGCAAAGAATGGCAACGTGGAGCTGAACATTTGCGAGTCGCAGAACCTGCAGCGTGTGCGTGCGCGTCGCCATCCTGCTGTGCAGTGCTCAGCTTGCTCTGCCTCCTCCGGTCCTTCCGCTGTCGCTTCTTTTCCTTTTTTCGCTCCTTCTTGTCCGCCTTGAGCGCAAGCTCCGCTTGGTCGCTGGCAACGAAGCTGAGTGCGCTCAGCATTGCTACCCCTGCCCAGACTCTGAGCGCTCCGCTCAACTCTTGCCCCCTCTCTTCCACAGCTGCCCAGAGGCTTACTGTGCCTCTGCAAGACACAAAGTGTCGAAATACATTGCATGCGCGCGAGACTGGCCGGGGGAGCCTTCATTGGCAAGCTTTGAAAGTGAGCAATGGTTGCAAACGTTGCAAAGGCATGCCTAGCACAGGTGAATGCATGTGCATGCATCACATCGTCCTACAGCAGATGGTACACATCGCACAAGCTTGCGTTCATGGGAAAAGAGACTGCCGCGCCACCACAGTGCTTGTGTCACAGGCGCCCATGCATCGGCGCCCAGAAATGGATAAGGGGGCGAACGGGAACTGCGGCGGCCCCAACAGCAGCAACACAGCAGAATCCAGCATTAATGTACATGAAAACAAGCAGGCTGCGCGCCACGGCACAACTGCCAACAAATACATGCAAGCCTGCAGCTGTACCAGAGAGGCGCGCCCACAGCCCCGGCCCCAGCCGCGAGGCGCCAGCAGGCAAAGGAGGGCACCAACCCCCCTACGACCGGCCAGCACCAGCGCACGGCCAAGACGGACCAAGACAGAACACGGCGCAGCCAATTCGCTGCCCGCCGCGACCGCAGCTGTGCGACAGACTCGTCAGCGGTCAAAACATGGAGCGCCTCAACGCCACCCAAGCGTGTCTCTGCGCCGAGCCAGCTCCGCCATTCTGCAGTTTTTACAGTATCCACCACCTGCGCACATGCGCACCGCGCATCGGCATCGCCAGAGCGCGCAGCGCATGGGCCGGGGGCCAAAACCTAAACCCCAGCCAGCCCTCCTTACCGCCCCTGCCAGCGCAGGCCGCGCGGCGGCTCCGCCGTCGCGGAGAACATAGGGCAGCTGTCGGCCAGCGGCGCGTCCGCGTGCGCCCAGGCCGCCTCGTGCGCGGCGGCCGCCGCCGCGGCCTCGCCGCCGCGGCCCAGCGCCGCCAGCGCCTGCGCGCGCCCCAGCAGCGCATAGCCGTTGTCCGGGTGGCGCGCCAGGTCCTCATCGTACACCTGCGCGGCACACGAGCATCGTTGGAGGCGCGTCATCCTGAGCCAAAAACTCTGCTAGAGGGGGCCCCTTTGGGTGCCCGTCAAACCCAACAAGCATGAGCGTTTTGCTTGGCGCGGCTGCCAGGGAGCGCCGCCGGCGCCGAACACCTGCACATGAGGCCAAGCAGGTCATGGATGTGCGCGTGACCCGTGGCGCAAGGCCAGCATGTGCGCCGCGCCCGCTCGCACACCATGAAGCTCAGCCACATAGACGCAGTACAGCTTGAGGTCGATCGAGCACGGCAGCAGGGCCGGCTGAGCAGGGCCTGCACAGACCGAATGAGCAGCATGCATCAGAGACCTATGAGCATGCATAAATGACCCTGTGGGCATGCGTCAGAGACACAGCGCACTGCGCAAGCTCTCGGCAGGCGTAAGCGCGCAGCCGGGCGCGCCTGCAGGGCGGCCGCGGGCTGGCCGGCGCGCAGGAGCACGGCGCCCAGGCAGAGCCGCACGGGCGCGAACTGGCGCTCCGGCTCCATGTAGCCCATGGCGTCCTCGGCCGCCACGGCCGCGCGCAGGCGCGCCTGCGCACGGCCAGGCAGACCCGGCTCAACTCTGTCTCGGGAGCGGTGTGAAGCACCGGTCTGAGCGTGCTGACTCCCCCACGGCTCCTTGCCTGGCCTCCAGCGCGCGTGTACGCGCCGTACCATGGCAATGAAACCACGAGACTCAAAAATGCATCTCACTGGGCCTTGCAAACTGCAGTGAAGCCAAAACAAAGCCATGATGCAGGGTTGCGATGGGAGCTCAGGCACAGCGCAAGCGCAAAGAGGCATTTGTCGCGACGGAGACTGCGCCATGACGCGCGCCTCGGCGGCGGTGTGGTTGCCCGCCGCCAGCGCGCGGCGGCCCTCGGCGAGGAGCACCAAGATGCCGGCCAGATCGCGGTAGGCGCAGGCGTAGATGCCCGGCGGCGCGCCCGGCACCGTAATCTCGTCTGCCTCAATTTCTGCTGCCAGCGCCTGTGGCGCCGCGTGCGCGCCGCGTCAGCGCCGGGCGTCTGGCAGGCATGATCCACTCAGTGTGGTGCTGCCGGGCTGTTCAGGACGCCGCAAAGGCGGAGCGCGGCGCTGACGCCTGCATTTGGCACGCATGCGCGGCGCACAGCCTGCCTGCGCTCACACTTTCCCTGTACGAGAGCACCGCTCCACAAGGTGATGCCTGCGTGCATCACAGACGGGGCCGAGCAGTCGCACGCTCCCGTCCCCGCCAGCGCGCCCGTCCTGTCTTAACCCAAAACCCTATCCATGTCGCTAGGGACGGCGTCGGGGCGCGCGCCTGCAGGCGGGCCAGGTCGGCGGCTGCGCCGTCCGCGTACCCGCCCGCGACCTCGTCCAGGTCGCCCACGGCCGCGGCCGCCGCGGCGCGCGCCGTCAGCGCCATGCAGCGCCCAAAGTGCAGCACGGCCGCCGCGTACTCGGGGCCGCCCGGGCACAGCCCTCGCGCGCCCGGCGGCGGCGCCGCGCCCGGCTCGGCCAGCAGCGCCGCCCACTTGGCCTGCCGCGGGGGGAGCGACGCTTTCAGCCTCCCGCCCGACGCCGCCGCTGCCGTGACTGCTAACACTGTGGCAAAGCGGAGCCCTCCTCCTCGCTCTGAACTGACCTCCCAACAGCCAAAGCAGCGCCTGCAGGCCCTCCTGACGCACCGCTCTTGTGCGCACATGCAAGGCGCTGGCGGCGCTCTGGACCCGTACAATATTGTGCTCTGGAGGGCAGGAGATGCGGACCTGCCAGGCGCGCGTGGTGATCAGCTCCCGGAACTCATGCCCTGCATCGCCAGGCGGGTATGCGGCTGGCATCTCCTCCGGCAGCCGCCGCATGCGCGCGGCGCTCGCCTCCGCCAGCGCAAACTGCGCGCGCCGGATCTCACCTCAGGGCTGCCGCGAGCCAGAGAGGCGCCTCTCTAGCCGATGGCCGCCAGTGAGCATGTCACGTACGCCCATGCAGACCGCTTGGGCTGGGTCGGAGCTTGGCAGCTGCCGCGGCCGGCGCCTCTGTCACGATTGGACATCGCGTGTGCGCGTGTCACGTGCGGCCATGCAAGCGTGCCAGCGGCGGCTAGCCTGCGGACATCGCGGTCCTAACCCCCATCCAGGCAGCCCAGGCGCGCGCCTGGCCCGCCATGTTGGCGGCCCAGACCAGCATCTGCGCATTGTGCTCCGGCTCGTACGGCGCCTGGCACGCGTCGCTGAGCGCGCGGTCGGCCGCGAGCGCCGCCACATTGGCGGCCGCCGCGTCGGCGTAGCGCCCCAGCCGCACGAACAGGTGCGACGGCATGTGCAGCAGGTGCCCGAAGCGCCGCAGCCACGGCCCGCGCCCAGACAGCAGCTGGTCCGCGGACGCCTCCGCGCGCGCCACGCTGAGCTGCCCGCCAGGCGGGTGCCTGCGCGGGTCCCCGATGCGCACCTTGCGCGCTGGCAGCCTCCGCCATGCTCCCGGCATGCATGGGACAATCGTCAGCTGGTGCAGGCGCAGGCACGGGCGCTCGGCCGCGGTCTCTGTTTCATTTGGCGCTCGCCCCAATGCTGGTTTAGGGTTAGGGCAGACAGCATGCCCTGTGCAAGACATCAGGTCGCCATACGTTGACTTATGGCTCATTTTGCAAGCGAAATCCAGCGGGCCCAGCACAAAGTGAAAGCATAAGCCGGCAGACATCCCAGTATGACGTCTATGCCTGCTGGGCATGCAGGGCGCGCGGGCGGACCGCATCGGGGAGGACGCCTCTGCCAGGTGAATGTGCAGGTGCAGCGCCAGCGGCTGCCCCGCATCCAGCGCCAGCGCCTCCCCGATCAGGCCCTCGGCCTCTGCCGCGGTGGGCGCCAGGCTGCCGTCCGCCTACATGGGCAGCCCCGGAACAGCCTCGGGCACCCTTGATGTGCAAATCGTCCCGGCGCACGGATGACAGGTGCTGTTGATAGGCACTGCTGATAATACAGGAAAGGCAGATCATTTCTATGCCCCAGGGTGCAAGTCTGCGGCGCTTCGCTCGCTGCTAGAGACAGTGCTTTCACTTCACCACTGCACAGGTTGCGACAGGCCCAGCATTGCCCACAAATGGCATGTACAGAGTAGGGTACCAAAACCCTGTGCTCGGGCATACCATGTAATAGTCCCACGGCGACACGTTCATGAACGCCTCGGCCGCCACCGCAAGCAGCGCCACGTCGCCCCACTCCCGCCCCGCCGCCGCCAGCGCGCGGCCCCAGGCTGCCTCCGCGGCGTCGCGCTCCGGCCGCAGCGCGCTGCCGTCCGGGAAGCGCGCCACCGCCGCCGCCGCCACAGCGGCCTCCTTGCGCGCCAGCTGCGCGCGCGCGGGCGATGCACTCGCTGCCGCGCGAGCGACTCAAACATGCAGTCTTCGCCGTCCGTGCTCGACACAGACATGCCCCAGAAATTAAGATGGGCAGGAGGACCGGACCCACTGTTTTGGAAAGCGGACCTTCGAGTCGGGCAGGCGCGCGGCGGCGGCGCGCGCGGCGGCCAGCGCGGCGCGCGCGGCCGCCTGCGCGGCCGGCAGGTCCTCTGGGCAAAACGACGGGTAGCCCTTGCGCTCCGCCGTGATATCCCTGCGCCCTCCGCCATGTTCTGTTCACAAAAGCCTCCCATTGTCCATGTGCAACTGCCTATCCGTTGCTGCTCTTATGCGATACAAGTCATCCAGTGGGCCAGAGACGGCGGGCCTCCGCCAAAATCTGCCGTGCTCCAAGCAGGCCTGGCGACAGCCGAGCCAGGGCGCCGCGCCTGTTGGCGCCGGGCCCGAGCGCGTACGCCATGCCCCACAGCGGCATGCTGGCGCCCGGGTCCGCCGCCGCGGCCTGCTCGAACGCGGCGCGCGCCTCCGGCTGGTCAAAGTTCCACGCCTGCATCATGCCCTGCAGCGCGCGCGGCGCACGCGTCACGGCGCGCGCGGCGCACTGCCCTGCTGTGGTGGCGTGCGCGTGTGCCGGGCGCGATGGCGACGAGGCCGGCGCGGAGCGCGTGCGGGCATGCGCCGCGGCCGGGCAGGCCGTGGCAGGGAGGCAGTGGACGGGGCGCCACTGCTAGCAGCGAGCCAGAGTGACGTCCCGGGGTCGCGCGTATGCAGAGCCTGACGAAGGTGTTGGGTGGGCAGCGGGCGCGCACGAGGTCGAAGAGGCGCTGGGCCGAGGCGGACGTCGTCAGGATGGGGACGGTGAAGCCCTCCAGAAAACTGCCGCCCTGCGTGAAGGTCGCCAGGCGCGCCTGCGCGCCCGGCGGCGGGCACCGCGGCGGCGCGGCCGCCAGCGGCTGCCGGCCTGCGGCAGCCCACAGCCTGCCTGAAAATGCGCTGCCTGTAGAGCGCGTCCTGGCGGTGTTGCTGAGACTGCAGCTGCACCCACACAAGCGCTCTCCAAAAGTTGCAGTTACTCGCATGAGGCGGGGCTGGTAACGTGCAAGCGCGGCAACAGTGTTGGGGGACTCTCGCCGCAGTGGGCCAATCACACGATGTAGCTCCTGCACCATAAGTCATGTGCTCACCACAACAAGCAGTGTGTCGCAGCGGTTGCCGCACCCCACAGGAGCAGCAGAGACGTCGCAAGCGCTGTGAGCATGCACGCTGCCACGCCAAGCCAGACGACCCTCCTCGCAGTGGCCTGCGCCTGCAGCTTGGTGTGCGACACGCTGGGAGCACTGCACGAGCTCCGCCCCGCCTCTGCACCGCTACCCACCTGGCGCGGCAGACAAGGTTCTGGTTATGACGCTGGAGACGGCTTGCATTACTTGGATGCTCTTATTCCTTACTCGCAGCGCGCACCATGCACGTGGCCGTCAGGAGTCGCCTCCGCACAACCGCTGTTGACCCTGCAGCAACCAAGGCTGCAGCCGCCAGCAGCGCCGGGCCCAACGACGCCCACACCATTTTCCCTGCTGCTTTCCCCTCGCCTGCAGCGGGCCTGGCTCATGCAAGCAAGCGCACTATCTACTCAGTACGCAGTTTCCTCGGTGATTGAAGGCAGCCACACTGGGTGCGTGCGCAGCGGCTGGTAACGGCAGACACTCTTTACTGCAGCGAAGCTGCACTCGCAGGCGCTTTGCGAGCCTGTGCTCACGAGAACAGGTGCCAGCTGTGCTTCGCCTCTTTTCCTGGACGTCTCTGAGCTGCCTGCTGACGCACCTCGCGGGAGTCTCTGGCACCCTAGCCATGGTGCTAGCAGCTAGCTGCATACATCCATTGCATGATCAACACCAGCTGACTGCAGGCAACGAAAACAAGCACATTTTGATGGGTGATGGATTAACAGCCACCACCTTGTTCAGCATGCACAGGGACAGAACGCCGCCAACCAGCTGCAGTGTTTGCAGCTGCGCTTCATGCTAAAGTGACAGGCCCACTCCTGGCCTGGGCAGGCAGCAACACAGATGGGCCTGGCCGGCCAAGGTGGAGCGCAACACGGCAGAGCAGTGTTGGCCGACTGATGTATGTCAAGCCTGCTGACAGTGCTATGGAGCACATGCTGGTGGAAGTTGGCATGGCCTCAGCGCATCTGCGAAAAACAATCGGTCCTATGCATTGCAGTCACGCAGCAAACGAGCTACACGTGTGCTTGGTCATGGCATAAGCCACCTTGGCTGCATATGTCATTACCTTACTGCACACATCATACCAATGCATGCATGGTGTACATACATGCTGCTGCTTCAATCACACAAGTAACGTCGCCAAGGGGTGCAAAGCCTCATGCTCAACACCACCACACAGATTCACAGGCCTTATAAGTGATTACCAGCCACTGCGATCACATACAACCAGACAACAAGTACAGACGCTCAATATGCCATTCCAGAGCTAAGTGTGGCTGGCATGGTCACAACCCCGGAACTCGTACAGACTCGGCACTGGGTGTAGCGGCCATGACAGCAGGTCTGCAGCAAGACGCAGTGGCACACTGCCGCCCTTCTCAACCACATTTGCTGTCACTGCCAGAGCCCTCACACAGAGCTCTACGCCAGAACGCTACCCTAGATCCACTGGCTTGCACAGCCTTTCAGCCCTGAGCACGTCCACTACTGAGCAGCGTTAAAACAATACAAGCGCTTGGCCTGCACGCAAACTTCCGCCACAACAGCACAGCTGCCAGCACACACGAGGCATGGCATGCCATCACGGGCTCGCAATCGACAGCCGCAGACGGCCGCCGTACCCGAGCGCGCCCCGCCCCGGCCGCAGACGGCAGCGGCGCCGCTCCGCACCGGCGCCGCGCCCCTCGGCGCGGGAGGCGCGCTGGCCGCTGCGCAGCGGCGCGGCGCGCTCAGTGCTTGGCATGGTCATAATCGGCCAGCGTGAGCTTGCGCTCTGCGGCCGCGAGCAGCCGCCGCAGCGCGAGCGCGCACGCCGCGGCCGCCAGCGGCCCGGCCGCCGCGAGCGACGCCGGCGCCGCGCCGCCGCCCAGCTGCGCGGCCGCGAGCAGGCCCAGCGCGATCGCGCCGCCGGCCGCCAGCTGCTGGCCGCTGCGCGCGCGGTCCAGCGCCTGCCCCCGCCGCGCTCCAGGTCATCAGCTGCTACGCTGATCGCTCCACCAATTGTAGCAGCAGTGGACCAGCATGTGCTCCACAGCACTGTCAGACAGCAGGCTTGACATACACCAGTCAGCCAACACTGCTCTGCCATACAGCATCATGCACCAGCACCTGAGAGCGAGGCGTCATGCGTGACCTCTCAGGCTGTCATGCCAATTGGGTGTCGGGGGGGGGAACAGGAGACTGTGGCGGGATGCGCGGCGGGCGCGCGCGCCTTGGAGCAGGAGGGGCAGTGCGCGGTGTGCTGGCCCAGGCGGTCCATGACCTGCGCACGCGCCAGCTGCGGCGGCCGCGTGGGCGTGCCGCCGCCCGCGCGCACCCAGCCGCCGCCGCCGCGCCCATGGTACCACCTCCTAAAAGCAATTGCGCTCCTGCGCGGCGCGCACCAGGCTGTTTGGGCCTGCTCTGTTGCCACACAGCGTCGGCAAATAGCGTACGCGAGGATCAGTACTTCTGAAACACAGAGTTCGAACAAAGAAATGCTAATCAGGCTGCCACCGAGCCTGGGGGTCACGCCAACACATACAAAACAGTGGTCTATGTCAGACAAGTGCTATTATACACGCTGGGTAATTTGGCAACTTTGGAAGGCACAGCCAGCAGCTTGCAGGCGCATGGAAAGGGGTTCACTTGTCCGCGCCGGCTGGCAGGAAGTAGTCCTGGGCCCACGTGTTGCCGCCAGGGTCCCGCTCCTGCGCCCAAGACCGCCCCATGAGCTCAGCGATCGGCGGTCAGAGCTGAACTGCGGTGCGCGGATGCTGCGTGGCCTGCGCGCGGACCTCATGACATGTGCACCCCCACGCGCGTCACACTCTGCTTGCAACCTACTCAAAAGTTGCCGTCGGCGCCGCTGCGGAGCAGCCCGTAAGCCTGCAGCGGCGCGCCGGGCCAGCAGCGCGCCTTGGCGTACTGGCTGGCCTTGGCCAGGTACGCCATGTCGCCGTCAAAGATCTCGTTCAGCAGCATGTGGTCGATCCAGCGCGGGCGCGCCGCGGCCAGCGCCTGCGCATGTCAGCGGCCTGCCCCTCAAGCCTGATACAACCGGTCAAGAATCTGCGCCAGGCGCTCAGGTGCTCCACGCGCAGCTGATATGTCCGGCGCTAATTGCAGTGAGGCCCACGCTGACAAGTCGTGCCTCGTTCCAGGCCCCGCATGTTGTCGCAATCACAGTGAGGATTGGCAGCAATCAAGTATTCGGCTATAAATGTCGCCCTATACCAAAAATCAAACATACGGCCACCGTAAGTGCCTCGCCAGTCACCGCGCAGCAAAGCCTTCACGCGCGCTTGTCGCGGCCGGGGTGCGTGCCTTGAGCGCCGGGTGCATGGGCTGCACAATGACAGCATGGTTGAACACGCGCGTGGTGTGCTCGTCCAGCGGCACGACGTGGAACCACAGGCACGTGAAGGCGCCGTCGCCCTTCGGCGTGAAGTACCTGCGCGCAGGGGGGCCGCCCTCTGACCAGGGGGTCGCGTGCCTGGCACCCTGCGGCTCAGAACTTCCCGCTGCTTCCGCAGCCAGGCAGAGCGCTGACTGGCTTAATGACTGGGTACATGAACTCATGCTGGCTTTTGAAAGTCCAACACGCAAAGCCGCAGAACCTGCGTAGAGGGGCAACAAGCAGTACACGGCGGCGTTCAGCGCGTCAAGGAAAGGGCCTCCAGACATCGCTGCCCTGGGCAGCTGCCTCTGCGCAGTGCGCTCTGTCAAGTCAGGCACAGCGGGTCCGGGCGGCAGCGCACTCGATGTACGTGGGCGGCACGCCGCGCACGCGCTGGTTGATGGGCGGGTTGATCGCGTCGGGCGACCACTCCAGGTCGTAGGTGTAGCCGTCCGCGCCGGCCAGCTCCTTGTTGACGTTGCTGACCACAAAGTGCGCCGCCCAGGGGCTGGTGCGATTGTTGGCCACGCCATGGTGCGCAAAGGGCACATGCGACTGCGCGCGCGCGCCCGCCCTCGGCCACGCCGGGGGTCATGCAAGCGGCGCCCAGTCCACCCTTGCTCTCCCGCTCTGATCACACTCCAGCACTCCCTCAGATCGGGCGCAGCCGGATCAAGCTTCACATTACCTTTCAGCGACACCGAGCGTGGGCTGGCCCCTAGTAAGCCCACATCGTTTTCCATCATCGCTGAGCGCGGACTGGACCTTGGTGAGCCGAGAGCGGGAACGTAAAGCCGGCGGGGCGCCACCTGGTCGCTGATGTTCTCGTACAGGATGTCATACGCGACCGCGAAGTCGCGCACATAGTTCTGGTTCGTGGTCAGCGCCACCGCGCCTGCGCGGCGCGCGCCCCGCGGCGCTCGTCAGGGCTTGCGCGGGCGGCGGCGTTCATGCGCGCGGCGCCGCCCGCCACATCGTACACCGTGGGGAAGTGCATCCCCGATGAGACCATGGAGCAACTGCGCCACCACCGCCAGCATGTGCTGGGCATGCAGCTGTGTGCAGCACTTGCGTGTTACGTTCGGCACAAACCCCTTGAAACGTACCGGGGTCGACGTCCTTCACGCGCTGGTTGACGGCGGGCTCGGCCGCCGCGCTCTCGATGAACGCCACCGGCCCAGACTCGGGCCACACCCAGATCATGCCTAGCATCACCTGCACCGCAGCGCGCGCCGCATGTCCCATCTGGGGCTCTGCATGGGGGCCACTACAGCTCCCAGCGCCACCGCGCCATGCCCACCACAAGCGTACAGCCTAACGGCTTCTGTGCCAGCCTGCGAGGCACGGTCGGCCGGGCGCGCACGCAGCATGCGCATACCTTGCTGGGCACACTCTGGACAGGAAGCAAATTCGACACGTGCAGCCCCACAGGCTCCCGCAGGCGCGGCGCAGGGCACGGGCCTGGGTGGGGTACGTCGCCACGCAGGAGCGCTTGCTGGCGATGGCTGTGCGCTCCACCTGCTCGCCGTCAAAGTGCGCCTGCGGGATGGCTGCCGCGCTGCCGCTGCCACTGAAGCGCCACCCTGCCGGCGGACACCGGTGGCAAAAGGTCAGGAGTGAGTCCTCTTTGACACATGAACGTTTGACAACCAACCAATAGGCAGTCCAGCACACGTTTACAGCATACACGGTCGGGAAGATCACGTGCCAAGCACATAATGGTAAGTGTGCTTTTGCTTGAGCTGCAGCCTTTCACACCCGGCATGGCACGAGCGCATCTGCAGAGTGCAGGGCGCGCCGTGGTAGGAGCACTGCAGGGTGCCATCCGACGGCTCGATGCGCCCCTCTGACAGCGGCGCCAACCTGCATGTCCACGTACAGACCGTCGCTAGCAGACCTGACAAACTGAAAGGGCGGCGGTTGCGCAGGACAGCAACAGCGGGTGCAAGTCGTGCACGTCAGTATGATGCGGGCAAGCAGCGCCTTCCCGAAGCAGGTCGCCATGGCCATTTTCCTTTCAGTAAGTCCCAGTAAGTATACAGCTGGACAATAAAGCTGGTGCCGCGCCTGTGTGGGCACTTGTCTTCGAAGCAGCGCCACTCGCCCTCCGCGTCCCGCCACACCGCCAGCTCCTTCCCTGCACAGACCGTGCGCGCCTCGCTCGCCTTTGCTTGCAGCAGGCTGTGCAACAAAATAACAACACACCTCTTACGCTCCGGGCTCACAGGCAGTGACCTCAAAGAGCGAGTCAGAGCAACACGGCCACAGCACATACTGCAGAGCGCCAGCAGAGCCTGTGGCTCGGTCAGTGAAGCCGTTGGTCAGGGGGCGCACCCAGCAGCTTGGTGGCAAACGGCTTCAGCGGGTCCAGGTCGTCAGCTACGGCTACGGGGTACCAGTTCTTAAACCAGTTGAAGATGCCCTGCTCGGCGCGCGCGCGGCTCAGCACTGCACGCTCAGGGCTGCATTGTTCCACTGGGCAGGCCAAATACGGGACGTGTTGTGGTACCTCCTTTCCGGGGTACGTGAAACGAGCTAAACCAGGTTCAAGACATATATACTTGCGCATTTTCCGCCAGAAGAAGCGCGCCAGGTGTCCACCTGAGGCGGCTCCGCAGGCGCTGCTGCCTCCTCCGGCGCCACTGCCTCCTGCTGCGTCGTTACGGCTGCAGCGCTGTCCTGTGCCTCTTTGCCCGCTTCCCGAAAGTATGCAGGCCTGCCACGCGTTCTCTGCGCGCAGCGTGTCTCTGCGTTCATACCAACACCGCTTGGTATTGACAACGCCGCTTGTCGCTTGCCAAGCAAGTTATGTATGAACGTATACATACACTCAATCAATTCTGCATACCAACGTTGCCCAAGCACACCTTCTCTGCCGCTTGCCTGGAGGGCGCTGCCCGGCACTGCAGCTGGGCTGGCTTTGCACGTCGCTGGATCGACCGGTTGCTACCAAAGTGCACGCCTCCTGGGAGGTCTCTAACCAACATACGGTGCGCCATAGCGGCAGTGACTGTTGGGAACGTTGTCCAGCCTTAAAAGTGAAATAGCCTGAGCGGGCACTGCTGTGTCACAAGCTAGGCTAACCCCTGCTCTGCCCTACATGCGCAGTTACAAGTAACTACCCTCTGTGTGCTCTGAGTGTCGCCTTGCAACTGCGCATTCTGGCATTGGCGGACTCTGACATTGAACAAGTGGCACAGCTCCTTTGATGTCAACAGCCACGCTTGCTGTACATAAATACATGATGTTGTGCGCAAACCATATCTTCATTCATGCGCGGCATTTGCCCAACACCTGCAACCATGCATTGCTGATGATGATCGCAGGCGTGGCACAAAGTCACTGCACACCCCACTGACTAAGTGAAGATCATATCTGTAACACAGCAGGTTGCTGTGAAGGGGTTCATCACATTGCCAGGATGTCTTACACCAGCATCATGCATGATTGTGGCAGGGCATGCAGAACACATCTATCGGTCCACCGTCAACATTTGCTCAAAACAGGACAATCTCAAAGAGGACATCGCCACTCAAATCATCACCTGTGTACAGTGCAGTACCTACAATAGCCCATCTCTGTTCCTGACAGTTCACCGCTAGGAAGCGCTAGGAGGTTCGCAGATGCACTTCGGCCCACAACCCCAGGACGACATGGCTGTGTCACGATCACAACCGCAAAACATAAGTCACTGCATCACCATTCCTCCCGCATACGCAGCCCCACACGCCGACCACACCACATCTCACACTCAGCACGCCTCGCACTTGAGGTGCCTCAAAGGTCAGACACCCGATGCAGGGCCCAGCAGGCCGGTCAGCTTTGCATAGCCCAGCAGCTGGCCCAGGATGCCACGCCCTGTTGCCGCCTCAATGATGGTGGCAGTCATGAACCCAATCATCGCCCACCTGGCGCAGACATGTCAGACGGCAGTCAGCATAAGTCACACACAAATAAATTCGCCACTCTGACATCACTTGACACACAATGAGGCACTGATACAGAGTGGCCGTGCAGTGGCAAGAACACAAACGTTGACACACATATATCACCTCATTCAGGGCTCACCGGCCGTTTGTGATCTCGACGTTGCGCGCGTAGTCCCAATCCCTGTTGATCTGCACTCCCTGCAGTGCACCAAAGCGCAAAATCATGAGTAACCCATACGACACGCACACGTGGTGTGCACACATGATATGAACTATGTAAATACTGACACAGCGCGCTCTAAAGCATCGGCAGGCAACACGAGCGGACAAGCCCTATATATCAAGCATGCGCAACTTACCACAAACAACTGAACAGTATGACAAAGCAGCTAAGCCTGTGCCGACCACGCCTCCCCTGCCTCACAGGCATAGGGCAGAGCAGAGGGCAAGCTGACGCAAGCCATCAACCGCACCTGCTCCATAACATCCGCGCGCGCGGCCAGCGGCACGTTAGGCCCCGGCCCGCCGCTCGCCTCGCGGCGCTTCATGTCGTCCGCCGCCGCGTCCGCGTCCTTGCGGTCATCCATGGCCAGCATGCCCGGCTGTGCGCGCTTGGACGCTGCCTCCCGATCAGCCTCAGAGCGGTCGCCCCAGTTGAGCAGCCTGCACGCATCAGCACGTCAGTGTATGGCGCGTCCCCGTCTGACCAGCATAAGCAGTCTCCCCATCTTACCTGCCCCTCTGACTGCAGCAGGAGTCCTAGTCAACCACACGATCGGGCCTTGCAGCCTACCACAGCGAGCACGTCCTGGATCCATGGACGCTAGGCTGAGGTAATCAGTGAGTGTGCTTGAGAGGCTTTCAGCAGCAAGGACGCGCACCCATCGATGGGCGTCTCAGCGGTCTTAGCGGCCTGGATGGCGGAGCCGATGTCGGGCGAGGTGAAGTCCTGGCCCTTGGCGTAGCGCGCCTTCATCTCCTTCTCAGTCTCCTTGATGTTCTGCTGCTCCTTCTGGATGCCCAGGAACGAGCGGTAGCGCAGCAGCTCCCTGCGTGGCGACCCTGGAGCTAAATAATGAAGATGTCCTCAGACACTGCAAGAACTCAAATGCAAACTTGCCTAATCACGCTCCCCAAAACCGTCTTGAACATCGTGCTTACTTATACACAGGCCATCATGGGTCGGCGCATATCAAACACTGCACTGCGGCCCATATTGCACTGCAAAACAAGTTGACGTTGGCCGGTGGCGCACTGTGCGGTCATATCCTTGGTGAGCGCGCGCTTCAGCGTGCGGCCAAAGCCAAACACCGTGGCGCCACCGAACACCAGGCACAGGAAGACCACCAGCACCGGCGACGGCGTGAGCAGCCCAATCTGCTGCAGTGTGCCGCGGCCCGTGATGAACTCCTCCACCGCGCTTGTCAGGAAGCCCATCATCGCCAGGCGGCCCACCCAGACCTCAGAGAAGGGCTTGAAGCCAAAGATGCCCTCGTCCGTCGGCAGCCCAATGCTGTCCGCGAACTGCGCACAGCTTGCAGTGTCAGGTGCGGGCGCCTGCTTGGGTCATGCAGGACCAACAACGCCAATTGCTGATAACAACAAACACATACAGAAGCCAAACACTCTTTGTCTACAACACCGCTGCAGAGGCAGGGCGGAGCTGGAGGAGAAGCTTCAATAAAGTGGCAAGTGGATGTTAATACAAAAAGGGGGACGCCCAACGCACGAATGCATCACGCACATAGCACAACCCAACAGTACAGAGGCAAGCACGGTCAGTTTTATGAGCTGACAGATGTCAAACTCATCAACACCGCCGCGATGAATATTCTTAACAGAAAGCAACTGCATCAGCCCACAGCTTGCAACGTTCTCGCACACCTGAGCAACCTCAGGCTTCTCCGTCCGGCTCTGCTGCTGCTCGGCGCGCACGACCACGGACGCGCGCGCCCGCTGCGCTGCCCTCAGGGGGGCAGGCAGGCTGAGCGGCTGCGCGGACAGCTTGGAGCTGCCCAGTCCGCGGACGGCGGTGGGGGCCGGGCGCGTCAGGGAGGCTGTCAATGTGGAAGCCATCGCTTCAAGTACTCAGGGAAAGCTTGTGTAACACCGCAGCTTTTACTCAAAGCTTGTTGGTGGTAAACTGCGCTCTGACTTGGTCGATGTGTGCAAAAGAGTTCTACGTGCGCCTGGAGTGCTCTGGCACCTTAACGTCCACTCCTGCAGCCTAGCTGTCGTGGCAGGATCGTACGTATAAACCTGCACCCCCTGTAGGGCTGAGAGTCCTCATCAGCTGAAGCCGAAGCTGGCGCTGCTTGCGGCCTAAGCCGGGCGCGCGCGCACTCAGAGCCTTACCTCCATTATTATGCTGTGGCTGGAATCTTGAACTCAAATGAGTGAAGATTGAGTGATGGAGCCTGTGATACGCGTTTTCTGAGCCCCTGTTTCACCTGACTGAAGACTCCACTGCCGCGTCTGGTTAGATCAGGAAGTGAACAGCGCTGGAGCAATGACCACCCTGGGGGACGTGCATGCTGAGGTGCCCGCGGAGACGGGCAAGAACCTGGTCGCCTGCATGGTCTGCCGTCTGCTGAAGACGTTTGACCAGGCGCGCACTGCGGCGCTTGTGTAGCATGGCGGAAGCGGCGCTGTCTGAGTGCTGGGCTGTCCCTCCTCGTTGTCAAAGCGGCGCCTTGTTCGCGCATTTCTGTGCTGTAGTTGTGGCGTTGTAGGCAGAGCCTTCTACTACAGCAGGCAGAGCCTTCTACTATGCAAGACTAAGGAATGCCGTGGCTGCGGCGCGGCGCAGTTCAACAACAACGGGTGCGAGAACTGCCCGTTCCTGATGATGGCGGGCGACTCGCAGCGCGTGGCGGAGACGACCACCATCAGCTACCATGGCATGGTCGCCGTGCTGGACCCCACAGCGTCCTGGGCCGCAAAGTGGCTGCACGTCGGTGCGCCAGGGCGCTGCTGCCATCTGCACAGCTGCTACCAAGCTCTCGGGCACGGGTGCTGATGTGCTGTTGCTGTGCTGGTACGCAAACTGTGTGACATGCGCTTGGCGGCAGGCAAACGCATGCCGGGCTGCTACGCGCTGCGGGTGCAGGCCGACCTGCCGCAGCACATCGAGGTGCGGCTCAGCGGCGCAGCCCCTGACGTGAGTGCCCCCACTGCTGTCACTGCCTTCCCTGCCTGGGTGCAAGCGCCGTGTTTGCTGAGGCATGACGAGGAATGCCTGGGGCGCGCCAGGACATCTTGGATAACAACAACGTCACCTGGCACCGGACTGGCGACTGATGAGCGCTAGGTGGTGCATTGAGGCACTGCATGTTGAGGCATGGCACAGTGCCGTCTGCCTGTTGCTGCCGGGCCGTCCCTTGTGTGTTTGCACGGATGCAGCAGTTGGTGGGGAGCAAGTGCTGCTCCCCATTCAGCTGCAAGTGGTGTGGACCATGGCTGGAACATGCACAGCGGACCCATGTTAAGTAGGACCTTGAGAGTGGCCGGCTCAAAGTTCGCCCGACTTGCCGTGCAGTCCGCCGCCCTGGCATGCTTGCTGCCAGACACAGGCTGCACAGTGCGCGCACCACACTGAAATGCAGCCCTGGAGGCCGGCACGTGTCATGCATGCGTTGGGTTTGCATGCACCGGTATGTGGGTGCGACTGTGCTCCGCGCTTGGCCCGGCTGCCGCAGGCAGCCCACGGCAGGCCGGCCTCATTTGGCGGGGCTGGCCGGCCTGCTTCACTCACCTCGAGGCGGACTGCTGCGCTCTGTCCAGAGACCTGTATTCGTGCGCATGCGCACCTCTCGGGCGTACACGTCCTGCCGTGCACAGCAAGCTCCCAGCTGCCCTAGCTGCTTTGCACGCGCCCGCCTTGGTCCATTACGCTGAGCGCAAGCGCAGTGCATGGCTCTGGTGCGCAACTGGGGCCCTATGCAGTACACCAGGCTCGCATTTACACAGCCCCTGCTCACAACCCAGCATCAGAGGACCCTCACGCAAAGCCACACGACAGCCACCCAGGCCCGCCAGCCCCATGGTTGCTGCGCACTCGGTAGGCGGGAGAGTCTGACTTGCGCTTGCAGGTAGTCTGCTGCAACAGCAGATGCCAAAACACCAGGCACACATCAAGCACACAGCCCGCGTCATCCCAGCCAGCCTATTCGAAGTTACATGCGGCTACACCGCATACATGTGCTGACCCGGAACAGCACAGAGCACCCGTGCGGCTCTCACCAGCTTGCCCCAGCCCGCTGGGGCTGGGGCAAGCGCGCTCTCTCCCTGCACCAGCGCGCTCTCACGCACACCGCCGGCGAGGCCGCCCGCGCGCGACACGCGCGTGCGGGCGCAGCGGCCGCGCGCTAGCGGCGGCCGGCCTCCTGCGCGAACAGGTGCGGGAACAGCAGCGACATTTTGCTCAGGCCATCGTCCGCGGCCGCCTGCTTGCCCGCCGCGGGCGCGCCGCATGGCGCCGGCGCCAGGCGGACCGGGTTGTACGGCGCGGGGCGCTTGCCGCCGGGCGCCTGCCCTGGCGCCTGACCCTCCCAGCCGCTTTGCGCGTTGGCGGGCGCGCCAGGCAGCAGGTTCTCCTTCCAGTCGCCCTGGTCGCCGCCGCGCCCCGGCCGGCCCCGCTCCTGCGCGTGCGCAATTGCGGCCGCCTCTTCATACATGCCCGCGCGGAAGGCGCGCCCCGGCGCGGCGCCGGCGCCGCGCCCGCCCGCGCGGCCGCCGCCGGCGCCCGCCGCCTGCCAGGCGCCGCCGGCCGCGCCGCCCGGCTCCGCCGCTGGCGCCGGGTCGCCCCAGCCGCCGGGGGGCGCCCCCGACCCGGCCCGCGCCGCCGGCGGGCGGCGCTGCTCGGCCCTGGGCGCGTGCGCCTGCCGCGCGGGCGGCGGCGCGCCGTTGGCCGCGCCCCAGTCCCCGCCGCCGCCGCCGCTCGCGGCCAGCCAGTCGCCCTTCCCCGCGCCGTTTATGCCGGCCGCTGGCTCGTAGTCCTCCCAGCCGGACAGCGGGGCGGCGGCCTCCGGGAGCGCAAACGGCGCGTGACGGACCGCAGCGCCGGGCGCAGGCGCCTGGTTTGCGGGCAGCGCGGGTCCCCAGGAGCCTGAGCCGCCGCCGCCGCCGCCCGCTGCCTGCCAGTCGCCCTGGGCTGCCCCATTCGAGTCAGCAGCCGGGTCGTGGCTGCCCCCGCCGCCCGAGGAAAGCCCGGACCCAGAGCGCACTGCCGGCGCATACTGGCCCTCGCCTCGGGGCGCGGGCGCCTGCGCAGCCGCCACGTCCGAGCCCCAGCTGCCGGAGCCGCCGCCGCCGCCGGTGCTCGCCGGCCAGGCGCCCTGGGCGGCGCTGTGCGCCTCCGGCGCTGGCGCAGCGTCCCCCCCGTTGTCCATGGCTCCCCC
>JAABUP010005427.1_pt1 | contig 19402 bp, 14 predicted proteins | sample 5559201 | NCBI WGS metagenome assembly JAABUP01 (sample SAMN10711887, study PRJNA513373) | rock metagenome | isolation source: Antarctica rocks | place: Antarctica
GGTGCCGGCGTTCACCGTGCCCTACCGCAACGGCTGGCAACTGGCGGTCGACGAACTCAATGCCCGCGGCGGCGTGGCCGGGCGCAAGCTCGAGGTGCTGAGCCGGGATGACGCCGGGCAGCCGCAGACCGCCACGCAGTTGGCGGGCGAGCTGCTGTCGGACGCGAAGGTTGATCTGCTCGCGGGCGGCTTCCTGTCCAACGTCGGCCTCGCGTTGAGCGACTTCGCCGCGCGCAGCGGCAAGCTGTACGTCGCCGGCGAGCCGCTGTCCGACGCGCTGGTATGGGACCGCGGCAACCCGACCTGCTTCCGCCTGCGCCCGTCCACCTACATGCAGGTCGCGATGATGCTGCCGGAGGCCGCCAAGCTGAAGGTGAAGCGCTGGGTGACGGTCGCGCCGAACTACGAATACGGCCAGTCGGCGGTGAAGTGGTTCAAGGCGTTGCTGAAGGCGCAGCGGCCAGACGTGGAGTTCGTCGCCGACCAGTTGCCGGCGCTCGGCAAGATCGACGTCGGCGCCACGGTGCAGGCGCTGGCGGACGCCAAGCCGGACGGCATCTTCAACGTCCTGTTCGGCCCCGACCTCACCAGCTTCGTCCGGCAGGGCAACACGCGCGGGCTGTTCGAAGGGCAGGACGTGGTGTCGGTGCTGACGGGCGAGCCGGAGTACCTCCTCCCGCTGGGCGACGAGACGCCGGAGGGCTGGCTGGTCACGGGCTACCCCGTCGGCCAGGTGCCGGCCGCCCGCGCCTTCGAGGCCGCCTACCAGGACCGCTTCAAGCAGGCGCCGCGCATGGGCTCGGTGGTCGGCTACGCATTGATCCAGTCGATCGCGGCCGGGATCGCCAAGGCTGGGAGCACGGAGACAGAGAAGCTGGTCGCCGGGTTCGCCGGGGCGTCGTTCGAGACGCCGTTCGGCACGGCGGCCTACCGCGCCGTCGATCACCAGAGCACGTTCGGCGCCTTCGTCGGCCGCACCGCGCTGCGGGGCGGCGAGGGGACCATGACCGATTGGCACTACGTAGATGGCCAGGACGCGCAGCCGTCGGATGCCGAGGTGCGCAAGTTGCGGCACTGAGCGCCGCATGGGCTTCCTGCTGGTCCATGCGCTGACCGGGCTGGCCGGCGCCTCCTCGCTGTTCCTGGTCGCGTCCGGGCTGACAGTCATCTTCGGCGTCACCCGGGTCGTGAACTTCGCCCATGGCAGCCTCACCATGCTGGGCGCCTATCTCGGCTGGACCGTCCTCACCCATTTGCCGCGGGACCCGGCGTGGTTCGCGCTGGGCATCGCCGCCGCCGCCGGGCTGACGGCGTTCGGCGCGCTGCTCGAAATGGGGCTGCTGCGCCGGCTCTACCGCTCGCCGGAGCTGTTTCAACTGCTGGCCACCTTCGGCGTCGTGCTGATCATCCAGGACGCGACGCTTGCGTTATGGGGGCCAGACGACCTTATCATCTCCCGCCCTCCGTGGCTGCGCGCCTTTGTCCGCGTCGCCGGCGAGCGCTTCCCGGTCTACGACCTCGCATTGATCGCCATCGGCCCGGCGGTGCTGGCCCTGCTCTGGCTGGTGTTCAACCGCACGCGCTGGGGCCGGCTGGTGCGGGCCGCGACGTGGGACCGCGACATGGTCGGGGCGCTCGGAGTGGACCAGCGGATGCTGTTCACGTCGGTGTTCGCGCTCGGCGCCGGTCTCGCGGGGTTCGCCGGCGCGCTCGCGTTGCCGGACGGCTCGGCCAACCTCGGTATCGACCTGTCCGTCATCACCGACGCCTTCGTGGTGGTCGTCGTCGGCGGCCTCGGCAGCATTGCCGGGGCGTACCTTGCGAGCCTGCTGATCGGGCTGTTGCAGGCGTTCAGCGTCGTGCTGATCCCCAAGGCGACGCTCGTGCTGGTGTTCGTCGTGATGGCGGCCGTGCTGGTGGTGCGGCCGAACGGGCTGCTTGGCCGCGGTGTCGCGCCGTCCGCGCTGGCCGGAGCCGCCACCCTGGTGCGCCCGCCCACGCGGGGGGCGCTGCTCGGCTGGCTGCTGCTCCTGCTGGCCGCGTTGGCGGCGCCGCTGCTGGCCGGCCCCTACGCGCTGTCGATCCTCGCCGAGGCCGCGGTCGCGGTGCTGTTCGCCGCCAGCCTGCACTTCGTCATGGGGCCGGGCGGCATGGCGAGTTTCGGCCACGCCGCCTGGTTCGGCATCGGCGCCTACGCCGCCGGGCTGTCCGCCCAATGGCTGGGCGCGCCGATGCCGGTGGGGCTGCTGTTGGCGCCGCTGGCCGCCGGAGCCGTGGCGGCGCTGTTCGGCGCGTTCGTCGTGCGCCTGTCCGGCGTCTATCTGGCGATGCTGACCCTCGCCTTCGCGCAGATCGTGTGGGCGCTGGCGTTCCAGTGGGTCGCGGTGACAGGGGGCGACAACGGCATCCTGGGCGTTTGGCCGCCTGCCTGGGCGTCCAGTCCGCTCGCCGTCTACCTGGGCGCGTTGACGCTGTGCGCCGGCGGCGCGTTCGTGCTCCAGTGCGTGCTGTACTCGCCGTTCGGCTACGCGCTGCGGGCGTCGCGCGACTCGCCGCTGCGGGCGGAGGCGGTCGGGCTGGACACCCAGCGCATCCGGCTCGCGGCGTTCGTGGCGGCAGGCGCGGCTGCCGGCCTGGCGGGCGCGGTGTTCACCTACGCGAAGGGCAGCGTGTTCCCCGGCGTCGTCAGCATCCCGCGCTCCATCGACGCGCTGCTGATGGTGCTGCTCGGCGGCGTGCAGACCATGGCCGGGCCGGTCGTCGGCGCGCTGGCCTACACCGGGCTGCATGACGGCCTGCTGCGGGTCACTGAGCTTTGGCGCCTGGTCCTGGGGGTGGCGATCGTGGCGCTGGTGCTGGCCTTTCCGGAGGGGATCGCGGGTGCGGCGCAGCGCTGGCGGCAGCGCGCGTGACGGTGCTGGCGGTGGACGGCCTGCGCAAATCGTTCGGCGGCGTCGCCGCAGTGGCCGGCGTGTCGTTCGCGGTGGCGGCGGGCGAGATGCTCGCGCTGATCGGCCCGAACGGCGCCGGCAAGACGACGTGCTTCAACATGGTGGGCGGGCAGTTGCGGCCGGATGCCGGCTCGGTGCGGCTTGCCGGCCGGGACATCGGCGGCATGGGGCCGCGCGCGGTTTGCCGCCTGGGCGTGGGGCGGACGTTTCAGGTCACGGCCACCTTCGCCTCCATGACCGCGCGCGAGAACGTCCAGGTGGCGGTCATGGCGCACCGGCGCGCCACCTGGCGTTGCTGGCGGGCGGCGTCCGGGCTCATGGCCCCGGAGGCCGACGCGCTGCTGGGCCAGGTGGGGCTGGCCGCCCAGGCGGAGCGGGCGGCGGGCGTGCTGGCCTACGGCGACCTCAAGCGGCTTGAGCTGGCCATGGCGCTCGCCGCCGAGCCGCGGCTGCTGCTGATGGACGAGCCGACGGCGGGGATGGCGCCGCGGGAGCGGGTCGCGCTGATGCAGTTGGTGCGCGGCGTCGCCACCGGGCGCGGGTTGGCCGTGCTGTTCACCGAGCACGACATGGACGTGGTGTTCGGCGTGTCGGACCGCATTGCAGTGCTGGCGCGCGGCGAGCTGATCGCGTCCGGCAGCGCCGAGGCCATCCGGGGCGACCCGCGGGTGCGGGCGATCTACCTCGGCGCCGGCAGCACCAGCGGGGGGCACTGATGCTGAGGGTGCAGGGCCTCAACAGCTTCTATGGCCAGGCGCATATCCTGCACGATGTCGGCTTCGGCGTCGGCCCCGGCGAGGTCGCGGTGCTGCTGGGCCGCAACGGCGCCGGCAAGAGCACGGTGATGAAGTCGCTGATCGGGCTGGTCCGCCCGGCGAGCGGCAGCGTGCGGTTCGCCGGGCGCGACGTGGCGCGGCTGGAGCCATATCGCCGGGCGCAGCTCGGCCTGGGCTACGTGCCCGAGGACCGCAGGATCTTTGCCGAGCTGACCGTCATGGAGAACCTGGACGTGGGCCGGCAGCCGGCGCGGGACGGGCTGCGGCCCTGGACGCCGGAGCGGCTGTTCGTCCTGTTCCCCAACCTCGGCGCCATGCGCCAGCGGCCCGGCGGGCGCATGAGCGGCGGGGAGCAGCAGATGCTCACCATCGCGCGCACCCTAATGGGCAACCCGCGCCTGCTGCTGCTGGACGAGCCGAGCGAGGGCCTGTCGCCGCTGATCGTGGAGCAGATGGCCGCCGCCATCAAGGCGCTGCGGCAGGAGGGCCTGAGCATCCTGCTGGCCGAGCAGAACCTGCATTTCGCGGCCGAGGTGGCGACGCAGGCGGTGATCCTGGAGAGCGGGCAGGCGGTTTGGACGGGCAGCGTGGCGGCGCTGCAGGCGGACGCCGGCACGCACGGGCGCTATCTCGCGGTTTGAACGCAAGCAGGAGGAAATCCCATGGCGCACGACGCAGCAACCCCCGTCGACCCCGGCGCGAAATTGGTCATCCGCAACATCGGGCTGCTGCTGTCCGGCGACATCGGGCGGCCGATCCTGGACGCGGACGCCATCGTCGCCGTCGGCGGGCGGATAACCGCGATCGGCCGCGCCTCCGAGATGGACACCGAGGGCGCCACGACCGTCATCGACGCGCATGGCTGCGGCGTGGCCCCTGGGCTGATCGACAGCCACGTCCACCCCGTCGCGGGCGACTGGACGCCGCGGCAGAGCCAGATGAACTGGATCGACTCGACGCTGCACGGCGGCGTCACGACGATGATCTCCGCCGGCGAGGTCCACACGCCGGGCCGGCCGCGGGACGTGGTGGGGCTGAAGGCGATGGCGGTGTTCGCCCAGCGCGCCTTCACCGCGTTCCGGCCCGGCGGGATGAAAATTCACGCCGGCGCCCCGGTGATCGAGCCTGGGATGGAGGAGCACGACTTCAAGGAGCTTGCCGAGGCCGGCGTGCGCCTGCTGGGCGAGGTGGGGCTCGGCGGCGTGAAGGACGGCCCGACGGCGCGGCGCATGGTCGGCTGGGCACGCAAGTACGGCATACAGTCCACCATCCACACCGGCGGGCCGTCCATCCCCGGCTCGGGCCTGATCGATGCGGCGGTCGTGCTGGAGGCGGACACCGATGTGATCGGCCACGTCAACGGCGGCCACACCGCCCTGCCCGACCGCGAAATACGCTGCATCTGCGAGGGCTGCCGGCGCGGGCTGGAGCTGGTGCATAACGGCAACGAGCGCGCGGCGCTGTATGCCATGCGGACGGCGCGCGAGATGGGGCAGTTGGGGCGCGTCATTCTCGGCACCGACGGGCCCGCCGGGTCTGGCGTGCAGCCGCTCGGCATCCTGCGCATGATCGCGATGCTGTCCTCGCTGGGCGATGTCCCGGCGGAGATGGCGTTCTGCTTCGGCACCGGCAACACGGCGCGGATGCGCGAGCTGGACGCCGGGCTGGTCGAGGTGGGCCGCGCGGCGGACTTCGTGCTGCTCGACCGTGCGCAGCACTCGGCCGGGCGTGATTTGCTGGAGTGCGTGCAGTTGGGCGACCTGCCGGGTGTCGGTATGGTGGTGATCGACGGGCTGCCCCGGATCGGCCGTTCCCGCAACACGCCGCCGGCGGACAAGGTGCCGGAGGTGGTTGCCTGACGGTGCCCTCGATGCGCGGCACTGACGCTTGGCCAGGATGTAGGCTAGGCTCTGCTGCCGGCGCGGCTCGAAACGTCACCACGGTGGGATGAGTACGTTGAAAAAGGTTCGTCCAGGCGTCGGTCCGAAGTATCCGCAGGTTGTCGTCCTCATCGGCGCCACGGGCGACCTGTCGCGGCGCAAGCTGTTGCCGGGCCTGTTCCACCTTTCAACGTCTGGGTTCATCCCCGGCTGCCAGATCATCGGCGTCTCGCTGGATGACCTTGCTCCCGAGGATTTCCGTGCGTTCGCGCGCGAGGCGCTCAACCAGTTTTCCACCCGGAAGGTGAACGAGGCCGATTGGGCCGCTTTTGCGGACACCCTGGACTATGTGCCGCTCAGTGCCGGCGCCGACGTCCTCAAGGCGGCGGTGGAACGGGCGGAGCAGGCGTTGGGCGGCGAGAGCCGTCGCGTTCACTACCTGAGCGTGCCGCCCAGCGCGGCCCTGTCGGCGGTGCAGATGCTGGGGCGCGGAGGCCTGGTCGACCGGTCCCGGATCATCATGGAGAAGCCGTTCGGCACGGACCTGGCGAGCGCCGTGTCGCTGAACGCCAGGCTGCACGAGGTGTTCTCGGAGGACCAGATCTTCCGGATCGACCACTTTCTCGGCAAGGAGCCGGCGCAGAACATTCTGGCGTTCCGCTTCGCCAACGGGCTGTTCGAGCCGATCTGGAACCGCAACTTCATCGACCACGTGCAGATCGACGTGCCGGAGACCCTGGGCCTCGGCAAGCGGTCCGGGTTCTACGAGGCGACCGGGGCGTTTCGCGACATGGTGGTGACGCACCTGTTCCAGATCCTGGCGTTCATGGCGATGGAACCCCCGACCGCCCTGGAGCCAGGCCCGATCAGCGAGGAAAAAAACAAGGTGTTCCGCAGCATGGCGCCGATCCAGCCGATGGACGTCGTGCGCGGCCAGTATACCGGGTACCGGTCCGAGGAGGGCGTGGACCTCGAATCGGATACCGAAACCTTCATCGCGTTGAAATGCAAGATCGACAACTGGCGCTGGGCCGGCGTGCCGTTCTTCCTGCGCACCGGCAAACGGCTTGCCGAGGGGCAGCGGATCATCTCCATCGCCTTCCGGGAGCCGCCCAAGAGCATGTTCCCCGTGGGGTCGGGCGTCGGCGCGCAGGGTCCGGACCACCTGACGTTCGACCTGGCGGACGCCTCGAAGATGTCGCTGTCGTTCTACGGCAAGCGTCCCGGCCCCGGCATGCGGCTGGACAAGCTGAGCTTGCAGTTCGCCATGCACGACACCGGCCTGATCGGCGACGTGCTTGAGGCGTATGAGCGCTTGATCCTCGACGCGATGCGCGGCGACCATACCCTGTTCACGACGGCCGAGGGCATTGAGCGGCTGTGGGAGGTGTCGATGCCCTTGCTGGAAGCGCCGCCGCCGGTCCGCCTCTACGCTCAGGGCTCGTGGGGGCCGAAATCGGTCCACCAACTCATCGCCCCGCATGCCTGGCGGCTGCCGTTCGAGAGAACGTGGCGCGACCCCAACAGCTCGGGTGAATGACCGGTTCAGTTGGCAGGCACTCGCCCCTGTTTCAACGGACGATGCCCTACCACAGGCGCAGCAGCAGCACAGCCAAAGCCTGTTGTTCCCGGTCGGTCAGCGGAGACAGCGTCTCGGCGGTGACGGCCCGCGCATGGGGCGTCAGGCGCCGCACCAGCTCGTCCCCCTCGGCCGTGAGCGTCACCAGCAGCCGCCTGCCGTCCGCGGCGTCCGGCTCCGCCATGGTCAGTCCGCGCCGGGTTAGGCGGTCCACCACGCCCTTGATGGTCGCGGCGTCCATCGCCGTTTGCCGCCCCAGCAGGTTCTGCGACAGCGGCCCGGCCTCGTGCAGCTTAGCCAGGGCGGCCCATTGGGTGGGCGTGAGGTCGCCGCCGATGCCGGACGCGAAGATCGCGGCATGCCGCTGCGTCGCCTGCCGCAGGATGAAGCCGATTTGGTCGTCCAGCCGGTAGGGCCGCACCCTCAGCGCAGCCCGTCCTCGCCCTTCGCCTCATGCGCCTGCAAGCCGCCGATGCGCGGCAGCGGGCGGCCGGAGTCGGTCAGGGCCACCGCCACCACGATCTCGTTGGCGCGCGGGGCGTCGGCAATGCGGACCTCCATGCCGTCGAAATGGCTGCGGACGAAGGCGGCGTCCTTGTGGCCGAGCGGAATGTCGAATGCAACGCCTGGGCCACCCCGCTTCTTGGAGGACGGGATCAGCGCGGCCCCCTTGCCCAGCGCCGCCCGGACCGGCGCGCCGAGCCTGGGATGCAGGATCGCGGCGGCATGCTCCAGCTCGCCATTCTCGCCCACGGCGGCGGCCTTGCCGTAGCTCTGCACCGCCGTTCCCTCGATGCCGAGCGCCGTGAGCGCGCGTTCGGCCAGCAGCCGGCCCAGCTTCTCGCCGACCGCGAACAGCGGCGACAGGTCCTCGACGTAGCGGCCGGCGAACGGGTTCTCGACCACGGCGAGGGCGGCGGCGCGGCGGGTCGGCGGCACGACCGGGCGGCCCGCCTCCTCCAGCGTCTCCTCCAGCACGACGACGATCTTGCGGATGCGGGCGGGCGGTTCAGGCATGGGCGGCCTCCCTGGGCAGGACGAACGGGGCGCCAGAGACGCCAGTGATGACGCCGTTGATGACGCGGGTGACGCCCTGGCAATGCAGGGCGGCGGCAGCGATCAGCCCGGCCCGCAGCAGGCGCCCGGCCACGGCCGCGCCGCCGTCCAGCGCACGGCCGGCCTCGGCCGGCGACAACGCTCCGACCGAGGTCGTCACGAGCAGGCCGCGCAGGTCCGAGTCTGACTGTAGCTCTGCCGCGGGCGCGCGGTAGACTGCCGGATGGCCGGGCAGGTCCACCGCATTGGCGACGACGGTCGCGGCGGCGTCGGCGTCGGCTGCGCTGGCGGCGAGCACCGTCACCGCGTCGGCGATGCCGAGGGAGAAGCTGCGCCCGCGCCAGCCGCTGGTGGCGACGCCGCGGACCGGATCGGCAGCATGCACCGCCGCGGCGCCGAACAGGCCCGGCTGGTCCGGCTGGTCCGGCTGGTCGACCAGCCCGATGCGGAACCGCTCGCCCGGCGCGAGGTGCAGGGCGATGTCGCCGCCGTTGTTGACATACGCCCGGCGCAGCGGCGCCGCTGCCACCATCGCCGCCAGCATCTCATCTGCGACCGCTCCGGCCACCGCGGCCATGGGCGTGATGAAGCCCCAGGCCGCGTGGGGCCGCACCGCCTCCGCCATGCGCCGTGCCACCAGGCCGCGCAGCGGGGGCGCGTGCGGCCCGGCCTGCGCCCGCAGCCCGGCCAGTTCGTCGCAGAGCTGCTGCAGCACCGTGGCGAACCGGTCGATGGCGGCCTGCAAAGCCCTGTTTCGCGCGGCCGGGTCGGCGGACAGGCCGATGATCAGGTCGATCGGGCCATGTTGCAGGTGCAACCGGCCATGCGGCAGCGCGCCCGCTTGCGGCGGCGCCCTCACCGTTTCGCCAGTGGCCAGGGATTGCCGCCGCGCGGCGCGACCTGGCGCATGCCGGCGCCGGCCGCACGCAGGCTGGACCAGGGCCGCACGTGGCCCATGTGCCCGCCCAGCGCCGCGTAGTCCGACAGCCGCAGGGTGAACTCCACCGGCGCCACCAGCGCGGGCGTGGGGACGTAGCCGAATGCGTTCTCCGGCACCCGGCTCACGTCGACCATGAAGGTGATGCCGCCGCCGGGCCATACGAACACCGGCGCGCCGCCGCAGGTCACGACGGTCAATGCATCCTTCACCGAGCGGGTCAGCCGCACCGGGTTCTCCGTCACGCCGGAGCGCAGCGAGCCGCCGGCGCCGCCCATGAACAGCACGGTCGCCAAGGCCGGCTCGCAGTTCTCCCGGATCAGCTCGACGGAGGCGCGCAATGCCGCCGGCGCCTGCTGCTCGACCGGGCGCAGCGCGTCGTCCAGCACGAAATAGGCGTGGTGCTCCCCCGTGGTGGAGGTCATCAGCAGGGTCGTGCCCGGCCGCGCCACCTTCGGGTCGAACGGGCCGAGGATCGCGAGCGGGTCGGCAATGTCAGTCCCGCCCCATCCCGTCCCTGGCTGCGCCACCTGGAAATAGCGGCCCGGCGTCGAGCGCCGCCCCTTGATGCGTATGCCGGTGCCCGGGATGCCCAGCAGCTTGCCGGCCTGGTGCTCGGACAGCACGCCGGTGATGTGGTCGTCCACCACCACGACCTCGTCCACCCGGCCCTCCCACTGCTTGGCAAACATGCCGATGGTGGCCGAGCCGCAGCCGACGCGCATGCGCTCCTCCAGGCGGCCGTTCACCAAGGGCGGCCTGCCGGCCTGGACCACGATCGTGGCGCCGCCGTCGACCGCCAGCTCGGCCGGGCCGCCGTTGCACAGCGCCAGCATCGTGCTGCAGGTGAGGCGCCCCTCCTTCTTGGACCCGCCGGTCAGGTGGTGAACCCCGCCTAGCGACAGCATCTGCGACCCGTACTCGCTGGTGGAAACATGCCCCACCGGCTCCCCGTCGGCGCGCACCAGGGCGCGTTCCGGCCCGACATGGCGGTCGGTGTCGATCTTCACCTTCACGCCGCAGTAGCTGAAGATGCCCTCGGTGACGACCGTGACCATGTCGAGGCCATCAATGACGGACGACACGATGAACGGCGCCGGCTTGTAGTCCGGATAGGTGGTGCCGGCGCCGATCGCCGTCACGAACTCCTGCGGCTCGCCGATGACCGTGCCGTCCCACTCCGCCGCGTTGAACGGGACGACCAGGCCGCCCTCGGCGATCGTGCGCCGCAGGATGACATGCGGGTCCACGCGCACGAGTTCGCCCGCATGGTTGGCGTAGCGGTCGCAGGCGCCGGCCTGGCCGGGGCGGATGTGGCACATGACCGGGCAGGCGTCGCAGCGGATGCGGTCCTCGCTGCGGACGGGTGCTACGTCTGCGGCCGGGGTGCCGGTCAAGATCGTCTCCTGGGCCAACCGCCGGGCGGCAGGCGTTGTTTGCATGCGAATGGATGCTCCGCCTTGCGAACCGCCGATGTCAAGCATGGCGACCGGTTCAGCGAGGCCCTTGCATGTTGGTATGCAAACGCTAGCGTCGCAAGATGACGAGGCCGGGAACCGTGCAGCGGATGGGGGACGAGGCGGACAGCCGCGGGGGGCTGCGGCTGATGGTGAACGGCGCCGCGGTCTCGCTGCCGGTCGCCCGCGCGACGCCGCTGCTCTATGTCCTGCGCAACGACCTTTGCCTGAACGGACCAAAATTCGGTTGCGGCCTGGGCGAGTGCGGCGCCTGCGCGGTGCTGGTGGACGGCCGCGCCGCGCGGTCCTGCGTGGTGTCCGCCGGCTCGGTGGAGGGGCGCGCCGTCACCACGCTGGAGGGCCTCGGGTCCAGCGCCGCGCCGCATCCGGTGCAGCAGGCGTTCATCGCCGAGCAGGCCGCGCAGTGCGGCTATTGCATGAACGGCATGATCATGACGGCCACGGCCCTGCTCGGCCGCATCCCTCACCCGACGGAGGCGGAGATACGCTCAGCCCTGCGATACAACCTGTGCCGCTGCGGCGCCCATGTCGAAATCGTCCGCGCCGTGCAGCGCGCGGCCGGGCGGCCCGCATGACCCCGCCGGCGGTGTTGTCGCGGCTGAGCCAGTCCGCGCTGTTGCAGGCGCCGGGCACGCTGCTTGTGCTGCGCGGCGGCCCAGCGGCGGTGGCGCTCGATGAGCCGACGGCGGCCTCGCCCGAACCCGGCGACCCGGACCTCCAGGTCTTCATCGCGGTGGCGGACGACGGCAGCATCACCGCGTTCAACGGCCATGTCGACCTGGGCACCGGCATCGCCACCGCCCTGTCGCAGATCGTCGCCGAGGAGCTGGACGTGGCCTTGCACCAGGTGACAATGGTGCTGGGGCACACCGGACGCGCCCCGAACCAGGGCGCCACCATCGCGAGCGAGACGATCCAGGTGGCCGCGGTCCCCCTGCGCCTGGCTGCGGCCACGGCCCGCCACGCCTTGGTGGCGCGTGCGGCCAGGCTGCTCGACGTCGCGCCGGACGCGCTCGCCGTCGTGGATGGCGTGGTCGGCATGCGTGATGGGAACCGCCATGTCGGCTACGGCGAGTTGGTGGCGGGCCAGCAAATTCGGCTGCTGTTGGACGAGTCCGCCGCGCTCAAGCCCGTGGCCGAGCACCGCGTCGTCGGGGAGGCGGTGCCCCGGATCGACATTCCGGCCAAGGCCACCGGCGAGTTCACCTATGTACACGACGTGCGCGTGCCCGGCATGCTGCACGGCCGGGTGGTGCGGCCACCCTATGCCGGGCTCGACGCCGGCGCGTTCGTGGGCAACAGCCTGATCGCAGTGGACGGGGCGTCGGTGGCCAACGTGCCAGGGCTGGTCGCAACCGTGGTCATCCGCGACTTCGTGGGCGTGGTGGCCGAGCGGGAGGAGCACGCGATCCAGGCTGCCCGCCAGTTGAAGGTGTCGTGGCGTGGCGGCGGCGAGCTGCCGGACCTCGCGCAGCCGGAGAACGCGCTGCGCGCTCACCCGTCGCAGCCGCGCGTCCTGCTCGACCGCGGCGGCGTGGACGCCGCGGTCGCGGGCGCGGCCACGCCGATGCCGCGGACCTATGTGTGGCCGTTCCAGATGCACGGCTCCATCGGTCCGTCCTGCGCGGTGGCGGACTACGGCGCCGACAGGGTGGTGGTGTGGTCCGGCACGCAGAACCCGCACATGCTGCGCGCCGACCTGGCACAGTTGCTGGACCTGCCGGACCACCGGGTCGAGGTCGTCCGGCACGAGGCCGCCGGATGCTATGGCCGCAACTGCGCCGACGACGTGAGCGCCGACGCTGTTCTGCTGTCCCGCGCGGTCGGGCGGCCGGTGCGCGTGCAGTTGTCGCGCGAGCAGGAGCACGCCTGGGAGCCGAAGGGCGCGGCGCAGGTGATGGACGTGAACGGCGGGCTGGATGCGGCGGGCGGCGTGGTCGGCTACGACTTCGCCACCCGTTACCCGTCGAACGGCGCGCCCACCTTGGCGCTGCTGCTGACCGGGACCGTCCCGCCGGTGCCGCTGGTGTTCGAGATGGGCGACCGCACGGCGGTCCCGCCCTATGCCTATGCTGCCATGCGGGTGACGGTGCATGACATGGCGCCGATCGTGCGGGCGTCCTGGCTGCGCGGCGTGTCGGCGCTGCCAAACAGTTTCGCGCACGAATCCTGGATCGACGAATGCGCCACCGAGGCCAAGGTCGACCCGGTCGAATACCGCCTGCGGTACCTGCCGGACAAGCGCGGCGCCGCCCTGGTGCGCACAGTGGCGAAACGGGCCGAGTGGGCGCCGCACGCTGCGCCCGGCAGCCATGGCGGCGAGGGCGACCTGCTGCATGGCCGCGGGTTCGCCTACGCCGTCTATGTTCATGGCCGCTTTCCCGGCACGGCCGCCGCGTGGTCCGCCTGGGTCGCCGACGTCGCCGTCAACCGCCGCACCGGGGACGTGGCGGTGACCCGGGTCGTGGTCGGGCAGGACACCGGCATGATGGTCAACCCAGCCGGAGTGCGCCACCAGATCCACGGCAACGTCATCCAGTCGACCAGCCGCACCCTGGTTGAGCAGGTGAGCTTCGACCGCGCCGCCGTAGTCAGCCGCGAGTGGGGCGCGTACCCCATCCTGACCTTCCCGCAGGTGCCGGCGATCGACGTGGTGCTGATGCCGCGGCAGGACATGGCGCCGCTCGGAGCCGGCGAATCCGCCTCCGTCCCCAGCGCCGCCGCCATCGCCAATGCCGTGTTCGACGCCACCGGCGTGCGCTTCCGCGAGCTGCCGCTGACCCCGGAGCGGATTCGGGCGGGGTTGGGGATCGGCGCCGCGCCGCCCGCGCCGGCAAAACGCAGGCGGTGGGTCGGCGCGTTGGCCAGGGCGTTCATTGGCGCGCTCACTGGCGCGTTGGGCATGGCCGCGGTCGCTTTGCCATGGCGGGCGGCCCACGCGCCGATTGCGCGGCCCGACCCGGCCGCGTTCTCTGCCGCCACCATCGAGCGTGGCCGCCAGTTGGCCGGGCTCGGCGCGTGCGCCGCCTGCCACACCGGCCCCGAGCTGGCGCGGTTCGGCGGCGGCCTGCCGCTCGACACGCCGTTCGGCCGCATCTGGTCCACCAACATCTCGCCGAGGCCCGAGGCCGGAATCGGCGCATGGTCCTACCCGGCGTTCGAGCGCGCGATGCGGGAGGGCGTCAGCCGCGACAGCCACCATCTGTATCCCGCGCATCCCTACACTGCGTTCGCCGGGTCCGGCAACGCCGACTTGCAGGCGCTGTATGCCTACCTGATGGCGCAGCCGGCCGTGGCGACCGCGCCTCCCCTCACCCGCCTGGCCTTCCCGTTCCGCGTCCGCGCCCTGATGGCGGCGTGGAACACCCTGTTCCTGCGCCGCGGCGAGTGGCTGGCGGACCCGGCGCGTCCGGCCGAGTGGAACCGCGGCGCCTACCTGGTCGAGACACTGGGCCATTGCAACGCCTGCCACAGCCCGCGCAACGCCCTAGGTGCGGAGAAACGGGGCGGCGCGCACCTGGCGGGCGGGTTGGCCGGCGGATGGGAGGCGCCGCCGCTCAACGCGCGTTCGCACGCCCCGGTCCCATGGACGGCGGGCGCCCTCTACGACTACCTGCGCACAGGCGAGGCGGCCTTGCACGGCTCGGCGGCGGGGCCGATGGCGACGGTGGTGGCCGGGTTGGCGGCACTGCCCGACGCGGACATCCGGGCGATGGCGACCTATCTCGCGTCGTTTGCCGGTCAGGAGGGTGCCGTTGAGGATGCGGCCCTCGCGCAAGCGGTCGAGGCGCGCAGTGGGGCGCCAACCACGTCCAGCACCGGCGCCCGGCTATACGCCGGAGCTTGCGCGGCGTGCCATGAGGCAGGCGGCCTGGTGTCGCTGGCGCTCAACTCCAATCTTCACAGTGCGCGGCCCGACAACCTGATCCAAGCAGTTCTTCATGGCGTCGCAGCGACACGGTTCGAGCTGGGCGCCATGCCCGCCTATGCCGACAGCCTGAGCGATGCGCAGGTGGCGGATCTGGCGGCGCACCTGCGCATGCGCTTCGCTTCGGACAAGCCGGCCTGGACCGGGCTGGAACGCGCCGTCGGCACGATTCGCGGTGCCGTCGTAGGGCATTGAGGCATGATATGGCGTGGTGCAGGGATCAGGAACATGGGCGCATTGGCCCCGCCCCCTTTTGAGGTCAGGCGATGCGGACGTAGCTCGGGCGTCCCCGATCGAGCATGCGGTTGAGCGCATGGACGGCGACCGCCACCTCGGTCGCGGCGAATGCGTTCGGCATAGGCGCGAAGGAGATCGGAGCGCGTAGCCTCGAGCGTGGAGCCGTTCATGCCCAGCCTCCTGGCCCCGGCCGCACATACGCCGCCACCAGCCACCGATCACCCCGGCGGTCGCCGCGTATGCCAGTCAGTGCGCTGCTGGAACGCATGTCCGGCGCGGCACAGCAACGCCTCCGACACGTGCGGCCCGACGAGTTGCATGCTGAGCGGCAGGCCAGCCGCATCCATGCCGCTCGGCAGGGTGATGGTCGGGTTGCCGGCGAAGTTGAACGGGGCGGTGAAGCGCAGCATGCGCAGCAACACCGAGTCGTCCTGCCCGTACTCCGCCATGCGGTCCAGGCTCGGCACTGGGACCGGCATGGTCGGCATCAGCAGCAGGTCGACCTCCTGGAACACCGCGGCCAGCCGTCCGGAAAACTCCAGCCGCTCATGCATGATCGCGCCGAACTCGGTCGCGGACATCCGCCGCCCGTGCTCGATCAGGTTGGCGAGGTCCGGGCCGTATTCGCTGGCGCGGGCCGGATAGCTTCCCTGGTGGGCGATCGCAGTCTCGACGGCGCAGAACGGAATCCAGCCGCGCAGCAGCGCATCGGTGGCTGGGAACTCAATCTCGCGGACCCGCGCGCCGAGGGCCGTCAGGACACCCTCCGCGGCGCGCACGGCCTCGGTGACTTCGCGGTCGATGCCGTCGCCGTTGTGGCTGCGGTCGATCCCGATGGTGACGCCGCCTATGCCCCGGCCCAGTTCTGCGAGGTAGTCGGGCACTGGCTGCTGGATCGCGGTCGGGTCGTTCGCGTCCGCGCCGGCAATGACGCCTAGGATCGCCGCCGCATCTGCCGCGCTGCGCGCCATCGGCCCGATGTGATCGAGCGACGCGCCCAGCGGCAGGATGCCATGGCGGCTGACCCGCCCCCAGGTCGGCTTGATCCCGGTCAGCCCGCAGGTGGCCGAGGGAAACCGGATCGAGCCCCCGGTGTCCGAGCCGAGCGAGCCGAAGCACAGGCCCAGCGCCGTCGCGACGCCCGAACCCGTCGACGACGAGCCGACCCAGTGCGCGGCGCTCCAAGGGTTGAGCGGCGGTGGATCGTCCGGATGGTGGCTGGTGTACGCGCCCTCGGTCATCTTCAGCTTGCCGACGATCACTGCGCCGGCGTCCTCCAGGCGGCGCACGGCCGTCGCATCGTGGTCAGGGGTCGAGTTCCTCCGCATCGGCATGCCGCCGGTGGTCGGCGCGAAGCTGGTCGCGCAAAGGTCCTTCACCGCGAGCGGGACGCCGTGCAGCGGGCCGCGCCAGAAGCCGGCGGCAATCTCCGCCTCCGCACGCGCGGCGGCGGCGCGGGCGCGGTCCGGCAGCAGCGTCGCGTAGCTGCGCGATGCCCCGTCCAACCGGGCGATCCGGTCAAGGGTTGTCTCCAGCACCGTCACAGGCGAGAGCTCCCGGCGCCGGATGCGTTCCGCGGCCTCAAGCAGCGGCAGATAGTGCAAGTCCGCAGGCGACATGGCTGGGCCTCCCTGATTCGGCTGCGGCGCGCTGGCCTCAGCGGCAGTGTTGCGCGCATCAAGACAAGCATCCTAGCCGGACGGAGGGAATAGGCGGTGTCGCGAAGCAGGACAAACAGGCGCTGGCAGGATTGGCTTGGAGGGTCCCGGACGATGCGCGCTGGCTGGGCGCTTCCCATGCGGCTGCCGGCAGCGCTGGGCCTTTTGCTTGCCCTGACCGGCGCAGGCGACCAAGCCCACACCTTCGCCACGATCACGGCCGCCGCAGAGCAGACGCTGCGCGGCTGGGGCATGTCGCTCGCTTGGGAGGCCAACGTCATCTACGGCAGCCCTTTGGATGCCGCCCAAATCCAGGACCCGGTGGAGCAGGGTCGCTACATGGACCTGCTGTTCGGCGATCCCGCGCGCGGACCCGGCCTGGGCCTGAACGTCGCACGCTACAACATCGGCGGCGGCGACAACCCCGACCGGAGCCGCTGCACCGCCTCCCCGCCGCACGAGGCGCAGCCTGGAGCGCAGATGGAAGGGTTCCTTGCAAGCCCGGACGCAGGCTACGACTGGTCCCGCGACGCGGGCCAGCGGCGCATGCTGCACGAGGCGCAGGCGCGCGGCGCGACCGTGTTCGAGGCCTTCTCCAACTCCGCGCCCTGGTGGATGACCGTCAGCGGCTGCGCGTCCGGCGCGGCGCGGAGCGGCGAGGACAACCTGCGGACCGATGCCGTTCCTGCCTTCGCCGCCTATCTCGTCACGGTCGCCGAGCATTTCCGCCGCGAGGAGGGGATTGCCTTTGCCAGCGTCAGCCCCGTGAACGAGCCGGATGGCGCCTGGTGGGTGTTGGGCAACCGTCAGGAAGGCAGCTTCGCCAGCCTTCGCATGCAGGAGGCCGTGATTGCCGCGCTGGCCCAGGGCGCGGCAGGGTCCGGCTTCGTGGTGTCCGGAACAGAGGCGAACAGCCTGGATGCGATGGCGGGATACCTGGCGGAGATGGATGCCGCATCGCTGGCTGCGCTGGGCCAGGTGAATGTGCACCAGTATAACGGGAGCGATCCCGGCGCCCTGCGACGCCGGGTCGCCGCCCTCGGCAAGCCTCTCTGGGCCAGCGAGGTCGGTTGCTGTATCTCAGGCGACCAAACCGAGATCGGAGGCGCGCTCTACATGGCCGCCTCGATCCAGAGCGCGCTGCGTGAGCTCGGCGCGGAGGTTTGGTGCTTTTGGCAGCCAGATTGGGGCCTCATCGATGCCAAGGGCGGCCACCCGCGCCTGCTGAAGCAGTTCTATGCGGTCGCGCAGTACACCCGCTTCATTCGGCCTGGGTTCACCGTGCTGTCCAGCCAAGGCGGCAACACGCTCGGCGCCTTGTCGCCGGACGGGCGCCGGCTGGTGCTGGTCGCGGTCAATGCGCGCGACGAGGGCGCAACCGAGGATTTCGACCTGACCCAGCTCCACCGGACGGGAGCGGCGGTCGCGGTCTACCGCACGACGGCGGACCCGTCGGCCAGTCTCGTGGAGGAAACAGGGCGGGTGGACGGCGCCGGCCACTTGGTCGACCGCCAGCCCCCCTTTTCCATTACCACGTATGTTCTCGAAGGAGAGCCGATCGCCGTGGAACGCCGTGGCCGCAACCGGAGTGGAGCCGTGGAGTAGCCTTGGGTGGCGGCGGCTCGCCGTCCACACCCAGCCAGCGCGACCAGCACATCAGGACGATTGAAGACAAGGAGCGCATGGGATAGCAAAAGGTGGCCGGCTACAGCAGACGGTCGCCTGCTCGGCGCTGAACAGAATGACCCGCCTCGGCGGCGTGCCCATGTCGCAGCGCCTCTACCGAAAACGCCTCAGGAGAGTGCATTACACCCATAGTCCGAGTTATGCGCCAACGCCCATCGATGCGGTGCCGCCATGAAGCGCCCACTTCGGCGGCCCGCTGGAGCCGTGACAACGGAAGCGGCCCTGCGACCCCGTCCTAGCGTGGCGGGGAGCCGGCCGCGTCGCGCCGATCAACCGAGATGAGAGATTGATCCGTCTACCGCTTGGGAGCGGCATCCCGGTCATGCACCTCAGCGGGCGGATGCGTGGCCTCGACGGCGGTGAACGGTTCCAGGATGCGGTAGCTGTGCTCCGCACCCTTCGGCACGATCCAGGAACTCCCTGCCTGCAGCATCACGGTCTGCCCCTCCAGAATCAGCTCGGCCCGGCCGGCAACCACGTAGCCGACCGTTTCATACTCCCGACGGACAGGCGGCGCCGGGTCGCCCACTGGCATCCCGTCCCATAGGCGCATCGAGACCGCGCGACCGCTGGCGAGGTACCGCTGCCCCTCGGGCCCCTTGGGCGCATAGGCCGCCTCCACTTTGGTGACACTCGTGTCAGCCATGACTGTCGCTCCTTCCAATGTCGCCAGCCCATTGCCGGCGCTGGCCTTGATCGATACTGACAGCCGGCGGTTGCAGGCACAATACCGCGACGCATGGGCCGGTCGGACCCAACTGTCGTCCGCAGCCGGGACACCAAGGCTTGCGGCCCCGACGTTTCTTGAATCTCGATCCTAAATCAGATCGCGATGACAGATAGCTCAAGAAGCTTTTTGACTTGCCCGCTTGCATCCTCTTGAGTGATGGGCGCCAAGGGCCACCCAGTTCCAATTATCGAGTGGCGAATGGAAACGGCGTGGCGATGCTGGGGGCCATTGGCGTGCGGCGTTTGGTTGATGGTCCAAGCCGATAATTCAGGTCACTAGGTTAGAACTGAATGAGGTTAGAACTGAATGGCCCTGGCCCACACGCAGTCGCTACGCGGGATAACGGATCGTTTAGGCTGCTAAAGCGAAGGCCCCATATCGGCTACGGGGTTCGCATAAGTGCGGAACGACTTTCTCTCAGATCTGAGCTGTGATTGTGTCGCCTCGATCATTGGCAAGAGGTCGGCTTCATGGTTCAGGAAGATCTTGGTGGGTTCGGTGATGCG
>JAABUP010005428.1_pt1 | contig 19402 bp, 22 predicted proteins | sample 5559201 | NCBI WGS metagenome assembly JAABUP01 (sample SAMN10711887, study PRJNA513373) | rock metagenome | isolation source: Antarctica rocks | place: Antarctica
GGGTATGACAAGCTTACCTTCGCTTGTTGTGCACCACTCTCTACTTTGCTGCCAGCTTTGTCAGTTGCCTGCTGTGCCTCTTTACCGGCAGAGCCAGCTTGTGACTTGGCTTCTTGGCCTGCCTGCTTGCCTTTGCTGGCAAGGTCTTTGGTCTGATCCTGTGCTTTGTCAGCAGTCTTCTCTGCAGACTGAGCAGCCTTGTCTGTCGCTTTGTCTGCAGACTTGACGGTCTTGTCAGCTGCCTGTTCAGCGTCTTTGCTTACTGACTTGGCTTCTGACTTGAGGTCCTTGCCAACATCTTTGCCCTTGTCCTTGACAGCCTCTGTCTGCTTCTTGGCCTCGCTGCCAGTCTTGTCTGCTGTCTTCTGCACGTCCTTGCCAACAGACTTGGCCTCAGACTTGATGTCTTTACCTACGTCTTTGCCCTTGTCTGTGACCGATTGTGCTTGACTCTGCACTTTGTTGCCAGTCTTCTGTGCAGACTTCTGCACGTCTTTGCTGGCTGACTCAGCATCTGATTCAAGGCTGCTGACTTTCTCCTTGCCCCACGCCACAGCCTTCTTGCCGCTTTGTTGCACTTTCTTGTAGGAGTCTTTGATTTCTGGGGACACCTGCAAAGCCAGCAGCTTGCTGATATGCTTCGCATGCTTTTACAATGCATTGCACAGTGTTTGGCTGCTGATGCAATTGTCACTGGATTCCACAATCAACCGTATGGAATATGCTAGCTGTTTTACGATTTGTCCCATTACATACATGTTCTAGCACTATATGCGCAGCCTTGCAACAGCCACTCACAAACAGCAAGGCAATAAATCAATCAATGCAGCGGAAAAAAACCAACAGTGATATGCTGAAACGCTCTTGAGGAGATGATTGTTGCAGGGCTTACATTCTTGTCCACTGTCTTCTCTGTCTCTGTGACAGTCTCTACCAAGGTGTCTGCAACTCTTTTGAGGTCCTTTCCAACCTCGCCAGCTGCAATCTTGTTATCTACAATGTCCCTGAACAAGCATTGACAGCACCAGCATTGATGATGATAGCACCACTCAGCAGACAAGGATTGGGGGTGCAAGGGCAAGGCTGTGTGCAATTCAGCAACAGTTCAGGGTTCGCAAGTGTCAACAGACAAAGCCTCTCAGCTGCAACCATTGTCAAGTCATTTGGGGGCGCCTGGAAGCACACAGATCGTGCACTATGTCTACATGTTGACATGCTGCAAGAGTGTCAAGCAAACAGGTAAGAGCTCAACAAAGTGACTGACGGATGTGGTTTGGGTGCAGGGCAGATTGTGCATCATGTTTACATGCTGCAAGAATGTGCATTGCATACATAGCAGTCAAGAGCTCAACAGAGTGACAGGGAGATGTGGCATGGGTGTCAGGGAGAATTGTGCACCGTGTCTGCATACTGCAAGAGTGTGCAATGAGTACATGACAGATACAAAAGCTCAACACAGTAATAGGTAGATGTGGCAGTGGTGTGAGGGCAGACCTGATCTGCTCGACAGTCTGCTCCCGGTCCTTGGCAAACAGCAGTTTCTTGGCTAGGAAGTTGCCTGCAGCCGCCACTCCAAGCACCTCCAAGACTATCTCAACCTCATTGAACAGCACCACAGCCGCAGCTCCCAGAGCGCCGACAGCAAGCCCAGCTTTGGTCAGTGTTGGCTTGGACTGCACATGCATGACTGACAATCAGTATGATACAGAGGATACGGCAGGCTGCAATGAACACGGAAAGAATACTGGTAGCTTTGTACACGGGCCGCAACCTGCTCCCTGATGATACTGAAAATTGCAATCTGTCATGTCCCATGCAACATGTGATATGAGAGACTGCATCAGCAGATCATGTGTGGTGCAACAGGTTGCACACTGGAGTCCAAGCTGCAAAGTTGTGATCTGACTAGTCACATAATGGCTGCAATGAATTGTAGTGATACTGCCTGTCTGCTGTTGTACATTGTCAAAGGGGCGTACTTTGAAGTCCTCAGCAACTTTGTCGAGGTTGAGTCCCTTGAGGCCACTGAAGTCAAGATTGAAGTTGAACCCTCGGGATGGCTCCCGCCACGGTAGCTGGCTGGCCTACATACACATGAGAGGTTTACCATTGATCCCTGCAGGAGAAAGGCATTGGACTGGGCCCCATGAAGTTGTCAACAAGCGTTGCCACAATTGCCCTGAGGAGGGAACCACCAACACCATCAAGTGGAAGAGCTTTGGCAATCTGACTAACAGCCAAGACGGCATCGCACACCAGAGGCTGCCGGGCAGGCCAGTGCGCATGCAGTTAATTTTTCAATAGACAGAGTTGTTGTTTGCCATGGTTTGGATGTTACGTGATAGCATAACCTGGCAGACATCAGGTCTGCTAACAGTTGAGATCAGCACTGGCAGCAGACAAGCAAGTTTAGCAGTGTTTGCTGCAGCATGATACACGGCCTGACAATGTGCCCCAATAGCAAATGCAGCAACGCCAGCTGTTTTCTCAAGAGTGCCAAGCTGACTGTAAAGCTTCAGGAAGCATACTTGTTGATGACACAGACTGAACCTCGAAACAAAGGCAATGAACACATAGCAATCAATACGCTTTCGAGGGGGACTAATGTATGTACTCACCCTCCATCCTCGCACCCCATCAGCTCCATCTGCTACATAGTATACTTGTTTCACACCCTCTCTGACAGCACCTGCCACTGCCTTGGCATCCTGCCCATACCTACATGCCACTGCACATAGTCACGCAACACGTGTGCTGTGATGTGCTCTTGAAAGTTGCAGTCAATCTTGAAGCTGAAGGACCATTAGCTGGCTACTGCCTTGCCAGCAAAATGTCTGGAGCTTACGAGTCAAAGAAGAGAATCTCACTGTCCTCTGAAAGACCTGGTAGCTTCAGGAGCTTGTCAGGAAAGCCTTCCACAAGGTCGCCGGCCAACCCCTGCAGATGCAGTTTCCATGGCAAATCTGCATGCTTTCAAGCATACAATGTACTAACAGATGGTGCGGTGAGCTGAGTAGCATGCACTAATCAGAAAAATACCTTGTTAGTGCATGCTCACCGTCGTGTATGGCAGACTGGTGATCTTCCTCTTTATGCTTCTGAGATCAGGAGAGCCAGCCTCATTGACTTCTTGCTTGCTTCTAAGGTCAATGAAGATGATGTCTGAATCACTCGACAACAGATCAAAAGCCTTGGCAGCGCTCAGCTTCTTGACATTGACTCCTCTGCCAACCAGCCTGGCTATCACAAGTCCCACAGCAACCACACCTACTCCAGCTGCTATGATAGCTGGGTTTTGACTGACGTAGTCCTCTAAGCCGCTGGTGGAAGGGATTTCTTTTGGGATCTTGAGGCCTGAACCGCTGGGGTATTGCAAATCGGATGGTAGCTTGAATTGCTGCTGGGCCTGTTCTGCAACATCCTTGCCCTGTTCAACAGCTTGTTGTGCTTGTTCAACCAGTTCCTCTGCTATCGCAGCCGGGACTGAAAGGATGGCTGGTAGCGTAAACAAACCAGCAAACTTTCCAGCTCGGGGTTGCGGTTGTGCACGGCATTGACATGGTCGCATGCCGCGAGACAGAGGGCTTGCATTCCTGTTTGAGCTCAGATATCGCGCAGGTTGGGTTCGGATGGACGTCAGGGTACATTGTGAGCTATGTGATGTCAAGCTCATCGTCCTGACACAACTTCGCCGATGGTCCGCGGTCGATGTAGCGCTGCTGTGCAGGTCGCGACAAAGATATATTGCGTCCACAAGCTGTAGGGTTTCTGATAAACGACTTGCTCCGTGCAAGCGGGGTTGTGATGGCTGATCACGATTTTGACAGGTTGCTTTCACCGAAGGCTTTGCTGCTGATACTGGTGCGCTGAAAATGTTGATGTCTGCCAAACCGCACTCAAGCGAGCCACGCCTGGTCCGGTGATCACTTGCATAGCCTGATTCTTGAAACTATCACCACCACCGGCAACCGGTCAGGGATTTTCAGTGTGGTGGTATGGCTAATTCAATGCTAGGACTGGCTTCGCATACTGGTAGCGGGCACCGGCGCGAGTCACGAACCCGTTGCATGCCTGCTGTCAGATGTCGTGCTACCAAACAACAGAGCGAATACCTGTTCGTGATTGGCCTTGGTTACACTGGATGGGCCATCAGCAACACTACCAGAAAAAGTGGCCGGTGAGCGGTGGCTCTATGTCGTGACTGATGAATGAGCTGCGACAAGGCCTGATCGACTGCACAGCCAACTAAATCTTTGTGAGCCCCTCCCAGGATCGTGTCCGGAACATGCAGAGGTTTGGAGCAGCAAGAAAGGCTGAGAGCTCAAGGGCTGCATGCGATCCAAGTTGACGATGGTCGTTTGAACAGGTGTAAAAAGCTGCACACTTGCACTTGGGCCATCCCAAGTCTACGCACGTATTGCAACAAACCTCAACTGCTGACATTCCTGGTGTGCATGCAAGCAAAGAAATGCTAGCAATCCTAGAACAAGCCACACACCTGCTGTGCACCATCCCGCCTTCAACGCTGGACACTCAGGTAAGCTGGCTTTGGAAGGTGACATATAGAACTGAAAATGTTGTGCAATTGTTCGTGCATAGCTGGAAGCGTTTCTTGCTTCTGTTGCGCACAGTCGCTACACAGGTATCATGCTGCAGCATGCGCTTGCAACTTACTTGTGGATAGCTGCATCCCAACACTTGCCAGACAATACACTGCATGTGCGTGATCTGCAAGCAACATTCAGGTAGTGGAGCTGCTGGCTGCATCTGCACCCAGCCTTGAGCACCTTACATGGGTGGGCTATCTCAGTACCACCAGTGTATATGGTGACTGGAGTGGTGACTGGGTGGATGAAAGGTGATTGGCTCACTCAATGTCTACACTGAGTCCTTTAGGCAAAATGGTCCAGTGGACATTGGGTTTTTGCGCTGTGCGTGCCGTTGAAGACGTGGTCAGGTCCACTGCAATACATGAGTTTGTTGCATTGGATGATGTGGCAGTACCCTTGGCAGTACCCTGCAAATTTGTAGCACTGTCATATGCATGTCATTCTGCATTACTGCTACAAGCTAAGCAAAGCAGACTATGGCATTATGTAAGTCAACCTGAGTCAAGGGTTGGTTCCTGAATAATGCAGGTTGACAATGTTTGCTGTTGTGCAGCTGCGCAATCAGGCCATCAAGTGAAAAGGCTAAGCAAAGAGCTGAGACAGAGGCAGCGTGGCTAAGTCTGCATCGACAGCATAAGCTACCTGTACATTGCTTCCGGCTTGGAGGTGACCTTTTGCGCATCTCTCATGCACCATGCAATGGCATCTCAGATCATTGCCCAATAGCTGTTGTACTGGGGTTGGTTGCCTCCTTTTGTCATGTAGACAATTGCTCGGGTTGCTTGCCTCCTTTTGTCATGTAGCCATTTGGAGGTGTTGCCTTCACATCACACGCTGTCACAGTGACCAATCGCTCTCTGTGACATCACAAGTGTGCCTGCCGTGTGTCTCAGCATGCTGTATGGTATTCATTGCGCTGTTCCTTGCGCACACATTGACAAGGTGCATGCACAAAGTCTTACTTATTGAGCAAATTGTGAACAACATCATTTGACCTGCAGGTATCTATGGTCCAGGACGTAGTGCACTTGATGCTGCCCAACAGCAGGTATTAAACCCAACATCCTCAATGCTCAACCTTTCATGACAGGCATCGCAAGCATAGAGTCAGAGCAATGAGTCAGACTGATGAACAAGTACACTGTTACCAAGCTCTGCAAATTATTGTATCCTTGGGAAGGTGTATCTGAGATCCAATCTATCAAGGGAACAAGTACACTGTTCATCATTACATTGGTTGTTACAGGGTGTTGCTTCTGCAAGTCAACAGAGGCGTGGTCTTCAGCAGTACACAGCAAGGTGCCATGTACTTGATATCTGCAAAGCCTTGACAGCCAGCATGCATCAGCCCTGCCCAGGTTCCATATACAATGTGGCCGACGATAATCCTGCCAGTAGAGCGGAAGTCATGGCCTTTGCTGCCAGCCTTCTTAAATCATCTTCAGATGCAGCCATGAGTAACAAGCCCAATGCAGACAGGTGCACTGACGCAGACAGGCAGGAATGCACAACTGATGGCATCTGTAACCAGTCTGCTGCTTTGCAAGGAGTTGATGCCATGTGCGAAAAGGGCAGGCCCAGCTCTGTGCGCAAGCCAGCTGAAAAGCGTGTCAGCAACCACAAGATCAAGGCAGAGCTAGGCCTGACATGGGATTTCCCCTCGTATGTTGAAGGCTTGTCTGCCATACATGCAGGGGACATGCGACCATTTGATTGAGGAATTGCACTGTTCATACTTTGCACTGTCCTTTTTGCAAGCGTGTGTCCAGCCCTCTGATCTGTCGGTTCGGGGATGTTTTGGCATGGAGTTATGGTGGTTGAAGTGACTCTTTGCTACATTGAATAGAGGCAATGTTTGTGGTTTTGTACCAAAGCTTAGTGTTTTCGCTCGAAAATTTTGATGCTGCTTACGGGGGCTTTATGTGCAGCACTCTGCATCTGGATAAGCTAGTAGGTTGATTGATTGCGTTTAGCCTTGTAGGATAGCACACTGTTTTTCAGGTTCGACAATCATGAACATTTTTCAAGGTGATTCCGGGACAGCACCGTTTGTAGTCACTGTTTCCATTGGTTGCTCGTGAGCATCTGAGTACTCAAACACGCGATCCATACTGGCATGGGCACACAGAAAGCAATGATCTGCTCCAGCAGTAGCTTTTACAGATCAACGCAATTGCGGGCATGGCCTTGCTGCACATCACCAGCTCATACATGATCAGAATGGTCACGGCGTCGACCTGACCTAAGCAAAATCTCTGATGGTTACCTGAAGGCTGGTATGCTGACTGTAGTAGGTCATTTCTGCTGTGCGACAACCTTGGATGCGCATCAAAGGTACGCGAAAACGTGTATCTGAGATCCGATCAACCTGATGGATTGAGTCAAGGGAGCATGTGGGAAGCTGTTTAAGCAGGCTTCAGCTCATGAATGACAAGACGTCCTGTCATGAATCGGGTCAACTTGCCAACACGTGTGCCCACATGGGCCGATTTTGATGAGATCATCCACTTTGCATACACCTAGCCAAGCTTAAACGCAACGGCAAGGACACTCTGCTGCCAGCCAGTCCGTCATGGCACCAGGGCACTACAGTCGCCAGGTCACAAAATGTCACAGCCTGTCTGCATGGGAACTTGCGCCTCGACCACACCTCTGTGTCCATCGGTTGATCCGCCCTCCCCCGCGCAAGCCCGTGCAATTGTTGTTGTGACCTAGCTGACAGATACTGACCTGCGGGCTTGTCACAACAGCTCAAGCTGAGCTGCTCCAGCCAACGCTTGCACTCAAGCAGGACTGCTAGGTTGTGCCTCAAGCTTATCGGGTTGAGCACCACCGCCCACCTGTATATGACAGGAAGCAGGCAGAAAGGCAGTGGACAGCTTGCAGTGAGTCGCAGCAGCACCGCAGCCCGCAGGTCAGCAACTACACCATTGGCGGCAGCACAGCAGGTACACAAAGATTGTGGGATCACATGACAGTACTGCAAGATGAACTCCGCTTTTAGCTGCTTTTCACACGTCCCGACCTTTTCTGCCTTCAGCAATCGATACGAGCCGGCATACTTTCTACAGGCAGATGGCGGGCTGGCATTTCAGGAAGCAGACAGTGCGGCGGGAAGCCGACCCAGCAATGTTCGCGGCCGCAAAACACCCGTAGCGAAAAGTGCCACCGAGGCCCAACGCAGAGGCCCTCACGGCAGAAGCTCCGTGCACAGAGGCGTGACGCAGCACAGGTGTGTCAGCTCTGCCTGTAGGTCACCTGCAGGTCAGATCCTGCATCGGTTCTGGAGACAATTTCCTTTGGCTCCTGGTCAGTCTAGCGTTTGACAGCCTACTTTGGCTCAATATGCTGCTTAGTTTACTTCTGCTTCATCACAGCTGCTGCTGGATCTGTGCTTGCGTAAGACCTTTAACAGAGTTGCCTGTTTTGCTGCAATCCCTGCAGCTACAGATTCTTTACTTGAACTCTGTTCTTGTAGGCGCACAAGAAAATGGGAAGCACACATCTGGGATGATCGGCATCAGGTCTACCTAGGTGAGCACCATGCCTGCGACATCCATATGACAGGCATACATGGTGCTGCTGCTGCACCATGTCAATTAGCAGCAGCTGCAGCACCTCACAGATACTCGCCGAAGCATTGAGTCATTGTATGCATGCGTCCTGTGCACAGCATTGAGCTTGTGCGACCACTAACATATAGCATGTACATGCAGGGGGATTCAACAGTGAAGAAGATGCTGCCAGAGCTCATGATGTAATGGCTATTAAGTGTAGGGGTGCTGACAGTATTACCAACTACAGCCCAGACGACTACTCCACTCTTCTGCCTCAGCTGCAGAAGCTAACAAAGGTGTGTGTCTAGCCTCTGTCTGGTCTGCAGCTGTAAGAAGTAGATTTTCATTGTCCTTTCCATAAAACCCAGCTTATGTTGCAGCCATCACATTGCACTGGTCTGGCATGTTCTGGCTGCATGTACAGAACGTACTTGATGCTTGCCGTGCTGCATAGTACGGTTCTCTGTGTTTGTGACTTGTTCCGTGGGCAGTCTGTGCACCAGTTGAGTCAGAATCTGCCCTGCAATCTCAGTGCTCGCTCATCAGTTTGGCTCATCTTGCACTCATTGCTGCAGGATGAGGTCAGGCAGCTGCTGATGCGCAAGAGCTCCACTTTTGCCCGTGGTGTTTCCAAGTACCGAGGGGTTTTTAAGCACAAGGTGGAAGAACGCACTGACATTGCTCAGCGCACAGGCACATGTCACTATCACCTGCTGCCATTTGTCACCCAGAATGCTGTAGAGGGCCCCCAAGAACTGTGTCCTCTCCCTCTGGTGTGTGTTGTGTGTTGATTGGCTGTTTGGCCGATCCCTTGCAACCCGCAACGCATGCCAAGAACTTGCAAGAATTGCAGCACAGCTCTGTGCACTGCAGTTGCACACATTCATGCACTTTTGTGCCCTGCGTATGATGGATCAGTGTTGGTGGTGTGTGTTGTGGGGCTGTGTGTGTGGTGTTGTGGGAGACAATATGCAATGTGCGGGGAGTATGCTACATATCTGCCTTACACATTGTGTGTGAGTCTGGGCTCATGCCACAGGGCGACATTGAGCAGCACAGAACAGCATGCAGTTGTCCACCCTGCAGACTCCTCACACACCACACCTTGCATGACACTGGCTGCAAGCTGAGTACTCCTGTCTGAGACAGTGTCTCTGATCACAGCCCCATGTGGTGATGCAGCTTTTGTGTATGCAGGGTGGCAAATGGGAGGCTAGGCTTGGCCAATCCAAGACCAGGAAGCATTCATACCTAGGTCTGTTTGACAGTGAAGAGGATGCTGCCAAAGCCTATGATACAGCCACCATCAACAGATTTGGGCAGGGCATGGCCATCAACTTTGATCTTGGACAGGTGAGCTGGTGCCTTGCTTGGCTGGTTTGCGCTCTTGACTAAACCTGCAGAGCATAATTCTAAGCTGTGAGTGGTGCAGTTGGAGCTGTCATGCACATCGTGCTGTTAGCAGATATGTCAAATTTGCTTCAATACGCCATACAGAGTTTCATATGTCCCTGCTACCTGTGCTTGCACCGCGCCGTTGATGCAGTCTTGGTCACAAATACTGTCATGCCATATTCTGTAACATGCAGATGACTGAATTTCTTCAATTTGCAATTTGGTAGTGATGCTCACCATCAGCAGCTGTTTAACCAGTCAAATCTGACATGTGATGCGGTGCATGTGCAGTATGGCATGGCCTCAGATGACAGCCAGAATGATTGCTCATTTGATGAACGTGACAGCGCATCCTCTGACATGTGCAGAATGTCTCCTTTCCCCTGTTTGGTAAGCACCACAGCTGCATGGGCATCATGTGTGATGTTCAGACGTCTTGCTTTCCTGTCACAAAAGACTGGCCATTCTTTTGTATGTTTGGTAAGCACCACAGCTGCATGGGCGTCATGTGTGATGTTCAGACGTCTTGCTTTCCTGTCACAAAAGACTGGCCATTCTTTTGTATGTTTGGTAAGCACCACAGCTGCATGGGCGTCATGTGTGATGTTCAGATGTCTTTCTTTCCTGTCATAAACAAAAGACCATCCTTCTGAACGTTTTCCGCTTTTCAAAGTGAACTGCACATTCACCAACTTACGCTACTTTTGGGTTGAACACAGTCACTGCCTGCCTGTCCCTCTGCCAGTCAACATGGCTAAGTGCATCTCTCAGGACCAGGTCCACCTCTGTTACTGCAACTGCTCTGTGTCTGGCACCTCTCCAGCTTGCGTACACATACATCCTGATGGCACTGCAACTGTAGTTCACAACCAGAGCTTACATGGTACAGCAAGTTGTTTTGCCATTTCTGCTGTTTACCATGCTGCTTTGCTTCGCGCAGGAGTCACCTGTGCCGAGCAAGGTATGCGACAGCAACCTGCCACCTGACCTGGCGACCTACTCTGCGCCCCTCCCCAATGCATGTGATTTTCCTTTGACCCTTGGCAGTTCTCCCAGCAGCTTCTACAGCAGCTTCCCTGCCCCTCTTGCTATCAGTCCCAGTAGCCCCTTTGCCACTCATGTGAGCACTCCTGATTCTCCCTTTGCCACCCACATGAGCAATCCTTGTCCTCCTTACACCCCTGACACAGGCAGCACTGACCTTTACTCTTCCCCCCACATGGGCAGCCCTGATCCCTTTCTGGGCCTGCACAGCCCTACCCCTCCTTTGGGTCCACAGCCAATCAGTCTAAGGCCAATGACCCCAAATGACAACCTGGACCAACCTTTCCTCTTGCAGCGTCAGTCTCAGACAGAGTCTTTTGGACAGACAGGCAGTGCCTCTATTTACACCAAGGCAGCAGCCACAGCATATCAACCTGTGTTTGCAAATCACTATGGCGACCACTCTGTTGCTGCCCAACAGGGACCTTACAGCTTGCCAGACGCCGCAGCAGACATGTACACTCTCCAGATGACTCCTAAACTGGTCAATGGGTCAGAGGAGCTGCTGCACAGGCCAGAATCCAGCAGCTCTCCTGTGCTCAAGTATACAGACTGGCACAAGCAGGCAACCCCTGGATTGTCACCATCTGCACTCCAGGATGACTGCTGGAGCAGTGGGCTGCATCAGACAGATACATCAGCATCTCCTGCACTGTCAGCATCTGCCTCCAGACCAGGAGTTCTGCTGCCAAAAGTGTTGTTCGACATGTTGGGTGGCAATAACCTTGAGCGAGACGCACGAGAATTTTTCACATACTCAGCACACACTCCAAAGAGTGATGATTTGCTTGGAACAAGCCTCTCCAACAGTACGGGTGGGGGATACTTTGGTGTGGACAATCAGACAGACGTGGGCATTCAGGGACTACAGGAAGCTGACAGGCAGTCTTCGTTACTATTTCAAGCAGGCCAGCTCATGCCAGGTGGGCTGATTGATGTGAAATGCCTGCACCATATTTTGTCAACAGGTCTGACAACATACAACAGCAGCATAATGCTCGTGGCATACTTGCACAAAGCTTGGGAGATCATGTTGACGACAAGCATGTACAGCCCATCATATGCCCCACAGCAGGTCAAAGCACAAGGAGGCTCATGTGCCAAATGGTGTGTGGGGTGAAGGGACATGCAACTGGTAGCAGCCCTCGCTGAACAGCTCTGCAAAGTGACTAGCGTGTGGTACCACTGTCTGGCATGTTGGCAGTGCCTATGAGGCCAGTCCGGACTCATCTGCCGGATCTGCCGGATCCATCTCCATACCAGCATGTTGCAAGAGCCCTTTCTGATCACATTTGCTCATCAACAGATGCTGACCCTTACGTGGTGTTGTGCAGAGTTGCCACAGTGGGGGGCAGACTGCTGTAGTACACCTAGGCTGGGGTGTTTTGCAGCTCCAGGCGTTTCAGCCATGAGTGGCCGCACGCCAACTCCCATGCAGTGGACCGCTGCAGATGCAGAGTCATGGTCCATGCAAAGCAGCGCCTCTAACTGTCAAGGTGATCAGGGCTTCCTGAAACTGCATGTGCCATGTCATTTGCAGCTGCCACCAGTCTATTAGATCCATGAAGCCTAGCCCCTCCCACAACTCTAATCGTAATCCCTATCTCACTTACAACTCTACCCCCAGCCCAGCCCATTTGCAGCCCCAGCGGACCTTCCTTACATCCAGACTCAACCCCACCCTTACCCCCCCCCCTCCCCCCCCCATCCCCCTCTTCCTAAAGATCAGTTCTTGGCTTTTACCCAATGTGATCCTGTCTGCATGAATATCCTGCTGATCACAGTATGATCTATGTAAGCTGCCTTTCCACTCCTATCTCGGTCTCATGCCTGCTAATGCAGATGTTGGACAGCTCGCTGCTTGTTGCTGCCCAATGACGCCATCAAGAACTTTCATTCACCAGTCTGTGTGTGATGCAGGCTCTTCCCCATACCGTTCCTCCCCTCAGCAATCTTTGTACTTGTCAAGCGTTGACGATGCACCTCCTGGCTTGCCATTTCTTCCGGCTGCATCACGGAGCGCTCAAGCTGACGTGAAATCAAGCACTGACAGAACGCCTTCAAGCACCGAGAATCATTCATCTGGTTCAGGCAAGCACAGAGGACATGCACAGAGCCCGGCCTTTGGTGATAGTGGCCCACTGTGGTGGTGACCCATCAGCTGGAAGGCCACATCTATAACTCACAAGCTGTTAGTCATAGATGGAGGCATCCAGCTGGTCAGCAGACGCCTGTTGGAAGAGTGCATGCCTGAACGGGCTTTGAAATTCATCATGGGGTTGGATTTGGGATTATCCACATGAACGGCAGAACTTCTCTATGCAATAGAAAGAGTTCAGGGAATGCTTGCTGAAAGGGATTTGGCAGCAGATAAAATATACATTGGGATGTGATACACCACCGGGGAACGGCTGACCCTGTCTTGCTGAAGCAAAGTACCATCAGCAACAGCAAGCTTACCATGGGGCCAGGACATAGCGAGGCATAGGGAACCAGACGGAACAGTAGCATACGAAGTTGGTGCAAAATAATTTGTACAGTACAATTGTAAGATTGTTTGAAGGGTGATGATGATAGCATTGGTCAGCAGTTTAGTTGACCCGAGTCTTTGGTTCCAGTCAGGTCTTGCTATGGACTGCCTTTCAGCTGTATGCTTGTTATCTCAATGTCAGTGTCCGTTCTGTTTCAGTCTGGATGCTACAGTCTGCACACTTGTTCGGATTTGTGCCGGGGAATCTAAAGAACTGCGCTGTCTGGGATATTTGTTTGTGCCTGTTTGAGTCCAGGAATACCAGCTTCGTGTTGACAGTAGGGTCTATACAGAGCGACTAACTGGGCTTGATTATGAGATCTTGTTGTCATAACATGGCCACCCATAAAGTAAGGGTCTTGTCCAAACCTGAGGATTGTTTGCTGAATGGAGTAGTTGCGAGTCAAGCTTGAGCATGTTGTCATCAAAGAGCTTTATGTGCTCCAAATCAGCACTTGAGGCTCAAGTCCTTAAATGATTTGTCATTGACTCTGGACTGTAGTTTGCACTGTGTTGCCTTTCAGTGGTGTCTACTTTCTTTGTTTTGTGTCCTGGCCTTATGTGTTGGCCACTTTCTCGGCAGAGGCTGCCTGTTAAAAGGTATAAATGGAGCCCAACGGCTCGTAGACTAGTGCTTGATTTGGTGGGCAGCTTAGATCTGATTTTGATGCATGCTGGACTGTGAATGAATTGTGTATCACTGCTTTGGTCTGCCGAGCAACTGTGAAGCTGTTTTAATGGTGTTTAAGCTGTTATGCTGCAGTCTTTATGTTTCACAAGACCATGTGGGCGTGTACTCTGAGCACCAGATAAAATTTTCTAAAGTGACAGCAGCAGTATGGCACTTCGACCCTCATCTGCTGACAGGGTTGCAACTCTACATGCATGCATCTATGTGACATACATGCACATTGTGCGCCATATGAATGCATCTACATATGTTTGTTTGCTTCGCTTCGGCAACAGTCTGCTGGCACCAATGACGTCTGTTTTGAATGAAATCAGTAGCTCTCCTGAGAGCCCTCTGCACAGTGCTGTATACACATAGCCAAGAGGAGCAGAAATGGCAGCTCTCATTTGCGGTCAGTCCCAGCGGGAAGTGGACCCACCTAGTCAGGCTGATCTTGTGGAACGGAGGTTCTCTGCTCACAGCCATGATGCCAGGTTGATTAACAGACAGGGTTCTGACCTTGAAGGAACCCTGGAATTCATGGCCAGGTATGCTTAGCTGATTGTGTGATGTAAACATTACATGCAGCGATTTAAGAAAGTGTCATGCAGAAAATCACCTAGATAATGCTGCCAACTGTCTTTGACTGCTGTCTGAGCCATCAACCATGGCGAGCTTAACAAGACTACACATAGTGTCATTGAAGGATTACAACAAGCACGTGCGCTACATGCTGTAGTTAACCCTTCGGTCCCTCAGAAAATTATTTTGGGTTCTTATTGCCTTGGGGAGTTCCGAGCGGCTGCAGTTTAGTCTGCCCCTTTGAGTGTGTAAGCATGCATTTGTGGCTGGAAGCGTAACCAGAGCCCACGCGGCGGGGTATTGCGGGACGGCAACAGGTTACAGCCTGCCGGTCACACGATCTGCATGTGAGGTTCGACACTTGCAAGCATAACTTATGCCAGAACCGCATGGCTAATTTGCAAGCTTTCGTTGCGTTTCACAGAGCGCATTGTCGAGCACAGATCACGATTTTGGCGCAGCTTGCGCTGTCTGCTGGACGTACGCGTACGTGGTCGTGTTGATATGTCTATATAGTGCAAGTTCTTCAATATGCGGTGACAATGCCCTGCTGCAACGGCGTTGGTGCTTATTGAAAATCTTCGTGCAATGCAGAGTCTGCAGCCAGACGAAGGCGCGTGCACCGTTCCTAGCGCCCATTCCTAAAGCTTGTTGACACATAATACATGGATGTATACATGTTAGCTTCTGTCCGCTTGGAGCAGTCGTGCGTTGCGTTTGTCGGCAAGGTCAGTATGTGTGAATCAGTTGTTTCAGTGCCTGATGACATACAGTCTCCGGGTCAACACCACTTCGACCTATCTGCCCGTTAACTGCAGTCGTGAGCTGCCTGCCTGCACCGCAATCGTCAGATAAGCTTGGACAAAAGAATTTTGTTTTGTCAAGGCAAGATTCAAAACAAACACAAGTCGCCGGTAGGCATCACCAAAGCGAAGCTTGCTAACAGCAGTACTGCATGCTGCTATGCGCTTTGCTTGTCTGCTGCCACGGCTGCCGTTGCTGAAAATGGTATTGTTTCATGCTGCAGCTGCTATGTTCGGTCAGGCTTTCAGGCAAACGTGTCAATTGCTTCAACTTGAGCTCAGATTCAAAGCGCTCTCACAGCTAAGTAGCTGACAACACCAACATCATGACCAGCATAGTGCGCAGCACCCACAATGTGCCCACTCATGCTTGGGCCACACCAACAAACGGCTGCTTGCCAACCAACATGTTCCCAAACTACTCAGATGAAATGCATAGAGGCAGCAAGTTCGGCAATCCAGCTTGCGCTCCTCCAGCCACATTGACAGCCGCTTGCCTTGCTCCTCCCCATCGCCAACCTCCCCTTAGAATATATGGTGGGTCTGCAGAGGTGCTACGTCCTGACATTGATGACAATGAGGTCCCCTGCGCAGAGGAGCAAATGCACAAGCTGATGAAGCATGCCAATCCTATCACGACAGCAAGCCAACTCTTCAGCAGGATCAGGCAGGCTCCCATTGACAACCAACTCAGCAGCAGTCCAGCAAGGCTTCACTGTGTGTCTGGTCAGACAGTTCATGTACCATCAGCTTCATGGCTTCCTGCATCGTCAGTGCCAGTCTCAGTCCACTCGAGCTGTCTCACAGCTGGACCCCCTGGGCAGAGTCAGCCTCCAAGGAACAGACACGCAGATGAGTACATGACAGTACCCAGGCATGGCCAGAAGAGAAAAGTATCAAGTTCCCGGCCTCAGCTTGACTGCATGTGCACGGGCTTGCACTCACAGTCACAGGAGCAACTGCTGAGCAATGTGGCAGATCATGCTGTCCCGCTGTGGCAGGATGACATGGCTTTTGGAGCTGAGCTCACACAGAGACCAAAGCGGTCAGGTATGCAACCACCGGGTTGTGAGTGTGCTACTTCACCGCATGTCTGTAGTGTAGATGGTCCATGCAATGGCCTGCTTGTGCAACCCTGCATGTTATATTGCAAACCTGCGTATATGTTATATCATGTCATTTACATTTTATGTGCTGTATAGTTACCACGCACCTGCTTCATACGGGCAGGCATTATTACCCATTTTACATTGCGCTGACCTTGAGCAATTTGGCAAGCTGCAGCAATTGCGCCTGAGCTCTACCACATATGTTTGACACCAGGCATGGTGTGCTGCCCACTACCTTAAAGCTTCACTTGCTTTGCTTGCGGCGTAAGCGGGCTTGTCTAAAATCTGACATGGCCTGATTGGTCTCGCAGGCCTGGGGTGCCCTAGGGTTCATTAGTAACCCGGGAGCCCTCTGCTCTGACAGGATCTTTTAGTTCCTTTTAATCTAAGCTAATTCAACATTCAATCTAATGGATCTAACAGAACCGCAGCAGAGCATGCGATCTCCTGCCTCACACTTTCTCATGCTTTGCAGCGCACCTCTGCTTTGCTCAGCTTCAGGAGTTTGACAGGATGCACAGCGAAGCAAATGGTCTAGCCATAGGACCATTGGAGATTCCCAGAGGCACTGCCAGACCAGCTCTCAACAACGGAGCTGGCTTGCCAAACGATCCAGGTCAAGCATTACCGCAGCATGATGACTCACCAGCATTGTCTGTGCAAGGCCAGTCTTGGCCATATGCCTGCAATCCAGAAGTTGCTACAGAAGTCTCATCAGGTATGTCTCAGAGTCTGAATGCAGAGGTCATGGTTTGTGGACTTTGATGCTGTGTGCTTGCAGAGACAGTCATATCTGCAGCTGCAACTGAGGCTGTCCACAAGCTTTGTATGATGACTTCATTGCTTACATCAGCGTATGCTTGGCAGTGCAACCAGTTATCTGTAAAGCGTCTGGAAGGGGTGCAGTCTGCATGTGACAGTGACCTACAGGCTGTTGTTGCATTGAGGCTCGTTTTACGCAGCTGATGCAGAAGATCACCCAGGCATAGCATTGTTCCAGTGATGGGTGTAGGGTCAGGGGTTGGAACTACCCATGGCTTCAGCTACACACATTACTTTTGCGTATGTGTATAGCACACTCCCACGTTGCTAGGTCAGTGCCTTGCCAAGCATCGACCCTGTCTGCAGGCGTCAAGAGTCTTGTTTCAAGTCATGTGTCATCCCAGCAGAGCTCATACTTTTCAGGCAGCCAGCAGCAGCCCCTGTTCCTGACCACCTTTGACATGCCTCTTGAGGCACCTCCACCCCCCGGCCTGCGGCCCTTCTATGGACACCCCTGGCTGTGGCCTCAGCCCCAAGGCAGTGGCCCCTCAACTGATTGCAGCAGACCCCAGCATGGTGACACTGCCCCAGGGCAGCAGCTCGCAGCCCTGGGGCAGCAGTCACTGACAATGACATGGCCCAGCTAACTCCCCAGCGCCACTGCAAGAGCCCCTCAAAGCTGGAAAGGAGCCTTTAGCTGTGGAGGAACAGTGCTTACCCCTGAGCATAAGGAATAGCAAATTGCCAGGGTTGTCTGTGGATTGTTCAGGATGTGCTTCAGACGCACATGCACACTGGCTGTGAGGATGCTGGAATCTGTTTTTTGAGTAGAAGGTCATTATGTCCACTTGGACGTACATGACATAGTCAGTCTGTTGGCAGCGCCTGCTTTCCTGCACAGGCTTAGTGCAGGAGCCTCCAATCAGCCCAAGTCAACTTTCATAGTGATCGTCTCACATGCCAGTTTGTGAGCCGCCAATTATGTTGAAACCTTGCTCTGTATGGTGCTCATGCCTCATTCAGTGACATGTCAGCTTGATGTGCACTCCAACACTGCCATATGTATTCACTGTTTGTTTTGTGTACAGAACACCACAGCATCGCTTGATCATGAGATGTACATTTATATTTACGGTTTATGTTACTGCTATGCGCATGAGCGTTGATTATTCCTTTTGGATAAATGACAGTTCTTGGGGTTGCATTGAGGGCTGCTTTTGGAACAAGGAATAGAAAAACACATATGTAGAAGAGGTGATTTCCAGCCTTTTCTTCCTTGGTCCAGAATGCCGCAGATTCAGGCTATACGGATGGTATATGTTACAGCTAGGCTTAGCTTTATGGCCACTTCAGCATATCCTATCATCACTTTGCCCCTCCTGCTCGCCTTTTATCAGGTTGCAGATTGTGGAACCTTCTGGGGATTTCAAGCAGAAGATGACCTCCATTTTGGTGATGTCATCATTTTGATCAGTATGCAATCTGATGTTGCTGTTCATTGGGACCATGCCACCCTCCCCTGTGTGGCTTTTGACTCTAGCCTTTCTGTCAGGGTTGTCTGTCTGGTACTGAATTGATACTAGATACTCAATGGTTCATCATACAGTTTTGAGGCATCGGGGTTTTGACTCACATTTTAGAGCTCAAGCCTTGTTCTCGTGCCTTTGATTGACATGACTGATGCTGGTTTATACACGTATGTACGAACATACCCACCTGTGGTGTGACTGATTGAGATAGAGTCAGAGATCTCTGCTACAGAATTTGTTGTCTGGATATGATAACTGCTTAGTGCTGCTGACCTTGTCATTTTCTTGGACCCCTTGAGCGAGAGTGAGCTATTTGCAGCCTTGCTGTTGTTGGCTTTCTGCTTTGTGATTGTACATATAAACATAAGACACTGCTATCTAGACTTAGTGATAAAGTTTCAGCTCAAACCTGCACACACCAGGACTTCTGAGGTGGCACTGTTAGGCGCATTTAGAACTGAAATGCAATCCTATCTGTTCTGTTTTGATCACTGGGCACTTTCATAATACACTGCTGTAATGATAATAATAATGATTAAAACGCTTTCCAGCTCATGATGAGCTAGGTACGTGCAGGACAAGTCTTGTCTCTCCAGAGCAGCCTGTCTTGTGCTTCCCTATAAGGCCTACTAACTTGTGCATCCCTATAAGGCCTACTAATACGACAGTTTTGACAATCACGTAATGCAACATCATTCAAACTAGACCTAGGGCGGCCAGGTGGGCGAAGCCCCTTGACTTCACCAAACAAAAGCTTCTTAGGCAATCTATCGTTAGGCATCCTGAAAACATGACCTAGCCACCTGAGTCT
>JAABUP010005429.1_pt1 | contig 19401 bp, 15 predicted proteins | sample 5559201 | NCBI WGS metagenome assembly JAABUP01 (sample SAMN10711887, study PRJNA513373) | rock metagenome | isolation source: Antarctica rocks | place: Antarctica
TTTCAAAATGCTTGGCTTGTTAATAGAGCAGCAATATCTTGACTTCAACTTTGATCTCAATTGAGTCTGCAATGTGTCTGCAAAACAAAGATTTCATAGAGATGTCATCTCTGCAACAACGCTAGGGATGATACCACAAGGCATAAACATAGCACCCAATCTAGTAGTTGATGATTGAACGGCAGACTCAATCTCTTCTATTTTGCCCACCTGGATTCAATCAGGATCTTACAAATGAATACCGATACAACTGATTATAAGTTTGCCTTGGTCTCTACGAACAAGCTCTCCGAAGTAGCATAGACATTTCCTCTTCCATCCTCTATCGTCCCTCGAGCCCATATCTTTCTTCCCTCTGCTCTTGTAACCCAAGCTCTACAGAGCACTATCCCAGGTGTAGGCACGGGCTTTTTGAACTCAACGTTCAGGAATGCTGTGAACGTACTTCTGACCTGATGGAAGCTCACCATGAGCCCCAGCACCTCATCTAACATTGTAGCTACAAGGCCGCCGTGACATGTGTGTGGGTGTCCGTTGACGCCGGAGCCGAGTGAAAGCAACATGCGCACTTCTCTGACGCCGGCATCGCACTTGGTTGTTGTTGTGCCTGAGGGACGCTTGTGGAAAGATAGACACGCTCGGATCGTCTCTTTTGTTTGTAGCGTTTGCCCGAAGAGCGAGTCTTCTGTACTTGGTTTCGGGGTGCGAGAAGGAGTTTTCATTGGGACGAAGGCACTGTCCATAATGAGCTGAGCGCACCATGGTACTGAGGTGAAGTGGTCGAGAGATTCCTGTAGAGCATCCTGGATGACGGCGCCCGGTCTGGATTTGGCCATAATGACACTGTTTAAAGGGTTCGGTGGATACAAATTGGTAGGAACTACCTTTAGTTGTACCTTACCTTAGTTATGGTTACTGCTAGCGTTGCATAAGTAAGGGGATGGACTCCACATTCTAAATTGTGTTATGTAGAAAGTATGCGTGCCTGGACTTCCACTTTCGGGTGCATGTTACAGCGCCTTCACCACGAAGACAAGCACTTGCACAAGGAGCCTTTACGTGTGCCGTGTAATCTAGCTACAATAATCAATGGATGTGATAATTCATGAACTGTCGCGGTAGCCAGCTATGGTGGAAAAACGGAAGCTCTCTACGAGAGCTCGAGGAGAACCACTTACGAAACGAGCTCCAACTCCTCCGCAAGAATCGTCTCCGTCGGAGCTACTTGATGTGGGGCTCCCAACGAAGCTGCAGGATGCCAAAGCACTCCCAACTCTCAACGAGCCACAGCCGAATGCCTTGTCAGCAAGAGAGTATCAGAACATAGCCGAAAGGTAGGGGATCGTGGTCAGTCTTAAGCAGGCTGGAGGGCTAATATCTGCCTGATATTTTAGCGGCGTACTGGCAGCATCATTGGAGCGTTCAAGGCAGAGATGGATCAACGAAGGAATATTTGAGAAGTACTGGACGAAGCCTTCAAAAAAGAAGAACCAGGCCGATATACAAAATCCACCGAAAGACACTATGGTCAAACTTGGCTCATGCACTATTACAATTGAGCCACATGCTTTTGAAGCTACTCTTTATACAGTCAAGGAGCCCCAGGTGATTTTTCTCCCGCCTATGGGGCTACCTCCACAGCGCCCTTTTCCACAATATGGTCCTCCTGCTGGCCGTATTAGGCTGCCACCACCTTCGTATAACAGTTTTAATTCGTCTCCGCAGCCTCAAGTACAAGCCCAGTCTCCAATCTTTGCCGCTCAGTCTACGTCAACCTTTACCCAAGAAAGTGTATTGCAACAGAGACTAGCCACAAATCCTCAGCCGACGACAAAGCCAACAAACGGTACGCCAGCTCCGTTACAAGGTCCGCTAGGCCCCATCAATAGTATGACAGCTCCAGCTCAACAGCAAGCATCGAAGCCGAGTCCCGATCCCGTGATTCAGATGCTAGCAACCAAAGCTGCAACTGATCACAATCTGAAAGCATTGATGAGAGTCGTCGCTTCAGGAAAAGCCTCACAGGCAGAGCTGAGAGTGTTCCAAGGTCATATCGATGAGCTCAACGGAATCCTGCAAGCGCGGAATCATGCCAACCGACCTCTTGCACCGAACCCCTCAACAGCTTCCCCAATACATGGGGGAACACCATCCGCTGATCCTATTTTTGCGCCTCACGCCCAGCAGATCCCCACTGCCGCAAACCTGAATGGTTCGACGCCTGCTTCTTCGTCTGCTTCCATCAAGACAGAGCCTTCGTCCCAGTACTACTCTGAGCCGCCACCACCCCTCCGTTCCAAGGGACTACCACCCATGAAGCCAGATATAAATGCCGTAGTCTTCGAATTTACGACCGGCGCTGGTGACAGATTCCTATTTCCTAAGTACAGTGTTCTTGAGTATCTGCCAGGAGGCACGCGAGTCATCGCGTCGTTCCTTGTGGTACGGAAAGGAACTGCGAGCGACACGGAAGCCTACGATTCGAAGCAAGACTACTATCAACCTGTTACTATGCACTTCTCTACACCACATGCGAGGATCTTGGAACCCCTTGCAAGAGTGGTAGCCCCGCTTGACGAAGTCAGGAGATACATGGACGATGTCATGGACAACATGGCACGAGCTAAAAATGTCCACCTTGTATTGCAGTTACCACGGGCTCCAGATGACATTATGGGGTACGAGGAAGAGGATGTAGGAGCAAGTGGCGTGGACGGCATCAAAGCGATATATGCGCCTCCAAGTGCAGTTGTACCTCTCCGGAAGGAATCGAAAACGAAAATGGTAGGGCTCAACGCAAACTGACCTATAACTAAGCCCCCAAAGACGTTAATGAAGGTCGATCCCTTCAATAGCTCATCGTTGGAGCCTTGGGCATCACGAGGTCCGATATCAGATGGTAAGCTTGTCCGGAAGCAACGAAAAAATTAATTGATACGACAAAGTCCTTCTTCACCTGCCGAACATCAGACATATTGCTGCGGCGTCAGGCTGAAACTAATCGTACGATGGTTTTGGAATTTGCGTAGGTTAGCTGGATAGGGCATCGAACAGAAACTTCGTTCAAGGGTGTCGAAGGATCATTTTTTTCGAACAAGCTCCTTTCCCAGATTTCTTGCTCGTGAATCGAGTGCTTGTATGTACCACACCACCCGGCAATGCCTTGACAAGGCGTGATCCGGTTGTTCCTGCGGGTTGTAACTGGATCGCAACCTGTCATGATTCCAAGGCTGAAGATAAATCGGAGCGCAATTCTGATTCCAGGGGTTTTTGATGTCTCGCTGGTACTGAAGAGTCATTGAGCGACAATGCTAGGCTGCGACACTGGGTTCACGCATTTTTTGATGTTATCGTGGCATTGAAACTGTGGGAGCATAGCTACATCTTACCGCTCAACTTATCACGAGCCCCAAGGCTGCCTACCTGGACGGCAGCTCAAAGGGATGAGAACGGACTGGACGCTTGCGTGCCGTGCCGTGCATTTATGGTCATCTCAAAGCTCTCGACGGCGTGCTACCCTATCGATTCGCGATTGAGAAAGTCTTCCACAGCTGAAGAGCGCCTCGGCAAGAATTTATTCTGTGGCTGTATCATTCATGTGCAATTTCAGATTGCTACGTCTGTCTCTACAGGTTGGTTTCCAAGCAGACGTCCATGGGTTGAATTCGGTACCATGACATCAGATAACCGCTGCTAACATTCAATTACCGTCGACTAAAATGCCACCCTAAATTAGACTGGTCGATGGTTCAGCCAGGCGGCTTTCAAACACCAGACCTATTAAGTTGCAAACTGTCGGACCTGTTTCGAATACTGTATAAATCGGCTGGTCGGCTCTCCCTTCCCAAATGTATTTCCGAACTCTTTCGCAGCTGGGCCGCCGTTCTCTTCCTCGACACACGGTTTTCTTTCTTCTGCTTCGTTCGAGTCGAAGTCGATTTCCTCTTCGTCTTCTCTCTATTGTATGTATGTGCCAACGTCGCTCAGGCCTTATAAAAATCCGTTCGAAAATCTTCCGTCACTAAGATTAAGAGGCGTTAGAGGAGGCAAGAAAACCGGCAATATGCATCCACATCCATACCAGATATATGATCAGACAAAAGGAGGTTCGCAAATGCCTCATCCCCATGAAAATAATTTCACAAGCATTGATGGGCTCGAGTCGGGCTTGGACTACGAAATCATATCGAGGCCCGCCGAAGATCTGGTGGATGATGAGGACGAGGTCCACCACGTCAACGCGTTCGTTGCGCTGCCAAGCCCTCTGACTCTTCCTAGTCCCTTGTATCAAACCTCCGAAGGTTCAGGACCTGGTCTGTTTTGTGCGCAGAAGCGACCATTATTACCTGCCGACGAAGGCACTGAAGGAAAACGTAGGCAGACCTCCGATGCTGCAATGGATGCTGGACAGTCACAAAGTATAGACGAGGAAGCCTTAATGTCCGCAGCATCCTCGAAACAGTTCACCGCTCCAACGTCGATCCTTAGGAGCGGTCCTTACCCCGCCAAAAGCCGCCGCTTCTCGAACACAGCCCGCCAACTTTGCCCGTCGATACCTACCTCGAGCAGAACTTGCTGCGGCGACCAAATGGCGTTTACACGGACTCCATCCCCAACAGACGAACCTTCGGAGAGGACCACCGAAGAGGTCGACAGTGACACCTCTCTCGAAGACTCGTGTGAGATTGGACCACTCTACGCGGATGATCCCGACGGAGAATCGTCGGGTTCAGATCGTCTAGTATGCCCACGGTTCACCAACTTCACTCGACGGAAGCTTGTCTCTAAGAAGCAGATAGACGGTGAATCTGCACAGGTTGCAAGCAGACCGCCGAAAAAGATGAGATCAAAGCCAAGAGTTCGTTTCGCGCATGAAAAGGTTCGCCCGGCGGAGAAGTGTGTCGCGGTGTCTGAACAGTAGAGAGTTTGTATCTGGTTTCCATCACGCAAGGAATGTTTTCGACGTCGGGCAAGAATTGGCATGTGTACAGCTCAATCGTGCGACTATCAGGTAGCAATGGCGGACAGTTTCCATGCTAGAATTAAGGTTTAATTGTGTATGATATAATAGCTTTACCATACATATGAGGGCCAGTCACCAAGCAAGTGATCTTGGCAAGCCATCGATTTTCACAGCATGGTGCTCGTCGCCGTTGCCTGGTGACTTTCAGCAAGTGACCACGACGCCCCTGAGAGATAGCGTGGCCGTGTTGCGGACGGACTGCAGTCTTGCATGTATGAAGCGGAACCAACAAGTCTCGATGATGGAGCATCGTGATGCGGGAGAGGAAAGAGTAATGTGAATGGTGGTGCTACGGACACCACGTTGACTGCATGCGTTACGTCACGTAGACTATCATAACTTCACGGCAATTCGGACAGTCTATCCATCCACTTGCTGTCTTTTGCCGAAGATACCTATGCCAAGCGAGCAGATCCCCTGATAGACAACGACCCATCACCTAGCAAACTCCTCAGTCCTCTTCGCCGCCCACAGCAACCAACCCGTCAGCACCCTCCCCGTCGGCCTCGCATGATTCCACCTCCAAGCCCAAAACCCACCAACGCCCACCAATCCAGCCAGACTCAGCCCCAACACCCCCATCAATATCCGCCCCTGCCTCTCCACCGCCTTCTCCACCTCCGAATACCGCTCGTTCTCGAAACTCACCCGGCTATACTGCGTCGACCAGCCCAGACTCGGCAGGTACTTGTTCACCGACTCCTCCACCCATTTCCGCAACCGGTACACAGGCGACGTGACGCTCGCGCGCATCTCGGTGTAGTTCCGGAGCGCGAGGTCGTTGATCGAAGACGCGTCCGGCGTCCGCTGCATCGTGTACTCTTCCAGCGCTCTGGCGCGGGCTAGTGCACGTGCTGCGGGGTCGTTGGAGACTGTGGGGTCGTAGACGCCGTGTTGGTCGAGGAAGTCGAAAAGCACGCGCACGTCTTCGAGGCCGGCGTTCATGCCTTGGCCGTAGAAGGGCACCATGGCGTGAGCGGCGTCGCCGAGGATGACGACGGAAGAGTTGTAGTGGTAGGGTGTGCATTTGATGCTGATGAGTGGGAGGTGGGGGTTGCTGGTGAATTGGTCTTGTAAGTCCTGTGGGCTGATGAGGTCGGGAGAGACGCCGGGGAAGTTCTTCTCGAAGAAGGGGGCGAGGTCTTCTTCTGGGGCTTTGGAGAGGTCGGCGAAGCAGATGGAGGGAGCGAAGAGGGTGCATGTGAAGGATTTGTCGCGGGACGGGATGGCGATGAACATGAATTTCCCGCCAGGCCAGATGTGGAGGTGGTTTGGGGATATCTTGAAGTCCCCAGTAGGGGATGGTGAGATTTGGAATTCACACCATAATGTATCAATGTACTCTTGCTGGTAATTGAGTCGGGCAAACTTCATCATGTGATACCGTGCTGCAGAGTGTGCGCCGTCCGCGCCGATAAGGAGGTCAAAGGAGACTTCTATCTCTGGTGCGCGCCTCTGCTCTCTTTTGTTGGGTGACGGTTGTTTGGGGTTTAGAGTGTTATCGGTCTTTGGAGCATGCCCACGCTGCTCGAACCAGGCTATGTTCTTGTCGAAGTCGGCACCGGTGAGTTTATGGTTGAAGTGAAATGTTACGTTTGCCATCTTCTCCAACGAGTCGAGAAGCCTATTGTTTAGGCCTGCGCGATCCACTGCGCGGATGAACTGTTGATTGCATCAGATTTAATTGGTATTGATAATTGATGCATCGTACCCTATGGTGGACATCGTACTCTTGAGACTCCTGATACAGGTCGCCTCCTTTGGTTCGCCCGTGGATCATGCGACCATGCATGGGAATCGTCTCCCCCAGAACTGCATCGATGAGGCCTTCACATTGTGTATGTCTCATTGAGTTGATGCCGCGCTCTGACAACGCGAGATTTATGGATTTGGTGAAATTTAGAGGTGTAGTAGAAGGATCGCGCAGATCTGTCAGGGGTTCAGGGGTTTAGTCGCCAATAACCCGAAATACCCCAGAATCAGGCGGACAGAATAGAGCTTAACAAGAAGAGAGTTTCAGTTGGGCCAGACCATGAGATAATAGAACACGCAGCTAATTTGAGAGGAAGGAGACTGTATTAGTGGTACTGATCCGAGTGCACTGTTCCTCAGTATCAATGATAAAATGACACCGTACATTAATAACCAAGTCAAATCATTCACTAAGTATGAACACCGTATATCGAGCGCCTGAGCAAGACGACAATGCATTGAGAGAATTTAAGCCATACCACTTCTCAACTCGTACACTTCAACATCATCGCCACGACCGGCTGCATATAAGGCAGCAAGTGCGCCGACAGGACCAGCTCCCACGACAACAACCTTCTGCTTATTAGGTTCTGGCATCGCTGATGACTATTGAACATGTTGAGTTTTATTAGCAGCAAGGTCTTCGAAGGACCATGGCAATGATGACACTGACGATCTTCAAAGTACCGCTAGCTCGTTAGCTGCCGGCGGCTCAAGATAAGCGAGGCGCATGGCGATATGGGATGCCGATCTCTACCTTACTCTTCCTCGGAGCATTGTTGACTGAATATGACATCTCTGCGGTCAACTATTTTCATTCCGTAAAAATATCTTGGCTCAAGGTATTGCATATTTCTTCAAGTACTTACCGTCCCGTTCCTTACACGATCTTCAAGCGGTCAGTTCCTACTCTGGTTACGCAGTTCCTTCGAAGTCATACACTTGCGCGAGCAGCTGCCAGTATGGCTAGTAACGTAGCCTCGAAGCGTCGTTGCATTGGCCTTGATTGTCAGAATGATGCTGGCACTTTGCAATGTCCTACATGCCTGAAGCTCGGCAAGGAAAGCTTTTTCTGCTCGCAAGACTGCTTCAAGAGAAGTTGGGTAGGCCATGCTTTCACAAGGTGTTACTGCACATAGGACGCACATGCCCAAATAGCTGATTTCTAGTACAGAACGAACATAAAGCTCTTCACAAAACCCAAAGTAACCCTCTCCGCAACCTCTTTCCTCCAAAAGTAGTCTCTGAACCAGACCCAGCAACCGGTCACTACAATCCCTTTCCGACCTTCCCATTCACGGGCCCCTTGAGGCCTGTGTATCCTCTTTCGCCGAAGCGGACTGTACCAGCATCGATACCTCATCCCGACTATGCAAAAGATGGCATACCCAGATCAGAGCAGAAGTTCGTGGGCCGCAACAACATAACAATCCTGGATAAGAAGCAGCAGGAGGGCATGAGGAAAGTGTGTCGACTAGCAAGAGAGGTGCTGGATATCGCGGCACGGGAAGTAAAACCAGGTGTTACCACCGACTATCTCGACGAAGTGGTACATAAGGCATGCTTAGAGAGGGATGTAAGTTTTTCGTCTGGATAAAAGCTTGCATAAGCTCACCCATTACAGTCATACCCATCACCGTTGAACTACGTCCACTTCCCAAAATCGGTCTGCACCTCACCCAACGAAGTCATCTGTCACGGAATACCTGACCAGCGGATCCTACTGGATGGGGACATCGTCAATCTCGATGTGACGCTCTACCATGGCGGCTTCCATGGCGATCTGAACGAAACCTACTATGTCGGCTCCAAAGCACTTACCGATCCATCCTCTGTGCGTGTTGTCGAGACCGCTCGTGAGTGCCTCGACCAGGCCATTGCCCTTGTCAAACCAGGTATGCTTTTCCGTGAACCTGGAACGGTCATCGAGAAGCACGCCAAATATCGAGACTGCAGTGTAATCAAAACATACTGCGGCCATGGCATTAACCAACTGTTTCACTGCGCACCGAATGTACCACACTATGCGAAAAACAAGGCCGTCGGAACAGCAAAGCCTGGGATGTGCTTCACAATTGAGCCTATGATCAGCTTAGGCACGTATAGGGATAAGACCTGGCCGGACGACTGGACTAGTGTCACGCAGGATGGCACGAGGACGGCCCAATTCGAGCATACACTGCTGGTAACTGAAGATGGAGTCGAGGTACTGACAGCGAGAGGAGCGGACTCTCCTGGCGGTGCTGTGTCGACGCCTCAAGAAGCAGTAGAGGAGAAAACTACGAATGGTTCCAACTCAGCGATAGAAGGCAAGGAACATGCTCCGTAGCCCTAAAAGTGTGTACTTCCGTAGCGTATCAATTTTCTTGATCATCTCCGAGTCACAGTAGCGCCGATAGCCTACATTGACGTCCACCACCTATACCGAAAGGTTTGACACTTTCATTCCGTACGCAGCTTGTATCGTCGTCGTTATACAGTGACATACAATTAACGACGAAGTATGCCACAGGCGGAGCCGTAAGGGACGTCTGAAGCAATGTCAATGATCTATTCAACCCAGAGTCCACGGAGCCTTACTTCCGAGGATAGTAGCGATTGTTAAGCTCGACAGACGCTAACGTTGATATTCACTTGTTGCAAAGCACAAACATTATTGACGGCCAAGATTGTTTCAGCCATGTGCTACAGTATCGAAGTGGTAAAACGAAGATCGGTCCGACCAAACGTATGGATTACCAGCGCCTTGGCTGCATAAGGTATCCATTACCATCCATGTATTTCCTACCATGTGGGTAAGGAAGACATGTGGTGTAGTTAGTAGTAGTAGGGCAATGCATGGAGTCAATATTCAATGTAACAATGGAATTGGTATCTTGATAGCATTCACGACTGTCTATCTAGTACTAGTAATGCTTGACTCCTTTCTTAGAACACATACGACTATAATGCCCAATGTCATCAAACAATCGGCGTGCTGAGACTGCTTGCTCAGCTATGATGCCTTCATATCAATGTCTCAACAGTTGTACCAAGACTGAGTTGTATTCTTATGCTGTCTCTCTGTTGTGAAGTGCTTCTTCACCGCTCATTGACGGAGGGCACTGTTGATATCATTCAAAGGCCGTGAAGAACAGACATGGTTTCAAGTTGTGAAAGGAACGAAGGAAGAAAGGAAGAAATTAACGCTGTCAATAGATAGATGTCAATACTACTGCAATAATGTGAGTTATATACTCAGCTATCGGCCTCATATAATCTGTCATTAACAGGTCAATGGATAGCCGATTTCACTTCCTAATAGCGGAGTATATGACGGTAGATATAGCGATGTGAAATCGACGACGGTGAGGTAGTAGGTGACCCCACATGGTAGGATATACGTGGATGGTAATGGATACCTTATGCGGCCAAGGCGCTGGTGATCCATACGTTTGGTCTCCGGCCTCCCCTCTTGAGCATGGCGATCTGCAAGGGTCGGCGTGGGGTTGTCCGAAATACTAAAGTCTCTGAACGTCTTCCGGTTATGACAATGGCATATGCCTGTAGAGATTCCAAGACTGCAACTTAAACGGCGTTTGGTTTCTATTGACTGAACATGAAGAATGATGCTGACAATGCGACGGAAACATCACCGCTTCTCGCAAAGCCCATCATTACCCTTCTAGAATCTGGCGATGCACCGAATGGCGTCTTACCGAATGGCGGCTCCTCCAATGGCACCTTAGATGATCCGCCTAAGCCTGGTGAGGACGAGGAGAGGCAAGCAAACGATGGCGAGAGATCGCCGCAGTATGAGGGTATGCCGGAGGTGAAGAAGAAGTTGAAGTACATTGTGCCGGCGGTAGCAATTGGTGTTTGTCACTCGGCTTAGTTCTGCAAACTAGAGGGCACTGATAGCATATCAGGTATTCCTCGCCGCTGGGGATCAAACGATCATTGTATCGAGCTACGGCAAGATTGGCAGTGAGCTGAAGGCGTTGAACAACACATCATGGATTGCCACGGCGTATGTGCTCAATGAGCTACTCATTCTTCGATATGATTATGCTGATCATGATAATGATGACATAGCTATTTCCTTACGCTGACGTCCTTTCAACCCCTATATGGCAGGCTCAGCGATATCTTCGGCCGCAAACCGGCGCTATTGTTTGGTTATGCGGTGTTTGGGCTCGGATGCCTCTTCTGTGGGCTCGCGAGGAATATGAATGAGCTCATCGCTGCAAGGGTACGTGCTGAGCATCTGATGTTTTCTAAAAAGCGACTGATCAGTATTGCAGGCATTCGCTGGTATCGGCGGTGGAGGCATGACTACGGTTGTGTCTATCATGATGAGCGATATCGTGCCTTTGCGTGAGAGAGGAACATGGCAGGGCGTGATTAACATTATATATGCCTCTGGGGCTGGCTGCGGCGCGCCTCTCGGTATACCTTCACCATTCCCCTAGGCAAGCAATCGAAGCTGACATGCTGTTAAGGCGGTATACTTGCCGATTACATTGGCTGGAGATGGGCGTTTCTCGGACAAGGCCCCATGTGCCTACTAGCCTTCGTAACTGTCAGCTTAGTGCTCAAGCTTCCCAAACGGGACAGCTCGCATTGGAAATCCAAGCTTCGACGCGTCGACTTCCTCGGAGCTTCGGTCCTTGTCTGTGCCGTTTTCACTCTACTTCTCGGTCTGGACCGCGGCGGTAACGTTTCATGGAGAGCTCCGATTACCATCGCGTCCCTTTGCGTTTCTTTCCCTTCATTCATGCTCTTCGTTTTGGTCGAAATGAAAGTCGCGGCTGAACCATTTGCACCCGGCCACATCATCTTCGAGCGAAGCCTCTTTGCATGCTATCTTTGCAACTTCTTCAGCTTCGGTGGTTGGCTGTCCGCTCTATTCTACCTACCGCTCTTCTTTCAAGCGGTTGATGGGTTCAGTGCCACACAAGCTGGGGTGCGACTACTGCCGGGCATCGTTGCTGGAGTGTCAGGGTCATTGTTTGGCGGGATCTTGATGCAGAAGACGGGAAAATACTACTGGCTTACGGTTTGCGCCTACACGACGTTGACGCTGGGGATGATCCCGATATTACTTTCTACTGGACTCATTGCGAATAGCACCTACGGCATATCAGTGGGCTTGGCCATGTGTGGCTTTTCAAATGGCATTGGCGTTACGACGTCTTTGATTGCTCTGATTGCAAATGCTCCCCAGCAAGACCAGGCGGTAGCAACAGCCTGCTCGTACCTATTCCGATCACTTGGCTCCGTGGTCGGTCTCTCGATATCGGCAACGGTTGTTCAACAGTCGCTGCGAAACCAGCTGCAAAACCGCCTGAAGAGTGGTAAAGATGCCGATCATATTGTGAAGAGGGTGAGAGAAAGTCTGGACTATATCAAGACGCTTGAACCGGAAGTAAGAGAGGCTGTACGGCAGAGCTACGGAAGTGCGATTAGGGCAGGATTTGGGCTGATGCTTTGTATCGTTGCGTTTGCCATGTTGAGCAGCTGTGAGTACCTTTTATTTTGTCCGGCCATGTGGGATCACGACCTACGCTAATGTGCTATACGGCAGGGTTCATCAGGGAGAAAAGACTGAGTCGATAACTTTGGCATAAACAGCTAGCTAGATCTATCATAACAATAGAGAATACGTTTTACATGATAGTGTATCCACCTCGTTCGCACGTACGAAGCCAGACTACTACCACTACCATTCCAAAGCGTCCTTGCAGCCCCCTCATGCAAGCAGCGGCCTGTGAGTCACTAGTTTCCTGCATCATCTGTTGTTGTTGTTTTATCGTCTGTTGCTGTTCATGGTCGCTGCCTGTCCGTTACTCTCTGCTTATTGCTGCCACCCACTGGCTTTGCCTCTTGCTCCGGGTCTGTCATTGCTCACCACCTCTGGCTCCTCATTGTCTTGGGCGTTCTTAATGGATCACTGCGTGATGGTCACCGTCAGTATTCGGTAGCCACCGTCACTGCTCAATGGTCATTGTTGTTGCTTGATGTCCATGGTCGTCAATCGCTGCTTGCCACCATTGCTTACTGATGGTAGTCGTTGACTTCGGCTCCAACCGGTGCTCTCGCTGCCACTAACACAAGCACCATCATTTACTACCTTACCTCAGTCCGACGTTGCCGAAGACAGCGTTTCAAGGAAGTAAACTGGTCTGCTCGTCCATCTGTGGCTTTCCTCTCGTATCTAATTCTAAGCTATCTTGTGAGTATAATATCTAAGTGTATCATGCTTAATGCTGACACTATTCGTCACCCCAGAAGAGTGCGACCGTCGCGAAACCTGTACCCAGAATGTCACCAGATGAATTCACAAGGTGAGTCAATCTACAACCAACTTTGAGCTCGTACTTGTTATCTTCATCAACGAACAGGCTCCTCAAGGGACCCGCCATCGATATCTACGTTGGTGCTGACAAAGTTCATTTCATCCTTCACAAGAACCTCGCTTGCCATCAGTGTCCTTACTTTCAAAAGGCGTTTGATGGGTACTTCAAGGAAGCGCAGGAAGGTCGCCTAGAGTTACCAGAGGACAGTCCAAGAACGTTCGCGATGCTCGTCCAGTGGATCTACCAAGAGAGACTTCCACCTGCTGAAACCGGCAGTCACGAACAAGCTGAGACCTCGTTTCACGCACATCTTGCCCTCTATCATCTTGCGGCCAAATTCTGTACTCCAAGGCTCCAGAACGACAACCATTCGCAAACTCGCAGATCTGTACGTTACTTTTCGAGATGAGAAACCAATCAGCGCAACGACCATCATCGGGGTTTACGAGATCACAGGAACCGACTCGCCACTTCGCCAATTTGTCTGCGATGCGGCTGCCAAATACACTGTGGACAACATCTTACGCAACGCTTGGATCTACAAGGACTCTCTGAAGAGAGCTTCTGGCTTCGTACTCCAATTTTCTGCCGCCCTACAAGCGTACACTTAGTGTGAGGAAGACCTCGTAAAAAATGCTCGTGATCGGTATGAAATGTGGGGTTAGGGAGGCGGACCACCTGGCGAGAGAAGCAATTGAGCAACATCTGGCGAAGGCGACCGTGGGCCTAGTTAGTCATCTTGGACGCTGGATGTAGGGGACGGATGAAGAAGAAGCTGCTGTTTTTATCACAATCACGAGTTATTGAGCCCGTCAAGATGGCTATTCGCTCTCGACTAATGAGGGGGCGTCATGCGGGTGACCCAAAGCAAAACATAGGCACTCTATGGGCCGTAGAATTTACTAATCAAAGTAATCTCTTCAAGAACAACAGACACCCCAGTCTGCACATTCACAGCAGCAATGATTGCACCCAAACTCCGAGGTAAGCCACAGGGTCAATTAGGTCTATTCGCCAACCTAGCCCACGCCCGGTAGCTCTCCCATATGCAAACCCCCAAGCTTTCCTCGCGTAGCATCCCACAGAATCTCTGTGGCCCCATACACCGGAAACTGAGTCGGATCCGAGGGCGGCTTGACATCTTGCTTCACAACCCACATCCTAATGGGGACGTTGTCAACAGCGATACTATGACGATCTCCAACTCCTGTTCCGACCAAGCGCCAATGCAGATTGTGTTGGAGATACTCTCGCACATCACTGGCTTGGAGTTCTGCGGGATTAGAGACGTTGAAACGTTTGACAAGCGGATCTGTAAGAGGTTGCGAGGACCGAACACCATACTTGGTGAACGACGAAGGGAGCTGTTGTGCCAAGTCGTCGTGGACCGCGCGAGGTTCGAGAGTGGTCGGGGAATCTTCAGAGGCTTCTCGAGTGTATCCAGACGGCGAGGCCTGCGCCGTAGCTGCTTGGCTAGCGCGCGCTGGTGACATCGGCATTATATAGTTCTGCCCCGCCCATGAAGGGATGTCGTAGGGATCTTCGTAGTTGATGACTTTCGGGACGTCGCCGAGGAAGAAGTGGACGAAGAAGGGTTGGGCGTAGGGCCCGCAGAGGATGTTGAGGTCGTAGTTGGCATATGGGGGTAGTACAGATACCGACATCGTGGTGTTTAGGTTGTCTAAGGGACCTTTTGGCTTGTTGATGGTTTGGTTGGGCTGAGGATGTTCCATTAGGATAGCTGATAAGGTCACCAGTCGTATTTCCTTTGTCTCGAAGTGTATGCTTTAGTAACCATTGCTTCCGGCAGTCATTGGCTGCATTCAGAATATAGCAGCTGCCTCGAGGGTAAGGTAGCTAGAAGCCAACCTGGCCGCCGACTAAACCGGACCGCCCACTTCGTTATCGCGTGGAAGCCCCGTTACCTTCCCTTATCGTCGAATGTCCGGGGTAGCTTCGTAAGGCTGAAGGCTTGCTGTAGTTCCAACCTTAAATATTTTGCGCCAAAAATCGCGTGTTGCTAGAGCAAGAGCATCAGACGACGATACTCATATTCACTCCAGCCAACCCTCACAGTAGCTTGACATCCCGGGAATGATGATTTGCTGCTGCAAGGACTTCTGTGTAACTATGTCTGGGTAAGGGAAGATCCAACTGTGATTACCATCGAAAACATGGCCTCGGCCTCATCGACCACAACGTCTACGCTTTCACGCTATCGTCCGGCGATTCTGGCTCTCACTTTGCTCGGAGCCGCAGCCAGTATTTATTACATACACGGCAGCTACTTCTCATTTGACGACCAACCTCTTGAACATCCTCTACGACGCCGAAATGCGTTACATCGGCCAAATGGCCGACGGCGGGGCGGAGAGCAACAGCGACAAGCAGAAGACACGGCTGAAGGAGCTCAGAATACACCGCCACGCAGTAGGACAACTCGTCTCGAGGCTCAAACACGGTTTCTTGAGGCCAGTGGGACTTGCATCGCCGAAACCTCCCGCGGCGGACGCTTCACCATCTTTCTGACACCTGCAGTCATGCAAAATACTGACGAATTTCGCCGCGCCCATGGTCTTTCCGAAGTTGAAGCGACAGAAGCAAGATACGACCTCGAAGGAGCATTCTTGGACGCTTTCCTGGACAGCGACGTTCCTCCCGATCAGATTACTGAGGCTTCTAACCATAGAGGCGAATTGTGGGACGAGTTCATTGGTCTGGGCTTTCTAGAAGACAGCCTCGGTGCTGCAGTGGCCAGATATAATGGTAGATCGACCGCTCGAACCCGCCATAGGTCAATATCGGAAACGCGAGAGCGGCCGCAGGGCCAGCAGGGAACAGAAGGTGATATAGAGGATGAAGGAACTTCGAACGATTTGGACGGAAGAGAGACGGTTGTGGATGCGAATAGCGAATTTTCTTGGCGTGGCGAACACGCGAACAACGCTCCAAAGGAAGGGCAAAGTTTACTCAACTTGCTGTATCATATCGCAGAGGATCAGGCAAGGAGAGAAGGCTATGTACATCGTGGAGTTACATGTAACTCTTGCGGCAGCATGCCGATAAGAGGCGTACGGTACAGATGCGCGAATTGCGTCGATTACGATCTGTGCGAAACTTGTGAGGCCATGCAGGTGCACCCCAAGACGCATCTGTTCTACAAGGTACGGATACCAGCACCGTTCCTTGGCAATCCGCGGCAGGCCCAGCCAGTCTGGTATCCAGGAAAGCCTAGTAGTCTACCCCAGAACATATCTCGGGAGCTTGCGAAGAGGCTTGTCAAGGAGACCGGCTTCGAAAATCCGGAGATCGAAGCACTTTGGGACCAGTTCAAATGTCTCGCCGCAACTGAATGGGTTGAAGATCCAAACAGGCTCAACATGGCTATTGACCGCCGCACTTTTGATAAATGTTTTGTTCCAAATACTTCAATCCGACCGCCACCTCCAAATCTCATATATGACCGGATGTTTGCTTTCTACGATACCAACAGCGATGGCTTGATTGGCTTTGAGGAGTTTCTCAAAGGACTTGCTAGCTTGAACAACAAGAGTAAGGACGAGAGATTGAAGAGAGTATTTCAGGGTTACGACATTGATGGAGATGGATACGTCGATCGGAAAGACTTCTTAAGGATGTTCAGGGCGTTTTATGCCTTGAGCAAAGAGCTCACAAGAGACATGGTTGCAGGTATGGAGGAGGATGTGATTGAGGGTAATGCAGCTAAAGAGATTGTGCTCTCCAGCCAACCAATCAGCTCTGCGTTCACCGGGTCCATTCCACCCGGAGAACGTTCAAGGACAGGGGAGGGCAAGCGCAGAGATGTGAATGGTGATGATGAGGTTATTGACAATAACCCGCCTCTTCGGGAGAGTGGAAGCGACACATGGAATGCGAATGATGTTGCGGCAGATGCAGCAGAGAGAGCTGCTTTTGGCAGCATTAGTTCTGAATCTGAACGAAAACCATGGGAATCAATGTTCATTGATGGCGAGACAAGCACGGCTTTTGAACGGGTAGAAAATGAGCTTTCCCAGGCTTTTCTACGCGATCAAGACAGAAACACATCGGAGGACTGGGACGCTACTGGCGAAGAGGGTGAAGATGGGGAGCCAGGGGTAGAAGAGAACGATTCTCGCTGGCCACCGAAGGACGATGATTGGCCACCCCACTACATCACAGCTGCAGATGTGGAGGCTACACTTGGCAGTGACATCTCAATACACGACGTGTCGGATCATCAAGCTCGCGAAAAGGTCCAAGCGGCGGCACGTCAGAGAATGGACAAGGAAGATCGCCACAAGCGTGATCAAGTCAGGCAAAAAGCTATGCAAGATAGGTGGCGTCGACGGAAATTTTACCTCGATGAGGAAGACGGTGGAGTGGCCCCCGCAGGGTTTGAAGAGTCTCGAGATGAAGACGAAGAAGACAACGAGGAGGTTGCGAGTGACGGACGCTCTAGTGCCAGTCAATCTCATTCGCCCTCTCCTCGGTCGAGGTCCTCATCAAAAGTCCGGTTCCAAGACAACGTCACTGATGTCGACTACGATACGCGATCAAACGCCTCTATGTCTTCTCGCAATATACCTGTTGGAGAGCGTTGGGGAGGATACGAGATCCCTGAGGCTGAGAAGGATGTTGGGAAGGAGGTGCTGTATCAGGTTACTCAGCAAGGCTTGAACGAAATGCTAGATCCGCTGTTCCAGAAGAAGGAGGATCTTGCAATGGAGGCTTTGGTAACAAGAGCCGAAAGGAAGAAGTGGCGAAAGGAGATCTCACAGATGGTGGAGAGCAAGCACAAGAAAACCGCGACGCAAAAGTCGCAGCAATCGTCAGCCAAGAACAATGCTACGAATGCTGATTCTTTTGCACCTGGGTATGACGCCCATAGCGAGTCGCAAGGAACAGTGGACTTGCACACCGAAGTACAATCGACGGCTCCTGCAGTAGAACACATGGATACTGTCTCCTTCGCAGAGGACGCTTCACGGTATATCAAACAGGTCGAACTCCAATTCAGGGATCAGCCGAACGCGTACAAGCATTTCTTGGAGATCGTGAAAGCTTTCAAAGCCCAGATGTAAGTCTTGTGTAGTCATAGCTTTCTGCAGCATCTTGGCTGACCAAACATCATCAGCCTTGACCCTTCAGGAGTGATCCAACGAGCGTCGACTTTGCTGGCTGGTTATCCAGAGCTGATCCACGGCTTCAATGTCTTCTTACCGCCTGGCTACAAAATAGAGTCTGGCACGGAAGGCTATCCCACCGCCCAGCGAATCATGACACCTAGTGGGTCTACACCGGTCTTCGTACATAGAGATGTTCCTCCGTCCGAGGTATCTGTTAATGCGACCGCAACAGACGAAACGGGTTCGCCATCGTCCCCACCTGTACAGTATTTTCAGCTAGCGGAGGAGCTACACAAGGCCTCGATTGCCTTTGATCAAGGTGATGCTGCACTCGAGCCAGCCATCCTAGCTCGGCCACTAGACGAGCTACTTGAAGAATCAGGATACTCTGTTGCTACGCCGTCCTTCGACAACGGCTCCCCTCTACTCACTTCATCATCTTCCGAAGCCCAACCACAACCACCTTCACTTTTAATCAGTCCTACATCGGACGAAACTTCTCCCGAGAATCATCTCATCGAGAATGGAGTTGTGGAACTTCCAGCGTCGGAACCGCCGAAGCCAGCGATTGACCATCACCAAACCCAATCCACACAACTCCACGATACCTCCAACACACAGTTCCCTGTACTTGGCCAAACCATTCTCTACAGTGCAAAGCATACCGCAGGTCTCGGGCCACAGCAACGCGAAGCTCTAAATGTCCAGCTAAACGCCCGTTACAGAGACCTTCATCCAATGGTAGCAAGCTACACATCCTCACAGAAAGAAGCGATCCGAAACGAATCCAGCGATCACACAACCGACCCGCAATCTCCCGCAGCTGAAGCACCTCAAACATCAACACGTCCCTCGGAAGAAATGAAAGCCGCATCTAAGGAGCTCAAAGAAGTCAGGCGCCAGATCGTGCTCCTGCTAGATCTTGGTATTGCAGCCGATCGCGCGGAAATGGGACGCAGGAAACCGGAGAGCGACAAGTCCTCTTCGAATCCATCTCTTCCGCAAATGGCCAACGATGGACAACAACAAAACAACACCGACAAAGACCCCCAAGACCAAGGACCAGCTTCCCACTCACCAAGTTCCCCATCCAACCCCACCCCCCCCCACAACCCCCCCCCCCCGCCCCCCCGGCCCCCCCGCCCCCCCCGGGGCCCCC
>JAABUP010005432.1_pt1 | contig 19393 bp, 14 predicted proteins | sample 5559201 | NCBI WGS metagenome assembly JAABUP01 (sample SAMN10711887, study PRJNA513373) | rock metagenome | isolation source: Antarctica rocks | place: Antarctica
TGCAGCCGGCCGTGTAAGCGAAACCATCCTCCCGGGACCATCTCCTCAGTCGATTCGATTCGACGACTTTATCCGATGCGACATGACGAGACCTCACAGGGCTGCTTCATCGACGGTGAACGTTAATCTCTATTCTCGTGGAAACTCAACCATCTACGACCTTGCTGCAGAAAATCGTCATCACAAAGCGCTACTTTCATCCAAGACCGTGGCTCTATTTGGCCTTATCATGGTGCGCACTGCGATCCTGCCTTTTACCTCATAGCAAGCCTCAAGAATATTACGGACACGGGCATATCTGGACGGCTCCCGGGAGTCGCGTACTTACACCTTTGGCCGAGGATTCTCCTTTTTAGGTCAAATGCCGTTGACAGAGCTACAAACCATCGCACTGGACGAGCTCAATGAAAGCACCGCTATCATGTAGCTGCTCAAAGGGACAACAAAGCGTATGCCTGCGCACCACATTCAAAGTTTCGGCTCTCCACGAGACGGTCATCCAAATCACCGCTGCGAGTGTAGAAAGTTTCTTGGGGTCTGGCGGGATTCCACGGTGTCCTATCAGCTCAATAGATAGCGTCGTGATATCAGTCTCTTGCCATCGAAGACGACAGACCTAGCATTCTCAATGAGATTGATGACTACGACGGACATTAGACTGAGAATTCCCGCTGAGGTTTAAAATCCACCGAAAGATCTGAACACGCTCTTATGACTCAGGTATCGGAGATTTGTCCGCACACCTCTACTTCGAGTCGGAGGGTATCTCGTGCTCACGACAAGACCAAGACTGGCTAATGTGAACGTACGCCGGCTTCAATTTGTGAAACTCTCTTTGGGCCGAGCTCGCGCGCCGTTCCGCAGCGGCAATGACACGTAATGCCTCATTCGCCTCTCAAGACTCTGAAAATGCGCTTTCGGATTTCCCCGGGTCTGCGCAGCAGTTGGTGATTGAGGTCGTGGCAAGCTATTCTGCTACCCCAGATCGCTTTGCTTACACAATTATACTCAATGTCCGCATATAGGCGTTTGGAGGAAACCTAACTTTATGTGAAAGCATCACTGTATTGTCTTTAATGTTCTATTATCATGCTTATCGTCGGTAAATCGGAACCAAGCCACGATTCTTCGTGGTAGGGTAGCATTGAGACGATTTGGATTACAATTCCATCATCTACGAGAAGACAGTCCTTGTCTCAAGGACCATAGGATAAGCTTCGCAGCTGCAAGCTTGTTCCAGCCAGAATGGTTCCGAAAGTAAGAACGCGGAACAATGGCCTTTACTGAGAGTCTCGCGATCTCGAGCCACAGCCTGATCTCACCAATATAGATGTGAAATGAAAAGGCGGTCACCTTGCGTTGGTCTAATAGACGGCGTCTTGAAGAGCGATGTGACGTTACGTCTTTGTCTGATGAGACCAAGTGAACACCGCTTATTCCAGGCGACTGATATCCGTTTGAATCCTGCATTCACGGGTACAGATCAGCGAACACAACGGCGTTGGAGACTCCTCAGACATAAGTCTCTGACAGTGCAATTTGTCTTTTGGATTAATGCACACTTAGAGGCTAAATCTTCCCCTGGTTCGGTCAACGGTCACCCACACTCAGAGAATTGTGGCTTGCACAAGCTTTGTGGGGTTCTCAGTTGCAACTTCTCACCAGCCAATACTACGTTACCTTGTGAGGATGGTGTGAATACTCTCCAGGGCCTAGATTCGGTGTAATACTGGGCCAATGAGAAAGCAAAGAAGCGAGCTTGGCTAGAATCCCAGCCTTGTGGGTTTTGGTGGATCAATCCTCTATTCTTCGCATCCTCGCCATCTACATCTAATAGGATATGGTGATCTATGCCTGCACTTACGTTGGAACCTGACGATGCTTCTCATCAGTCTGATGGATGATATAGATTAGATTACAGTCAGCCCTATAGGGCTACTAGCGTGATTGCGGAGTACATAATTGCTTCTCCTATATCCATAGACCATCAACAGTCAACCTCATGATGTTCCTTTTGACCATCCATTGAACCTATTCCAAAGACTTCTAGGTTGTGCAGATAGTGTGTCGTTGGACCAGTTTCTGGATTTTATAGAGGTCTGCATAACGGCTTCAGCAGGGTCCATCGTCACGGCTATTCTGAACAACCCATCCGTAAGTTGGCCGCATTCAGCCCCTCCAATAAGGGCCTCCAATAGGAGGATTAAGGCTACCGACCCAGCACCATGATGTAAGGCCAGTGTTCAATGGCAGCATCCCCCTCAATCAGAAAGAGAGTGGATACTCCACTTTCTCCGCAAGGTCCATCATTGAGTCTGTAGCCTCACCTCACCGTGAGCATGGTTGACGCAGAGGCCTTAGAAATTGCATATGCAGCCTGCTGGCCGAACGATTATACAGAAAAGGTCCTTCGTAAGCATTACTCTTTTTGTATCTCATACCGCCGAGGCATCATGCTAAGCGAGATATACCTCGCTCTTCCGCCTTTAGCAAAAGCTTTCCTGAGCAGGGTCCTCAGCATCGCGGTCTGTCTATTCTAAAAGAAGGTAGGATGACTTTACGTCAACGACACATGCAGACACTCGGTCGTGCTCTGGTCGGCCGAGGATATCCATACTAAGCTACTGCAATGTCTTTGCCTAACCGTGGCAATTCTTTGTATCGCCGTTAGAATCAGGAGAGCTAGTTTTCAAAAGGCACAAGCTCTCTTTTCTAGATCCCGGTAATTGCACATCGTGCACACTCGCCCGAAAGGAGAATAGATCAGCAATGCCTGTGGGACCAATGCAAGATTATCTGAAATTCCTCCATAGGCAGTGGTCACTCGGTCAAATTACGTGGCATGTCTGTATGTGCGACCCTGGCAAGTCCTCGGTACCTGCCACTAGTCCTGGTCGGTCATGCTCCTGTCCTTTGGTTGTGGTCGTGCCATTGAAATCATTGCTCTTCAATCGAAAGGTTTCTATGAGAGTTCAACGGTTTGCTGGCTTGATTGACTGATCATGAACGATAGTGTATTTCCATTACTATTGTTCGGTGTCATGGCGATTCGGATATCACCTGTGACCGTGTGAATTGAGATCCAGATCCTACTCTGATCTGCATATGAGGAAGGGAGGTGAATTCCGATACAAATACGCCTTTCACTTTGGCACCCGGCAATTCCACCTTACACTGTCTTGGTGTCAGTTGAGAAAGTTGAAACTGACAACAACTCAACTCTCATTTTTTCTACACTTCAAATCCCCTTCAAATAAGTGTATAGCAGTAATCATGCATATCTCAATCTTCGTGACACTAGTGCTAGTCTCTAGCGTTGGCCTCGTTTCTTCTTTGCCCTCAACAGACTATTCGACGTATCAGACTGACCGTCAGATTGCATCTCACTTCAAGAAAATATTGTCCCCTGAGGCACAGGTTTTCCTGCCGACCGATAGCAATTTTTCCACGGAAACAATTCAAGCATGGAACGCGAACAACGCGCCCACTTACCGCTTGTCAGTAAAGCCCGCGACCGAGGTTGATGTTCAGGAAATAGTAAGCTCTCAATCTACTCGAGGCGTTGGCACTGTGCCGCAATCTGTGAGCGACTCCAGGTCTTGGCAATGCTGATAGATTTCAAATCAGATCAATTTTGCTTCAACTAATCACATACCCTTCCTAGGAAGAGGAGGCGGACATTCTTACACCACCACAGTGGGGTTGGTGCAAAATGGCATCGAAATAGACACCAGCGGGTTCTACGGCGTCCACATCGACACTGTCGCTAATACGTTGACCGCGGGAGGCAATGTGCACTTTGCCAACATTACCGGAGCAGTATACGCGGCAGGCAGGGAGATCCGTAGGTCTATCATACTATTCTGACAACCATCATACCCTAATTGAAAATTCTTCTAGCGGTCGGAGCATGCTCCTGTGTGGGTCTCATTGGTGCAACCCTGGGAGGAGGCACTGGCAATTATGGTGGATTACATGGCTTGCTCATAGACTCTCTTGAGTCTGTGCGAATCGTAACGGGAAGCGGCGAGATCCTGACTGCCTCCGAGAACCAGAATCCCGACCTATTCTGGGGCCTTCGAGGCGCAGGTCATAACTTTGGCATCATCACCAACGCCACTTTCAAAATTTACCCCTTCACTAATGGTGGCCAAGTCATGAGTGCCGACATGAGAATCCCTGTCAGCAAGAATCAATCGATCTGGGAGTTCGTCAAATCATATGAAAACAATATGCCAGACGAATTGAGTATCGATGTCGCAGGCTTATACAGTGAGCAATTCGGTGGCGTAAGTGTTCAAGATCTCCGATCAAAGCAGGCACACTTGGTTCGAGCACACGATTGACAATCGTTAAACAGACCTACTTCCTCATCAGCATCACCTACGCCGGCCCCCTCTCCACCGGCACAAAAATAATCCAACCCCTCCTCGACCTCACCCCCCTCACCCATAACATCACCTCAATCCCCTGGAGCTTGCTCGAAACCCAAGGCCGCTACGGCGTCGACGCCGAAGCATGCATCAAAGGCACCAACCACAACGTCTTCGGCATCAATCTCTACAAAATCGACGTTCTAAACCTAGTTGACATGTCGAACTATGTCGATGAGGTCTTCAGGCTGTATCCGGCATTTCGGTTCGCGCTGTTCTCTCTCAGCAAGTATGCGACGAGGGTGATTGAGAGCGTGCCCGATGATGCTACCGCGTATCCCTATCGGAATACTAATGCCTACGTGTGAGTCTAACCTCTTCCGCACTACGATCAATTCCCTCAAACTAACCCCCTCCCCTCCCCAGCCACTACGACGTCCCCTTTCCCCCCACCTCAAACACCACCCTCTCCACCCTCTCCACCCGCATCGGCACCCATGGCCGTTCAATCCTGCAACGCGGCTCCGGCTCCCCCACCCTCGAAGTCTACGTCAATTTCGCGCACGGCGACGAAGGGCCCGTTGCCTGGTACTCGGAGCGGAAGTTGGGGAGGTTGAGGGCGCTGAAGAGGAGGTATGATCCGAAGGGGTTGTTTGGGTGGTTTAATGGGGTTGATGGACCGGTGGGGGCGTAGGGGCGAGGGAGATTTTCGGGGTGGAGCTTTTTGGGTGGGGATGGTTGAGGCCCGCGAGTTCTGGTCGAAAGGCGGTGGCCACAGGGTTTAGGAGATGGTGATAGAGCATAGCCTCGCCTTGTTAATAAACGATCTTTCACAACTTTAGCGAGAGATTACAAGCAGTTCTAAGCGTCACATTTCCCCTAGGAGTCTCTTTCCTAGCAGCAAAGCGAGGATGCTGCGTGAGACTAGGATCTCAATTGAAGCGCTGAAGAGCGCTCCAGCGCCTGCGTTTGTTGGTCTGCGAGCCTACCAAAAAGGTCTGCAGGCCTACCAAAAAGGTCTGGCTAGACATGGATATAGAATGCTAGATCGATCATGGAGATGGAAGTGGCAGCCAAAAGCTTCTCATCTAGGCTCAAGAAGTAGCGGCCGGCGGCCGCTCGCGGGAGTAGCCGAGCGAGCCGAGGCCCCAAGGATGATGCTCCCGTCGCTCCGCATCCAAGACCAACATGGTCACGCCAGGTCAAAAAGCTGTTCTTGGCCAGCTGGAAATACACTGTTGATGCAACTGTGCCGCCAAATAGCCTCGCGGTGAAGCAATGCCTCCATCGAAACTCCCTTGTCTAAGATCTGCTTCAAGTTTGAACCTCTCAGTCAAACCTTCTTTCCTCGCCATCAAACCACGCTTCTCCTCCAGCACCTCCGCCTCAGAACCTAGCCCCCCTGCCTCTATGACAGAAACCCTCCCCCCTCGCTGGCTCTCAGATATTAAATTGCGTATTGGCAAATGTATCTCCTTTGGCCTGCGGGATGAGCAAGTCGATGAGGCGGGGGATATACTGAGAGTTGTGGCGCGAGACTGGAGGGAGCTGGTTGCCGGGAGCGAGGGATTCTTGACGGGGAGGAGAAGGGCGGGCTTTGAGGGGAGGGATGTTGTGTGGGGTGAGATGGTAAGGAGTGCGGTTGAGCCATGATATGTATGGAAGAACAGGTGGGCTGATATTATGTCTTTGGCTTGCGTTTAGGATTCCATGGTAGGCAACGATTCTCTCATATTCAGGTCCTTTCATGTCTCTCTCCGCTTCATATTTATTCTATCCCTCGTGACGTTCCTATGATCATTTTCACTTGCCTCTAGGATCCAGATATGAACCTCCCCTTGATTTCCACTCAAATTGCACAGGAAGAAAACCGCCTAATCTCATGAAAAGGGTACCCTAGCATCACTTCAACCAACCATCATACCAATCTAACACCCCCCTCAAGGCCACGTCAACAACGTAACCTACGTCCGTTACGCCGAATCAGCCCGCATAAAATGGGCCCAAAACTTCGCCAACCACATAGATCCCACCCACAAAAAAGAGTGGTCTGAGCTATGGACGTCCAAAGGCGACGGCCTAATACTACGAAGCATAAAAACCGATTTCAAATTCGTAAGCCCCTCATCCTCCAGAAATTCGCCCTCCAACCACCCCCCAAATCCCCCAACTAACCCCCCCACCAGCCAATGACCTACCCCGACCGCACATCCACCTACCACAAACTCCTCACCCCCCCCACCCCCACCACCACCTCCTTCACCCTCTCCGTCCTCATCCTCTCCGACCGCCACCAACGCCCCGCCGCCCGCTGCACCGAAGACATCGTCGTGTACGATTACCGGGTCGGGCGGAAAGTCCCGCTGCGGCCGTTCATGGTGGAGCAGTTTGGGGAGACGTGGAGGTTGCAGGAGGAGGCGAGGAGGTGGAATGAGGGGAGGGTGAGGGGGTTGGTGGGGAGGGTGGAGGGGTTGGAGAGGGGGAGTTGGGGGAGGGTGGGGGCGGTGGAGGATTTGGGAGGGGGGAGGGGGGGTGGTGGGTGATGGGGGAGTGGGCTTTGTGTTGTTGGGTGTGGAGATTTAGGTGGAATATGGGATAGATGATCTGCGACTGAGGGCATGAGACCCTTCAGCCAATTTGTCAGGCGCATCAATCTCATCCGTACAATCTCTGCATGGACGCTGAACCCTAAAGACACTTCCTCATGTTGGAAATCCTTGTTGTCAGAAAATCATTACATGGTTGGCCAGCAATTTGAACAACAATCATGAAAGGGAATTCAATGCATCTGGGTGGCATATCAATGACTGCACAGGAGATCAAAAGCAAGAGCAAGTTGCAGAATTTACAAGGGGCTGGTCTCATATACAGACTATGCAATTATGCTCGCAGCGACGAGTCACATCATACGATCATACCAATAGCCATCATGGCCCGAAGATGCAATCCACAAACGCCGCGCTATAACGACCTCCATGCCATGCCGTATCATTCAAACTCCACCCTCTTCGCCTCCCTCGCCTGCTTAGCCTGCGCCCTCTCCGCCCGCCTCCTCCTCCGATTATTCGCATAATCCGCACTCGCCTCCGTCGTATTCCCATCATACGTTCCCGGACTCCCCACACTAGCCGGGCCCGGCGGTCTGAGGCCGCTCGAGCTCTCGGGTATGGGCGGTGGCGCTGGGACGTTTGGATAAGTGTTTGGATTGCTTTGGGCCTGGGCTTGGGCTTTGGCGGCGGCGAGTCGTTCGCTTTCCATTCGCATGGCTTCGGCTTGCTGCCTTTCGGTCATTTGGTTCCGTCGGAAGCGGTCTGTGGAGCCGTTGGTACCACTGAGAGTACTTGCGCTGTCGGCTCTACGGCTGCCTGAACGATCGCGTGAGTTTCGGCGTGCTTCTCGTTCAGCGGCTGCTTCGGCTTCTGGAAGGCGTCGAAGCGTGACGTGGCGACCGTCGTTGTGCATCTTGACTTTTACGCTGACTGGAGTCGAATTCGCCATGCTTTCCTCGCCACTTGCGGACTGACGGCGATTCGATCGATCTCGTCGACGTGAAGACGCTTCAGCAGCCGGGGAACCCATTTGACTCCCTCGTCGATCACGTGAGCCACGACGACGATTTCCCATTTCAGCAGCAGCTAGCCCAGCTGTTGCACCGGCGACGCCAGCTGCTGCAGTATCGCGACCGGCATGGTGACGCCAATGATTTCTGCCGTCATCGCCAATATAGACTTCTGAACCGGAAGAGTCTCCATGGAAAAGACCTCCATGTCTATCCGGAGGGATATCTGGCATCTGAACCTGTCCTGTACGTGGAAACCCTCCCAGTGGGAGCTCCTCCGCTGTCTCTCGATCACGGCGATTACCAGCAGTCCCTCCTGCAGCACCTGCAGGATAGACACCAGCTGGTATTGGCGGGATACCATTACCATGTGCAGGATGAGGCCCAATCGAGCTTGTATCACTGGTCAATGTCGATTCGCCCGGGGGATGACGGCGAGGTGGGCGGCCATCTCCTGTCAGCCTGCTGCCGTGAGTTCGGTCCTCTTGCTCTTGTTCAAGCCTCCGATCTGCCTTGCGTTCTTTTCGCTTATTCCAAACGCTACGTGCTAGACCCAGAACACCCAGCGTTGCAATTCCGTCTCGTAAACCATGACTTGGTCGGGGTTGGCCACTTGCGCTTTCGTAACTTGAATGCGTATAGAATGATACACTTCCAGGCCGATGCATTGGTGGGCGTCCACCAGGCGGTGAAGGCTGATTGAGAGGGTGCTGATTCTCTGGGAGAGGTTGACCAGGAGGTATTGGTGCACCAGGCGGAGGCGCTCCAGCTGGTCCATCGTACCGGCCGTCATATCTGTCATTGATCGGGGTTGCTCCTCCAAGAGGTGGGCCGTAACTCCCTACGTCGCTGTCTCTGTCTCGATGTCGCCGATCGAAATACCTTGCCACCAAACCAGCCAAGCCAACTGGTGCTGCAATCCTCAACAGTCTGTCTTCCCACTTTCCGTCCCGATCATGCCCGTCGTAGGAGTATTTCTCGTCTTCGATGGATTGTCTGCGGGAGCCAACAACTTCGGGCCCATCGGTTTCGTTTCTTGACCTCCTTCCTCGAATTCGGTCGAGTAACCAATACAAGCCCAAACCCGCAAGAGCGCCTTTGACCACACCCCCGCCTCGTCCACCTGAACTTCGTCGTTGTCGTCGATCATCCACTACACTTCCAGTACTATAGCTGTACTGGCTGTCGTACCCGCTCCCAACCCGTCGATCTTTACGATGTTCCAAAATGAAATAAATAACAAGTAGGGCAAATACCGCCACAGCATATAGTACAAATAAAGCAACAGGAGATCCGTAAAGCGTGAGTCCTAGGGGTATCTGTGCAAGTCCTAGTAGAGCGATCATACGACCGATCCAATGATGAAACTAATCTCATCAGTCAATCCGGTGAAGTATTCGGTGTCAGTGAGCCTTACCATGGCCTTTAAAGGTTCGTATATTCTCCTTTCATTATAGTGCCTGCGATGCACCCACCAACCTCCAATGGCCTGAAACCATATCAAGACGTATATTGACAGCCCAATACCATGATGAGGATTTGTCAAATCCCTTGATGGCCCAACTGCCATCCACCCAAGAACGAATACCACCGTAGCCAGCAGCACCGTCAATATCTGAAGCCATATGTGATACTTCAATCCCATCCTTGGATTGCGACCGTAAAACCGACGTATCAAAATCGCTGCAGGAACAATGAGAAGGAAGGTGATTGCTGCAATAATGCCATGAGCTCGAATTAAGTTGTGATACCCCGGTAAATCTCGAAAACGGTTGCCCATGCCTGCCGTCATGTCAGAAACGTCTCCACGTGGAAATTGGAATGAGCATGTGGCTTACCGTTGTACTGGGTGGTGGCAAGATTGAGCCCCACCAAATTTGGCAGGAAGAATGTATTGCGTGAAGTATCCCATGTTCCATCACCAACAGACATTGTATTTGAAGAGTACGAACTGCTGCCCGGCGGAGCCAGCTGTGGAGAGGGCGACATAATGCCGGACGACGGTCAGAGATCACTGGATCTCCACAACTGAGAGTGTGCTCATGCGACAGCTCAAGCCTGTCGAATTTGAGGCCTCCAGTGGGTAGACTCGGGCACGATTGAAGTGAAGAACCGGTATGACCTCAATGTGATACGCAATGGCGGCAACGCTTGACAAAGCTTCTCTGACAGCTATGACGGCCTGGAGAGTCTTGAGCGACCAACTCGGCAAGGACTAGAGTTTGATCACAGACTGAAGGTTTTTGACTTCGTCGTCTTTCTTGATTTCCACGGATTGAGCTGACTGTAGAAGCCGGGTCTTGCTGCATAGGGCTGATTGCCACAGCGACAACCGAAAGTCAACACGCCAAGCCTTAGGATATCTTCTATCGATTAGATTGCTACCTATATCGCGCTACCTGAATGAGGTTAGGTATTTCTCACCTTTGCAGGTCAATCTGTCATTCAAAGAGTCCCACCGAGGGCGCTGACTTCTTGAATTGATCTTGTTTGAAGTCAATAACCGAGTCTATTCTATCAATATTTCTGGGTTCTCCATCCGCTGCCATCAAAATCGGGCGTCGATGTACATTTAGATGTGAGATGTTTGCATAAGGATTCTCAAAACTAGAACCACCCAGAAATCCAGAACTCCATGCCAGATTAACATCCCTATCGCTACATCGAAGCCATGCCATGACCAGGCTCACTTATAATTTTGCCATGAAAATGCACAGGATCATGGACTTCAGGCGGCATGGTAGGCGGCGCCGGAGGCTGTGGCTGCATTGGAGCCTGGCTGTAGTTCTTAGGCTCTCTTAGCACTTCCGTGGGTAGGGTGTAGACACGCGGCATCCCAACTTGTTCGGCCTTGGTGGATTCTTCATATTCACTTGCCTCAGCTGAGGGGTCTACAGTCATGCGCATGAGAGGGCGGCCTGACTTATAAGTCAACAAATGGTGCGTTAAAGAAAAACGGGGAACAGAGACATACGACTGCGAGGTTTAAATCGAGCTTGGCAGGCGCGTTGTAGGTTGATTGCTTGAAGGTCTAGGCATTGCTTGTTGTGATACCAAGGGCGACGAGGGAAACGACCAGGGCGATTATGCGGATGATATTGAGCCGAGACCACGAGCGCAATCACTTTAGGCTCCAGTGTGCTGCGCTCCTACACTGCCCCTGGGAGCTCTTTAAAGCAGCCGCTGCTCACCCGCGAGGCTAGAAGCGGGGCCTTCAAACTTGATCACCCCAGCCCATGGATTGCTATCACATACTTCTTATTTATCGTTGATCAGACATTGGCAGGCTTTCTGCTTTTGCCTCTCTACCTCCGTCTAGACCATGGAAGAAGGCGACATTCTGAGGAGCCTTTGCAGCAATATACCAATCCAAGACCTTGACTTTGAAGACGTTGGTTTCGATGCCTTCTTAAATTGGGAACCTTATAAGGCCACCGAACCCTCCGTTGGCATACAACAGAACCAAGTCCTAGCGCTTCCCGCAGGGAAGAAACGACGCTCAAATGACGCCACTCATTCCCGCATAAAAAGAACTAGAATTCAACATAGCCATATCTGCGATGTTCATCAACCTCCCAGCTCCAAGCCAGTTGCGAGATGCTTCGGAAAAAGGTCAAACACGGGCCGTTATAAGGGCACAAGATGTGAGAGAATGGTAGCCACCTTCGTCAATGGACAGTCACCGGTCTGTGCGCAACACAGGGCTCAAGTCATGAAGATGATGCGTTGCGAAGCTATTTTGGAGTGTGGATTTTCTTGTAACGAAATCGCTCCGTGGAAGCCTCATGGATACGTCCTTTGTGAAGCCCACTTGTCGAAAGGAAAACGTTATTTCATGGAATTACCGGTCGAGATCCGTCTGATCATCTATCAGTATCTCATTCCAAACCAACCGGTGCAAGCACGCTGGTTTGGGACGCGAAGTCTTCGACGGGACCGCACTCCTGTCTCTGCAGCTATCTTCCGAGTCAGCAAAACCATCCATGAAGAGGTTGCCGATCTTTTTTATGGTCAAGCGACTTTTGATATTGATGTCACAAATGAACGGGATAGTAATGCAGCTGCAACGCCCAGCATCTTCATGTGTTACGCAAAGGATGAGAGGGTCTTACAGCGGATGGCGAGAACGGCAGCGAGCAGATTTACGCCTTCGCGTCCAATTCGTCAAAGAATATTTGCTGCCGGAAGCAAACATGTTTCCACACCGTGGCAACCATCGCTTTCATTACGATATTTCCAAAGAATCCGATCTTTCCGTATCAACATCATATTCGACACTCCCAAGACGTCCCATTCTCCCATTGAAAGCTCGCAGACCGCAGAGACAATCCTTGCGGAGGCTGAAAGAAACTTGCTGTGTGATTATTTATATCGAGTGGTCGAAAGCTTGGTTACGAATACTCAAGCTTTCTTACAGAATCTTGATATCAGCATCTGTATCCAAGGAATTTCCGATGACGACGATGCCCGAGCCAACTCTAAAGCGATTGCGCATTGCCAAGCATTAATCAATCCGATTCGGCGTTTACGCTCACGCACTGCCAGCCTTGTCTCCTTGATCAGAACCGGTAACGGGAATCGGGAGATCAATATGCTCCCCGTATATCCAAGGGAGGAAGAGTCGATCAATAGATTCGTGCAAAGCTGCTGTGCGGAGCTGACTGATTCGCTTGTGCCGCCACCAAGGAGCCCGGTTCTCGTGCGATTTGGTCAGCTCGCCGAAGTAGTATTACAAATGGGTCAGCACCCATTTTGGCGGGAAACAGATATTGAAGAAATGGAAATCCTATTAAGTAATGGTAGATCTGCGAGGGAAGCTAACGACATGAAAGCTATGATATTAGTATTTCGCGACGTTTTCCACAAGTTGAAGAAATACAATTCTGATCATCAAGACTTCATGAAGCAGATGAAGCAAAGTTGTGAGAAGGTGCGGTCAAGTGGCAAATAGCGATGAGACGGATCAACACTTTTTTCTAATTTCAAATCTACAATGGTTACAAAACAAGGCCTCGGCTTTCCGACTATCTGTCTATTTCTTTGCTTTATCAAAAATGCTTTGTTGTCATTGTGGTCGGCGTTTTGCTAACCTGCGCCCTCAAGTATGTTGGAGCCAAGGCCGGGACCCCCTCCCACGTTATTTTTAAACTCGTAGAGAAGTCTTTCCTTTCCATTCTTTAATCTTTTAGAATTAGAATACTATATTATAAGTAGATTGTAAAAGATAATTAAAACCCACCACCCGGCTTCCCCCCGTCGGCAAAACTTAAAATTACCTCTCTGTTTAGAGCAAAATCGAAGTCTAGGGGCGCCCGGGGCCCGCCCCGTACGCCCCGTGCACCGCGCTAAGAAGCTAAAATTTATCGCTAAAATTCTTTTTAATTTATAATCGACGGTGACGTTCGGGAGGTAGCCCCTCGGGGGTGCGCTAATACCACCTAAATTAAAACCCGAAATTAGTCGATTTAGCTAAAATCTTCGCGGGGGTAACGCCTAGAGGTATATGCTATAATAGCTAGAGGGAAGGCTATAGAGATAGCTATAAGGGGTGGCCGTTAGTAGCTATAGGCGGCTATAGCGAGTGGCGTAAGGATAGCTATAGCGAGTGGCTATAAAGGTAGCTAGGGTTGCGTATCGTAATATAGTAGCTTATATTAGGCCTAGAAGCCCAATCTTAGCGCCCGCTTTAGTATAGTCTTAGCGCTACCTCTACTATACCTCGGGCTAGCCTCTAATATTTAGTAGATAGCTCCGTATATTATAGGGTACGATTTATAAAACCTATATCCCTTAGCCCCGAGCTAGCCTCGGAAGCCCTAAACTACGAAAAAGGTTTACTAACGTTATTTATTAGCTAGCGATAGAACTCCTACCTCTCCTAGCTAGTTAAATATATATTATTTATCTCGATAATTTATTTATATCTACCTCTCTATTCCGAGAACTAAAAGGCGTCGGAATCGGAGTATACGGAACTACTAGGGCTATATCGAGTCCTAATTTCCTAGTAGTCCTATAGGTTCTAAAGGATAGCTATAGTTACGCTCTTCCGTAGAGTACGCTAGTAGCGATTCTAGTAGATAATCGCTAACTAGTACCGAGCCGTATATAAAATATAGCGAAAAGCTATAAGGAACTAGTACCCTTATTAGTACTAGATACTTAACTATATAATTATTAACGCGTTTAAGATAGAAGTCTATACTCTAGGGACCTATTTCTCGAAGCGATAGTATAAAAACTTTAGGGCTCTTCTATTTTAGGAGCCTTTTAAGTACTATAAGAAAGCCGATATAGCGAAATACCTAGATACTTTAGGAAAAGAACGTCTTAATCCTTATATCTAGTATATATAGATTTAGCTATTATATAATTGTTGAATTTACTTCTAGTATAGCTATAGACTAACTATCGAACGATCTCGCTTACGTAGCTCTAAGAAACGTCGCTTTAGTAATAACATTAGCGTTAATATACTAACTATACCCTCCGAGGCCTAAGTACCTCGTATAGTCTATAGCTACTATAGTTATAGAGTTTACCTTTATAGGGTAAAGTAGAGAAACTACTAGTAGCGGTAGTATAGCCGGGAACTACCTAAGGAACACAGCGAAAGCGCTTGTTAAGGTATAAACCTATGTGGGTTAATATAGGTAGATAAAGATAATAATATTTAGTCTATAGAGTAGAATGTTGGGATATAGGCCTACGCCAAGCATACCAAGCATCCTTATCTAATCAGATTAAGGTTATAATATTCATATCTATAACATATGCCCACTAAAAAGGAAAAAGCAACGCCCTCGTTACCTAGTGTAGCTAGCAATTAACTGAGTAACTAGCTAATTAGGCGGCAGGGATTAAGGCCTTTACGAGTATACGTTTAGTGTAGAAAGGAAGGTGTGGTATTGCGGAGAAGACGCGTAAGCAATCTATTAACGTTAGCCGCATGCTAAGACCTTTAGTATCTATCGGTGCATTTGCTCCACTCGCTCAGGTGGCGACGACGAGGTGACGGCGATAGCTATGAGGCTGCAAATTGGCTTCGGTGGGAGCCCTAGTATAGATCTCGAAACCTATAAGGTCAAATTAATGAGAAGTGGTGTAGTTGTGGAGTATTGATAGCCTAAGCAAAAGTTGAATATGTTACGAATTAATGCTTCGGATAAACCCTAGATTGCGACCGGAGTAAAAGGAGTTATTTAGTAGTTTCTCCGAGAATCTGTATATTATTTGATGGGGCTAAACTCGAATAGGTAAGGTGTGGTTTTGCGGGGTTTGCTAGCCGTGTGCTTTATGAATCGCCTAAGGAGTGTGGTGTATAGTGTAATAAACGAAGGTTCCATACTCTTACTTCTATAGTTCTTCCACCTCTTCCGGTACTAGTTGCCGCGGTGCTTAGAATGTAGACGATTAAAGGATTAGGTACGGGAGAAGTCGATGTATTTACGTAGAGGTGATAACGGCATAAGTAACTAAATAGGTAGAAGCTCCTACTAAGAGGCTATAGTAATATCGACTAGCCTAGTAGAAGGATCGATAATAGCTGATATCGACTAGCCTACTAAAAGGGTCGATAATAAGATATTAAAAGGTACTCGATGACGCGAGTGTATAAGAGGTCCGACTTAGGCAAAATAGCTATTAGGTATTAGCTGAGAAGCTCGTATAAACGTATAGTGTAGACGATTATAACGTCGTCTACTACTAAGGATTAATCCCGTAGATCGACCGAAGTATTACTACTATTTATTAAGGTATAAACCTATGTAGGTTAATATAGGTAGATAAAGATAATAATATTTAGTCTATAGAGTAGAATGTTAGGATATAGACCTACGCTAAGTATACTAAGCATCCTTATCTAATTAGATTAAGGTTATAATATTCATATCCATAACAGCGCTAAACCTAATAAAGAAATAAAAACTTTTTCCTTTATATCGTTATAATCGAGTAATTAGAGTTTCTCCGGCCTCTAGAAGTAGCGTATAGACTAAGGGGACGGAGTAATTGTAATTAGAAATTTTAGCTACTATATTGTAATAACTACGATATAAATAGCTTATTACTATTAGTCGAACGTAGCTATAAACCGTACGGTCCGTCGTACGTAATTTATATATATTAATTAATAGTATTACTATCGCACGAGATCGCTATTGTAAAGATAGTATTATTCCCGTTAGAATTCTACTAATTATAACTTACTTAGTAAGTACGGAAGCTAGTATTTAGCGTATACTACCCGGATATAAAAAAAGGAATACTATCTTATCTAAATAGGCTATCGGGCGAGAATCGAGATAGTAGAGAAGCTCTTCTTCAATTATATCGCTAATAATTCGGGTCCAACTATAGTAGAGAGACTAAAAAGGTATATAGACTATATCCTACTTCTTCTACGTCTTCTTTATACGTTATATACTCCTTAGGCTAACGTTATAGCTACTATCGTAGTTACGGCTAAAACTACTAGCGTATATCTAGTTATCGCTATACCTATGTTTAAGCTTATTTCTAACGATATCTCTAATATACGGTAGAATAGGAGTAGGTATAGCGACGGCGAGGTAGGTAGTCACCGCGATGGTTAGGAGCCAAAACACTAAGAATACGATATTGCGACGATAATTAGGCTTCAAATTTGACCTCTTTAGGCTATTATATAAAGTTTGTATACTATGCTAAGGCTACATATTTTGATATAGTGTTCCCACCTAATTTTGGTGGGGCTAGGTCGGTTGCATAAGTCGTGGCCGGTAGCGCGAAAGAACTCCCAACTTTCACAAGCGTTATAAATTAACTAAATCGTCTCGATATTGCTTTAAACTTTTAAGAACTATAGTTATAAAGCGTATAATAATGCCTGAATTCTAGACCTTTGAAAGGCTTCTATAATCCTAGAGACCTTGTGTAGCTGAAAGGCTATGTTAGGACATCGGCCACGACTTTTGCAACCGACCCTCAGGGTAACCATATTTTTTTTTGTCGCGTTACAGCTTTTTGCAAAAACACTAGCCACCGTGCTAGTGGAAAAAAAAAATTGCGCGACTACGAGAAATAGGCTAATAAGTGTAATCGAGTATATAGCTACTATAGACCCTTCAAATAGCTATTAAATAGATAGAACTAATAGATAATTATTAGACCTCGCTATTTACTAAATAATTAGCCTAAAAATTAGCGATATAGCTATATAGCCAAACGTTAGCTATATAGTTAAATATTGTTAGCCCGCTTAGATTTTGAAAAGTTACTAATCGTGGTAGGGCCGCTATTAGCGGCCTATTAGCGGGCTAATAGCGGGCTAATATTTAAAAAAGTAGCTAAACGTAGCCCGGCCGCTCTTAGCTACTAAAAGTAGCTAAAATAGAGATATAGCCGCTAAAGACGACTATATCTCGTCTATTTTAGCGTAGTATTTTAAGGTAATTTATTATAGCCTAAAACGTCTATATATTAATTTTCGGATTTAGGGTTTTAAATCCGTAAAGTTCGTTTTAAAGCGGGTAGCCTCGCTAAATATATATAGAGCGTACTAGCTACGCTTACGTAATTTAAATATTAAATTCGATCGATTCGCGTAATTTATATACGCGTACGCTAGCCCCTATACGGCTATTATATATATACGGTCTATATTTAGGGTTAAGGTATTAGCGATATTAGGATTTACTAAAGTCCCTATTAGGGCTATAGGCTATACGGGCGCAATAGGCTACGGGCGTAATAGGTTACGGGCGCAATACTACGGGCTACGGGCGTAATACTACGGGGGTATACTTTAGGGGTATACGCAAAAAGTAGCCCTAGGCGGTAGGGCCGCTCGGGTGCCTTATTTAGTAACTAGGCTAGATATAAGAGGTATAGAGCTAGGACATAGGATATTATAGGTAAACTAGCTTAGTGCCGCCCCGGGCGGCCTTACTAGCCCTAAGCTAGGTTTAACTTTTTACCGATATATATAGCTAAACGTTAGCTATATAACCAAATATTAGCTATATAGCCAAACATTAGCTATATAGCTAAACAATAGCTATGTAGCGATATAGCTAAATATTAGCTATATAGCTAAACGTTAGCTATATAGCCAAATATTAGCGATATAGCTATATAGCTAGATAGTAGCGATGTAGCTATATAGCTAATAGGTTCTATAGTAAATAGGCTATATAGCTACTAGGTAAATAGGTTATATAGCTACTATATAGCTATATCGCTATATCGCTAATATTTAGCTATATAGCTAATATTTGGCTATATAGCTAACTAAACGGTCTACGGTAGCTATATACTCGATTTTACCTATAGGCCTATTTTTCGTTGTCGCGCAATTTTTTTTCCCTACTATAGTTATTTTTAAAAACATTGGCGCGGGTCGGGAGCGGTAATATTTTTTATACCCACCCTACTAAAATTAGGTAGAAGCGGTATAGCAAAATATATAGAGTAATTAAGGCCTACATACCTCGTAGGATAGCCTAATTAGGTTATAATTAAAGCTAATATATTGTCGTAATATCGTATCCTTAGTCTTTTAGTATTTACCTACCTACGTCGCCGTCGCCGTCGCCCTCGCTAGCTATACTAATAGCCTACTACTACACCGTATCGCTAGCTAGGCCTTATACTACGTTATCTCTATAGTAGTAGCCTATTAAGCGAAGCCTATAATAACTAGATATATAATACTTTCGCACTCCCTAGCCTCGTAGATATAGACCTCCTCCCTACCCCCGTAATAACCTCTTTTAGGTAACTAAAGAAGTCTTAGAAGGCCCTCGAGGCCGAGTAGGCTACTACTACGGAGTAGGCGTCTCGGAAGACTACGTATACTCGTATAGCTAAGAATAGGGCTCTTAGGAAGGAGAAGGAGAAGGAGAAGGAGGAGTATCGATATATAGAGCTTCCTTAGTAGCGTATACTAAGAAAGCGTCGCTCCTCTACTATAGTTAGAGAGGTTAATTCTAAGTCTATACCGGATATACCTACTACTTAGAGGTCTTATAAGGTACCTAGTATACTATAGACGTTAAAACTAAACTCCCTAAAGTAGCTAGCTCTTACCGGTAGGGATAGAGATAGGCTAATACTACTACCTCCTTTAAGGTCTTAGTATAAGGCCCCTACTAGTTCTTTTAGTAGTTAGCTTAGCGATATAGCTAATAAAACTCTCGAATACCTCGATATAATACCGTTAAGGTCGAAGTCCTTCGCCGCTTAGTAGCTATACCGCTAGAACGAGAAAGAGAAGGAGAATAAGAAGAAGAAGGAGGAGGAGATACGACGATATCGGGATAAACTAGAACCGTTATTTATCTCGTCTAATAGGTTTAGTAAGTCTAATAAGGAGGAGGAGAAGGAGGAGGAGGAGGATATAGTATAGGCTACCCCTACTCTACCTAAATTAAGTTAGGCTATCTTACGGTCGTAAAAACCGACGAAAAAACCTACGAAG
>JAABUP010005433.1_pt1 | contig 19392 bp, 19 predicted proteins | sample 5559201 | NCBI WGS metagenome assembly JAABUP01 (sample SAMN10711887, study PRJNA513373) | rock metagenome | isolation source: Antarctica rocks | place: Antarctica
GGACGCTTCATCTCTAGCAACCAATTTCATGTTTTAAATTTGTACATCTATCATGAATGTCACTCAAATCTACGCAATTGCCACAGGTGCCATCTTCAGCCTGTGTATCATTGTGCACATGGCTTTACTTTTTGTTTGGCTCTTGCAACCATGCAATATGTTTGTCGCAAAGTTTTTCCTTTACTCTCTGATGCTGTGGCGGCACTGGTTCTTCAAACCCTGAACTTGAGTGCAAGTATTCTTTCATCTTCTTTATTTAGCTGTCAACATATTCTGTAGCACATTTCAAGTGTCTACAGTCAAAGAGGTGGGCAATTGTGCAGGGACCTTATCACTAATCAACATGATGCCTTTCTATTTCACCTATCATTTGAGCTTCATCAGTGACATCCTAGGTCTCTTCCTTCTCACTTACCACTGTATTCATGCTTCTACTGGCGCCATGTTCGTCTTTCTAGGTCTAGTTCATGTCATCATCAATGTAGTCACTACAACCAATCTGAACTTGTTCAGCGCTTTCGGTCAACTGTTCAGATTCATAGTAAAGTTGCAGCTCATCTGAATTGAAGTGAGGCTGACTCATTCTTTCAGACTTCTGTCTCAATCGGCTTTCTAATTCTTCAGTCGTTGCGGCTGTTTCGGTTACCCTCATATGAGCTTTTTCTTTGCAGCCATCAGGCTGCCGCCTTGGCGGTCAACTATGCTGTTTGAAAGCACACCACCTTGGGTTTGAAGCTGTTTGACCTTTATGTGTACATTTTGACTGGCATCTTTCTCACCACGTCTGTTCTGCAGTGTCTCATTGTTCTTTATCAAAATATCAACCTTGGCGGAGGCCATTCGCGAGCCCTGATCTCAAAACATCATGGCATCATCAGAATGAGCATTGATGTCTCAAGACCATTGAACATCAAAGTCAAACAGTATGTGAACATCTGGGTACCTTCAGTCAATTTTTGGTCATTTGTACAAAGCCACCCCTTCACAATTGCCTCTTGAATGAAAGGTGAAGAAGGTACAACCCTTGATTTGATGATAGAATCAAGAAAAGAATTTACACAGCAACTGTTTGCTTGTGCTGAACATTACCTCAAAAGCTCAAAGAAGTTTCAAAATACAGGGTCTGATGAGGAGAATCTTCCTGACCATGCTAAGAACTACCAGAACTTGCTTGAGAAAGGTGTTGTAGAAGTTGTGCAGCCAAAGTTTGACTATAAAAGTTTCAAGTGCGAGCCTCAAGCCTCCGAATTCCGTCTGGCACTTTTCAGTGAACCACACGGCGTGGGTATACCAGTTGACAAGTACAGGAAGGTCCTAATGATCGCTGCAGGATCCGATATTGTAGCACAGTTGCCATATTTGAAAGAGTTGGTATGTGGGTTCAACAACTTTCAGGTTCAAACACGGAAGATATGATTGATATGACAACTACAGAGCTTTGATGAGGTGCCTCAGCTCTGACTGCAGATAGTTTACTGACAAATGCATGAGAGGATCGGGGACCAGCAAGCACACTTATAGACAGAGCATTGAAGAAAGACACCAACTCTAACAGTTATGTGAGTGTCTCTGCTTCAGAACCAAGGCCCACTCCTCTGATTGAAATCAGATCTTCTGTATTGAGGTATATTATAAATCAGGAAGCTTGAAACAGGACCCTATGACGGTAGGTAAACATGACCACCTCACTTACAGAAAAGGAACTATGAACCTGTTGAGTTTGCTGAACAATCAAATCAGTTCTCAAGATATTGATGAAAGAGTGAGAAAGTTAGTTACAGGTATGTCAGAAATGCTCAAGTGCAGCCCTAAATGGCTCATATTGCTAGTTTCTGCAAATCAACAAGTGTGAGACAAACTGCAAAACCTAGTTCAGTCACGTCTCAACAGTAACACAAAATTGCTTGAACTGAAGCATCAGCCTGCTGAGGATTCCAGATTCTGAGAATCTCTATGAAAACACAAGACAGTAGTAGATGATTAAGAAGCACATGGTCAATCCTGAGACATGTGTGCACAAATTAGTTGCAGTGAATAGTGACATATGAAATTACACACTACATGCTGTTGCGGCCAAGATCAAGATGTGAACAATCTAGATCATGTAGGCTTTCTGTAAAACTCCGAATTCTGCTTCTAAACTACCAGATCTAGCAGCTTGAATTCTACTCTTTGTGGCAAAATACTTTCAAAAAACAATGTCTTCCACATTTTCATCATCAAAGTCTATTCCTCAATAGCTGCAAAGGTTGAATTCCGCTTGTGTTTGCTCTCTTGATTGTTGATTCATGACTCAGTCAAGCTCTGCTAGAACAGCCTCCATTTCTGCACAAAGCTTGATGACCTTTTTCAAGAACCTCATCTCTGCTGCTCAAGTATCTTTGTGATATACCAGCTTCTGCAGTAAAAAGCTTTTCTCATAGACAAGCTCTATTACTCACTCTTCAGGGGTCAGTGGCTGATGAGTTTTAGATAACTTCAGTCGATGAGGCAATTTCTCATAGCTTGATGTTGTTTCTTCATGACTTGCAATATGGTGGTTTAGAGAAGTAACATTGTCTGCTCTTTCTGACTTGAGACGTTTGTGAAACATTAAGTGTATTAAAGCTTGCTCTCACACCCTTACAGACTCTTGAAATGTCACATGAAGTTCTGAAGGCTTGTTTTGAGCAGCTGGTGACAGCTCTGAAGATTGGGCCTGAGAGTCATCAGATAGCAGTAGATTCTTGTTTTCAGGATCGCTTACCCCAGTATGGTAGTCAAATATCTTCGGTGAAAATAAAATGTCTGATGATTTATCCAGCATAGAATGGCTCTTGAAGTGTGCAGACATCACAGTGAACAGTTGAATGAAAGAAATTGATGTGCAGAGAAAGGGTAACAGAACCTATAAGGGTGCTCAAGAAGCTTGAAGGCGCTACTACTTAATAATAAGTTAGAGACATTCAGTTTTGACTCCACATGAGAAGCCTAAATTGAATGTCTAAAAATAGTTATAAAATAGCCTTTCCCACTTAATGAGGGCTGCAAGAAACAAGTACTGTAACCATGTTCAAGCAACTGACCCAGATGAACAACAAGGTGAAGTTGATTCTGTCAGCAAAAGTAGCTTGTGACTGTGCAATCAGGAAAGTTGCTCAAGCACAACTCAACCATGATGCCTTCTGGTCAAAATCAATGTCTGTCAGTTGCAGCAAAGCAGATATTGTGAAAGCAAAGCATAAAAACTACACACAGCTTGTTCAAAATGAGACCCAAAGATCCTACCACTGATTCATGACCCTGAATCAAGCTGAACCGGCTGTAATTGCACGCAAAAACATGAAAGATGAAGTTTTTGTTGCAATCAAACGCATGAAAAGAGTTGATTTGAAACCTGTGTATCATATACCAGATTTGAGAAGCGATCAACTTGTTAATATCAAAGAGATGTTCTTGAAAGGCGACCAGATTGTGATAGTCTATGAACAGATGGATGTCTCTTTAAGGCACATCATGGCTGTTAATGAAGGTTCATTACAAGGTTTTGAGATTGCAGCAATCTGCAAAGAGATTAGTACTTGCGCATAGCCGTTTCTGAAGTACTTACGGAAAAGTAATAGCTGGTTGATGGCCTCTCCTACATCCATGAACAGCTTTCACTATTTCACGGCACACTTGACTGCAACACTGTTCTCTTAAACCAGGACGGAAAGATCAAGATCGGTATATGTTATAGCATTTGAGTCAAGTGAAAAGGCTGATGATATATGCAGCTAACATTGCAGAGTTCATTCTTGAGCAAAAGGTTTTCTCAGCTGAGAAAGGTATGACTGACATAAAGGGCATTGGGGTTATTATGATAGAACTTATGAAGCCAACAACAAGCATCTTGAATCCCAGTTCAACAGTTCTAAAGAACCCAGAGAAATGAAGAGACAAATTGAGTATCAAAGACTTCCTAACAGCAACACAACAGAACTCTCTGACTCAACTGAAAACAGTGAGTCATCTCAGTAAGCTAAAGACAATGTATACTGACATTAATACACTAGCACCTGTTTCAGCCACCTGAGCATCATGGGTCATGGCTTGAGTGTCATGTCTTTGCAGCAGTGAGAGTCATCAAGATATCATGAGACAAGCTCTCACTCACATAGTCATTGAGATTGTTCATGTGTACTGAAATGCACAATTTCATCTTGATGCACTGATGAGATTTACAAGCAATGAACTGGTCTTGAAAGTTCAACTTCATTAACACACATGCTGCTTCAAATGAATGTCATAGGTCTATTCACTCAAGAAATAACAGGTACATTGTCATATTTGCCATTCATGCTCAGCAAAGTGAATTTAAAGAAATAACTTGCAGAAACTGATGATGCACAGTCAAAAAAGTGTATTGACTGCATTGAGCATTGATGATCAACAGAAAACTGATATGAATCATGAGACAGTTATTTCTCAGACAACACTGCAGTTAGTTTTACTCTTTCTCAAGATCTGTGTTTCACTTTTCATGATGATTTGTCTTCAGTGTTGTGGTCAGAGTGGTTTCTGATTTAATTTGATGCAGCAGATTGACAAACAACCAATATCTGCATGTGCTCAGTTTGAGACATTCATCAGTCCCATTCAGAAAAATTCAAGTTTGAGTTGACTAAGGATAGTTCCCATATAGTGCGCATTCATGACCTCTTTGAGAGGTTTGAAAATGATGACTACTTGATCATTCAGTTTAAGAGATTCTCACATGCACACTTCAGAAGATCTTGAGCTGAAGGTCAACAAACAGAACATTGAAGAAAGAAATCTTCTTCAGCTACGCAATGAATTGAAAAGGGGTGAGATGCACACTGTCATGTTGAAGACAAAGTTCTAACACATTCTAGACACTTGATACATTGATGAAGCCCTTTCAACATGCGGCAGCAAAAGAGGCAAATCAAGCCACAACGCCAGCAGAAGCCTGAGAAAGAGGTATCAAGTATCACAGAGAACAAGAAGCATCAATTGAAGCCTCTGCATGACAGCTGAAGTCATAAGCACATATCTTCTGTTGTACTCAAAAGAACGTGGCATGTGCAAGAATTTGAAGGCCATGGTTATCTTGTTGTTCAAAACTGAAGTGGTTGACGAAATCAAGGCCGAAAACAGGGTAATCTGAAACAAAAGAAAAGGGCAGAGTAGTGTGCGTTGCCAATACAAGTAGTCAAGCAGATATATTCACTATTTTGCAGTACATAAGATTGCATAGAGAAGGATTCAAGCTATGCTTGCTTTTTCATTACTTGAATGTGTTGACAGGCTTCATGGGGTAGATATGTAGGGATATTCTACCTTAGTGAGAACCTTGCCCGGGTCTAAGGAATCTCATTGACTGGCTGAAAGGCTGCATAACCCCTCTTTCATTGACTCAGCAAGCCATGCCGACAATCCATGTCAGTCAATCATTCATGCAGACGCCACTCAGCATGAAACCCGCTAGAGGTGGGGGCCAAAGCATCGCTTGCCGTGCACTCAACTGTTTTCTGCGTTTCTTCCATCTACAAAGTTTATCTGCAACTCATCATTCTTCATCTTTTGAACATTATGCACCCTCACAATGTTCTTCATTCAACACTCATGAGGGATCTCAAGCGCACTCTTACTGATCTTGAATTTGACTCTGAGTCTGCAAGCAAGCACACTTGACTGTTGCTAGATCAATTGTCAACTTCTTCTTACTCAACTCAAGACAAGCATTCTGAACAGTTCAGCTTTCTTTGTGACTCTTTGAACTGGCAAGAACGGCTCAAGTCGTCACTTCTCAGACCTCTTGACAGTCATTATCTGTTTACTATCAAGCAGGTTACAGCCAACCCGCAATTGAGCGCCTGGCTTGACGCAGTTTCATATTCTTGCGCTGATTTCTGTTCAGCCAGTCCTTGTACATTCTTGTCACTGAGCTGTCTGTCTTGATCTGATCACATCAAGCTCAAACGTTCACAAAGCTGTGAAGCTCGCTTTGACCTCGTCAGACACAAACGGCTAGTGAGCGGCTTAAACCTGAAACCCAAACACGCCAGGCTGACGTTGACAGCGCTTCAAAAAATGTTGAAGCAAGAATCACAATATGTCGAAAGTCTTGTACCTTGGTCCAACTCCTTGAGCAACAAGGCACTTGGTACCTCAGACACTGTGTACATAGATACGCTCTACAATCACGGCATCATTATGAACCTTTCAGAAAGAAAGATACCTCAAGAGCTTGCGCCTCTGAAAGAGCAAATACTGCAGAAGCAATCCTCATCACAACTAGATGATCAAGCTGTCTTCACAGTCATGAACACAGCAGAGAAACTTGCGTATAACTCAGAAGGTTCAACAAACAAGATTCTTAAAACACTCATGTTTTCACTTAAGTATAATGGCTTGATAAAGGGTGGAAACACTCAATGAAATACTGTCGCCATGCCAAACAACCCTCAATGTGACATCAAGCTCTCAGCGCCCAAACCTGATTTCTATTTAGCCTATTCGCGTGGTTCAAAATCTCCTTGAACAGTCAAACAGAACAACGTCATCAATCATCCTAGGGTACAGCCGTACTCTCAACCGGCAAAACGCAATACATTTCCATCTCTCTCATTTGAGCTGAAGGCTGAGTCCGCTGATGAAGTGCTAACCACAGCGAAGGCGCAGGCTGTGGGCAGTGAATTGCATTCTGTCAACTCAATGCGGTGGCTTCTTGAGAAGGCTAAGGCGGCTGGCCTCACTGAAGTAGACCTGATGCAGAACACTGTGTTCTTCTTGATTGTGGCGTCTTACAGACAAACTGTAGCCTACCTTCATTGGCTCGATCTCAAGGAGAAACATTTCTATATGTCTTATCTTCAATCATACTCAACTTTTAAGGCAGACGGCATTCAAGGGTGCAACAACACTATTAAAAACATGATTGACAACGCTCAGGGAGCTCGAAAAAACCAGATTGAGAAAGCCCTTGTCACTCTAGAACCCATTACAGGGTCTTGAAATCCCCAACCTGCCACCACCAACCTGTCAACACTCAACACCTTCTTCTCTGAAGACCTGAGACCCTGTAAGCGGGGGTGAGACTCACAAGTGTAGTGATAAAGTTTGCAGCAGAAGGCTGACGTCCTTCTGCTATAGATGACTTAGATTTCTTGTTTCAATTGACATATATTCAGCAGTGCCGTTTGTGCTAGAGATGGGCAGCAGTCTTGCATTGGCTTCTAGTCATCACATAAAGTGTACATATACCTAGTTATCACAGCAATCTACCACTGAAATTGCAGTTGATAGACACTCAAGTTTAACACTAGAAAAACTGATGGACTAAGGGCACTGTGTTTGATTCCTTACCGCCACTACAGCTGTTTTCAGAAGTTGGGTGTCAACATGCATTTCACAACTTTTTTGCAACTTTTTCTCGCGAAACATGATGTTAAAACCACAACTAAACCTTTATTTCTGTTATTCACTGTTAAACTGAATAAAGAGAATTTATATATATATATATATCTATCATGTGTCAAATTTTTATAAGTTTTACCTATGGTGTTATATTTATTGACTGGTTATATAAGTTATCCTCTCCCCCCTCGTCATTTGTGAATATTTCTTTCTTGTTGTTCGCAAATATCTTGACTCTTATTAGATTAGTGAATAAAATGCGGAAGTTGCTGGCTTTTCCACAACTGTCAACAACATAACAAGCACGGTAGTAGTTGTTGAATTTTAGACTGATCAGTTTGAATTCCTGATTTGAGTATTGATGGGCAAAAGCATAGTAAAGGTACTCAGGTCGTGTGTTCATACTATGCAATTCCGCAAGTGTGTGACAAAACCGCACTATTTGAGCATCAAGCCCTGCAGCAGACTGAGGGAAGGTGGATGAGGTATTGACAAGGTTGTAGGTAAGGATCCACCGGTAGCCGTATTGCACAGGTTCAATCTTTTCTTGAGAGTAAGCTACTGCAACTGGAATTCTGAAGCTTACTTACCTCATTGACAACATCTCAACACAGTAGCAGTAAGGGCGTCAAGCAGAGGGGAGCCGAGCTGTGCAACAGCTGACAACAATGAGGCAGAGGCAGGGGCAGACGCGGAGGCAGCGGACTTTTCAAACGCTACACCTCAGTTAGAGGTTGAACCGAAATCGGAACAAAAACCTATCGAGCTGACAGTTTCTTGCACGCCTCTCACGTTTTAACAGACCTGTAGCTTCATGGGCTCTGCCGGGCTGAACCTTGCGCCGATTTGAGTCATCACCCCACTGACATCAAAGGCAGAAGCAGCGCCAGGGGCACGGGACGGAGCGGCGGCATAACCTGAGCGGAAGACCTACCAAACATTAACAACTTGAAAAGGGATCGTGAGGTGAACTTACATTTTGATGAGTTGAATACAAAAGATAAGGTAAACTAAGTGCGCACAAACAATATATGAGTCAAGATTGTTGCGTGAGCAAAAACTGAAGAAGAAAGAAAAGAGAAAAGAAAGTGAGCAAGAGGTGGGAGATATAGGCGGAGGCCTGAAACAGTGAATATCACAACCCACCGCTAACACATGTCAATGACCCACATCACTAGCCCATTTTCAACAACAATAGTAATGCAGAGCAAGGTCAACTCAAAAGGAACGCAATAAGAAAGAAACACAATAAGGATTCCACACTCACACCAGCAGACTGTTGTGACTGTGAAGTAGAAAAGGATGTGATATTGTTGCTCAGTCATCCTTTACTAATCACCCCTATTCATAGCTTAGTCATCATTTCCTATATATAAGGTACCTACCTACTTGTACATAGTGTAGATGAATAAAGCAACTTTTTACGAACCGATTCACACTCTTCTCAAATTCTTATACATTCAATTCTTCATGTCAGTCTGCACATAAGTGGTGAGACTTGTCTTATTACTGAGCATATAATCTTCATTCAAGACTTCTGTTGACATTTGTTGTGAGTAACTTTTAAGATTTTCCCTTCATTGAACCCACCTTTAACATGTATGTATGATACATTCAGATTGCTTATTCTCTACACAATGTGCTGACAATGTTGCTACTGCTACCAGCAGTGTGGCCATCTTCACGCCTATGATTACGCCAAATGCTCAGAAGCTTTTGCACGCCCTTATGAAAAAACTTGTGTGCCTACAAGTGGGTATCTCTGAGATCTTTCACAAGACATCAATGTGCAAGATCAAGATCAGCCTGAGTTGTGCCCATCTTGCAAACACCAGACTTCTTCAAGCTCTCAAGGTTCTCAGTAATTGTGTCTGAATACACAATTACAGTAGGTGTGACTGAGAATTAGTGTAGCATGTGAGGATTTGCAGCTAACTATTTTACAATAAAGAGTATCAAGGCAAACAGCTGATTCTACCTAGTGAAGGTTGAAGGGTAGTGATCATGAAAACACAAGACTTCTTGTATCAAAGCCCTCAATATTGATATGCTGTAATCATTACAAACTTAAGAGCAACCTCATTTGAATCAGTTGCTATATCCATGATTCTACATTTGTCCACCATTGTGAAAGTGATTGCTCCTTTTTTTGACGTGAAATTCAAGGCTTAAGGACGAACTCCCTGGAATTCAAGCCCCTCTCTTTCTAGTGTTTGTTATGCTTGAGACCTTGAGCTTCTCTGTATGGCTTTCTTCACAAACTGAGCTTTGACTCTTCAAGGACCCCTTGTGGGCCCTTTCTGTATTTGATTTCTGTGGTTGTTGAACATCTTTGTGATTCACCTTGTCTTTCTTCCTTCATGAGCGAAAGAAGCCTCACTGAATTCCAGTCTTTGCAGGCGTCTTGTTCGCGTAAACTACCTTATGAAAGCTGCATTCAATGTTGTCTCCTTTCATGTCTTGACTAGGACTGTGGGATAAGGCTCAATTGTCCCTGTTTTGCTCAGCCCTCAATCAAAACTTTCACTCATGCTTTCAGCAAGCATATTCAGATCATCATCTTTCTTTGCCTTTCTTTATGTGCTCTCCTTCTGCTTCTCTGTGATCAGCTCTCTTCTTTTTTGCTCAAGCTTGTTTTGATACTTCTTTGTTCTATACAGAAAGCTCAGAGTCTCAGCAGCACTACCTAGTGAGTGCAAGAAGGCTGTAAAGCAAGAACTAATCAATATCAATGAACTGTGAGAGCAATTTAAAACATGCCACATGCAAGAACTTCACCAGTAATGAATGTACAAGAGATAATTCTTTGTGCCTGAATGTTTACACTGCATTGAGCCTTTTCATTACAAGAAAGTAGCTTTGTGTGGATTCTGAAGGACTTTAGAATAGTTTTGTGATTGTGATGTTCCTGGTGTAGCTAACATGAGGGCCTTGTTTTGGGTAATATTTGGCTTCGCTTCAGGTGTGATTATATTGCTTAGTCACTTCTTACTAATTCCTCTGATTGTTTCTTAGTCATACCTACTTTTTATATATATCAGCAACTTTTCTACGGACCGGGTTTCGTTCTCTCTTCCTTTTGCAATTCATCACAGAACTCTGTTCTACAATCATGAGCTGATATTTCTATTAAACTACTCTCTGAAGAGCTTTCAATGCTCTGAGCTTTATTATGTCAACCTTTACAAGCCTTGAACATCAGTTAAAACGTGTAATTCTGAGACTTCAAGTGAACAATTTCAGACGTCGTGACTCCTTTGAGTACAACGAAGCCATTGAGGTGTATATTGCATTTGCAGAACACTACGTCAATGAGTTGAAAGAAGACAAACACTACGCTTACATTGAACTCTATCAAGCCCTTGAGCTACAGCAGTGTTCATTTCACATTATCCTTGACATTGAGAAAGATTTGCTCAACAGCCCAAACATTCAGAAGCTGCCGCATGAGATCTACCATGTCTGCCGTGATAAGCAGGGCAAACTGTAAGGGCTAAGCATTTCATCCTGTAACAGTTTGGCTTACTCTTTAAATAGCAAAGTAAAGTGAATTCAGAACCCCCTTGAAGAGAAGAACTTACTTACTTGAGTGCGCAAGTTCACTGATAATATGTACCCTTGGGCGAAGTGTTGATTGGTTGAGTGGTGAATGATGAACTTTTGAAACAAAGTACAGAATAGCTGTATATTTGAGATTCACACCACTTTGCATTTATCAAAAGAACTATAGTATCATTCAAGTACTACATCAAGCTAAACTAAATCTTGTTGCTTCTACATTATTATGATTTGAAGATGTGTGAACTTGAATCTTTTCTCTTCTAACATACATAAAGGAACCTGAATGCTCTAAGGCTAAACATTATCAAAACTTAAACTGAGAGTTCATTCTGATAGTCTTTGTTCTTGTCTTTGTCTTTCTGATCTTCATCATCTGTGTCTTTCTTCTCATCATTCTCATATCTGTTGCTTTCATATTCATTCTCTTCATCAATTACCACAAAAGATCTATTGTCAAGACTCTTAAAGCCATTCCTGATCTCATTGTCGCTGTTGTCATTCTTGCTGTCAGTGTCAGGGCACTTCATATACTTCATCCCTGGTGTATCTTCTTTCTTTCTTTTGCCTTGTTTAATAGGTCTATCTTCTCTGTATTCATCTTGTCTCAAAACTTCCTTGATGTGAGCCTAAATGAGCTTTTTGAATGTGTTTCAATAAATAGTGGGTTTCTTGTTTCTCACCACATTCAGTGCTACTTCTGATCAGTCAACTTGATTGAGGATTGATCTCAACACTCATGTCAGCTTCATTGAAGAAATGTTGCTGAGAGAATGTTCAGAATCAAGTGAAGGAAAGCTGACTAGGGAATTGTTTGTGGTCTTGCGTTTCTTTGTCTCTTTGTTCTTTGAAGCATCATCTTGCTCAATGAATGAAGCAAAATGTTTTCACCAATTTGTCGGCATGAGGTAGAGTGTGCCTGAACGGTTTGCTTCAGGACGTTTATAGGTGGAATTGAGGTTTGAAGATTGCAAATGCAAGTTAGTAAGTCTTCTCTTAGGGCCCATAATGTTCAATTGATTCATGTTTGTTTGAAGGCTCTGATTGAGGTGATTGATATAGGGTATGACAATAATCAAATGCACTGCTTTTTATTGTTACTGAGCTTGACTGCTTTTAAAGAATTCCTTTGACTTGTTCAGTTCTGGCTCTCTCACTTGTTCTAGCTTCAATTCTGGCTCATTATACCAACTAATCCGGGCCTAAGCCTACAGCTAGCTAAATTTATCCTCAGCCAGAAATTGCTGCAATGTGCACACCCTTCAAGTGTGCACATTCTTCAAGCATGCATACTCTTCAAGTGTGCACACCTTTTAAGTGCACCCACCTTCTAGTTGTGCATACCCTTCAAGTGTGCACACCCTTCAAGTGTGCATATCTTTTAAGTGCACCCACCTTCTAGTTGTGCATACCCTTCAAGCGTGCACACCCTTCAAGTGTGCATACCTTTTAAGTGCACCCACCTTCTAGTTGTGCATACTCTTCAAGCGTGCACACCCTTTGAGTGTGCATATCTTTTAAGTGCACCCACCTTCTAGTTGTGCATACCTTTTAAGTGCACCCACCTTCTAGTTGTGCACACTCTTCAAGCGTGCACACTCTTCAAGTCATGCACCCTTAAGTGTGTATACCCTCAAGCATGTCAACCATGAAACCTTATCATCAAGGGCCAGTGCTCATCAATTATGATTCATTTCATCAGTCTCACATGAAGTCCTCAACTGCAATTGTTCATTGTCAACTGCAATACACATTGAACTAGCTAGACCATAATAAGTAAGTCAGACAAGAAGATCAACAGACAAATTCTTTCTCTTTATTCATTGCTTCAAAGTTTCTTCAGTACTACAGCTCTGCAAACTTCTCACAAATGTTTAGTTGAACCACATTTGAACACATTGAAACTGTTTCATATCAATGCATTGGCTCATCACTGAAATAGATTCAGCTTTTTTCACAAGCTTGTCTGCACTGCAGACAACTTACATGGTGAATTGTCAGGCTGATACAAGTGAAGAAAGTATTCACATGCCTCTTCATGTTCAGGTTTCAGTGTCACCTTGTCTGAATTCACAGAAGGTCTGCTGAAGTTCAGCTGTTCTCTGTCAATCAAAGAGTGTTTGTCAAGAGAGAAGCTGAGGCAAGGGAACAGAAATGACCGGTTCAAGCCGTATTCATCTGTCAGGTCACCAATAGAGAATGAAGCTTCTTTGTCTAGATCAAGTAGTTGGCTTGACTTGTACAACAATTCACACAACTAGAATTTATTGAGAAACATACATTCAGAGCTTGTTCATGCACTGAAGCTGAGCTGGCCTTCTGATGCCAATAGTTGAACAGAGGATGAGGCAGCAGTAATGAACAAAGTGGTTGTAATAGAGAACAAGACAGCTGTAATAGAGGTCAAAGTGATCATAAGAGAGAATGAGGGCACAATGATAGAGAATGAGGTGAACAAAGCAGCATCACTCAATATGATAAAGAATGAGGTGAACAAAGCAGCATCACTTGATATGATAAAGAATGAGACAGACAAAGTGTCTTCACTTGAACTGACAAGAGCAAGGTACACAACAAGAATGATGTCAACACAAGAAACATTACAGCAATGCATGATCAACCTGTGAGATTCAAAGATGACAAGAAAATGTTATGTACAGTGAACCAGCGCAGTTCATATCAAACCAGGCTTCAGAACTGAATTGCAGAGCAGAAAATGAGGTTGAGTCTGAAAAAGATTCAGAAATGACTGTGCCTCAGCAAAAGGTGAAAGGGATGTCAGAATCAAACATATTACATTCACACCCAGTCACTACACCCAGTGGCATCCTTACTTGACATCATTTCCCTGCACCCACAGCAGCATTCACAATTGAAGACATATAAGTATATCTTAAAAGCAGTGTCTTTTTCTTACTTCATGATTTGTTGTATTATTATGGCCATTAGATATTGAAAATCAATTGACACTTTGTCTACCCAGCTCACATACTGGTTACTGTACTCACAAAAGTCTATAACAATGTTTAAAATATGAACTCATTCACTCTTTGACTGCTTCAGTTTCATGAACATATGTGAGTTGTATGAAATGTATTGCAAAGAATGAACACTTATCAATAATTTCAGGTTGCTTGTTCTTTTAATGTTCATGCATTCTTTATGACAAAACTCAGAAGTGCAGAACAGGGAATAAGAATACCTTTGTTTGTGTTAAAAGTGTATAGTTCTCTTTCTCAGATCCACACCTGTTTGAGCCATATCTTCTTTAATTCTCTTTCTAGGGTTCTTGTTGTTGTCTTCTCTTTGACTGCAGTTTTTAACCTTTTCTGCAATGTTTCACCTGCAGCAGCATGCACTGCAACTACAGTATCAAGGGTAACGCATGCAGTGACTGCCTTACCTCATGGTGCTGTTCTTGCTGTGTATTGATGCAGAAGAATAAGAAGGTGAAGAAAAGAGAGCACTTATTGTGTAACACACAGGGGTATACCAGTCAGCCGAAAATGAATTATGTGCAGCCTCAATAGCATGTGTAGAATATCAGTGATGGTAATCTTAGACTTATGAATTGGGTGCTGCTGAGTGACCCCGTACTTTCAAGGAAAGTTGATCAACCTTGGCTTATTTTAGAAAGATACCCTTGAATTTTAATAATAAAGTGTTAAGATATACAAATTACAAGTAAATGGCTTTCTTGCTTCACAAGAACAGTAACTGGCCTCACAGTAAATGGCCACCTCACAGTAAATGGCCACCTCACAGATGGCCACCTCACAGTAAACTGACAGTTGCTTCAAACCTTTGAAATGATGTCATTGCGTTCTTATGTAATGAATTAGTCAGCAACACTGTGTCTTCAAAGAATTTACTGAGAACTGATTACCTGTCAATACACAGGCAGAAGCCTAGGGTCTGCTAAGGAAAAGAAGCCAATATTGAATGTTTCAGTGGCACAAAGTCAATAGATTAGTCAGGGCATATAGTTTTTGAACAGAAAGACTATCTTGCAATGGTTCAATTGCAACTTCAAGACCTTCATTTATGAAGATAATAAACTCAAAATCTAATATAAATATCTTTGATGCAATCACTTGCACTTTTACTTGTTCTCAAGTTACTTCTATATCTGAATCTGCATCACAACTTTACAGTATGCCTTATGCAGCAAAACAACAACAGTTTCTACAAAGGAGATTCAATTTACTTAAAAAGGCTGATCAGCTTGCAAGGCTATGCAATGCTGACCTTGCACTAATCATATGCAAGAACGGCAGATACTACACTTATTGATTGACTGATAGAGAATCATGGCCACCATCTATAAAAGAAATTGTATGTTTTGAGTTGTATAATTGAATAAAGCTAAGTTCTTCAGGAAGCAGCATATTCTTTATCTGTCAATTTGCTTTCTAAGGACTTTCAAAGTGAGAAAAGCACACAGGGGCATACGACTACCAGCACTGCATCAAGTTCTTTGTGAGTTGCTGAACAATATTAAGAATGATAAAGGAATGCCTAGAGAGTGTGAAAGAGGGCCAGCTTGACTTTTCTTTTCAGAGGCTTTGCTTTTTGTTAGATAGATAGTTAATGGACTTGCCTTGTCCCTGTTACCATCTCATGCTGTGACCACTTTTTAATCTGTGAGATTCTTCTTCTTAGGTCTCTCATGTAGGTTATATGAGCTTGTATTTTGTGCATGAGCCGTTCTTGAATTGTCCTCAACCACAGTTGAGTTCAAGGGTTCTTTTTGCGATAGCACTTTACTTCTAGTCTTTACACTACGTTGCTTTGACTCTGAATCATTTTGCTGTTGTTGCAAATCTTTTCGGGTTGTTGTCAACCATCCAGTGTTTACTCAACATCCTGTGGTGCTGAAGCCTTCACTACCTTTGTGAAACGTTTCTCTTCTGTCATGAGTGTTGGAGCTGAGCCATTGGTGTTCCTTTGGCTTTCAGTAGTCTTCTGTGATGCATTTCCGTCAGTAAGGTTCTGTAGCATGTTGCCCGTCGTCCTTTCAACTGGGCAGATCACTCACATTGATAATGCTCATACAAAGAGCAAGCTTCTTCTGTGGTCCTTTCAGGCAGCCCGGCCCGCAGGCATGTGAGATGAGGTTCAGACATTGAACTGTTGATAATCTGTGATGGTCTGAATGCAGTCCCCGCCGGTGCCTGGCGCTTGCAGGTATGCCATATAGCTTATGCTTCTTCAAGAGACCGAGAATGATCCTACTGGGCTGTGCTGCTAGGGACTCATCAGACTTTACAATTAAAGCAGAACTTTTCAGTCAGTGTAGATGTTGTAGATTAAAATGAAGATGTAAAGATGTTATAAATCAGTTCTGTGCAGATTAAATTCAGAGACTGTACATATATGCACTGAGTCAAACAATTAGCTTACTAGATTGTAATCTTATTACTGTCATATTACAGACTGATAGAGGGCCTCTAAGGTACAAACCTTAAGGTGAGCACGGTACCTTATCTAGGTACAGTACCTTACCTACCTTACCTACCTAATGCACGGGCCGGCCCTAATTTAGCTCTTCCATAAAGCTTTCGTGCTGTGTGAGGCTGAGGCATATTACTTGAGTATCTTTAGAAAGATGCCAGCTGTAACAACTCAAGCTTTCAAGAGACTGACATTTCACAGCAAATGTTATAGCAAGTAATCAGGAGATTGCCAGGGCAGCAGAATGAATTTGGTATTCAGCAGAAAGCACAAAAGAAGTGTGGGTGTGGGTGCTAGTGAGTTATCAAGCACTTAGCAACCAAATGTCACAACAGTATCTTCGCAACTTATAAGCAGCTTTTGACCATGGAAACAGTTCCATTCACCCCAGTACCAAGCACAAGTGGAAGTCATACGACTCTGAATTCTGACTCAAGTGCAGTGACCACCCGCCAACCAAGCTTGTGCAAACAGCTATTTCTCAATGAGAGAAACTATGGCCTACGGGTTCTTCACAACCCTGCTGAACTCTTAGTTGATATCATATTTGTTCACGGCCTAACTGGTGATTTGTATAATACTTGACTGAAGACAGAGTCGAGGATATACTGACCAGTCCATCTTTTAAGCAAAGATGTGCCGAACGCACAAATAATGACGTTTGAATACAATGCAGACGTCACAAAGTTCCTAGGTCCTGTATCACAGAACAACCCCCGTGATCATGCTTCAGCTTTACTTGAGGAGCTTGCAGCTGTACGGTCTGAAGATGACTTCTTTGTATGTAGCTTCTTACATTACAGTATTGATTGCTGATAGTCCCACTAGCACCATCGAAAATAGTTCTTCTGGTGCATAGCCTTGAGGGCTTGATGACAAAGAAAGCTCTCTGCTTGTCTGAACAGACTATATATTCTCATTGAAAGCAAATGAACCGGTGCACTATCAGCGTCATATTCTTGAGCACACCGCATCGTGGATCTGATCTCATTCTGTTTGCAGCCAGTGTGGCCAATATTCTGAAGACTGATGACAAGCGAGTAAACAAGGAATTACTTCAGCTCTTAAATTGAAATTTCAAGGTTCTAGTGAACATTGAAGAAACTTATGCAGTGTGATTACAGAGAAATAGTAGTCATTTTGACTTGACATGTTTTTTCGAAGAATTGAAGTTACCAGCTGTAGGAATGGTAAATTCAATTCTTCATTCTCAACAATTTGCTTGCACATTGCTGATTAACTAAAGGTTGTGGCAAAGGAATCGGCGAAAATCAGCGGATACCCCCAGCTATCAATTTATGCAAACAATATGATGTGTGGTACGGTCCTCTTTTCATCACTGCAAGTTTAACTATTTACAGGGCATGACGAAATTTAGCTCTGCAGCAGACAAAGGCTACAGACTAATTTGCAGTGAAGTGAAGAGATGGTTGCACCTGCTCAGAATGCAGCCTGGTTAGGATGAATCAATACGTTCTCATACTTGAGAGCATTGCTAATATCACTCTCATTCAGTGCGGTGGTAATCATCTCACACAGTAGACCGCACACGCGCAGTCCAAAATTGTCCATTGAGAGGTCTACGGATTGAAAAGATTACAATATCAAGATAGTAACAGGGGCAAGACAAGTCTATTAACTATCTATTTAATAAAAACAAAAACAACCACACAAGCTGAGCACAGGCCACGCACAAAGCAAAACCAAACAGCTATCAGCGATTCTCACAAGAGCAAGACTGCTGAAGAGAGGGTGATGGGCTCAGGGAAGCAACAGCAACACCTGCATGAATGTTTTCGGCCCGACGCTGAAGCATACCTGCAACCACATTCAGATCATCAGCAACCTGAGTAACTTCCTTTGCTGATGAGTAATTGCAGCCAGCGGGCAACAGCACGTCTCTGATGACAAGGGTGGCGGCGGCGACAGAAGCGGCGCGGCGGCGACAAGGCGTTACCAGATCGGCTGAGGACGACGAAAAACTGAATGAATCTTCACGGCCTATACCAGTTAACATTCTTCATATCAGTATGAAAAGGCATACTCACAAAGGCTGCATTAGGTCCCTTGACCACCTCAGTGGCAATTTGTACACAACCCATCAAGGAGAGACTGATCACAATACTCGGTCTGAACACACAACAAAAAAGGCCTGAGTCTCTGCACACAATTCACCTTTTCATGAGCATGGGTGGCGGCGACAGCGGCATAGCTCAAATGGTCCTCAAACTGAGTTTCAGCCATGGGCTCTCAAGATATGATTTGACAAACAATGAGCAACATGACAAGCTCAGAGCCTAGTCAACCAGAGAGAGGGATATCAGTGGCCGTGTCAAGAAGAATTGCCAATAAACAGAGCAGACAACAATGAACCGGAAGCAGAGGCGGCGGAGTCTTCTGTTAAACCTCAGTTAGAAGTTGAACTGAAATCAAAACAAAAACTTACCGAGCTCACAAGCTTGTGCACACCTCTCATGTTTTGACAAACTGAAAGCTTCATGAAACCTGTTGGGCTGAACCTTGCGCTGATTTGAGTCATCTTCACCAGCTTCAGAGGCAGAGGCAGAGGGCGGCGGCATAAGGTAAGACCTATCAAATGTTAACAACTCAAGAAAGAATCATGAGAATCATGAAGCGAACTTACATTGTGATGAGTTGAATTTGAGTTGAATATGAAGATAAGAGAAACTAAGTGCACACAAACAATTTATGAGTTGAGATTGTTGTGTGAGCGAAAACTGAAGAAGAAAGAAAAGAAAAAAGTGGGTGAAAGGTTAAAGATATAAGCAAAGGCTCAAAACAGTGACTCACCACTAACACACATCAACAACTTACATCACTAGCCTGTTTCAGACAACAATAGTAACTGAAGCGAGGTTGACTCAAAAAGAACGCAATAAGAAAGAAACATGATAAGGATTTTGCACTCACACCAGCAAACTGTTGTGACTGTGAAGTAGAGAAGGATGTGATATTGCT
>JAABUP010005434.1_pt1 | contig 19390 bp, 20 predicted proteins | sample 5559201 | NCBI WGS metagenome assembly JAABUP01 (sample SAMN10711887, study PRJNA513373) | rock metagenome | isolation source: Antarctica rocks | place: Antarctica
TCTTGCTGCGCAAAAAAGGATCTCATGGTGTTTGTGTCCGTGGAAAACAAAGGAGCATACCGCTGCCTAACTGCCTGGAGAGCTGGACACTCAAAAATCATGTGCAATTCATCTGCCACAGCCACAGCTGAATTACCCTAAACAGCGTAACGCCTGCACAGTTACGGAAAGACGAACGAGCTCACAGACTTTTTTCGGAGCTCGTAAAAGTAGGCAGCGGGCGTTAGCGGTTCAATGTTCAATCTTACTCGAAGGGCCGTCTGATCTGCGTCGTACCCGCAGTCATGTTGCGTGCCGTAAGAACCTGATCATTCCGGACCATGAGCGGGTTTGAGCTGACCTGCTTCAGCAGTCCCGCGGACGGCATAAGCAGCGGCAGCGTGATTGTGCAAGTTGGCGGAGACAATGGCCCAAAGGTAACAGGTCTGTTTTTGTGGCCGCCTCAGGCTGTTGTCGTCGGTATCGACTGCAGTGCAGGCTCTGCAAGCTGACACAGCATCACACAGGAGTGAACCGTTGCTGTCTTGTCACGAAATGGCTGGAATATCTACTGATACGCTCTTGTCATGCAGTACCTGTTCAATGCCCCTGAGGGGTTTGCCAGGCTTGTCTTGGAGCACAAAGTCCGCCCAAGTCAGCATCTGCGGGCTGCGTTTTTGACGCAGCTCCAGCCGCAAGCTGCGGTAAGAACTCTGCTGCACAGCATGCCAAAAAGCTCTCTATTGCATTCAGCATTTGTAAACCTCATTTAGAGCCGTGCTTCAGCTTCATGCTGGCTTACAGTATGCTGCATACTCGTGTCCAGATGCCATAATCTTACCCACAGACTTCATGCCACCCAAGCCTTGTGTGGCTCATTGCTGTTGTCTCAGTCATGCCTGCAAGCAAGACCCAAGCTTTTGACCTGAACTGCAGGGCGGCTTGGCAGGGCTCATAATGAGACTTCGCCAGGATGGACACGAGGAGCTGCAAGTTCATGGCCCTATAGGTGAGCATCACCCGAATGTCTTGCTTTCATGTGGTGTGCATCATGCCACAAACCGGCTTGATTATGTTTTTAAGCCATCACAGACCTTTGAGAACTGACTAACAAAGCTGGCTCAGACACCACATGCAAGCATCATTGCTCTATACTGATCAGGCCAGGGATGTCATGCCATCAGCATTACTATACTCCAGCTGACATGACAAGCATGTCATCCCTACGAGTCTCCTCTGTGGATTATCTCTGACCTTATGCACTCAAGATACTGCTGCACTAGACTGCCCCTCTGCAGGCAAATGCCTCTCATTGCAAGCAGCCCCAAATTACAGACAGTTGACATTGCAATGCAGGCTTGGCAGCAACACTACATGGCTTGCGTCATTTTGTGCAATGGAAGCATCCCAGGGTGTTTGCAAGTGAGCACTCTCAATGGGAACCGCCTCAAGTCTATGAGGTATGGTACCACGCATGTGACTGCTGTGCAGTCAGGAAAAGTGCAACATGTACCATCAGCATAGATGCAGATGCAAGTTTAGACTTCATCTGTTGAGTCCTTGCAAGACTTGCTGTTTGTTGTGGCTGGGAGGTGCTGTTTGCAAGCTACAGTTCATGAATATCAACTGAATTGTCAGCTGCATATTTCTCAACTACACAACATCATGCTCCTTAGCATGCACGCCATGTCAATCAACTCCTCCTGCTGCAGGATGGGCATGTGCATATAGCTGCATTGCAACAGGGCGGTTTGGCATGGCCCTGCCCTGCATGGCTGCGACCATCAGACAATCAGCATGAAGCTGCTCAGCCAAACAACGATGGCCTCATTACACCCAGCAAAAGCAGTGCTGCTGTCAATGCATTGGGCAGAAGGCAGGCTGTCAATCACATCAGCACAAACGATGTCATCAGTCGAGATGAAGCAAGCGATACCTCCAGCAGTACAAGTGATGACACCAATATTGACAATGCTGATGATAATGTCTGTGAGCAAAGCACTGCTCCTGTCAGCCATGCTCAGACGCCCCCAAGCCTAAATAATGCCATCAGCAGTGAGACCAGTGGGGCAGGCAGCAACAGCAGTGACGGTCATGATACTAGGGACAGTGACAGTAGCAGCAGTGACTCTGATGCAAGCGACAGCAGCAGCGACACAGAGCAAGGCCCAGTGGGACAGCAAGCTGCCTTTGAGAAGCTAGATAGTCTGTTTGCCAGTTCTGTCGCCTCAGGGGCTGTGTCCACCCACCTGGCAGCACTGGATCTGCTGAAAAGAGTGCCAGCTGTCAAAGCACGGCCTGGCTCAAGTACAAGCATGCCTGGCCTTAAAGCTGGGCGATTGTCACCTGCACAGTCTGGTGTGAAGTTGCGCAAGCAGGGGCATCAACCACAGCAGCAGCAGCAGCAGCAGCAGCAGCAGCAAAACCAGGAGCAGGAACAGGAGCAACAGCAGCAGCGACTAAGCAGGGCTGACAAGGGTTCCAAGCTGAGATCAGATACTAGTGCAGTGCGAGGCAAAGGCAGCTCCAAAAAGGGCGCAGGTTTGGCGGATACAAAGGGCGGGAAGGAGCCACACAAGGCAGAGTGGGTGCAGATGCAAGATGGCGGGAATCCCCTTTACCTGCAGCAGAAGCATGGGCTGCCTGGTGAAGGTGAACACACACATGCTTGCAGCTATTCAATTTGCCATGCGAGCCAGCTGTACATGCATGTATGCATGATGTTTATGCCATTGTGCATGAGATGCAAAGCTATAGCGCGCTTGCTTGACTCCAGTCACGTGCATTGTTCTGACTCCCTGATGTTGCCATGGACCCATGTTGAGCTGACCAGACCTGTCTTTGGCACAGCCTTGGTCCACACAACTGTGCCATCGCCCCTTTCTGCACTGCTCCAAGCAGCTGGTCTCAAACCCCACATCATGGCAGTGCTAATGGTGGGGCTAACTACTCATCTGTGATGTGCTGTGATGTGCAGGTACCAGAGGCAAGACTGACATGGGCATCTGGGGGTATCTGGTCCATTTCAAGGCAACCGGCATGCTGCTTCTGCTTGTGGACAGCTCAAGTGTACATGCAGTCAGTGCCATAGCCAAGCACCCTGTGTGCCATTACATGCAGCAGCAACCCATCAGGTATGGTCTAAACCATCCACCCTGAACTGACTTTGCTTGCCTTGACCATGGTGTTCATCATGCGTTTGACTGGCTTGTTTGCCCTCCTGCTTAGACTCACCAGTATAATTTTCCCAAGCTGCTTCCCAAGCTGACAACTTTCCAATTGAATATTTCAAGTCATATTTGCTTGGGCTCGTTTTTGCATGGACATAGTGGGGATGAATTTGAGTTGTGTGCTGAGTGGCATCTGCTAGCAAGCTTGTGGCATTGCAGCCCATACCTCTTGTGCAGTGTTGTAGTTCACCAGCAGCAAATCCCCGGCAGCAGCTCTGTTTTGGTATTTCTCAAGCTGTGCGTATGTACTGACACATTGTCTGAAGCCTGGTGCCAGTGACATGTTCGCAGACTGTATGCCAACTTGTATATGCATGTGGGCAGGCACTGCAGCATCTTTTTCTTGCACCCCAAGGTGGTGTGCAAGTTCCAGATTGTCAAGAACACTGCACCCTGCCTTCTCGTGCACATACTACATGTTTAGAGCACACTCTTGAAAGTCAGTTTTGTGTAGATGCGCTGGAGTTGTTCATCTCAGCTCACCCAAGATCAGCAGCAAAGGAGCTTATGTGAGATGGAGCAAGTCACTGCCAGGTCAACAGGTGAGTGACCTTTCAGCATTTTGTAGTTTCCTGAAAGAAAACAGGGGTAGTAGCTGCATGTGTTTGGCGCTTTTACAGGGCCAATTGGCTACTAGCAGCCTTGAACACTTCAAGGAAAAAAGTTTCATGCAAAGAGTTTCATGCAAAAGACTTTCATCACGGCACAAGTCAGAACTCACTTTGAATCAGGTCATGTATTTGCCATTGACAGCATCTTTTGTTTGTTTGGTTTGAATGCACAGCATGATCATGATCTGCATGCTGTGCGATGACAAAGATGATCCGCATATATGCAAGCATCATGGACATGCATGGTTAGCAGTCAAAAGCTGCACTGATGCATAGGTGATGCTGAATGGAGGGAAATCTCATATCTTCCAGTCTGCCATGAGGGCAACCGCCAAGCTGCACGTGCTCAGTCCAACTGTGTTCCCTCTTCCTTTTGGCGCCAAAGTCCCGCCTTCAAAGGCTCCCGCCACTGCAGTCAGCAAGAAGGTGACTGAAGCTGCTTCTCAGGCAGCTACTACCACAGCTGTGGAGGCCCCGCCATCCACAGACGACATCAGCAGCTGCGCAGGAGCACAGCAGGCACAGCAGATGTTGTCACGTTCAAATTTAGGTGCAACAAACTTGCCTAAAGCTTCCGCTCAAGTTGAACAAGCAACTGATGTCTTGGCAGCAAAGCATGCACAGCAAGGGACTGCTGAAGGGCAGATTGATGACAAGGCTGACCTGACAGCCATGCCAAACAAGCAGGCCATGGAGTCTCTCAGGAAGACTGTGCTGCATAAGGCGGGAAGCAAGCCAAGCAGTCTAATCTTGCCATCATCAGCAGATGTTGCAGCGCAGAGATTGCAAGCACTCGTGGCCGGTCCAGTGACAAAAGTGGTCAGTAGCAACAAGGGTCTTTGTGTTGCTGACAGAGACACAACAGAGCTGAGGACACCATCATTAGGTACTTGTCAGCTTCTCTGAGACATGTACTCTTTGCAACAGCTGCGCCAGCTGGCAAGCTGCAAGCAGCCACTGCCTCTTCACGCTTATATTGCAGTGAGTGACCTGTGCACTGGCAAGAAATCAAGCACGGCAGATCAACTGACACCCAGCATTCTTTGCTTTGCCTCCTTTCTCCGTTTGCAAATGCCTCTTTCAGTGTCACTAATGCTCTCAGTGTATGGTCACACAGTTGCGCCAGTTTTGTAAATTGACACACAGCCTATCTGGTTGATACGGCTTTGACACCATGGACCAGTGTACATTGTATACCAGCTACAGCACAATCTGCAGGATTGTAGCTGTGGCTCTTTATTCCAGAAGATCCATGTTGCAATGTTGCTGCAGGTGAAGTTCAACAGGAGCTTCTCAACAGCAAGCCAGCTTTTGCAAGGTTTGTTGAGCAGCTCAAGGGCTCCCATCCAGCATTCTTTCAGCAGTCAAAGCCTGCCAAAGCTGCATCACAACAGACCACCATTCTGCCCCAAGCAGCCGCTTCTGCGCATGTGTCTCCTGCAAGTTCTTCCCGCCAAGTTGCTTCAAGCAATCTGCAGAATCCGGACCAGCTGCCACGTCATCAACAGAAGAAGGGGAATGGCAATGCCGTCAGCATGTCACATGGCTTGTCACATGCTGCTGAGCCTGGGTTTTCTGGCAACCATACTCATGGTGCCTGGCCAGATCAGCGGTCATTTCAGCCTCAGCATCAGGGGCTGGGATTGCCTAGAACGATCATGCATCACCAGGGCCATAGTGTGGGGCCGTTTTCCAATGCCCCCCAGATGCCTGCTCCCCCTCCTGGCTTTGCTCTAGTCCCTATTGCCTCTGACGGCAGCTTGCACTATCCAGGGGCAATCGTTAGTCCAAATGCTGTTGGACGTAACATGTGGCAGCCTCAGAGGTTTGGTTACTCAGCCCCATCTGTACACAGTCAGGCAGCTCAGCAGCAGTTGTACCACCACAGTCCTCAGTCTTACTCCGATAGTCAGTCAGGCCTCTTGCATAGTCAACGCTTGCATCAACAGCACCAGCTGGCAGCCTCAACTGCAGAACAAGGATGCTGTCACCATCACTGGCAGCAGCAGCAGCAGCAGCAGCAGAAGCAGCAGGCTACTGGTCTCAATCATCGTAAACGCAAGACATCAGACAATCAGGATGTTGCCATCAATGGCGGCTGTGGCAATGTGCCAGATTCAAATGCTGGTGCAGCAGCACAGCTGCGGCAGAAGCTGAAGACTGCTCTGCCCTCCAGCTCCAGTCAGTCCAGGCCACAGCTGCTGTCAGGCTTGCCACAGCTGGGGCCCACACAAGCTCTATCACAGCAGGCCAATGATGTCAGGTCAACCCCTCTGTCAAAGGAGCCAAAGCCTGGTCTGTTAGAGGACAGTGTGGATGCACCTTCCTCTGAGGGTCAGAATCTTGCTGACAGTGTAGCAGCCAAATCTGAGCACAGGCCTGTCTGCTCATCTTCTGCAGAGGAACCTGAGCAGGACATGTACAGAGGGCCTCATGGACCTGACTGTGTGAGGGCTGATGATAAAACTCAGGTGAGTAAAGCCACATCATGATCTTTATGTTCTGGCTTTCTTCTGCGCCTGTTAGTCCAGCAAGACTTCTGCAAGCCTGATGACTTCATTTTGAATGATGCCTGCTGAGGTGACGTATCCACATGCCATGCCATGCCATGCCATGCCATGCAGCCTTCTTTTCTCCAATCTGTTGTAGCTAAGGTAAACACAGCATGCGCAGCATACACAGCAAGCACAGCATGCACAGTACGTACAGCACGCACAGCATGCACATGCTGGCAGACCCATGTCTGTCATGATCATTGTGCTAGTGGGTTAGCCAGTCTTGCTTTTGCCCTGCTGGCAAACATTTCATGCACCTGATGTGTTTACTGGCTGGCATGTGATGCATGTGCAGGTCAACTTTTTGGGAACAGGATCAGCTGAGCCCTCCAAGTACAGGGGTGCCAGTGCCATCCATATCAGGTGAGCTTCACACACAAGCACAGAGGCTAGGCGTAGACACCTGTGTGGCTGTAGCCCATCCATGCATAGGGCCCTTGCCATCAAGGCTATCCTATGTATGTGCTTGTAGCAACCATTTCTTTTGCTCCACCGCTGATACCAAACAGGATCTGCGACATGGTACAGAGGTACATTAACATTTACTGCATCAACCATTTCTTGTATCCCGTCGCTAAGTTCAGAAGGGGTCTGTGACAGGGTACAAAGATACAGAGAGGTTCACACCTTTAGCAACAAAGGTGTAAACCTCTCTGTATCTCTCAGCTCATGCAAGTGCCTCTCTGAGATACACTGGATGTGTGCATGATTTGCCGTCTATGCAGTTTACAGGAAACAAGTGTCTTTTGTATGCAGGTTGGACAGCGGATGGGGGGTGCTGCTGGATGCAGGGGAGGGCTCCTGGGGGTCGTTAGTGCGTATGTACGGTCACAAAGCTGCATTTGATCAGGTATTACACAGATGTTGTCTTCATCTTGTGACCCTGAGACCTTGTTTTGCATTTAACACTTGATTTCGCCCTTTTGTAGCTGCAAGAGTATATGATGACCTGTGGCAGGATGTGATAGCAATAATAGTAATTGAAATGCAAGCTTAGCCATCATGGCATGATGTGACTTGTATTGACACAAATGACACAAATCAATGGCTGTTTGTTCAGTGCTCATCACTGACTGGTGCCTGCTCACATCTGAGTGCTGAGGCAGGTGTGCCAGGAGCTGATTGGCCACATGTCTATCATGAGTGTTGGCAATGCTCATTGAGTCAGTGTCGTATGTCTTCAACACCAATGGACAAGGGAGAAACCACTATCGTTGTGTGCAGGTCAACAGCTTGGCATTGGTGTGGATAAGCCACAAGCATGCTGATCACATGCTTGGACTTCCCGCCATTCTGGCAGCGCGGCATGCCTCAAGTCCACCACTGCAGGTGCGCTTTTTGAACATAGCCATTGTTGTGCGTTTGCATGTTTGCTTTATCTTGTAGCAGTGTACCTGCAGAGATGGCATGCAGAACATATGTATTCTATAGTGCTAATAGTTGTGCCATGTGCTTTCCTGTTGCATCCACGCTTTTGCACAGCTGTATGCAGGTTGCTAAGGTATTGCGGCATGACTCATCATAGGCAAGCCCAGCTGTCAGCTTTAGTCAACCATGAGTCATCATGGCTGATATGTCGTTCGCAGGTTGTAGGACCCTCAGAGGCTGCCAAGTGGCTGTCAGACATCAGCACTGCTCAGCAGCTGCGGTACAGCTTCCTGCACTGTACTCAGCTCAACAGGATGAGTCAGCAGCAGCAGTTTGAGATGCTCAAGCATACAGGTGAGCTGGCAGTCCAGTTTGCTTGTGGTACAGGGAATGGTCATGAACAACTTGATGGGTACATACTGCATGCACAATACGCACCCAAAGCAGTTTGACTCTATGACTGGGTTGTGCTGTATTGTTGTGCATGCAGTGCAGTCATGTCTCCCTGTCTGCTTACTGGCACCAGTTTGCCACCCCTCCCTCTCCCCCCCAATGGAAAGTGTGTATAGTGAGTGTTGCTGGTAAAACATGTAAGTGTCATGTCCTACAGGTCTGGGGTCATTGAGAGCTGTGCCAGTCAACCACTGTTACGATGCGTACGGGTTGGTCATGCTGCACACAGACGGCTGGAAGCTGGTGTACAGTGGGGATACTAGACCTTGCAGAGCCTTACTGGAAGCTGGGAGAGAGTGTACACTACTCATACATGAAGCTACTTTTGAGCCTGAGCTGGTTGATCATGCCAAGGCCAAGAAGCATAGCACAACAGAGGAAGCTCTGCAAGTAGCTGCAACAATGTGTGCGTATCGCACTGTCTTGACCCATTTCAGCCAGCGATACAGCAAGGTTCCTGTTGCGCTCCAGAATGGTCATAGGGCAAAGTCAGCCATGATTGCTTTTGATGGCATGAGCATCCCTTTGACTTTGCTGCCTGATTTGCCAAAGTTGGCAGAAGGTGTAGCACTTGTCTTTGCTGAAGAAGAGTCAGTAGCAGACACTGTTGCTGTGTCTAATGAATGAGCTGTTGGATATTGGTTGAACAGGCACTTACAGATTCCTTGTATAAAGTGAGACTAACAAACGAGTGCTTTTGGTTAGTTGAGCCGTGACGTGACTACAAGTTTATGCTGTGTTTGTTGACATGACTAACTCATGCTGATGTTGGGCAAAGGTGCAAACTCTGATGTACACTGCACACTGACTGCCTACACACGACTGCACTGCATCACCAACCCCTTGCCATTGCTTTATTCCCTGAATAATGCTTTATTCGACCTTCAAAGAACCTGCATACCGTCTCTCCTCACCCAAAATCCAGAGCATGTAACGAGAGCAGGACATGTAGCAAGCAACATGTCATGCTCAATAAAATGAAAATGTGAGTATCAGCAAGGGGACACACTCTGTATGACTGTCAAGCATGCACTGAAAGCCTTTGCAGGCAGTTTCTAGTGATGCACAGTCTGAATCAGCAAGGATAGAAACAAATTTCTAGCCAGAAAAAAATGGACTGAACAAAGCTGAATCTGTTGTGTGGAAGCAAAGATTGGTTGCTCCAAAACTACCAGGACAGTTTGGTCCTGACTGCTCTGTTGCGTGCTCTCTGCCCCAAAGGAATCAAGGTCTCCTGCTGGGGGCATGCAGTATGGCTAGTGCTGCTGCCTGTCTGCCAGTACTTGCCATTCAAGCTGCTTTGGTGTAGGTCTTCTGCCTCCTGACGCAGCCTAGCATGCTGAGATGACTGATCATTACGTGAGTTGGCTCTAGGCTTTGGAGGCTTAGTGCTTGATTGGCAGCAAGCCAGGTGGAATGCCTGCTGTTCAAACTGGGCATGAGCAGCTTGCACATGCTGTGCATGCTGAGCCTGCTGTGCCTGCTGTGCTTGACTGGCCTGCTGCCTCCTGTGAGCTTGCAGTTGCACATCCATAGCTCTCCTGTGTCTGCTTTCTGCATCAATCTGGAGCAGCACACTTTGCAGCTTTGGCATTGCATCTGCCTGCTGCATCTGTTCCAGGGCAGGCACCACATCTGTGCCCAAGTCCATGTGGATCCTCCATTCACACCTGTTCAGGGCAGCACACCATTTGCTGCAATTCTGTGCTGTTACAGCACACAGTTCATACAGTATACAGAACCACTCTGGTTTTGGCTGCATGTGTATGTGTACTTAGGTAATGTACTGACTAAGGTGCTGTGCAATGCTGAGGTATTGACAGGTCAGCAACCAGCTGCACAGCAGAAAGCAGCTTGGGTGTGCCTGCTGCTCATGCAGACTTGGTCATCTGCAAACCATGTGGCATGAAGCTGTGCCTAGTGAGGTGTCACCTCTTCAGCAGTTCCAGCTGGCTTGCCTTCATGTCCTGTTGCCAGCGGCGAATCTGTGCCGGCGTACTTGGACCTGCCAGCGCTGCAGCAACATTGGTGTATGCCAGATAGTTGGAGGTGATTACTGTTAGGTTGGAGTTGTACTGACTGGAGCAGCTCTCTGCAGGGCAACACAATAGTCAGGTGGGCACAATGTTGCCACACCAGCTTGAAGGTAAGTATAGGTAAGCGCCACACCAGTTTGAAGGTAAGGACAGGTCTGTATCAAGGAGGGCTGAAAATGTGGGCTCAAGGCTTAGCCTTGTGCAATGCTCAGCAGCAATCAAGCATCACTGTGGCAAGGAATGATTAAGATGGAATGCAGAACAGCAGATGCATGAATGGCCTGTGCATGAAGGGTACTGCCAAACGTGCATGCTTACTGCAGTACTTAGGACTGTCTGTTGCAGAATGCAACGCTGCCTTGAGACTTAGATTCAACTGTGAGAGGGTTATGGTGTGCTGCTCCAACAAACGCAAAGTGATGCTGATAACGCTCGTCAACAAACAATGTTGGCATCGCGATGCAGCAGGCTGTTCTCACCCAGGATCCATAGCAGGCTGAGCAGCATAGTTGTATCCAGGTCCATAGGGTCTAAGCCTGCTCTCAGGGACAGTGCAAACATGCCAGCCAAGGTCCACTCCAGCTGAGATGCTTTGCTCCATTGTTGCACCAGAGACCCTGCTGTCAGAAGCTCAGTAGACAGAGCCTCAGGGCACAGCTGAACGCTCAAGGGCAGAACTGAGAATGTACTTGGGCAAGGCAGAAGGTGGGAGGCCTGAAGCTTGGACAGAGCAGTGATGACTTGAGGGGATTGGCATAAAGCTAGGAATGCCATCAGAACACCAGATATGGGAGTGCTTGGGGAGGACATGATCTCGTCCATAATATCACTGTCATCTGGGGAGTCTGCCACTGACTCAGTCAGGTCCAGGTCCGGGCTTTGCACATCAGCACAGACTGGAGATGGCTTGCAGCAGGCTTCAGGGGAGATAGATTCAGAACAGAACAGGCCAATGGAAGTAGCAGGTGCTGCTGGCTGCTGTTGATGAAGACCTGCTGTGCTGTGCTTTTCAGTCTGCTTGCCAGGAAGGTAGTAGCTGGATGCGCTCTGATTCTGAGGTAAGGAGCTCTGTGCAGCAGCAGTGAAAGAGTGGTGCTGTTGAGCTTGCAAGAAGGTGTGCTGAGTGGACTTCAAAGCATGAGGCACAAAGTGGTGATGCTGTGAACAGTCGGTGTAGCTTGGCTGTGTGGATGTTGGTTGACTTGAGTATCTGACTGCACGGTTGCGGATACTGCCCTGCGGCTGGTCGTGGGACTGAACTGGCGGTGGAAGTCTGAAGGTCGGGTCCTGTGCTTGCTGGCAGAACGATGGACCAGAAACAAAACAGTCGTCTGATGTGCTGAACGAGCCAGGTGGCTGGAAGTACGATCCGGTTGTGGCACAGCTGCTTGAGTCAAGCAGGTTATCCTCTGGAGGCCGTGAGTAGGTAGCGGACGTCTGTTGACGGCCTGGACACTGGTCACTGAAAAGTTTGAGGCTTGTCATCCTGTCAGGCAAGGCCGCTGATTCATCGCCTGACCGCTTCCGCTTGGCGCTTGCCTGGCCTGTCAGTGACTCCCATACGCCGCTCAGGTATTGCATAGGGGCCTCAGCACAGCAGGTACCACTTCAGGGTATGATATTCCGCAGCCGTGCAAGGCCTACAGCACACGCAAGCGTGCTCAACCAGAGTTGAAGAGTATCCCAGATACTGGCAGTGCATCGCTTGGTACTCACAAGCGTCAGTTAAGTCACCTACCAGTATACTGGACAAGCCGACGTCGGTTATAAAAGAGCTCCTGCCTGGCTCAGAGCCATCATCAGCAAAACTCGGGGCAGATGCAGCCTCTGCAGGCGTAGCAGAGCTCAGCGTGTCAGCTTGACTGTGACACACTGGCGTGCTTCAGTTTGCTTTCGGGCTCTTGCGCTGTTTGCAGTACAGCTCAAATTTGATGACTGAAATTATAGGCTAATTAGCGCGTAAACTTGAGACATGATATGAAAACCCGCTAGTTGCCCAATGCTGCGTACTTTGCTCGCACGCGCTGAAGCATGTGGAACGCATGTGGACTGCATGTGGCTCCTTGTACTCGGGCAGCATCATGTTGCAGTCTCACTTCAAGCCATGACACATATCTTGCGCGTAACGCGTTCGTAAGAGGCCGTTCGCTTGCCTATCACATTATGGTATCCTCCTGACCGCTGTAGCATTTGAGCCGTAACGGTTGCAAAATTGATTGCTGGTGTCGAAAGATTCCTGTCGAATTCGTCTCTCCGTGCTGTAGCCCAAACATGTTACACTACTAGGGTCAGAAGAAAGATGAAGGTTGTGATGCAACATTATTGGTCGTCCGTGTGAATGTCGAATTTAATATTCGACATAGCACCAGCTATAGCTTATGTTCACATTGCGGTTGCTACATGTTGCATCTGCAGTGACAAGCTCTGTTCAGTTGCCTCTCAGTTATCTGCATTAAATCCATTGCATTCCCAATTATCTACCTAGTAAACTTTGAACCTTGAACAAAATTTGCCCTGGCAAGGTGGATGATACTGACCTTGATGCAGACAATAGCATGCAAGATGCATAAAGAGACCATTCACCCTGTATTGGTGTACTTTACATATTGCTTGCTGAGCTTGCTTGTCATTGACCTTGCATGAGCGGACATACGCCAGCAGCTGTGCAGGTGCACAGTGTTAAACGTGGCATGAACATACACTCATTAGTCTATCTAAGATGCCACATCAGTGAACTTAAGAAACGCAAACACCAGAGGACACAGGCAAGCAGCTCACAAAACTGTGTTGCCATCCAACAGCACCAGGTTGTCAAGGCACAGCTGCTGAGGCAGGTCCCCAGTGTTACTGAAGACAACCTTATCAATGCTCTGAGGACTCACACCTGCATCACCAGCACTGAACCTAGGAAGTGGCCTCAAAACTGTCCATGGCAAAGTGTCATGGCTGTTGTGGAGCGGAACTTGTCTGAGAAAGCTGTCTGCTACAGCAACAGACCCTCAAGACACTGGTCAAAGCTTGTTGATGTCGATGGCAAGAAGAAAGCTGTCAGAACATCAACAGATGACGTTGATGCTCATCTGAGCAATGGCAATCTCCAGGTGCCTCTTGTGATGTGCATTCTCCAGTAGGTGCAATGCCAACAGGTGAGTCCCATGGTCATCACATGGCTAGAACACAAATTTGCCAAGTATGCAAATGAAGGCAAACCAAGATCAACATGATTAGTCGCTGTGCTGAAGCAGTAAGCAGCATATTGCACAAACCCTGCTCCAAGTGGATACCACACCTGGACATCCTTGAAATGACAGAGCGTTTGGACCAGCATGTGTGGAGGAGTTCTGGAAGGCACCTAGGTACACTGTGTAGCTCAGCATGTCAGGGGGTACAAGAGCTGTAGAAGCCAGCGGTGTCAGATCAGCCAGAATCAGATCTGCACATGACCCCTGCAGTGCATCGTGGAGCTGGTGAGCCCAAGGCACCATGAGCAGCGTGCAGCTTTGTTGTCAACAATGCCATGCCATGTTGACACTCAGAGAAGTTCCAACTCAGCAGAAGACAGACAAATTCATCTGCCTGAGTGGCACACAGGCTACACACATAAGGTGCAGCAGGATCATCACAGCAGCACGCTCTATGGCATGTTTGACAGCGGAGTGGGCTCAAAAGCAGACGTCATGGATGTACATACTCTGCCTAATGCAGCAGCTTGAAAGATGCAGAGGTGTACCTGAGGAAGGGTGTTATCAGTGGTGGCAAGGGACAGTTGCAGGTCAGGAGTACTGGTTGTATACTGTGCCCAGAAACTCATAGAAAGCTTGCCAAGAAAATACCCTTGGCCTGGTGCCGTGAAAACAAAGGTGCCGTTGGGAGCTATGCTGGAGCACTGTGTGATGAGTTCTCCAGCGCCCGCAGCAGAGGCATTCTGATAGAGGGTGCTATTGTAGCTCTGAGCAGTCCAGTTGTTCAAGAGAGTCTGGTTGTAGATTGGCCTGCAGGCAATAGCAACCTTCAGCATTTGGCATGAAGGCAAGACTTGCACCCCATGGAGCAGCTGAAGGCCAGCGCTGTGTCTTGTGTATTGTAAAGTCTTCAGCCGATTTTACTTTGCAGTTTGCCATAGGGTACAGGCTGCAGCTAGCACGGTCCGTAAACCAAGATCAGCATCACTGTACATACAGAGACCTTTCAAGAGATGCATGCACCAGCACAGTGCTCACCAGTTGGACAATGGTCACATGAACTTACCCTGGAAGGTTGGCAGAAGTGTCCTCGTCACCTTCAAGGCTGCCAGTATTGCCAGGCCACTGACTGCGAGGCTTGTCCCAGTAGCCAGCAGGAGGGTACTGAGTCCCAGGGGGTGGCTCCTGCCCCACAGCAGGGGTTGCAGGGGTAGGAGCAGGGTTGGTGGAGTTGTAGTCACAGGGTACAGACCGCCACTGAAGGCCGATGACGCCCCATTTGGTGTCAGCTAGCTGCAGGAGGCATCTCAGAGGTCAGCACTGCATAAGAGGGTTGGTGTTGAGGTGGTGAAGGAGTTTGCCAGTGGTGGACGCCACGCCATGGGCTGTTGGTGAGGAGGAAGGGTGTGTAACCTGTCAACAGGAGTAACGCAGGCATAATGAGGAGAGCACCTTACAGCAACTTGCAAAGCATATTTTGTGCAAGCAGGTGTCCAGCTGCAGGTGTCCAGCTGCAGGCGTCTGTCCATTCAAGAAACGCATCTATAGCAGAGGCTGTTTTGCTGATGCAATTGCTGCAGTGCTATGCAAGGTGTTACACACACGCTATACCTTCTCAAATGCCCAGATAGACATATCATAGTGTGTCATGTCTCCACAACACCTGCACTCAGAGTCAAGACAGAAAATGAACAGAGGTAACTTGTGAAGGATCTGCCGTCCTATCTTTCCATAAGTGCAAACTAGCTCTTGCTCTTGTCCCTCACACACTGCGTACCAGCGCTTGTTTGAAGCAGCATTGGCCGCATAGTTGCAAGGGCAGGTGTCTGTGATTCTGAACACAACGCTCTGGTCTAGATTGTAGCAAGCAGATGTTCGATCATACTCCTGGCCGTTCCCATCTGTAAAGCTGATAGGATTGCACTTGACTTCAAAGCAAGACCTGCAAGTACAGTATAGAGTCTACAGGGCGGTCTCTATTGTCTGCAGCTTCAAGTCCTTTATCTACTTTCTCACCCACAACTGCCGGGGTACAATGGATTGGCATCGGACATTGCAGCGACGTCCCAGCCTAAGGGCTCACTCTGCAAAGTCATCACCATATGAGACGAGAATATGGTGACGCAGCAGACTAGTTATGACATATACGAGCGTGCCTGAAAAATGTAGTAGAATCCACAGCTCCCTTGGTGAATTGAAAATCCATCTGTACCGTAAAATGTGGCCCTTCCTACCTGCCAATCAGATTGTGAGGAAGCTGTGTCCAGGGCAGCAAACGCTGCTAGCAGGACAGCGAGCATTCTCATACTTGACATTGCAGTTCGCAATTAACAAATGCAAGGATGCACGTCACCGCTTCGGTCTGCGTTTCAGTTGAACGCAATTGCAACCCACATCCAGGTTCGCAACACTTTTGTCGAGTTTTGTTATTTTGAATGTATGTTTGGAGATATATATACCTAATTTGGGCAAATCACCATCAACCCTGGTGTCGGTCGCCAGGGGATTTAGCTCAGTTGGGAGAGCGCCAGACTGAAGATCTGGAGGTCAATCGTTCGATCCGGTTAATCCCCGAGAGGATTCACCTCTAATCCACGCATGTGGAGTCTAAATTTTGCTTTTATTTTTTGCTGCTTGCCTGTCCAGTGTTGACGTGAGCCTCGTCATCGTTGCGCAACTAATTTCCGAATTTACATTGAGACCTCATGCTTTTTTACAGCACTATGAGCTTTGCGCATATACAATGTCATGTTTAAGGGTCATGAGACTAGTATACGTGTACATGGACATGTACACAACATTGATGCAATGTACCGGTATGTAATGGTGTATATATAGTTGTATGCGTGGTGTACATGACTCGCTGCTTAGTTTGCTTCACACGCAACCTCTCAGCGCAATTACCTCGTGATGCACATGTGTACAGCCACTGCAACCTGTTAACAACGTTGCAGTGCAACACCAAATTTCGTATTCATCGTTAACATGAATGGCCAAGGCAGTACAAAGTACCATTGCATGCTGTGATGGCCAACGTGTCGTGCGTCAGCAGTACACGATGTGCTTTTGCACGCTGGGCTGGCTGCCGTCATGTGCATCAGCAGTGTGCTGGAAGTCTCAACATGTGTGCATGGCTCACCAGTTCCAGCACAACTGTCACATTGCAAGGCCGGCTTCATAATCACCCTGAACAGATAGTCGAGAAGTTTTCGCTCGCTCAAGGAGCGCCAACGCCCGTGGATCGTACTTGATCATGAACAAAACCGCATTTCCTCCCTGTAGAGCGCGTAACGGCAAGGCGTAACGCCTGCTTTGCTGTACTTGATTTGCGTCTGGAGTACCTTTGAGCTCACCGCCTGCACTGAGAGGGCGAATGCCTTGCCGCGCTCTGAAAAATTTGATCACAAGTTCTTTGATAAGCGTGGTGCGCGCAAGCCAAAAGCTGTTGTGACCAAAGCACTTGCAGGCTCAGCAAACCTAATATGGCAGACGCCTCAGCTATCGGTGCGTTTGGCTGAGCAGGCAGGAGGTTCAAGGCGGAGGCAAAGCTCACCATGCGTTTGTATTTGCTGCAGAGACTGCCAACACTGCTGTGCAACTCAATAAAGATGCGACACAGCGTGCAGCTAGTAAGGAGCCTAAGCCGGTAGACGTTCAAGCTTTGATGAACTCGGACCCGCGGTTCATTGCTAGGCTCATTCAACAGTTGGACACCCAGATGCACAACATGCAAGATGAGAAGCGCCGCAGACAGGAGGCCATAGCTGCAGACACTGAGGAGTTGAACAGAATAGACAAGGAGATTGCCACACACGTCCAGCCAAGACTTGTTGAGTGACGCTCCTTTCATCCGAGAGAGCAAAATGCATTTGTCAAACTGCTATCAGAGAAGCTTATGCACCAAGTTGGCAGCCTTTCCTTCTATTTGGTGTGCAGAATGTTGTATGCATTGCGCCGCAATCTATTTGTGTGGCAGTGCATGTGCTGACGTGCGGCCCACAATCTGAATTGACCACATGCTCTGCTCTTGTGCACCTGAACCCCATCTTTGAGCCTTGGGAGCTTGTATGCCTGCAGGACGCATTGGCAAAGGCTTTGCTACAGAAAGAGCAGATGCGCACCGAGCTGAGGCAACAGCTTGAGACGCAGTCCAAGACATTCAGTAGTGTTGAGAAAGATGCACAGAATCTGCTGCTGAAGGCTCTGCATGCAGGCCGCAAGGTCACAGTAAGGACCCACCCCCCTCCTGCCAACCACCATCAAATTTTCTCTGAATAAGGGCATTGCCGTTTTAGATGCAGCACTGTTATGCTTTGCTTGCATGCAGCGTATAGCAATTGCATGATGTATTTGCTGGTGCTGAGGTGTGCTTGGCAACTTTGTTTCTCTCCAAATGTGCCTCTCACAATGGCTTGTGCTGTGTGCAGCGAGATAATGCTTCGGGGTTGCTGAAAGAGGTGAGAGGGTACAATGCTGCTGAACCCACCACCAAGCTCATCAAGAGCAGCAGGCAAACAACGCCAAAGCCATCTTGAGCGCATGCTAGCTGTAGCCTTATCTAAAACACGTAAAGCCACATAATGGATGAATCATGTCTGTATTCGGGTCAACAGCATGTTGAGGATCCGCAAATGTGTCAATGACACTGTGACTGCTTTCTAAATTTCTACCCCTGGCAAATTTCATTAATGTTTCTGTAGACTTCCTGCTTCTGAATGTCATGCACATGCCATCTGTATACTTTCCTTTCTGCTGCTGAAAGTCATGCACATGCCGTCTGAATACCATTCTGTAACTGCAATCGACAAGCAACACTACTTTCAATCCCTCTGAACAAGCTGCATGACAGCTGCACGCACTCATGTAGCTTCTGATGGGTACACTACAGTGCTTGATACCATAATAGAAGAGCTGCTAGTGATCTGACCAAACAAAGCAGGGTTGTCCATGCACAGGATAAATCACTGTCAGACAATCTGCTCTTTCTTCACGGATTGGAAGGACACAACTCAAAGAGGATAACTGCAAAAACTCTATCCACTGTCACTGTCTCAGAAGATGCGCTGCAACCAGGATCAGGAGTGCAACCAGAACAAACCTGCAAGCATCAGGCCATTGTCATGACATCGTTGTTTATGCAGCACATATGCATATCTGGTGCCAGCAACGCAATGCAAAGCTGCAGCCCACAAGCATTTGTCATAAAGAATCATGCTGCTGCCAGCCATAACATGACCTCATGGCATCAGCACAGCTTGCACAAACCAAGGCTTCAACGTTGTATTAACTCCACCATGCGGAATGCATTGCACAGTTTCTGGTGATCGACAAGAGGTGTATGGTAACATACTTCCAGGGGCCTGCTAGGAGCCCTGGTTTCTGCTGGGTCTTGATGAGTTCAGGGGTGGTGCGCCCTAGGCCCTTGGCACACAGCTCCTGCAGGTTCTGGCTGACTGCTAGTGTCTTACCAGCGTTTGGATCATTGGCAGCAGCTGCTGACTGAGACCTGTGTGCAACCAAGCACAGTCAATACAGCTCATAAGGAATGCAACAGGATGTTCAAAGGGACCATTCCAGAGCGTTCCAGACTCGGAGCGAGCACACGCTGTGCAAAACAGCAACATCAGCAGCAGACCTGATGAACGCACTTTTGTCACTCTTGTGAGAGCAATCTAGTGGATCTTTGTAGCCGGACAAATGTTGCGGAAAAGGAACGGCCTGCAGGGAGTTCTGGTACACGCCGGGTTTGTACATAGTCTGCGTGGTACCTGCCATCCATCACGGAAGCGTGAAACAGCCTGACACGCGACAGGAACCATGCCCTCTTTGCAAAGACGAACCTTTACGACTGACAGGACTGTGCTTGTGCAGAACGGGCGCCTTCAAGGGTGGTGAGCTGACACGGCTCTTCAGCCAAGCGCGAGAATCAGCATGGGTCTCTGCTTTCTTGTCATGAGCAAATATAGCGATAGGGGG